>ULPT01008581.1_pt1 | contig 162312 bp, 130 predicted proteins | sample 1953751 | NCBI WGS metagenome assembly ULPT01 (sample SAMEA4835636, study PRJEB28245) | human gut metagenome | biome: gut microbiome; material: fecal sample | place: Denmark | collected 2008 | reverse complement strand
TTAGACCAATTTAACCATTTCATTCTGCCTTTTCTATGCTTAAACCGCAATATACGGACCTCATATAAACGCTTACGATATTTTCAAAGCAAAAAGAGACTGCCTGTCTTTTTAATTGCAATCTCTTTTACTTAAAGCATTATATTTCAATATTTTATAGCAATATATTTACGAACTTGCTGTTTGATTGTTTCCCCTATGTTTACTCGTCGTCTGTCGAAACACGTCCATAGAACACAACTTTTCGTTGTCTTGACCTATTAAAATTCACATCTGTAGGCATAACTATGCCGTTTTCAACCAATTACGTTTCCTCCTTGTAAAGTTTATTTTGTAATAGTATGCTCTCTCCGTATTGAATTCTTTTACGCTCGATATTTATGTATTTTTTATCGTCAATCATTCCGTTATCGTGCATAATCTCCAACATTTTGAAAGCAATAACTTCGTTTAATACGTTCATATTCAATTCTGTTTTCAACTCGTCCTCCTATTTCGTAAGGCACGATAAAACAGTTGAATATGGTTGGCATTGACACTCTATACTTTATCGTACCCCGATATTTGTACTAGTGAATGCCAAAGCATCCAAATATTAAGTTTTAGTTTTAGCGAAAATTACTTATTTTCTTTGCTTTCATACTCTGCTTTCAATGCTTCGTATCCTGCAAAAATCAATTGTACTTTCGTGATATTGTTTTTTTTCAAAAACTCGTCGATTTCAGTCCACATATCTCGCGGTATCATCGTGCCGAAATTTCTGTTTGCCTGTAATCTTTCTTCTTTGTGACGTTCTTCGTAAGTTCTACGCGCCTTTCTATGTGGCGTTGTTTCTTTTCTTTCCATATTGCTCCGATATTAGTTTTGAGACGTGATGGCACATATTAACGCGCCGATTACACTCATTATGGCGTGTCCGATAATAAGCGCACCGCCGACAATGACTTTACCAACAGTTGATACAACTTTTCCTGCAATTTGCAAAATTTTCATAACATTCTCCGTTAGTCCACGTATACGATCTCTTTTAGGATTTCTTCTTCAATCAGATTTTGCATTTCGGTTTCTTTTCTCAAGTTGTCCAAAAAATCATCCGTCTTTTTGAAGCATTCATCTTTTGAAAGTTTTGCGTACATCGTTTCATACAGTTCTTCTGCCGCCTTATCTATACCGTGTAGATATTCTGGCAAACTCCCTGCCAATGACCACAACTTACCGACATTATGTTCTTCGAGATAAGTTTTCGCAAGATTTCCGTATTTGCCGTAAACGTATTTTACAGGTTTTACGCTATCTTGATAGACCTTAATCTCTTCTACCGATAAGCCTTCGTTTGACTCTGCTTTTTTCAAAACTTCTTCGTTATTCATAGTTTCACCTCCTTTTGGTTTGTATCGTATCAATACGATAATGCCATTTTTTGAATTTGTCAATATGTTTTTGCAAATTTTTATCAATTATTTTCAAAGTTTACTGTTTTAGTGTATTTTCGGTATAGAAAAGGAACGCTCCGAAGAACGTTCCTTTTTTCTTAACTATTTGTTGTCATTTCCTGTTCCACTCAATATCCATAATTTCTCGCAATTTGGAAATAGCCGCAATAACAGTTTCTTTACTTAATTTGTCTTGTTTGTTCAACACATAAATCCTTTGCATTCCATCAAACGCAATTTCAAATTCTTTGTTTCCTGCAAGACCTTTGAAATAATCGAAGTTTGCTATTTGCATATTTGCGGACACACCGCCCTTGCGATTTAATTCTTCTTTTCGTTTATATCCTATCACTTGAAGAACACGATTCTTATCTTTTAAGAATGTTTTAATTTGTTCGTTATCGAGAAGTACGGTTAAATCGTAAACATGTTTTGCGACATCACTGTATTCTTTGCGTTCATAATAAAACTGCGCGGCAAACACCTTGTCGATAAAAATGCGTTCAAGCGAAATCGTTTCAATCTCAAATGGTTTGATGTCATACGTTTCACGCATTATTTTTTGCTGTTCATCGCTCGCAAGTTCATAAAGGTGCGGCACGATCATTATCTTGTCGGTCGGCTCGCTTACGGTAAAACTCGTGGCTTCTACTTTCACTCTGCCGAAACGTTGCAATATGTCATCTTTATCGAGATCATACATTGACTCGTAAAGATATTCACATGTAATACTTCCGCGATTGTTTTCAAGCGTTTTCCCTTTTTCAAGGCAATTGAATTTCAAGGTGGCATTTTCAAGACGTTTTTTAGCCTGACTTGGCGTCGGACAATCTTCGATATATACCGTAAGATCTATATCTTCCGAAAATCTACGAATAGATTTCAACGCTTTATAAAGCGCTGTGCCGCCTTTGAAGTACGCATACGCTTGATGTTCTTTTTCCGACAACTCTTTCAGCAAGAGTGTGACGTAATAATCTTTTTCCAGTACGTCGCGACGAACGGAATTCTTTTTCGATATATCGTCCGCCACAAATTGAAACGCTGCTCTATCCAAATGTAAATTCATATTAGTTTACCCCTTGTGCAAGTTCTGAAAGCCCTTCATATACCTTATTGTTATTGTAATACTTCGCATATCCGATAAGACGTTCAAAACTCAAACCGAATGCGTGTATTTGCTTTCTTAAAATCTCTTGATAGTTGTTCGCTTCGATTTTAACCTTCATCTTATTGTCAAGCATATCGAGTAATTGCAAGTATCTGTAATTATCTCTATTAATTTGAATAACAGGTTTAATAAGATATATTCCGTCTTTTTTATCTTCTGTCGTATATCTTGTTCTTGTCGTTACGATATAAGTCATATTCGGCATTTGAGTTGTAAGCCCTATCTTATTCATATAAGACGGCCCGGATTCATATCCGATTACATCATCGCCGTTTACAAGATAAGTTCTTTTAATAAGTTCGGTCGTGTCGATTCCCGCAATGCCAAAAGGCGTATGCACCGTCTTATAATAAATTCCCTTTTGATAACGCACGAAATCGAGATTACGCTTTTCATAACGTTGCAATGTCATATTAAACGTTGCTTTATCTACATTGGGCAATTTGGTCTTTACATACTCGAAAATATCGTTTGTATATATTGGAACTCTTAATTCTGCTCTCTTGACAAATTCGTCAATACATTGCATTACAGTCATACTTGCATACCTCCTTATGATATTTTATGCGTGAAATATCACTTTTATTCGCACGATAATAATATCACAATGATAGTTAACTGTCAATCCATTTTTCACGTCTAAGATTATTCTTTTTTTGTCGAATAATGTTTTTTATCCCGCAATCAAAGCGGCAATGCCTTTCACAAGATACGGACAGGCAACGAGTATTGCGAAGATAACTACAAGTCCGATGACATAGTTTTTAATCATCTTCCGAGCCTTTTCTTTATCTTCGTTTTTAGTTGCAATCGCAAAGAATACGCCCATTGCAATACTCCACACTCCTGCGCAAGCAAGCAACACCCACCACATATAAGGTTGATATTGCTTGAACAAATACTCGATATAAGACGATACTTGTTCGTATTGACTGCCCAAGTCTTGCGTATAACTATCTCCGCATACCGTACAGATATACGTTCTGACAGTTACACCGTCGTCGGTTGTTGTATCCCTTATCTCGTAATTGTGTCCCATAGACGGAATAACGGACTCGTCGTAATCTCCGCAACGTTCGCACAAATAACTGCGTATGCCGTCGGTCGTACAAGTCGCCGCCTGTTTTACTTGGCTCACGTAAGAATGTCCGAGCGGCGCAACCACGTTTTCTTTATACTCTTCTTCGCATCGTCTGCAAGCATAAAGTTTATACCCTTCACTCGTACAAGTCGCAGACACAACGCTTTCGGCATAATCGTGTCCGAGTGCAGCGACAATATCCGAAATATACTCGTCACTACACCTTGAACATTTGTGAAGGATTCCGCCGCCCTTTGTACACGTTGCGGTTACTGCCGAGATTTCATATTTGTGTCCCAGTTTGTCGGTATATTTATCCTTATATTGGTTTCCGCAACGAGAACAAGTATGTTCGGTATATCCGTCTTCCGTGCAAGTCGCATCGATTGTTTTCGCTTGATAATTGTGTCCGAGTGCAGTACCCGTAAGCACTCTCGTTTCGTCGCACCGACCACACTTATACGTTATACTTCCTGCGGTTGTACAAGTATCTTCGCGAGAACTGACTATAACAGAAAAATCGTGTCCTTTTGCCTTTACTGTTTCGGTTTTCACACTATCGCAACGGATACACTTTGCAGACAACATACCGCTCGTCATACAAGTTGCTTCTTTGGTTACTTGCCAATCTTGATAACTATGCCCCAACGCGTCCGTCGCATCGTCGGTATAACTATCGCCGCATGAGCAAACGTATTTCGTATAACCGCCTTCCGTACAAGTCGGTGCTATCATTTTTGGCACGTATGCGTGAACGTGCGCTTCCATAAGAGTAAACGAGTAAATATCTGATTGATTCCCGACGCTGTCCACACAATAGAACGAATATAACCCTCTTTCCGCAAATTGAGTTCCGACGACAAACGTTTCAAAGTTAGTCGAATTCGGTTTTTTTACGTAATAACTCGTTATTTTCGACAACGTGTCCGTTGCGGAAAAAGTCAGGCTTGTTGCCGTAGAAGTTCCGCCATTACTTACCTTTTCAGAACCGGTATACAATGTTCCGATTGGTTTACCCGTATCGAGAATCATAGTTCGTGCCGTACCGTTTCCTGCCTTATCATATACCCTGAACGAATATTCTCCGTTTGGAGAATCGGCAGAAATTATTGTTCCCGGCGTATATGTCAGCCAAGTTGTCGTTCCCGGTTTTTTATACTCGAACCTGCTTATTCCGCTACCGCTATCCGTCGCTGACACCTGAAACGGATACTTTGTTCCGTTGCTTATCTCCTTTCCGTTAGTTGAGTTTATAAACTTCATCGTAGGCGCAGAAGAATCATAATAAACGTAATATGTTGCAGACGTATTGCCTGCTTTATCTTTTGCATAAAACCTATATAGTCCACTCGCAGAACCCGAAGATATTGTTTTGCTCGAACCCGAAATTGCCGAATAAGCAGATGCGTTTGGATCTTTCCAATACAGTTTATCTATACCGCTGTCGAAGTCAATTGCATTTACAGTGAAACTTACGTTGGCATATTTCCCTGTCGTTGATGTAGATGCCCCTGTAATCGTGGGCACAGTTACGTCTATTGCAAACTTAAAATTTGCTTCGACCTTTGACGCTCGCGGCAGATTCCTGAATCCTGCTTCTACCGTCCACTCGGCAGTACCTACAAATTCAACGCTATAAATACCTGTCTTTAACGAACTTACAGAAAACGTCTTGCTCGTAGATGTCGCGACAGTCGTTCCCGAACTGTTTTTAACGGTAAACGAGTTGGACGAAAAGTTTGAATCAACTGAGATATTGATTTTGGATAAACCGATATATGTACTGCTTGTATAATTAGCCGTTCCCGAATTAGAGTCGCCGTATATATAGAACGCCAAATATGTACTTGGACTTCTGCCCGTATTGAGTTTTTGAGATTTATAAACATTGTTTTCCGATGTTTTTTCAACCGCAGTAGCAACTCGTCCGCCGGTATAATATTTGTAATTGAATTGCACGGTGTATTTTGGCAATGTTGCCGCATACGCCGTCGTCGATTCAGCCGATAAGGATAACGTCAATCCCAAACAAAGCAATGAAATCAGCATTGCAAAAAGCAATATGTTTATCAGCCATTTTTTCCTTGTTTTTATCACTTATTGTCCTCCTTATTGTAATTCTCACCCGTTTCTTCATCGAATAGGCTCTTAATGAACTCGCCGGTCGTTATCTTCACGTTGGTGCGAAGTTCGGTCGAGCCGATGAAAAATACTTGTCCCGTTACCGCTGAAATAATCATTCTCTGCTCGTCGGCATTGAAACTGTCCCCTGCTTTGTAAATGTCCAAAACGTCTTTCATATCGGGTGCGGACAGTTTGAATATAAAGGTGTACTGCGAGTTTTTAAGAATAGCCGAAGTCTTACTGCGCAATTCTTCGTTTGCATTCCAGTCTGCAATGTTTTGCGTCGCAGGAATAAACGAGCCGTTGTATTTTCTGATACGCTTACTCATAGAGAAGAAAAAGTCCAAAGCAATCGGGAATTTTGCGTCGATAAACAAGTGTGCTTCGTCCGCAATGATAAGCGTTCGCAAATTACGACCACTCTTATTCGCTTCCCTTGCATTTATGATTTCTTGTTCTATAAAGCGGAACACGAGCAACATTTGAGCGTTCGCAACTGTATTGTTCTTATTCGCAAACAATGATTGGAAATTAAAATCAATCAAGTCTGCGTTCACTTCTAACGTAGACGGTGCGTTCCAAATATCCGAATACCTGCCGTTTACGAATTTCTGCAAATACAACTCCGCCGTCCGCATATCACGCAAAGTCAGGCTGTCCGTTTCGTCTTTGTTTTTCTCTTGCAATACCGCAAGCAAATCAGTAAACAACGGAAAATCTTCAGCTTTGAGTTTCGTACAATCCGTAGTTTCGTAAATGCCCTTTCTCGCATACGCTTCCACTGCGAGATTGTTGATAAGTTCTATAACGTCGCTGTTTGCACCGACAAAAACGATTTTGAAAAAACTTTCAAGCATTTTTAGGTGCGTATTGAACGTTACGACCGGATCTGCAGGCAAACCGTCTTCTGTCAATATCTTGTAAATATGAAACGGGTTGATTCTGCCCTCTTTCGCGTTGCCAACATCGATAAGATTGCCCGACAGATTTTTTGTCAACGTCAAATACTCCGCTTCGGGATCGAGTATGATTACTCTCGTATCGTTCGCCCATTCGTTTGCAATAAGCGACTTTAAGAAGAACGATTTGCCCGAACCCGATTTACCGATAATCATACCGTTGCTGTTCTGATACAAGTTGCCGCGCTTCCACATATTGAAGATAAACGGAAATCCGTTTGCCTTGTTTTCGCCAAGCATAATACCGCCTTCGTCCATAACGAATGTGCGAACAAACGGGAACACCGCTGCCAAACTAGAACTGTTGATACCGCGTTCATAGTTTTTGAGCGTGCTTATCGGTGACACCGCAGACGACTTAAAGCCTTCTATCTGCAAACCGTAAAGGTTGGACGGTTTGAAATTGCCCGTCATAATGCTCCTTCTTACCGCCTTTTTGTAGTTGTCATCACCCAAATAGTTGTACGCCGTAATGGTCAGCGTTACGTCGAGAAGCGACTCGTTTTCGGTTTGCAAACTGTCAAGAAGTGCGTTCATTGTTTCTCTGTGGGTTTCTGCACTGTTTGCTTCGCTTGCTTTTTCGGAAAGAATTTGCTTCGTTTCCATTTCCCCGATACACTTATCGATACGCTTTATTGCCTTGAATTTATCTACGGGTTTGACGTGCAAAACCACTTTTGTGTTGGGAATATTGAAAATATCTGCACCCCACGCATTGCGAACTCGCAACGGATAATCCGCTATTGCAAACATAGCCGCTTGCGTTCCGTCTATCGTATAGCCGTTGGCTTTGAAATCAATCTTTTTCGGCTTAATCCAGTCAACGAGTTTTTCATCGTCGATTTCTTTGATTTCGCGCTCGTCAAAATTGCGAGAGAAACAATATTTAAGGAATATTGCCGTATCGCTTCTGCCAAGCAATTTCGTATTTAATCCGCACTTGTTGATTTCGCTTGCAATATTTATCGTCGTGTTTTCAAGGTCAAGTTCGTTTTTGCCGTAAACGACTATGTAGTAATCCGAAAGATACTGCTTGCGGATATTGTTCATTTTGTCGATACGGTCTATCCTTTCTCTCAAAATAGCCGTCTTGATTGCCTTGACTTCTTCTTCGTCAACGCTTTCTTTGATCTCTGCAAGTCTGTCAAACAAGTCCTGTGCAAAGTTGTCCAAGTTTACGGGACGATCTATTTTCACGATGTCTGCGCATTGAGTTCCGTCAAGCATTTTGAGAGCGTTTGCAAAGTAATCGATGTCGATATTCTGTTGGATAATATCTTCTATGCCGAAATTCTTTTGTCCGACTTTGATTACCCTACCGAAGTAACCGCCATTGTATTCAACAAGTCCGTTCTCTTTGATGTTTTTGAGTCCCAAAAGCGCACTCACTTTTTCTTTTTGATTGCTTGCGGTTTCGGTATAAACCTTTTTCGCAAACAAGAATTTGATGTTTTCTAAAATGCAAGTATAGAAAATGCCGTCTTGCGTCGGCATAAACATTACGACCGCAAGTATGCCCATAATGACCGCCAGTACGTATGCACCCGAAGTGATTGCGACAAAAATAAGAGCAAACGTTACAAGTGCCACGATTACGTCAACCATTGAATAGCATTTCCATACCGTGTTTTTTACTTTGATTTTCTTTGGAATTATTCTCATTCTGCGCCTTCACCTCCACTGCTTTCAGAACTGTCCGTTGAATCGCCGCTTGAAGAAGTTTCTTCGGAATATCGTCCCGAATCATCTCCACCGCTGTCGCTGTCTGATTTGCTTTTCTTGTGTCCTGCTATCGACTTTCCTGCGCTTACTCCGCCGTGAATGATTTTATGTGCCAAACCAAACGTTGCCGCACCGACCATACGAGAGCCGTAGAATGCCGAACGCAAGAAGTTTCCGCCTGCGTGCATGTCGTCCGCTTGTCCGAAGAGTTTGCAGAACAACGCTTGTCCTGCCGGTATAACCATCGCTCCACCGACAATCATAAAGATAAGGAACATAGCATTTCCGAATCCGCTTATACCGTCTATCTTCATCTTCGTTATGAGCGGTAAAAGCAAAACGAATATATTGACAGAGAAAACCGTGCCGTAAGCGATAACGATTTTCGTAATGAACGTTTCGCGCCAGTTCTTGAATCTCGCACCGTCGTCAAGCGGAAGAGTTGACATACTCATAGGCATTACAAAGTACATAAAGATGATTTCGTACACTCGCTTTGCCAAGTTGAGAATTGCAACGACAAGTGCGATTGCAATCGCAATGCCCGCAATGAGCGACGGCAAATATAAGAATTTGTCTGGATTGACCATTCCGTTGTATTTCCACGATTCGGGGAAAACGAAACTTGTCTTATAATCCCCGAAAATTTCATCGACACCAAGTCTTGAAATATCGAACTCCGCCACCGAATATCCGTTTATCCACTCGCCTGCGCAAGCATTGAAAAGTGCGCTTGACAGTTTCGTGGTATTTCCGATTTGGAAAATTTGCGAAATAAGCACAAGCAATGAATTTGAAATAAGGATTATCAAAAACACAACGGTAAGCATTGCCATTGTTCCGAGCAATGCCAAGAAAAATTTGCCGACAATTGTCGAAACATTGCGTTGAGTATTTATCATATTTTTGATAAGCGCGGCTATCGTAAAGATACAAGTAAGCCCTATCGCCAAAATGAAAATGCACCAAAATATCGTATTGACCGTGCTGTCCCCTGCCAAAAACTCAATGATGTTTACTTTTTCGCCTTGGTACGTCACATCGGTTATTCCCGACATTGCCGAGAAGATTTCCATCAAGCCGTCTACGAGTTTCAAAACCCACAAGAAAAGAAGTAAGCATAACTGTTGAAAAAATATAAGCATTTTGCTCCTCCTTTAAGCAAAAGTTAAGGGCGGCAAAATATATGCCGCCCCGTTTTGTTGTTGCCGTTTTATATTATCAAGCAGCCACCCAAGCGGAAAGACCGTTGATGAGAAGCGGCGCACCCATTGCGACGACAAAGATGATGATTATGCCGATAATGAGATTTTTGACCATATCTCTTGCATTGATTTTCTCTTCGTTTTTGTGTGCAATGGCAACTCTGATGCCAATGAATGCACCCCAAACGACGATGACACCTGCAAGGGCCATAACGATATAGATCCAAAACGAATCCATAAGGCTTTGAAGTTTTCCGACGATCTCGGCAAGGTTTTCGTTGAGTGTTGCTGCTGCAATCAAACTGTTCATATATTATTCGTTCTCCTTTTGTTCAGATTTTTTGTTTTTGCCTGTTTTCTTTTTCTTGATGACAATGTACGTCACAAGTCCGCCGATGCCCAAAACAAGCAAAATGGGCAACAAAATAACGGACGCAGGAATTTTCTTCTTTGACTGTCCGTTATTGTCTGTGTTATCGGTATTGTCTGTATCCGTTGAATCGTCAGGCTGTTCAGGATCTGTCGGTTCGCTCGGTTCATCGGGATTTGTAGGCTCGTCGGGATTTTCGGATTCTGTCGGAATGTTCGGTTTGTCAGGGTTTTCAGGCTGATCCGGATTATCGGGTTGATCTGGTTCGTTTGTGTTTGCAATCGTAACATCGTAATACATAATTGCTTCGCCGTTGTCATCGATTACGAAAAGCGTATATTTGCCTTCTTCCAACTCGGAAAAGTCTATATCCCCGTTTTCGTTCGGAACAAGCACCGCTTCACTTCCGTTATCGCCGTAAAACTCAACCTTGATAAACTCTGTGCGATTTTCACCGCAGTCACACTTGTATTCCAAGTTCAAACTCTTATTCTCTGCGCTGATTACAGTCGAAAGAATAAAGGAATGAGTGTGTTCGGGATTATCGGGATTGCCGGGTTGGTCGGGATTTTCAGGTTCTGTCGGTTGATCGGGCGTATCGGGAATATCCTTATATCCGTTGTCGCCGCTCGTCACGAAATCGGTCAAGTACGAATAATCGCAGTTTTTGCAAGTATACTTGGTATATCCCGTTTCAGTTTCGGTAGGTTCGACAATGCTTGCCTCAAAATCGTGTCCCGTCGGACGTTTATAGTTCGTAACGTATCTGTCACCGCAATCGGGGCAAAGATGTCCAATATATCCGTATGTGACGCAAGTCGGATCGACTACCGTTTCAACGTAATGATGTCCAGTTGCTTCAACAATGTCCGCAACGTAACTATCTCCGCAATCCACACAAGTATAAGTGGTATAACCGCCTTCAAGACAAGTTGCGTCCACCGTTACCGCTTCATAATTGTGCGGAAGTTTGTCGATTACGTTATCGTTGTAAGCGTATCCGCAAGTGTTGCAAACGTGTTGGGTATAGCCTATTTCCGTACACGTTGCGTCAAAAACGGTTTCGACAAAATCGTGTCCCGTTGCTTCGGTTATATTGTCCGTATACGTATAACCGCAGTTCGTACAAAAATGCGTCGTATATCCTTTGTGAGTGCAGTCGTTGGGGACAATCACTTCTTCAAAATTATGCCCCGTTTCGTCCACATCCGTTTGAACGTATGTGAAACCGCAGTCAACACAAACATAGGTTGTATAACCTTTTTCCGTGCATGTCGGCTCGGTTTTCGTTTCGGAATAATTATGTGCTTTGACATCAGTGAAATTGTCTTTGTAACTTTCGCCGCAAAGTTCGCAAACATACTCCGTGTAGCCCTTTTCCGTACACGTCGCATCGTAGATTTGTTCTATGTATTCGTGTTCGCACGGTACTGCTTCCGCACCGCCGTCATACGCAAAAGCGGTTGCGCTTCCTGCGCCTATGAACACGCTCATACACAACGTCAGCAAAAATGCCGACAAAAAGAATTTAAGTTTTTTCAAAAGTTCCTCCTTGATTTATCTTTTTGCTTGTTCTTGATATTGTTTCATTTTAGGCAACAGTTCAAGTTGTATTTTGTCTGCCGCCACCCTGATTTCGTCCGCAATACTCTTGCGATAGTTTTCAGTAATGGCAAGTAACAACCGTGCCTTGTTTTCATACGACGCGCGGCGCAAAGCCTGCTCGTCCTTTCCGTCGAGATATTGGCAGATGTTCTCCACCACTCGTTGAAGTTCCGCTTCAACGTCATCCCATTGTTTTGAAAGTTGTTCTATACGTTTTTCTCTGTCGCTTTCGAGTTCGGCTGTCTGCGCGTTTTCGATTTCTTCCATTGCATTGGTCACAAGGTCGTCCAATGTTCGTCCGTTGTCCCCTGCGATATCGAAAACGTAATCTTCTTTTTCAAACAGCACCGCTTCTCTCTTTCCTATCGACGCTTTACCTTCCGGGAAATATACTTTTTTGAGTTCGTAAGACGGTGTGAAAACAGTCCATATAGGCTCATAACCCCTAACCGAAACAATCGCATCGCCTTTCTCGTCACCGTTCAAGCGTTCAAGCATTCCGACCGAAATGAGCGGTTGAAGCGTTGCGCCCGTATTGCTGCTTGCGGGATTGTCCGCATTTGTGTTGACAGAGAATTGTTTTATCTTCTTCTGTCCGCACAACTCCGAAAACTCCTTTCGAGTTTCGCTGTCGTCCGAGCCTATGAAGATTTTTACGTTGCAGTTTGTCTTGATTATGTCGCCGACGTCCCTGCCGTACTTTGCCGTAAGTTGTGCATACGATTGCAACACAAACAAGAAACGTATGCCACGCGAACGTGCAACCGTAACCATTCCTTCGATGTTCTCGAATTTTGGAAGATTGGCAAATTCGTCCAACACGAAATAAGTGTTTCTTTTCAGAATTGCCGTTTCCGTTTGGTTACGGCGCAAGTTCAAATTCGCTTTTTCGACAAGTTCCTTATACATTTGCGTAATGAACAATGTCACAAAGCGGTGTCTTGTAAAACGCTCGTCGGGGACGATAATGAATACCGCATTGGGTTGTTCATCCATATTTACGACATCCAAATCGTTCTCACTTGTCATCGCCATAATTCCGTCGTCGGAAAGTTGTTGCATATAACTGTTCACTTCCGACAAATACGACGTCAACGTCTTGTCGCTTGTGATAAGAACGGTGTTGACAAGTCCCCTGACTTTGGAAAATTCATCTCTGCCATCCACAAGGTAATTGCGGAGCGCAGTCGTATCTTCCGAGCAATATTTTGTTATATTGTGATAGACGTTGAACAAAACAAGTTGACTTTCGTCGATTTTGCCTTTTATACAATCTTCACACATCGCAAGCACAAAACCGAATATAAGGTTTCTTGCGCCTTGTTCCCACGTCGGCTGTTCCCTGTTTTGAACAGGGCAAAGAGTATATACAAGGTCTTGTGCGTTCTCGAATATCTCGTCTTTTAGTTCTTGCACTCTCGTTCTCGCATCACGATAAGACAAGAACACTTCGCCTGCCCCGTAATACTTGCCGTCCTTTTGTTGCAAGTTGTTTTCAAGGTCTTTTACCAAGCGAACGCGACGAATAAGTACGTTCATCGGATTCCACCGTTCCGAAGAATACGGCTCGCGAAGATCCAACACGGATATTTTGTAGCCTTGCCCTTCCAAACCCTTCGCGTGTTTTTCGTAAAGTTCTTTCTTCGGATCGCTTATAACGATTGACGGCTTGCCTTTGCTTTTTCCAAGTACCGCAATGTTTTGGTCTACGAAACCAGTCGTTTTACCGCTACCCGTAGTACCGACGATTAAGGCGTGCAACTGACTCGTAGTGACAACTTCAACGCCGCCGAATTTCTTTTCCGCGCCGATAACTATGCCGTCTTTTTTATCGCCTGCGGTCTTGTAATCGAACACCTGAAACTCTTTCATTTTCTTCAAGCGTTTTATCGACAGCCACTCGGTATCTTCCAAATCGTTTTCGTTCATCGCAATATTCTGTGCGTCTATGCGATACATCATCAGATAACCGATAAGCAACAACCCGTTTGCTACGCCGACGGAAAGCCAATAGTTTCTATATCTCAATATTTCGCCTATATCTTTCCCGCCGAGTGAAAACAAGTACATAACGAGAACGGACACAAAAGCGAATATTATTACCCAAAACAAAAGTTTGAGTTTGTTCGATTTTTTCTTTTTGTGCTTTGTTATTTCTTTTCTATTCAATCTTTATAGTTCACCTCCTTATATTCTCCGTTTTCTTTTTTGCGCTGTTCTTCCATTTCCTTCTCGATGTCTTGCAACCGATGCGAAAAATCTCTTTCCAAGAGTTCACTGTTGTTGCCGAACGAAGAAAGGAATTTTCCAAACAGCGACTTTATCTTTTGGCGGGACATAGATAAACGCCTTTTATGGTTTTTATCGTTGGGGTTAAGTTTTCCGTACTTTGGCTTTTCATATATTTCAGGCTTGATAAAACTTGCGAGTTTCAGAACGAGATTTCCTTGTCGCCTTTTATAGTCGGCTTCTATGTCATCAATAATCGACAACACCTTTTCGTCGATTTTGTTGTGGTACTTTGGCAAGTCCCGTTCTATTTCTTCAACCTTTATGTTCTTATCCGTAAATGCAAAAGGTGTTCCGCAAATGTTCTTAATTGCCTGTTTATGTTTTTCGAGTTCGTTCAAAAATCTGAGATGCGAACGTCGCGCTTTCCCGTCATAGTCAATCAACGTTTCGACTATCTTATCTACCCGTCCAACGTATGCTTCCATATCCTTACTGCCGTAGGAAAGTCTGCCAGTTTTGGGCAAATCTTTTGCAAGCGACACGATTTCTTTTCTTATCTCGTCGCTGTTTCCCATAGCAGTTTTGACGTAAGTCATACCCCTAAGCGCACGAATCGCCTCCACCCTCGTGTTAAAAAGCCTGTCCCTGTTTTCATCTATATAAAGTCCTATTCGGACGAATAATTTATCGATGGCATCTTTGTTGATTTTGCCCTTTCTTCGATAGCAAAGCATACCGTCTTTTTGAGATTTATAAGTCGGTTCTTTTTCCCAAAAGACAAAATGTATATGCAAATGATGCGGCTTGTCCAAGTGCAACGCGCACATAAGGTCAATGTTCTTTTTGTTGAATCCGGCATCGGTTAGGAATTGCCCGAACGTGCGTTTGATAAGACCTATACACTTTTCGGGCGTATCGATTTTGTGTGATTGCTCTTCGTTCAAAGAGATAAAACCGTGCCAAATATTCCCCTTATTGTTTTTGAGCCGTTCTTTCATTTCGGCTATCTTTTCTTGTGATATTAAACCGTCGCCGTTGAATACTCCCGTTGACTTTTGCAGGTATTCAAGTGCGGTTATTTTTCCCGTTTTCTTTCCTGTGATTTTTCCTTCTGTCGTGATATAGTCATATACGTTCGTACCGCCCGTCATATCGTAAAACGAGCGTTCCGCTCTATGCGTCTCTCTTTCAAAACCGCTTGCATTTTTCGGCAGTTGATACGGCGTATATTGAATGTTAAGTACAACCGGTTGATTACTTATTTTCCATTACCTCCCCGCTTCTTTCAACATCCTTGCTTCGTCCTTTACGATGAAGTCGGGCGTATCCTTGAGAAAGCCTTTTTTGAACGCTTCCCCCATTCTTGCACCTTCGCCCCACACTGCAAGAAGATTGAATATGGAACATACCAACCTTTTCAGTACAACTTGATTTGCGATACTCTCACGCATAAGTCTGACGACTTCAAAGTACAGTGCGTCTTCGCTGTATTCTCTCGGTACGCTGACCGTTTTATCTTCGCCGTCGATTTTGACTTTATCGAATAGACGTTTATGTAGTTCAGGCAAACCGAACATAAGAGCATCGTTGATAATGGCATTGAAACTATCTTTGTAGCGGTCTACGGTCGCTATCTCGCGTATGAGTTCCCACTGTTTTTCGTCGTCAATACGAATATATCTTCTTGCGCTATTGTCCGTAAACTTACATTTTCTTCCTATCTTTACCACCCCCTCGAAAAGTCGGTTTCCGACTTGTTCCGATAATCGATTTTGCGATTTATGGCAAAATCCTTATCCTGCTTGGAAAAAACTCTTTTTTGCCAACTATTTCAAGTCAAATTCGCTATCGTCGCCAGACGATTGCTCCTTGCTTTCAAGAATGTTTTTAAGCATTTCAGTCGCAACGAAGCCCGTTGCGATGATGTTGTCCACGCCGAATTTTTCTTCTTGCGCTTTGCGAAGTTCTCTGCTTTTGATACCGCCGCGTCTGCCGTTTTCTCTGTCGGCTTTATCGCCATCGAGAGATACTTTGACAAGAGTAAATGCACTCTTGATTGCCGTATCGTTGCCTTCGTATGCTCTTCCGTCAAAGACGTAATCCGAAATCGCTTTGATGAATTTTCCCGCCTGTTTGTCGTCCATTACACGGATAACTTCCGCATAACTTTTTCTGAATTTGAAGTTTCTTTCTTTCAATTTTTTGCTCCTTTTGTTTTTTTGATTATCTCTTTGAATTGATGCCGACTTTGCCTTTTGCAAATTCGCCTGCACCGTTCGTTTGTGAAAACGACTGCTTTGTTGCCGATATGAAACGCAATCCCTTTTGCGCCATTTGCATATAGTAAGCGTTAGGCTTTTCGTCACGAAATTGTCCCGATGATTTGAACAATCTCAAAAGTTGTTCTTCGTCGTTTCCGCAGAATAAAGCAAGCCTAACCATAAGTCCGTATTCGTCACGTTCTTCGTTTCCGAACACGCTTTTGCCGTTATACAAATTTGAGAATTTATCATTCTTTCCATAATGTTTCTCGGCCCTTTCAAGCGTTTCGCGGTCACTCATCCGTGTAAGGCTCGCCTTGCCTTTTCCGTTCATACTGACGGGCAATGCTCGCGCTGCGACTTCCGTCGTCATAAGTTCGGAAGGTCTTATGTATTACGATGGCTTTTCCTGTTCGACACTGCCCGTTTTTCCTTTTTCCTTTAATTCTTCAAGGCTTACTTCTTGGAATGTCTTATCTTTCCAAATGTCAAGTTCCTGAATTTTATCGAGTTCCTTTTTAAGTGCGTCTTTGTCGGCAAAGCCGTAATTAATGAGCGGTTTGATTTTTCCTTCTTCATCACAAATACAGCACTTGTAAACCTGCTCTGAATAAGCGTTAGTTTCTTCGACTATCGCGTAATACTGAATATCTTTGGCAAAATGATTTGCCTGTTCTTTTTGAGAAATGTACTTCGCAATCTTGTCTGCGTCGGCAATCGCCGTAAAAAGAGCGTTGGGATTATCCGTTATCTCGTCCTTCCAAGACTGGATATAAGCCGCATTGTTTTGCAGTCTGCCCTCACTCGGTTCGATTTCCAAATCTTGCTCCATAAAGATTGAAGCAATCTCGGCACGCAATTCTTCAAGCGCATACGTTTCACTTCCGAATCCGCCCGACAAATCTCTGTTGAGTCTGCTTTCGTGTCCCGTGCTATGCCCTATTTCGTGCAAGGCAGTCGAGTAAAACTCTTGCATACTCTTGAAGTCCCCACGAGAAGGCAAATGCACTTCGTCAGTACTCGCTTTGTAAAATGCCTGACTACCGCCGTACACGATTTTCGCTTCGTTTTTGTCCCAATAATCAAGGATTGATTCGACTCGGTCGTTTTTGTCGTTATCGTTGATTTGCGTTTTTTCTTTTTGGGGAACGCCATCCATCAACGCACAGTTGAACACGCGGTAATACTTCCTTAACCAATAGACGTTTTTGTCCATATACTCGCGTTGTTCTTCTGCCGTCATACCGTCAAGAATGCTTCTGTCGAAACGCTTTTTTGTTTCTTTGTCGCGCATCTCGTAGTATTCGATTGTTACACCTTTGTTCTTTGCGACGCTCTTGCCGTCTTCGTCCTTTTTGAACGTCCAACCTTTTTCTTCCATTTGATTGAACGTTGCCCAACGATTATCGTCATAGTTTTCGCTCATCGAAATGATAGAGAGCAAGAGATTGTTGATTCCGCGATACTTCTTCCCCGTAATTGCAGACTCCGGCGCACCGGACACCCAGCCTTTCGTCCAAAAAAGATTTCCCTTTTCGAGATTTTCCAAAACCTTGTCAACGAGTTGTTTCCGTTGCGGTGTCAGTTTCTCGTATATCGGATTGTTTTCTTCATTTGTCAAAGACAACCTTCACCTCCTCCACAAGAATCGGATCTCCGTTTGCGTAACCGTCGTCCTCAAAATCCATAACATCATCTACGTCGTAATTTTTAGGAACTACGATAACAGGGGTATCTCTTATGTTCTTTTTCTTCATTTTTCGACTTTCTCTCCTTATAAAATTTGTTTTTCTACGTTTTAGGACAGTTTTTTCTTTTTCAACGTTTTCCGTTACTGCCCGATTTTTTAGGCGGTGTCGGAGTATAAGTTGTTCTCGCAGGCATTTCTTGCAATGCTTTGATTGCAGTACATTCGTAGTAGTCGGCAGATTTGTTCGGTCTGAACAATCCGCTTGTCGCGAAAATACGCAACATTTGTTCTTTGTCGCCGTTGCACCAGTACGCATGAATGTTCATAAGCGACATATCCGAATTGCTGTGATTGTTTTGCAAATCCGCACCCGAATACAATGACTTGAACTTATCCCCGTTCTTTGCATTGCTCGCTTTTTCCACGACATCACGGTCTGTCATCGTAGAAAGTCCGTCCGCGCCTTTGCCAGTGCCTTTCCATTCCACTCGTTTATCGCATTTACGGGACAAAAGTTCTTTCATTTCGGACGTATCGAAACTATCAAGACGATTAGTTTCTACGCCCTCGCCCGTCATTGCAATGAAGTGTTCTTTTTGGTAGAATTCCAAATCTCCGTCTTTCGAGAAAGTACGAATATCCATACCGCTTGTTTTACCGAAAATATGCAATCCGTTTCCGCTCACAGACTTTTCAACGTAGGTCTTACCGCATTTTGAGAGAATTTCTTTTGCAAGTGCGGTCGGTTGTCCGTTTTCGTCGTAACAACGGTCAAGGTCGATACAGGCAATGTTGTCCTTTCCGTCAAGCGCATAAACGATTGTCGTTCCGCCTTTTTCTTTCAGATATTTCAAGGCGTTATCGAAGGTTGTCCAAGTTTCGGGGTTGTCGCTCTCGGCATATTCGCCCGTGTTGCAATCGATGTGACGTTTGCTGTATTTGCCTTTTTTCTCGTTCCACCAAGTTTTAACGACAACCCAGTTTTTGCGCTCTTTCATCTCATTGGGAACAACGGCACACAATGCTTTTTCTCTGTCTTCAAAAGACGTGTTTGCTTCTTCACTCGGTCTTTTGTACTCCGCGCCGTATGCGTTTTCTTCTTTATCGCGCACTTCTGCGACGAAATCTTGTGCCGAAAGTTCAGCCGTAACCTTTTCTTCGCCCTTGTTGTTTGTAAGGCGCACGGTGTAATCGTTGTGCAGACTCAAACGGATAGTTCCCTTTTCGTCATTGTCCTTTACACACTTATTCGAGATGTAATATGTGTAATCCTTGTACTTACCGTTGGGCATCTTGAATAAGGTACTGTCGTCGTAGGTTGCGATTCTCGCTCTCTTCGGAATTGAAACGTAATGCCATTCGCTCGGTGTATCGCTTGACGGTGCACTTTCTTCTTGCACTCGTTTGTAATCGTCGGCGCTTGTGTTGTTGCAAAGTTGATTGAAATCATAAGCAGAGAATGTTTCTTCTCTTGCGCCGTCGCGGCTTTGTGCCTTTACGACAAAGTTGTCGGGCAAACGAATAAGAATTCGTCCGTCGTCGCTATATCTGTCTTCGCTGACAAATACTGTCGGAATGAAATAAGACATACCGCCGAAGTTTTGCTTATTAGGCAAAACAAAAAGCATACTGTTGTCGTATTCTTTTCTGAATGACTCTTGCGGAATACTTGTCGAAAGCCATTTCGTGTCATCGTTGTTTTCCGTCACAGCATAATCTTTGTTGGTTGTTCCGCCGACTTCTTTGATAAACTGTTCGGGTGTAAGCGCAACGATTTGTTCATTGTCGCCATAGCCTTTACGAATTTCGACTTCTTTATCGTCACGAATCGCAAGTTGATAGCAAATCTCTCGGCTGTCGCTTTGCAAGTCTACGAGTTGACGGGACTCTTTGATTTTGTCGTTAAACATATAGTAGGTATAGCCTGCATATTGGCTATTAGTCGGCATTCTGAATACGCTGCCGATACCCGTATCTTTAACAAAGGCGTCACTTGCAACGTTGACTTTTGAATACGTAACTTTCGGCTTTTCGGCCTTGTCGATTTCGTATTCGCTCTCACGCCATTTTGCCGCTTTTTCGTAATTTTCAAAGCCGTATCTTCCCTGCTCCCAGTCGCCCGTTTCGGGGTGATAGCCGATAGCGACAACGTAGTCTTTGTTTGCTCGTGCCGAGCGGTCGACAATGGCAATGTTTCTGTCCATACTATCTTTTACGATATTTACGACCTTATCGCCCCTTGCCGTTGTTTGAGTGTAATCTTTTGTGTTTTCACTCATAGTTTTGTTTTCTTCCTCCTTGTCTAATTCTTCTTTGAACTCTTTGACGTATTTTCGGTAATTTCTGATAAAACCGTCCAACACCGCAGGATGTGATTTCGCGATAAACAATCGTCTGTCGGCATCGCTGTTGTTGATAACGAATTGCTTTGCCCACTGTCTATTATCGGAACTGTATCTACCGTCGCCTTCCGACATTTGCACAGTGTTGGCAAGAACGTAATTCATTCGTTCTTCCCCGTAAAGCGCAAACAACTCTTTGATGAAATCCGTTTTCAGGTTCATTCCATCAAAGTTCTCGCTTATCCCCTTGTCGATGTCGCACTTGCAATCTCGGTTTATCAACGTTGCTTCGAGCGGTAGTTTTTTGTTACACGCCGCTCTCAAGGCAAAACGCGCGACATCTTTGCCCGATTTGAGTTCGGCTTCGTCAATGTCTTTGCCGACTTCCAAGAACGTAATGTTCTTTTCTTCAAGCAAGTCATTGGGCGCATACAAATATGGTGCTGCAACGATGTATTCTTCCGCTTGCTCTTTGATACGATAAAGGTTGTCGATAGCAAGGCTGTCTTTGAAATAGTAGTAAGCGGTATCTTCCGCATCAGTGCCGAAATACTCTGCGTTCATCTCATCGAGATACTCGTCCATAACTTCGGAATGGTATTGCTCGCAATATCCCCTTACGTAATCCATTGCGTCTTCGCCCGTGTTTACGCTTGCATATTCCGAGCCGATGAAATCGTCGTACATATTCTGCAAGATGCCACCGTTTTCAATGCCATCGTACATTGCTCTGTAATACTCGTCATCGAAATCGCCTGCCTGAATCACTTCTGAAAGTTCCGTTTTAATGTGGATTTCGTAGTTGCTGTAAAAAATATCTTCACCGGACATAGTTAAAATACTTTCCTTAAATTCGGCGAACTCTTTACTTACGCTGTCTATAACGATTTGTTTGTAATCCGGCGCTTCCGTAGGTACAGGCTCGACAAACGAATTGTCTTGCGACTCTTTCAACTTATTGTCAAGATACGGAATGATTGTTTCTTCCGCAAAATCGTCGTACCAATAGTCGTATGGATACTCTTCGTCGCTCTTGTTGAAATACGAATCCTCAAATGCAGGTTTCAAATCGCAGATAATATCGTCGAAACGGTCTTCATCGTCACCGTTGATTCTGTCGCGCCAGTTGATTTCATCGAGTTGTTCTTGCATAAACGCATCGAAATTTATTCCCCATACGACATCGGTTGCATAATCTTTCAACTCGTTATCGGGTATATTTTCCGCCAACGCCGTATAAACACTATCGTCGTCCCAACCGTAGCCTCCCGAAAGAATGTCAAGCGGAAAACGTTTATGGTATCTTTCAAGCAACGGCTTGATATACGGTTTTGCTTCTTCACTCGGTGCAAGTTGTCCGCCAAGCACATCTTTTATTGCCGTTTCTTCGACAACAAAAGCATTTGAAAGCGGATCTGCATAGCCACCGTCGACATAAGACATTTCGTTATTTATAACGTCGCTTGCGCTCAAAACCATCTCGTACCAAGCGGTCAAATATGCCTTACCTTTGTCTGAATTGATAAAGGCTTCCCAAACAGGTTTTTCAACGCCATACAAACTATCGTCATCAACAAACTTATCGTTTGCAACGATGCTGTCTGTGTCGTTGCGATTGAGTTTGTGCATTTCGATACCCGTGCCGAAAATTACTTTCGCAGTTGCTTTTCTTACAGGCAGCATACCGTCCCACGTATAACCGTACTCGTGCATTTGCTGCTGTGTGACCGTGTAATCGGGAAGCAGTTTTACTTGCATATCCGCAACGTTATCACTGTCATCAACAATTACCTTTTCTTCTTCGGGTTCGTCAAACAGAACTATTTTTAGGTCTGCGCTTACAAAGGCATCTGCAAAATCCTTGAAAGAATCTTCGCTGATTGTCATTGTTTTAACTTCCTTATCACCGACCTTAAAACAGTCGGGTGACATTTGAGAAAGTGCCACAATTTCTTCTGTTGTTTCGTCAAAACACGTGTATTCGCCGTTGTTTACGGAGAACACCATTGCGCCTTTGTTTTGCTCTGCAATTTGCTTGTAAGTCTTGTAAAAACTTTCTGTCAATTTTGTCATTTTTCTCTTTTTCCTTGTCGTTTTTGGAACTTCTGTTTTACTCGACGGCAACGCTACATAGTTATCTTCGACTTCTGCATTTTCGTTCTGTTCTTCGTCATCGATAACCACTTCTTCACGCTTGTTAAGGTCAAGTTCGGCATTGAGTTCAGACAACTCTTTGTTAAGTTCCAAAATTCTATCTTTATGCTCAAACGGCACTTTAACTTGTTCTTTTGCTATTTCAAAGTCCGCTTTAAGCGATTTCAAGCGATTTTCGGCACGTTCTTCACGAACAGAAAAATCCTTGATAAAGTTCTCTAAACGGGTAAGATTACCGCTTGCACTTTCACCGATGTCAACCTTGTATTGCCCCGTGCCTGAAAGCGTAATGCTTCGTTCGTTTTCAAGTACTTCGGCAGGGTTCAACGAGATTTTGAAACCGCAGTATTCGGCAACTATCGTTCCCGTTTTCAAGCCGAACAACGCATCCATAAGAGCAAGTCCGCCCTTCTTCTTTCCATCTTCTGTGGAATCGGAATAGGTAGTTCCCGCTACGTTTATTTCAAAGTGTTCTGGATTGTAATTCGCCTTGACGAGTTCGTTGTCTTTGCGCACCCTTTCGAGATAAAGTTCTTGTCGCTTTATCTGTTCGGGGAAATCTCTGCGCACTTTGTCTTCCAACGCAAACAAGTCTTTTTTGTAATGGCTTTCCAAATCGCGCAGTCTTGCGACTTCCATATCGAGTTCCATCTTTCTTTTAATTTTCGGGTTGGCAGAAGTAATTGCTTTTATCTCCGCATAAGAAAGCGTTGCTTCGTCGATGTCGTCCGCTTCTCTTATCGTCATATCCCCTTTCTCAATTTGAGAAATAAAACGTTGTTTGTTTTCAAGAATCTGATACGAATAACTGTCAAACGTCCGCTCCGTCGCATAGGTGTAAATACGAATGCTTTTGTTCATATTGCCTTGACGAATACCGCGTCCGTTTCTTTGAATAAGGTCACGCGGTCGATACGGTGCGTCCAAGTGATGTAATGCAACGAGTCGCTTCTGTACGTTCGTTCCTGCTCCGCACTTTTCGGTGCTACCGATAAGCACTCTTATCGTCCCTGCCGTAACTTTGTCGAACAAGTCTTGTTTTGCTTTATCAGTGTTTGCATCGTGAATAAACGCAATCTCGTTTTCGGGAATACCACGCTCGACAAGTTTGTATTTCAAATCGTTATACGCGTCGAAGTCTTTGCCGTACTCATATTCCGAATAAGGTTTTTTCGGTGTAGACAAATCGCAAAAAACAAGTTGTGTACCTTTTATATCAGCAGAATTACTCCACTCTTCAAAAACGTTATCTGCGCATGCATTGAGTTTGCTTGTGCCTTCGTCTTGCAACGTTGAGTCTATACATCTCGGATCAAGCGCAAGTTTCTTTCCGTCGCCCGTGACCTTCAACATGTTGTCTATTCGCGGATCGATGCCACCGCCGTAAATATTATCGGCTCGCTTTGCAATCTCTTCCGTGAGTTCGATAACCGTATCGCTCGGCTTTAAGGTGACAACTCTTCTGTCCGCATCGGGAACATCGAGTTTCACGTCTGTTTTCACATCGGCAAACGAATGATACAGCGTTAAGAGTTCGGGCAAGTTCGTAAATTTCGCAAACCTTGTTCTTGCTCTGTACCCTTTCCCGGACGGAGCAAGTTCCAATGCAGTTATCGTTTCGCCGAAGTCTGCTGCCCACGCATCGAAATATGTAATGCCGAGTTGTTCGAGCGTTTGCTTTTGCAGATACGTTTGCATTGTGTACATTTCCGTCATCGAGTTGCTTATCGGAGTTCCCGTTGCAAAAACAACGCCCTTATCTCCGCCGTGCAACTCGTTGATATACTCTATCTTCAACTGCAAATCGCTTGCTCTCGCACCTGCTGCATTGGATATGCCTGCAACGTTGTTCATCTTCGTGTAAAGAAACAAGTTTTTATAAGCGTCCGCCTCGTCAACAAACAAATAGTCAACACCGAGTTTTTCAAAGAGAAGAACGTTGTCTTTCTTCGATTCGTCAAGCAACTTTTTCAGTTGCGCTTCCCTGCCTTTCTTGATTCGCTCCAAGTTCTTTACAGAACCCGACGGAGAACCGCTTTCTTCCCAACGCATTTCGATACTGCGCTCGATTGTTGCGATTTCTTCGCGAATTTTCGCAATTTGTCTTTCGGGTGAAATGTTGATTTTTGCAAAACTGCTTTGCGCGATAATAACTGCGTCCCAGTCGCCCATTGCTACCTTTGAAACGAATTGTTCTCGGTGTTCCTTATCCAAATCTTCTTTGTTTGCGATTAACAGTTTCGCCGTTGGATAAAGTTGTCTGAACGAATTTGCCCACTGCTGCACCAAGTGGTTTGGCACTGCAATCATAGGCTTCTTCGCCAATCCGTATTGACGGAGTTTCATAGCCGCCGCGCATATCGTAAATGTTTTTCCGCTACCGACGACGTGATGCAACAATGTGTTTCCGCTCGTAATAATGCGATGTACTGCGTCCTTTTGGTGCGGACGAAGTTCAATCGCAGGATTCATTTCGGGAAAGCGCAAATAACTTCCGTCGTATTTAGGCAATCGAATTTGATTGAACAATCTATTGTAGGTTACTTCGAGTTCATCACGACGTTGCGGATCTCTGAAAACCCAATCCTTGAACGCTTCTTTTATCTTGTTTTGCTTTTCTCTTGCGGCAACCGTTTCAGACTGATTGAGAATACGTTTTTCTCTGCCGTCTTCATCCAAAACAGTATCATATATTTGAGTTGACCTTTGGTTAAGGCAATCTTCAAACAATCTATATGCGTTCGCTCGGCTTGTGCCGTAAACTTGGGTTATGTTCATAGAATTGAACGCCCTTGAATACCTTGACCTATCTACGCGCCAACTCGAATCGTGCTTGTTGTAAAACAGTTCGATTCCGTCGCGGTAGTAATAGGGAATTCCGATAAGTTCACAAAAAAACTCTTTATACAATTTCTTGTCAACCCAACTCGTGCCGATTCTGACTGCTATGTCCGATGCCTTTATTGGCGTTGGCTGAACTTCTTTCAAAGCCGAAATATTTTTGTCATAGTCAATCAAATCGGGTGTTGTTGCTTTCATTCTTTGGGCTGTTTGCAGTTTATCAACCACACGCCCCGAAAGGTATTCTTCTGCCGTTTCAAATCCCGAATACTTATCTTCGGGATTTACAAATACGGGATTACGGAATATTGCATTGCCGAGTTCGGACACAACGGTATCGTAATCTTTCTTGGTAAGTTCTTCGATGTACGAGATGTCAACGCACCCGCGCTCGTTTTTTGAAATCTGCAATGCTTCAAAACAATCGTCGGTGTTCGTTACCGCCGTGTACGGCCTTATCGTTCTTTTGGTGAAAATGTCGGCTTTTGTAACCGTTTCTTCATCTTCCGAAACGTTCTCGCAAGCAAATAACAATGCACTGTCGCCGTCAACCTTGAACAGTCTTGAATTTGTCTTGCTGTTGACATATCCGAATTTTTTGACAAACGCGTCATACTCCGTATTGAGTTGACGTTGCTCTATTGCAAGCACTTCGTCCGAGCAACCTTCAACTTGCAAATCCAAAACTTTGCGAAGTTGTTTACGCAGGGAAATCATATCGGAAATTCTTTGATATGCGTCTTTGGGGAAAGGCGGAACTGACTGTTCGACCATACTGTCGCCAATTCGCATATATAACTTGCCGTTGACCGCCGTCAAGTTCATCGGCTTGACGTTGTAATCGACTTCGACTTCTTCTTGCTTTTCCTCATCTTCCGTATATTCGGGATTGATATAGAAGTCTTGCGGCAATTGCCTTATAGCCGCGTACATTGCTTCCGACAAATCTCTGCCGTCAGGCTTTACAGTTATATCTTCCGCTCCGTAAAGTCCGGTTTCTTTTGCCAACGTACCAAGTACCATTTCAGGATGCGAGATGTAATACTTGTTTATCTCATATCCTTCTTCCGTCTTACCGATAGCGAGCCATTCCATGTTTTCGATGTTTGCATTGATTTTTTCTTCTCGCTTACGAAAAAACAAAACGTCAGTAACGACTTCGGTATTTGCCGTTTGCTTGAACGCCGTATTCGGAAGTCTTATTGCTCCGACGAGTTCGGCTCTGTCCGCGATGTATTTTCGGATAGACGGATTTTGCTTATCCATCGTGCCTTTGCTCGTGATTACAGCCATCAAGCCATTCGGCTTGATTTTGTCGATACCTTTTGCGATAAAATAATCGTGGATATAGAAATTGTATTTGTTATAGTCGGGATCGAAAACCGTGTATCCACCGAACGGAACGTTCGTAACCATAAGGTCAAACGAGTTGTCGGCGAACGAAGTTTCTTCAAAGCCTTTGATTTGTATCTTTGCTTGTGGGTACAGTTCTGTCGCAATTTTGCCCGTGATTTTATCGAGTTCAACGCCATACAACTTTGCACCGTCTGCAATCTCTTTCGGCATAAATCCAAAGAAATTTCCCGTTCCCATCGCAGGCTCTAAAATGCGATTGTTGCCTTTTACACCAAAGCGTGTAAGTGCTTTGAATATACCATCGATGACTGTCTTACTTGTGTAGTGAGCGTTAAGAACGCTTCCTGTCGCTACGGCATATTCTTCGTCTGAAAGAGTATTTTTCAGTTCTCTATACTCGTTTTGCCAAGCGGTATTATGCTCGTCGAACGCTTGTGCCAAACCGCCCCAACCGACGTATTTTGCAAGGACTTTTCTTTCTTCGTCTGTTGCTTCTCTTTTTTCAGAAAGCAACGTATTCGATAGTTTAATTGCAGAAATGTTATTCTTAAACCTTTGTTTTGCGCCACCGAGTTTACTTTGCTCAAATCCGATTTGTGAAAGGTTTGTATTGTTCGCAGGTGTTTCGTCAGCCGCTTTTTCAACTGGTTTTAACTCTCCGCTTTCAATACGCTTTTCCCACTCTTCATCTTCTTCCGCATCCAAATCACGCTCAACTCTATCATCGTCTTTGTAGTTCCAAAGGTACTGCGTATAATAGTTGATGTCGAAGCAGTCATCTGTCATTTCCACATCGGAAACTTCTTCCCGGCGACACAATTCCTGCGCTATGTCATTTCTGTGTTCACGCACAAATTCTTCGTTTTGTTTGAACTCTTCATAGAATGCGCAATAGTTTCCTTCCGTACTTTCGCGTATGCCTTCGTCTATTATTCCGTTAGCGATTTTACGTATTCGCCCGCGTTCTTCGGGTGTCTGTTCTTTTCCCGCAAGCAGCGACTATATATACTTTCTATCGAACGTGATTTGAATCCTTTGCATTGAAAGGTCAACATCTTCAACACCCTTTTGTTTCAAGAAATACTTTGTGAAATCGTCACGTTCGTCTTTCAGAAACAAATACTCTTTGTCGGGAAGTTCGTCTGCCGTTACAGTAAAAACAATGTTTTTATCATTTGTCGGCTTATATGTATCGGCACATTGTCGTGTGAAACGGTCAACGTATTCCTTTACTTTTTCGTCACGTTGTCGCGAGCGCGCTTCCCTTTTCTGCCATTCGGGACAATACGGGAGTTTGAACAAGATGTGAGATGACGTGTACGGATATGTATTTCCTTTTCCGACGCGTCGCACTTCGTCAAACTTTTCGATTTCTTCATTTACGGCTTCATAGTGTTGCGTATAAAACTGCGCCGAATCGCCGAGAAAATGCGGATACTCGCTATAACTTTCACAATATGTGTGAGCCGAACCGTACTCGACGATTTGTCTTGCAATTAACTTGATAAGTTCGTTGTCGTCTTTTGCTTTCTTGCGCTCGTCACGGAATCGGACAAGCGTTGTATACTCTTTCTGTTCTTCTTCGTTCAGATAATTGTCCTTGTCTATAAGGTCGGCAATCTTCGTCGCAACTTGTTCCCATTTGAGTTTTACATCGATTTCCGTTTCGCCTGTTTCCCTGTTCTTCTTGCTGAAATGGATACCTTTGCCGTCGTGCATTTCGTCTATGCCGTCCGGTCCGCCGAAACCGCCTATTCCGTATTCGTGACTCAAAAATCGTACAAAATCTTTCTCGTACGGGTTTTTGTTGTATTCCGTATAAATACGAATTTTACCACCGCTTACACCGCTTCCCCTTTTTAATATCTTTTCGGTCAGTTCTTCTTCGGGCGTTTTCGTGTCGAAGTCATCGAATAACGACGCTTGCAAGTTCGGTCTGTTACGACGTTCCCATATAGGTTTTCCTTTGTTTTCGGGTTTTGACTTTTCTGACGATTTCTTCTTTTCTTCATAGTCGTAATCGTCTATATCGTCATATTCCACTTCTTCCGATTCTTCGTCCGTTTCTTCTTGTTCGTCAAAGATACGGTCAATCTCTGCACTTTCTTCAGGCGAAAGTTCGATAAAGTGTGCATTGGGTGACTCAACATTTTCTTCGTCTTTTGAGTTTGCCAAAATTACTACGGGTTCTTTATCGTTTTCAACGACAACGACATCAGACGTATCGAGCAATTTCTCCGTATACTTCTCGAAAACGTGATACGGATAACCGCACATAGGCACTCTTTCGGGCAATCCTACGTTGCGACTCGTAAGAGTCAGGTCAAGAATGTTTGCCGCTTGCTCGGCCTTATCGCCTATAATCTCGTAGAAATCGCCAACTTGGAACACAACGATTCTGTCGGGATTGTCCTTTTGCACTTGCAAATATTTTGCATACATCGGCAATATCGTCGGCGCATCTTCTTCTTTTTCGGGCTGCTCGTCATCTTTAATTACAGGCTCGTCCGTAACATAATCTTCGTCTATATCGTCGATAACAGGCACTTCGTTGCGCTTGTTCAATACCGCATCGTTTATATCACGCTCAAGACGTTCTGTCTTTTCCCGTATTTCGACGAACAGATTTGCGTTCTCTTTCAGTCCGTATGGCAAAGGCTTCAACGTAACGCCGCGCTCTTTCGGAAAACCCGTTGACGCATAAAGCGAATACGCAACACCCTGTGCGATGGCTCTGTTCCTTATCTCATCGTCATCGGTCAAATCTTCGTTTTGTTCGAGATACTGAATAACTCCCGACAAGATAATGCGATAATCGTCGCGATTGCAATCTGCAATCTCCGTACCGTTGAGCAAATCCAATCCGTCCAAAATCTTCTTGATAGGATAGATATTCCTTCTGTATCGGTTTTCGCCGTGCGTATCGGCAACGTCAAACACATAGTGTTTGTTTCCGTTATTGTCGTAATACGGTATGCCCTTTCTTCCCTTGATTATCTTTCTATCTTGCGCGCTCCACTCGTCAAACGAGAAGCAAATGCTTGCGTCAGGTCTTTGAATGATAATTTGGAAAGCATCGTGCAGAGTGATATACGGATTATTTACGACAAATCTGTAAGCGCTTTTCAAACGCTCGCCGTCTGAAAGTATCTCTTGTATTGCTTTGTTCCTTTCACCGTTTCTTCTTATGTCAATCACTTCTCTTTCCACGCTCCTCTATTCTCTTGCAACGGCAACTCTTTTCCGAACACTTCCAAATAAACCTGTTTGCGAAGTTCAAATGTCGGGAAATAGATTACAAAACACGCAGACGTTGCTCCCATAATCTTTATGAGAACGCTCAACTGCTCTTTGTTGAAGATTTCCTTTTCCTTCAACTTGCGTTTCAGTTCGCTCTCGTCCATTCCGATACGCTTTGCGATTTGTTTTGTCGTGTAACCGCTTTTCTTGAGCCAAGAATAAAACGCTCCTATACGCAAGGAATATCCTTCGATCTTCGTTCTGTCGATTTCTTCGGTTTTATGTAAATTCGCAATATTGTGTTTGTTCATAGCGTTTTATCTCCTATTTTTTCTTCGTGGGTTCAAACCCTTTCACTACTAATGGACATTTGAAAGGTGTTTTGCGGGGGTATTTTTCAAAATTTCTCAAAATATTTTTTCAACTTTGATTTTGCCGCTTCCAAAATTTCGTGAACCGTCTTGTTGTTTATACCTAATTCTTCGCCGATTTCGCGCAACGTTTTCTGTTCCCAAAACGCTTTGTACACGACGATTTTTTGTCTTTGCGTAAGACTCGCCATTGCCTTTGCGACGGCATCTTTCATTTCTTTTTGCTCATACAGTTTTTCGGGATTAAGGCTATCGTCCGCCGGCTCGAAACCTGTTTCTTCATTCATAGAATCCAACGAATCGGTTTTGGACTGAATCCTGCGGTTTCTTCGCTCGGTACGCTCAAACTCTCTGTTCAATTCCTTGATTTGATTTTCTTGTTCTTCCGTTTGCACTTCGACGGACACACTTTGATACTGCTCGATTTTGTAGGTAACTTTTTTCATTTTGAAATCCTCCGATTTTTGATTTTTGTTTTTGAAAATCGCAATCGGACAGATTTCTGTCACAATGAAAAAGGCCCGACTGCAAGGTGTAAAATCCTTGCAATCGGGCGTAAAAAGGCATCAAAAAAAGAAGCCTGACAAATAGACTAACCCTATACTTTCAGGATTTTACTATCTGTCAGACTCCTCACGGTACTTTGCCGAGTCCAGCCTCATAACGAGATGTCAATAAAGGAAAACAACGGCTCTCCTTTACCCGCTGATATTAAATCGTTTCTTTGCTCTTTAAGCGTGTTGTTTTATTTTTACAGAATTGTTGTCCACAATCGTGAATATGGGATTTCTGCTTATATGCACATCATCTTCTTCGATAATTACAGAAGCAAACGCACCACACTTTGGGCATTCCATTTCCACTTTCGTTCCGTTCTCGCCTTTACAAAGACGACGACCACACTTCGGACACATTGCATACTTCATATTGCTACCAACCTCCTTTCTCCCACAATTACGAATAATTTGGATTTATGTAACCATTTACGCACGGTCGGGAGAGTCCGATGCAACAGTAACACTTCATTCGTAATCACAACAACATATATATCAACGCGTTTTGGGGCTAAACGCGGAAATATCGTTTATTCATATATTTTGATACAACCGACCAAAACCCCTTGTATCTCACATTCTTTTACTATAATGTCTTTCATCGTGGAATTTTCGGGGTGCAGAATAATTTTCCCGTTTCTTCTGTAAAATCTTTTCAAAGTCGTTTCGCCGTCAATCATTGCAACGACGATTTCTCCGTTCTCTGCCGCATTTTGTTGCCTTACGACAACAAGGTCATTCGGTCTGATTCCTGCTTCAATCATACTTTCGCCCTTCGCTCGAAGCATAAATAGCGAACCGTTTCCGAATATTGTGCGTGGAAGTGCAACGCTCTCTTCTATCTGTTCCACCGCGTCAACAGGCTGTCCGCAAGAAATCGAGCCGACGATAGGCGTTATTGCAACTCCGCTCGGCTTCAATTTTGGCATAACGTCAATGTTCCCAAACTTCGTGCGTTCTATCCTTCCGTCGCGCTCAAGCGCAAGCACATATTTTTGCACCATTGACAACGAACTCATATTCAACGCCTTCATTATCTTTCTGAAACTCGGAGATCTGCCCTGCGCTTTTTGGAACTCGATTATGTAGTTTTCCATTGTTTCCAATGTGTTCTGATTGAGCGTTCTCATCTTTCGCACCTCTTGCCTAAAACGAACTCTGCGTTCTTTTTAGATTGCAAGCGTAGTATAGCATTAAAACGCAATGCGTGCAAATTTTCGATGTAATATAAATTGCATTGAACGCTTTTTGTAAAAACTTTTTTATAAAAAATACTCTCGAAAAATCGAGAGCATTTTTGCTATATTAGATGTCAATAAACTTCTTTGATTTTTGCAACGAAATCATTGAAATCGTCCACCGCTTTTCGTGGGAATTTGATCTGCACATTGCCTTGCGTGCCTACTACCCACGTGAAGAGAGTTTTTGAAACTTGGACAGTTATATCTGTCAAGTATGTATCGTCGTCCGCTTTGCGCACTTTCACATCATCCCCGAAGCGGTCGTAAATATCCGACAACATACAGTTTGTGAATTGTAGCGTAACTCTTTTCGTTTCCCCTGCGAACATGTTAAAAACTTGTTTTTTATAATCTTCGCTATTGAAAACTTCATATTCTTCGTGTGGCTCGCGCTCCGTTTCTTCCACGTTGACATCATCCATTTTGTCAAGACGATACGTCACTATATCTTTATGGCCGTCCGAGAAACACAACAAATAATAATTGTCCCTATCCCACACCATAAATGCAGGGCTGACAACATATCTGTTTCCATTCTTGCGGTATACCTTTTTGTGATTTTCATCAAAGTCGAAGTACAAGAACGATACTTTTTTATTCTCTTCGATTGCACGTTCTATCGAGTCAACGCTATATATAAGAGAACTGCTCCCCTTTCTTCCTTTTCCGAGAGAAACGGTATGCTTGGATATACTGTCCGCCTGATAAAAGCACAAAGTATCGGATAGTTTTTCAATCAAATTCTTTTTGTGTGCCGTCGTAAGTTTACTCGCTTTAATTACATCGGCAAGCATAACTATTTCAGCCGTTTCAAACGGACGATTTACGACGTAATAGTAAATGTACTTTTTCTTGTATGACAAAACTTCATAGCCGTACTCATTGAGCGTTGCTATATCGTCGGCTATAACTCTGCGGATAACGCTTATACCACGCTTTTCGAGTTCTTCTCGAAGTTCGTCAGCATTCATTGCGTGATTCTCGTCAGTTTGCTTGCGCAAAATATCCCACAAAACAAGCAATTTTATTTTATTGTTCTCATTTGCCATTACAAATTGCCCTCTAAATTATATCAAATCAGTTAAATAATGTATAGGTGTCACTACTGCAAGTTTTCCACCAGTTTCATCTTTTAGCGTACCAAACATTATACCAAATAATCTTGTTTTTCCCCTTGATGTTTTTAGTGACCCCATTATTCGATAACCCAAATCAAAAATAGGGCCGCCACTGTACCCTCCTACAGATGGATTTTCCAAACAGATAAATTCAGACTTTTCTTTCGATTCGTCATATTTTAACTCAATAATATTGGACGAAAAATATGAACGGAATGTAAATGGCGTAAACTTTCCTTCCACACCAAGTCCATTGGGAAAACCAACACATGTGAGTTCTATATCTCTTGAAATTGCGGTTACATCTGACTCAATATGATCATATGGAAAACACCTATTTGACAATAAATCCATATTATGTTCTAAGTCTAACTCTAAACATCAAATATCTGCTATGGGATGATATTGCCAAGACAAAGTGCCATTCAACACAGTTAGTTTTCTTACAATTGGATTGCTATGAGCATCACAATAAACAATGTATGTGTTAGTATTAGTTTTCGATGCAACATGTGCAGCAGTAACCAAATATGCTGTATTGTCTTTACTTATAAAAATTCCAGTTCCAACATCTTCTTTATTATCGCCTTTAGGAGTACGAATATTGCAGACGACTGTAAATGTCATATCTCGTGTAAGTTGCATAATAATTCTTCCGTAATTATTATACCAAATCAATCTGTAAAACGCAATACCATATGATTTAAGAAAACGTGATTTCAACAAAAGTTTATCAATATTAGCATAAAACAATAAAGACAGCGGCAGGTGTTGTTGAATTAAAAAAGAGAGAAACGGACTTCGCTTCTCTCTTTTTTTGATTTTATAAAATGCGCTTATATCAATATGCTATCTTGTAGAGTTCCAAAATATCTTTTTCGGTTATTTCTCTCGGATTGCCGCCCGTGCAAACGTCTGCGAATGCGTCTTTGGAAAGTTGTTCAAGTGCGCTTTCGGGGATATTTATCTCACGGAGAGTTTGCGGAATGCCAAGGTCGAGCGAAAGTTGTTTAACTGCGCTTACTGCCGCTTTTGCGCCTTCTTCAACGGACAAACCGTCGATATGTACGCCCATTGCGCGTGCGATATTGCAATACTTCTCTTGTGCGGCAGGCATATTGTATTCCATGACGATAGGCAAAAGAAGTGCGTTTGCAACGCCGTGAGGAATGTCAAATCTTGCGCCGAGCGGGTGTGCCATTGAGTGAACACAACCAAGTCCGACATTTGAGAATGCCATACCTGCAACGTATTGTGCAAGCGCCATATTCTCACGAGCGGTCATATCTTTGCCGTTGAACGTTGCGTTGCGAAGATTCTTCGAGATAAGTTCAATCGCTTTGAGTTCAAACATATCGGAAAGTTCCCAAGCACCTTTCGTGATATAACCTTCGATTGCGTGCGTAAGTGCGTCCATACCTGTTGCAGCAGTCAAACCTTTGGGCATAGATGCCATAAGTTCTGCGTCGATAATAGCAAGCACGGGAATGTCGTGCGGATCTACGCAAACCATTTTTCTACCCGTTTCTTCGTCGATAATGACGTAATTGATTGTGACTTCTGCCGCCGTACCTGCGGTTGTCGGAAGTGCAATAATCGGGACGCATTTATGTTTTGTAGGCGCAACGCCTTCAAGCGAAACAACGTCTTCAAATTCGGGATTGTTTGCAACGATTGCAATACCCTTTGACGTATCGATTGCGCTACCGCCACCGATTGCGATAAGGAAATCTGCACCGGATGCTTTGAATGCCGCAAGTCCGTTCTTGACGTTCGTCACGGTCGGGTTTGCTTTGAAGTCCGTGAACATCTCATATGGAAAACCTTCGAGAGTTGACGTAACCATATCTACCACACCGAATTTCACAAGGTCTTTATCGGCAACGATAAACGCCTTTTTGAATCCGCGCGCTTTGATTTCGCCGAGAAGTTCACGTCTTGCGCCTGCACCGAAGTATGAAGTTTCGTTCAAGATAAATCTGTTTGCCATAATTTTATCTCCTTAAAGGTAATTCTATTATTCTTCCCAAACTGTATTTAGGCAATACGCCGTTGTTCGGGATATGTTCGCTTATTTTCCCAAGATTCCGTCAAGTGGTGTGAGGTGCCACAAATCCACAAGTCCTTGCAATACGCCATCACCGATTTCGTTGACAACGTGTCCCAAAGTGAGCATATAAAGTTGTGCCGTTTTCTCAACGGTTTCAATAAGTCCAAAGGCTTCGTCAATGTCTTTACCGACACCGTAAATACCGTGATTTGTCCAAACGACAAGACGATATTTCTTCATCTTCTCTGCCGTCGCTTCGCCGATTTCGTTCGTTCCGCAAACCATACAAGGCAACACGCCTACGCCGTCCGGGAACACAACTATTGCTTCGGTATTGTTGCGCCACAACTTCTCAGTGAACACTCTGTCATCGGTTTTTACAACAGCGGACATACAAATCGTATACGTCGGGTGCGTGTGCATAACCACTTTGTGGTTGGGATCTATTTTCAAACGAGTTGCGTGTGTCATAAGGTGTGCGGGAAGTTCGCTCGTGAATTTTCCGCCGTCTTTATATCCCCACAAAAGTTCCGCCGATTTGCCGTCTTCGCCGATGCGGATTATGCCGAGATTGGTTTCGGGATCGCCTTCGACATTCTTGAAATACTTGCCCGTTCCCGTCACGATAAAATACTTGCCAACCAACTCTTTTGCATCGAATCCAGTCGGGATAACACGCAACACTTTGTCTGTGTCGAGATACTCTTTTACTTGTTCTTCATCGAGCAACACGGAAACGTTTCCGCCGTTTCTCTCGTCCCAACCTTGACGATACATATTGCTCGTAATTTTGCAAAGTTCTTTTACAAACGGTGCTTCAAGTATGTTTTTCATCTTTTGCTAAGCACTCCTTTTTCGTAGTCTTTTATTTCGTCAAACCAATCGTCTTTCATACCTTGTCTGTCAAGATACTCTCTCCAAACTTCGCCGAAAGGATAGGTTTTGAGTTGTTCTTGTCTGTACATAAGTTCGGTAAACTCGCCGTTATCTTGCAACTTTTTGAGCGTATCGTTGGGCGTAAGCAATGCGTAAAGCAACGCTTTTTGCATATTGCGCTCACCCGTAACCCACGCAGATATACGGTTTATGGACGCATCGAAATAGTCAAGACCGATAAGCACTTTGTCAAGCGCGTCGTTTCTTACAATCTCTTTTGCAATCTCTTTGAGTTCGTCCTCGAACAAAACGACGTGGTCGCTGTCCCATCTCACTCCGCGCGTTACGTGAAGTGCAACTTTATCGTAAAAAGCAAGCAATGCGGGAATCTTGTCGCTGACGTATTCGAGCGGATGATAATGTCCGTTGTCCAAAAGACAGCAGATATCGTTTTTCGCGGCATAGTTCTGATAGAACTCGTTGCTGCCCACCGTATAACTTTCAACGCCGATTCCGAACACCTTGCTCTCCACCGCTACGACAACCTTTTTATTGTCATACGGTTCTTTCAAAATTTCGTCAAGACTCTCTTTCAATCGAAGTCTTGGCGTGAGTCTGTCCGCGGGAACGTCCTTAAATCCGTCGGGAATCCAAATATTCATAAGGCAATGACTGTTCATTTCCTTTGCAAAATATTCGGAAATACGGATGCACGCCTTGCAATGTTCAATCCAGAATTTGCGTACGTTTTCGTCGGGTGATGAAAGCGTAAGTCCGCCCTTTACCATCGGGTGCGAGAACATCGTGGGATTGAAATCGATTCCGTCAAGACCTATCTCTTTTGCGAACTCAACCCAAGGCGCGAAATGTTCGGGACGATATGCGTTTCTATCCACCTTCTCGCCGTTCAAAATTGCGTAACTTGCGTGCAAGTTGAGTCTTTTCTTGCCCGGCATAAGCGAAAACGTCTTTCTCAAATCTTCCTTGAGTTCTTCAAAATTTCTTGCACGTCCGGGATAATTGCCCGTCGTTTGAATACCGCCCGACGCAGCACCGCCACCGTCAAGACCTACAACGTCGTCGCCTTGCCAACAATGCACGGATATTGCCGTGCCACCAAGTTTTTCAATGGCTTGCTCCGTGTCCACGCCTATCTTTGCGTAAACTTCTTTCGCTTCTTGATAACTCATAGTTTATAACTCCATTTGGCTTTTCAGATTGCCTATCGCAGTTGCTTCGATGGGCATTGCAACGACTTGTTTTTTTGTAAACTCTCTTGTAAATTCATTGACCAACTTGTTGTTTGCGCCACCGCCGACGATGTAAATCTTATCGAACGTACGATTTTCGCATTTCTCCAAGTCGTCAATTGCCTTTTTGTATCCCATTGCCATAGACCTATATGCACTGCGATACAAGTCACCTTCCGTTTTAGGCGCGTTGAGATTGCGACTCTCAAACCAGTTCTTGATTTTCTTGTCCATATTTTCGGGCAAAGAAAACTCTTTTGCGTTGACGTCGAATATGCCGTCAAACGTACTTTCGCTTGCAAGGTGCGTCATCTCGTCAAAACTTCTTCCGAAAACGTTTTTGAGACACACGTTTATCCACATACCCGTGATATTCTTCAAAAAACGGAAGTTTCCTACACCGCCTTCGTTTGCAAAATTGTATCTCAAAGCATCTCTCGACACGTTGGCTTCTTTTATCTTTGCGCCGAGAATTGCCCAAGTTCCGCTTGAAATAAGCACGCTGTCGCCTGGATTGTCAACGGCATAGAATGCGCTTGCCGTGTCGTGTGACGGACAGAGTTTAACAGTCGTTTGTCCGCCCACTTCTTTTGCAACATTGTCATTGAGTTTTCCAACAACCGTTCCCGGCGTATTGAGTGACGGAAACATTTGAAGCGGCAAACCGAGAGTTTGAATTAGGTCTATATCGAACTGCTTTGTTTTGCAGTTCACAAGTCCCGTCGTCGTTGCATCCGTATATTCCTTCACCATATTGCCCGTAAGCAAATAACCGAAGTATTCAGGCATCATAAGGAATGTCGAAACGCCGTCCAAACGACCGCTCTTTTTGTCCGCATAAAGTTGATACACGGTGTTGAAGGACTGGAATTGTATGCCTGTGCGCATATAGAACGTCTCAAAGGAAATCTTTGAATTTATCTCTTGGATCGCGCTCTCCGTTCTCGAATCTCTATACGCATAGCAAGGCAACACGGATTTGCCGTCTTTTATGAGAACGTAGTCCACGCCCCACGTATCTATTGCAAGACTTTCTATGCGCTCATATTGCGCAAACGCAAGTTTAAGTCCATTTTTTATCTCGGAAAACAGTCTTTTTATGTCCCAAACGAGATTTCCGCCCTTGTTGTCCATGTGGTTTTCAAAGCGGTATAACTCTTTGGTTTTTATCTCGTCGCCATCTTTCCAACCGACGATATGTCGTCCGCTGGACGCTCCGAAATCTATTGCAAGATAATACTTGTTGTCCATATACTTCCCAAAGTTTTACATTTCGTCTATCGCAAACGAACGCTTGCCTTGAACTGTTTCTATTTTACCGTTAGGAAAAACGAGAACGCACTCAAAGCCGTGAACGTCCACATTCAGACTAATATGTTTATTGACTCTTTCCCAGTCAATCGATATGCTTTTGCCACCGCGTGCATAAGCAATGTTTGCGCTGTTTACGCCATCAATAAGTATCGGTTTTATTCTTACCGATTTACTATCCGCCACGTCGAGCCAACCAATGTTCTTATAGAACCAAGCAAGAATTGCGCCCCAGAAATGGTGATTGAAAGACAGGATACGTTTCATACCGTCTTTTCTCATTTTTTTGCCGTCAATGACTTCGTACTCTTCAAAACTTTCCCACAAAGTCGTTGCGCCTTGTTCTATCCAATATCCGTATGACGGGAAACTCTTTTGCGTAATAAGTTTGAAACACAAATCGACGTCGCCGTGATTTACAAGCGTGTCGAACAAATGCTTATATCCCACAACGCCGACTCTGAAATGGTCGTCTTGTCCGTGAATAAGGTCAATCAAGTCACGATACACGTTGACACTTTCGTCATTTGTCAATACACCCGTTTGAAGAGCCATTGCGAGTGCTGTTTGCGTTTTCACGACAAGTCCGTCGCATACGTATTTCTTGCGGAAATTGCGTTTAAGACGCTTTGCAAAGCCTTCTATTTTATCGGTAGGCAATCCAACCGCGTCAAACATTCTTATAGCCTTTGTGGATATGTCAATCATCGTCAAAGAATCGGTGATTTCAACAGGTGTTTCAAAATCGCCTTCGTTTTTCGTGTATGTTTGAACCCAATCGCCCAAGCCGAAATTTGCCAAGCCGTCGGCGTTCAATCGTGTCGTGACATAATCGAAGTATTTATTTATCGCTTCGGCATTGTCCTTGACTACCTTCTCGTCACCGTAAAAACGGTAAAGTTGATACGGCAACTCAACGATTACGCTGTCCCATGCGGGACCGTTTCCGAAATCGAAGCCCCAACCTGCCGTCGGAATAATTCCCGGTAACATACCGTTTTCTTTTTGAGCATTGCGGATTTGAAGCAACCATTGTTCAAGACTTGCCTTTGCGTCGAAAGTGTAAAGCATTTGCTCTGCGCTAAGCGAAGCATCTGCCGTCCAACCGTTCTTCTCTCTTTGTGGGCAGTCGTAAGGATAAAACACAAAATTGCTTCTGTCGCTTTGAATCGTCATTTGAACAAGTTTATTTACTGTTTCGTTGTTGCACTGGAAATTGCAAACCTTTGGCAAATCACTGTATGTAGAAACAAACTTAACTGCATCGAGCGTTGCTTGTTCGTCGCTCAGTCCGCAAACTTCGCAATATCTGAAACCGTGCCAAGTGAAACTCGGCAAATAACTTTGTTCCCCACTCCTACAAACGTACACGTCGTGTTGATTGTAACCGTCAACAGTTTCATCGAAAGAAATACTGCGATAATCGATGCTACCGTCTTCACAAATCTCTTCCGCAAAGTACATATCGATACGTTGTCCTTCTTCTGCATTTAACAAATGAAGCAAGCAAAGTCCCGTATCGTTTGCACCGAAGTCATACAAATATCCGTTCGGCGTTTTCGTCAAACAAACGGCTTTCTTTGGAGTTCCTTCAACAATAGGTTGAACTTTATTCTCTACAATTCTACCTTTTGGAGCATCCACCAAAATTGCCTTTTCAAAACCGCTTAAATCGGTATCGGTCAAAACGCCTTTTCTTTCCAAACGTGCGTCATAACGCTCTCCGCAACGGAAATCGTCAAAAGTTATAGGACTATCTATCGCAAGAAACTTTTCGTCTGTTTCAAGCAATACTTTGCCTTTTTGGCTTATTTTCAATGCGAATTTAGGCGCACTACGATAATGCGCGGATTCATTGAGCCAAATATCGGAATCGTTGGTATCGACAAATCCGTTTCCAAGCAACACGCAAAGCACGTTGTTTTCTTTTTTGAGTTTATTCTCAATATCGTAAACGTCGTAAACAACAACTTGATCGGGATTGCTCATATAAGGCGCAAAGAAACTCTTATTGAGTTCTTCCCCGTTCAAAAACAATCTATAAAGACCGACTGCTACAATCGTCAGTTTTGCGTTTTTAGAATTAAAGCAATCAAACACACGCTTAAAAAGCGGCGCATTTACGTGCCTTTCTATCGTATTATATTCGGTTGAGTGCGCGATAAATTTCATATCTAACTCCGTTTATTACTTTGTACTATCTTGTTTCAACAGCAAGTGTCTGCGTTTGCGTATTTCGTTTACCAATTCTCTCTCGTCTTTGATTGCTTTTTCAAGAATAATTCCCGCTCCGCCGTCTTGCGGTTCGTGAAAATCGCTTCCTGCAAGCGGAATAAGTCCGTTATCTTTTGCAAACTGTTCCGCTTGTCCATTGTGACTGTCTTGCCTTGCGTTTCCGTTGTAAACTTCTACAGCTTCAAGCAACGACGGATTCCTATACGTTATCATCGTTCTGAACGGATGAGATTGAGAAAAAATCCACCCGTTTGCTCTGCACAAAAGACTTATTTCTTCAACGCTGTTTCGGAACATACGTTCACCGCCGTCAAGCACAAATTCGGGAGTTATTCCGTAAATCAAGAACTCTGCTTTGTATGGCGTGTCTGCGTTGTAATACGAAGTGCAATCAGGCATAAATTCCATCCCGAAAAACACGTCTATTCCAACCTTTTGACACTCTTGTTTCAATCGATTGTAATGCTCGACAAAGTTTTGACTATACTCTTTTGCCGTCATTCCATAATAATCGATCAGATAAGAGTTGTAATGAGAAGTATAAACTATGCCGTTATACCCTTTACCTTTGTATATTTCCGCAATGGTTTTCTCATCCGTTTGCGCGCAAGGCGAAGTGTCTTTTACGTGAAGGTGAGTTTCTAATTTATACCCCATATTTACACGGCCGATGCACTTATGTTGTCCATAACGGATGCGCTTGAAAGCAATTGTGCTGCCGCTTTATCGACAACGAGAACGGCATTGGGATGCTTTTGAAGTATGCTTGCAGGGCAACTCTCGTCAATTTTCTTTTCAACGGTCTTATACACAGCAAGCGCCTTGTTGCTTCCGGATGCAAGTATAACGATTTTCTTTGCTTGCATTATATCTGCAATGCCCATAGAAATCGCACGAGTCGGAACTTGCGAGATGTCATCGAAAAGTCTTGAATTGTCTTTTATCGTGTTTTCAGTCAAATTGACGATATGGGTGTGGCTGTCAAACGGTGTTCCCGGCTCATTGAATGCAATATGTCCGTTGCTTCCGAGTCCCAAAAGTTGAACGTCTTGGCGCAATTCTTTAACGAGATTTGTGTATCTTTCGCACTCTTTGTCAAAATCCGTTGCCTTTCCGTTGGGAAGATGCGTGTTGTTTTTGTCAATATCGATTTTATCAAAGAGATTGTGGTTCATAAACCAAACGTAACTTTGGTCACTTTCTTCACCGAGTCCGACGTATTCGTCCAAATTGACCGTTTTGACGCCTTTGAACGACAACTCGCCCTTATGGCAAGCATCTGCAAGTCTTGCGTATGTACCGAGCGGAGTCGTTCCGGTTGCGAGTCCCAAAACCGCATTTGGTTTATTCTTAACCACTTCGGCAAGCAATTCTGCGCCGACTTTGCTCATTTCATCATAATTTTCAGTAACGATAATTTCCATTTGTTTCTTTTCCGTTTGTCTTAACAATCAACCTAACGGTTGCGAATTGTCAGTCTTGTTTGCTCGGTAAGCACTCCACAAGCACCGCTTTCGTATCGGATACGATACTGTATTTACCTTCCGCAACGTACGGAAGATAGAAATAATCGCCGCGTTTTATATCTTTTTTGTAGTTTTCGCCGACGATTTGCCCATTACCTTCGAGGCAGATATACACTGCCGGCGCGTAACTCATAACGAAACTTCCGCCGTTTTGAACGGTATGACGCACTTCCGCAAAGCAAGGCGTATCGTCATAGCCGATAAGCACTTCTTTCTTGTATTTTTCCGTATCGACAACGGTCTTTGGCGATACTTTTGCATATGCCTTTGCCGCGTCGCCGTATATGTCGTAATTGATTGCGTCCAGTGCAACGTCCTTATCGAGTCCGATGTATTCTTCGTTGTAACTGATGTGATAATCACCGCACCAACGTTCGGGTTGAATGGTGAAATCCGTCGGTTCTTGCACTTCTATAATCGTGCAACCTGCGCCTATTGCGTGGATAAGTCCCGCACGGATGAGCCACAAATCGCCCACCTGCACTTCTACGCCTGCAAGAAGATTGCCCATTATGTCTTTTTCGACTTCACTGCGTTCTTCGAGTGCGGACAATTCTTCTTTCGTTATTTTGTCTTTGAATCCAAAATAGAGTTTTGCGCCCGGACGAGTCGCAATCACGAGCCACGCTTCCGTCTTGCCATATTCCGAGTTGAAATATTTTCTCGAAAAGTCTTTTGTCGGATGCACTTGGAAGGGCAATCTCGTTGCGCTGTCCAAAAATTTGACAAGGCAATCGTATTTGCGGTTGCCCAAAAGTTCTTCTTTGTGCTCGTTGAGCAAATCATCGAAAAACAAACCTGTGCCTTTCACAACGGATACGCCGTCACGCTTTCCGAAATACTTGGGGTTGATTGCTCTCACTTTGCTTGCAACCCATTCTTCGGGGAACATATTGTCCGTTCCGTCATCGAAACCGTCTGCGAAAATCTCTTTGAACGGTTTACCGCCGTGATAAATGCGGTACACTCTGTTGCGCTCAAAAAATATAGGTTGCGACACTATGCTTTTAATATCGCTCATAATTGTATTGCTCCGTAAAATTCTGTGGCTTTTGCGCCCTTGATATTGCCTTTCATTGCGGCATTATCAAGATTTTCTTTTGTCATTTCTTTGCCTTCTATTGCCGCAAGGAATGCGCCGAAAAACGCGTCCCCCGCACCTGTTGTGTCCACGCACTTCGGGTCGCTTATGCTCGGCACAACGCCTTTGAAACCGTTGTAATAATACGCGCTGCCGTCTTTTCCGAGAGTTACGAGCAACAGTCTGTCTTTGACGTACAACGATTCTGCCGCCTTGTCCATATCTTGTATGCCCGTGTAATCGGCAAGTTCGTCTTCGGAAAACTTGATTATGTCCGCGCACTCGACAAACGGCGCATACGCTTTTTTCGCGTCCTCGAAATCGCGATAAATGTCCTTGCGGAAGTTCATATCGAAACTGAGTTTTACGCCTAAGTCCTTGGCTTTTTTCGCAATCTTTTTGGCAAACTTTCTGCCGGTTTCTTCCGAAAGCATAAGCGAGCCGAGATGCAAAATGCTCAAATCTTCGTATTTGGCGAAGTCTATTTCATCCAAGTCGATATTGTAGTCTGCCGTGTCGTGACGATTGAACGCAAAATCACGTTCTCCGTCCGTTAGCGTAACAAAAGCAATCGTCGTATTGCGCTCATCGTCCGTTTGAATGTCGAGATAATCCAAATTCGACTTTTGCGCTTCCGCCGTAACGAAACGGCCGATAACGTCGTTGCCTACACGTCCGACAAACCCGACCTTTGCACCGCTTTGCTTTGCGTTGACCGCAAGATTGAACGGCGCACCTCCGCAAAACGCTTTGAACGTGGTTACACCGTTAATCTTTTCGCCAATCATATCGGCAAGTATTTCTCCGATAGACAAAATCATAAGTCGCTCCTTAGAACAATTTGATTTGTTCCTTGGTGTTGATAACACCACACTTGTCGGTATCGAGTTGCAATTTTATGTTTTCCGCATCGAAATCCTTGTCTACGCAGACAATAACTCTTTCGACTTTCTCTTCTTTTGCTTCTTTCGCTTTCTTTTTGCCGACGACGTCTTCCGTTTCGGGCTTTTCTTCACCGATTTCACATTCGATGAATTTTTCATTGCCGTAATCGAAGCGACCTACAACCCTTGCCGGAATTCCTTCGTCTGCAACATGAATTTGATACGGATTGAACGTGAACGACAAGTGTTTGCCGAAAATAGATCTGCTTGCGGTCGTGATAATACGAATTGCTTCGTCTTTCTTGCAGATATAACCGACACCTGCAATGACGAACTCACAATAGATTTCTTTTCTCTTTTTCGTGACGCCCTTATCGTCGGTGTACTCTTTCTGAATGTCGTGTTTGACCATTTTACCGGAAAGCGAATTTTCCATATCGAGCGGTTTGACCATTTCGTTTCCGCATTGATAGAACGAGCAGTATTTCAAATCGACCGATACGCTCAATTTCGCACCGTCTTCATATTCGTTTTCTCCGCAGGAAACGAACAACGGGAATCCGACGGAATTCAATTGCGCAATATGTTTGCCGTCGATGTTTTCGCTCTTAACGACAGTTGCTTCGATGTCGCCTTCAAAACCGATTGCTTCGGAAGGTATACGCATTGCATATTCACCGTCTTCAAGAGAAATTGCGGGCGGCAATTCTCTCGTCGTTCCAAGGAAACCGACTTTGCCGTTTTCGACTTTTGCGTCTACGAACATATAAGTCGGAATTCTCGGAGAAACGGTTTCTTCCGTTTCTGCATCAAACAAATGAATATGGCGCATATCGAGCGATACGTCAATGACTTCGTCAACGCTCCATTGGAATTGAGTCGGGGCTTTGATGATGACCTTTGTTGCGCTATCAGAAATCGAATCTTCGGAATTGAGATTAAAATCCGCATAGACTTGGCTGTCCACGCCGAGTTCTTCAACGTGCGAGATACGGCACTTTGTCTGATAAGGATATTTGTTCGGATCAACGGAAATATGCTCTGCACGAATGCCGAGAATAACTTTCTTTTCGCCCGTAAGATAAGTTCTGTCTGCTTTTGCAAAAAGCGAGTATGGAACATCGAATACGCAGTCGGTTCCCGTAATAGCAACCTTAACCGTGTCGCCTTCGAGTTTGAGCGTCGATTCAAAGAAGTTCATTTGCGGTGTACCGATAAATCCTGCGACGAATTTGTTGCACGGATAATTGTAAAGGTTTCTCGGCGTGTCGATTTGCTGCACGAAACCGTCTTTCATAACGACGATTCTCGTACCCATAGTCATTGCTTCGACTTGGTCGTGCGTAACGTAAATAAACGTCGTTTGCAATTTGTGATGCAATTTGGAAATCTCCGAACGCATAGTCGCTCTGAGTTTCGCGTCAAGGTTTGAAAGCGGTTCGTCAAGAAGAAACACTTTCGGTTCGCGTACGATTGCACGTCCGAGTGCGACACGTTGACGTTGACCACCGGACATTGCTTTCGGCTTTCTGTTGAGATATTCGGTGATGCCGAGAATGTTTGCCGCTTCTCTAACTCTGCGGTCAATCTCGACTTTTGGCATTTTGCGAAGTTTCAAACCGAATGCCATATTGTTGTAAACCGTCATATGCGGATAAAGTGCATAGTTTTGGAAAACCATAGCTATATCTCTGTCTTTCGGCTCCATATCGTTCACGACGATGTCCCCGATTTTGAGTTCGCCGGAAGTTATCTCTTCAAGACCTGCAATCATTCTCAAAGTAGTTGATTTTCCGCACCCGGAAGGGCCGACGAAAACGATAAATTCTTTGTCCTTGATTTCCATAGTGAAATCGTTGACCGCTTTTACGCCGTTTGGATACACTTTGTAAATGTGATTTAATGTAAGACTTGCCATAATTCTCCTTTGTTGCTATATGTTGCTAACTTTTGTGTTTTTTATTTTACCACACGAAATTGCTCATCGTGTTTCCTTCACTGATATGCACACCGCCCATAGATTCAAACAACGCCAAAAACTCTGTGCGATAGTTTGAGTTTTGTTTTGCCAACATAAACAGCGGAATGAGTTTCAATTGCAACAATCTACTTGCACAATCTTGCGATAAAACACTTGCCGCTTGATCAAGCAATTCTATTTGTGCAAGATAGAAGCTGTCCGAAATTTTATTCTTCTCATACACGTTGACAAAGCCGTTGCTTCCCGTCCCCGAAGTCGAGTATCTTCTCGCATACTCAGCGTCAAAATTATCATAATACTGCTTGACCTTTTCGTATGCGATTTCTCCGTAATAATACTTCAAAAACTCATTGCGCAGTTTGGTAGCGTCTGCATCTGGATTCCAACAGAGTTTAGAGAACACATACGCTTCTAGATACTGATCTGCATGTGTTTTCTCATTGAAAACGCCTTGTATGAACGCATAATCAACACCGCTGTTCTTCAATAGTGTAAGATTGCGCTTCATATTCACCACTACACCCGTATAAGCAAAATAGTTGCCAAAATCGGGCGAATAAGTCCACGAGAAAAGGTTTGACGTCACTTTTGCCCAATCCGAGTATATTGTCGATGCCGAAACGTGTCCGAGCATTGTGCTTGAATCGTAAGTTCTTCCGTTTTCACGTTGCAACAGCGGTTGATTTTCGTCATCGAGTGCAAGATAGCGGTCAACGACGATAGGCGCGATTCTCACCCACAAATGTTCGTTGTTTGGTATGCATGTTGAATCAGTCTTGCCGTCAATAACCGGCGCAAGCAGATTGTACTGATACGCAAACATAACGAGTCTGTAATTTTTGTTCCGCACTTTTGCGTTTCCGCAGTTTTCCAACTCATTGATAATTGCGTTCCAGAAACGAACTGTTATTCCGCTTCTATTATACTGCTTTGTTGCCGCAATGCAATCGGAACATTCACAACGTTCGTTTGTGTCCGCTTGCCCGACAGAAAGCCAAAAATTATCTTTGTCGGTGTTTGCAAGCAAGTCATACAATGCCGCGTACATTGCTTCCGCCGCAGTATCGATTGCGCTTGTCGAGCGGTCGATTGTTCCCGACGAAGTGATACCGTCCGTATAACAAACGTCAATAATATTGCCGTTATACTTAAAGAACATCGTATCTTCATACGCAGAGTAATCTAACGGATTGACGAAAGCAAGCGTATTGTGTGCAGTGCCAATGCCTTTTGAAGCGTCGGTATACCACTCGAAACCACCGATATTATTGTTCCCGCTCGTAACGTAGTCGCCGTTGAAGCGCATATGTTGCGAATATTCGATATTCGCGCTCGTAGACGGATAGAAAGTAGACGTGTTTAGATATTGTCTGTATTCAAATTGCGGTGCAAACGTATTACATTGCGCCGTCATATTGGCGGAAGTTATTTGCGGAACGTACGTGTAATCTGCCGTAAGGAAACGCACTCCGAGATTGTCTTCCACAAACTGATCCGCCGCATACAAAATGCCGTTTTGGTTGTTTGCGATAAGGCAAATGACGTATCTGTCGGACGCTATTGCGAAGGAATCGGTAACAACGACCGCACTTGAAATCAGTTGTTCGGAATTTACCGTGTTTCCGTTCCACTTGAAGTGTTCAAGGCAGTTAAAGATTGAAGTATTGCCAACCGAGATTATCTTTGACGTTTCATAATCGAATCCCGAATAGTTGACTTCGCAAACCGCGCTTATATTTACGCCAAGCGCTTGCTTGATGTATGTTTTGATAGATTCCGCAGCGCTCTTTGCATATTCGTCGTTTTGATAAACGATTGTGTATCCGCCGCTTGCCAAATCGAACAAATCCGCGCCAATTTCAAAGTTGCCGAGCCATTGCGCCTTAAATGCAACGTCTTTCGTCACAACGTAAGTATCGCCGGGCCGATAAACTCTTTTGCCGTCAAACCAACCTGCAAAGAAACCTTCTACGTTTGTAAAAGTGTTTTCAGGCAAGGTGATTTTTCCGTTTTTGCTTTGTCTGATTGTCGAAGGTGCTTGTCCTTCACCGCCGTTTGCGTCGAAAGACACATCGAGCAAAAGGCTGAATTTTGCATACACTTCTATGTTTTGCGCTTTCGACGTATCGATTGATTCAATCGGATAACAGAACGTGGCATCCGAATACCAACCTGCGAAATTATATCCGCTCTTTGTTGCGTCGAGAAGTGTGATATTGCTATCTGTTATTTTGTAACTTGCGGGATTGCCTTGATTGTTGACGCCACCGTCAAGATGATAAGTAATCGTATAATCCACGGCTTGCCATTGTGCCGTGAACGTTGTAGATGACGTAAGAGTGTAACTTGCGCCCGCTTGATAAGTATCTAAACCGTCGTTCCAACCGACGAAATTGTATCCTTTTTTAGTAAAACCGTTTTCGGGCAACGTAATTTGAGTTGCGTTCTCCAAAACAATGTCGTTCACCGAACCTGCTGCACCTTGACCACCGTCAAACGATGCAACCGGATAATCTATGAACTTTGCGTATAACGTGATGTTGCCCACCGAGCCTTTTGCAATAAGCGCAATTCTTTCATTGAAAGACGCGTCCTTATACCAACCGTCAAATTTTGCGTTGGCTTTGCTCGGATAATTCAAAATAATCGCATTGCTGTCCACATAATACGTGTCGGGATTTGAAGAATCGTTCGTTCCGCCGTCCAACACATACGTGATTGAGTAAGCGATTTTTGTCCAAGTTGCGGTAATCGTGATGTCGCTTTTCGGTGCGGATATACTGTCCCCCGATTTTTTCACGCCGTCCGGCGTTTGCCAACCGTCAAAGGTATAGCCTTTTCTTTCCGAAATAGAAGGCAAAATCACGGTATTTCCGCTGACTTTTCTTGAAAATGACGGGATTTCGCAACCCGACTCGAAAGTTATCGTAATATCTTGTTTTGTCTGTGCGTTGACGTTTACTACAAGAACTGCCGTTGCATTTTGATATTTTGCAACGAGCGTAGTTGTGCCTTGCTTGAGCGCAACAAGTTTCCCTTCACTATTGAGTATCACGACATCTTCTTCCGATATGGAATATGTGCATTGTGCGTCGATTGCCGACGACGCTCCGTCAACCGATTTGAAAACGTATACGGCAGGAAGTTCTATTCTGTCCCCCACCGTCATTGAAATCTCGGCTTGCGCAAACTGAACGGAATATGACACAACCGGTTGCGGTTTTGTATTCTCTGAAAAATCGCAAGCGACAAAAGCCGCACAAATAGCAACCAAAATCAAAGTTATAAGCAATGTTTTCGTCAGTTTTTTCATTTTGCTACCGAGTGTAGATTGCTTTCTTATTAAGCAAAGCAACCATATTTATTTAAGGTTTTTCCCGTCGGCAATTAAGCCGACGGGAAATTAAGGTATACCTTCCTAAAACCTTATTGTTTTTAATGCTCACCTATCCGTTAGTTTGCACTTTTGGGATTGAGTGTATAGGTGATTGTGATATTCTCCACTGCCGTGAAGTGAATCATCAATCTCGTTGCCTCACTAAGCGTAATGGTCTTGGGGTTTGCATTATCTGAACTGTTGATCGGCAATGCAGCGTCGTTATAGTAGAACCAAACGATACCGTTAAGAGCAGAAGTATCCGTAATCGTAAACGTAATACTTTCATACTTTTCTTTCAGTTCATCAAGGTTATTGAAGAACAATTCGTAATTATTGCACGTATTGCTTACAGTAATGGTGTTATCGGTATGCGTAAATTGGGTCGTCCATTCGTTTCTGTTTGCATAAACGTTATCGAATTTAACCTGTGCAACACCGTCTTTGTCAAATGCAAGTCTAAGCGTAGAACCGGTGAAATTGTTTAGATACCCGCTTGCAGGCAAGGGTGATTTGTTCTCACCATCCCAACCATACAACATATTTCTCGTATTGCTACCATTGTAAATGGTTGCGCATTCGACAACTTTCAAAGTTCTTTGGCTTACGCCGTTGCCTTGACCAAAGTATTTTGCAAACCATTCAGCGTCAGACTCTGCGAATGCGTCATTGCCTGCGCAAACGGTATCAAGCACGAGAGTACCATTTTCGTTTGCAATATAAACGTTGCTTGCAGATTTAGTCCAAGTAGTAGTTTCCTCACTCTTGAAGAATTCAACCGCTGACACTACAATATTAGACGACAAATTCGTGTTATTGATATTAACCGTCAAATAATCTGTCGTATGTCCTTCTTTTGCAAATGCTGAAAGGTCAATACGGACATCCGCTTCGCTTCCACTATATTGTTTCCAATAGTAATTCCACGGCTCACCATTTGTTATCATCGTTATATTGCCAACCGTAGAGCCATCTTCTGCAACTGCAACGAGATGGAACTTCATGTGAGTATAACCTGCGAGCAATGCGTCATCAATCAAATTCCTTTGAATTGTTATATTGCCGCTTGTGATATTCACAATGCCATTGTCCCAAGTGTTAGTACCCCAACCACCGAAACGGAAGTAGTTCCAGAAACCGCCACTGGATTTCATAGTTGCGGCAAGTCTTGCTTCTGCTTCTGCAACAAGTTGTGCAAGGTTGGTCGTTGCAACGGTAACTTCTGTGTCTGCAGTGATGTTGCCGATGATGTAATAGTTGCCGTCAAAGTTTACGGTTGCACCGTTGTTTGCGGTTACGTTGTCAATGCGATAGCCGTCTTTTACGGTGATTTTGAGTGCTACGTCTGCGCCGTTAAGACTGATTGCTGGAAGAGTTTCTGCAACGTCAAAGCCTTCACCTGCAACAGTGACTTTGTATTCAACGTCAACAGCCGCCGTAGAATGTACTTTGACAGTAACGGCAATATCTTTCGTGACATTGGAGAATGTCCAAACATCGCCTTCGTTGGTGATTGTGACATTGGCATCATCACAAGTTACATTATCGATTGCCCAATCGGTATTTGCAGTGATGGTAAAGGATACGTTGTTGCCTTCATCAACTTGTTTGTTGTACGCGTCTGCAGTAAATCCCGTGCCTTGTGAAATTATCACGTTGTGGCGAGATCTGTGAGTCGTTACGTTCAAAGACGAATCTTTCGTTGCATTTGACACCGTCCAAACGTCACCCTCTCTCGTAACGGTTGCTCCGTCGCAAGTGATACTGTCGATTGTGTAAGCATCGGTTGCTTTGATTGTGAAAGATGCGCTTTCACCATCGCCGATTTCCGCATAAGTATCGCCCGTGACTTTGTAGTCCCATCTGCTTCCGATTGTTACAAAGTGTTTGTCGTTGTCTTCTTCAAAACCGATGATTTCGACGTCAAGCGAGCAGTTGCCGTTTTCGTTGTCGCCGGTTCTTGCGCATATTTTCATAACGTTGCCGTCTTCACCAAAGGTGAATCCGTCAAAATATTTGCTAAGGTCAAGCCTAAATGCAACGTCATATCCCACATAAGACCCCCAATAGAAATCCCAATTGGGCATTGACGTAAAGCAAATATTGTCAACTATATCAGATGACAAGTTGTTTGCTTTGATACGAATCACCATATACTTGTAACCTGCTGCTTTTGCGTCATCAATGAGTGCTTTTTGAAGGGTAAAATTGTTTGACGTAAGTTTTACGACTTTGTTGTTTTCGCCCCAGTTATTTACACCCCAACCGCCGTGATGGAAATAATTCCAGAAGTTGCCTTCCAATTTAGTAATGGCTGCAAGTCTTGCTCTTGCCTCTTTCTTTGCAATTTCCGCTTGTGCAGCGTCGTATTCTTCTTGTGTATAATAAGTAAACGCTACGTTGATAGTATCGGCAGCAGTTTTACCTTGTCCACCTTTTGTATCAACTTTGGAGAGCGCAATTTGTTTTTCATCGGTAAGTGCGAACAAGACCGTTTGACCTGAGCTGAGATTGGTGAATTCGACATTTTTTCCTTGTGCCGCATCATAGTATTGATAGATAAATGCCTCGCTATCTTTTGTAGTGAACGTAGGAGCAATCTCAATATATCTTACGCCTGCGGCACAAAGAGTTTTGATATATGTTGCGGATAGTGCCGGGCTGTCTGTCCACCAGGCATTGCCTGCGGGAACGACAATCTTTGCACTATTAATGCGGGTTTGTTCGTCATTGTAGGTCAATTCGACCGATTCTGCATAACCTTTTGTAAAGTTGGGATCTTCGACATATTCTTTGTGATATTCAAAGCCAACCGACGTCACTTCGACTTTACCGTCAAAGTTTCTGAGAATAAACGTTGCCGTACCGTTTTCTTCAATACGAAGTTTCATGGTATATTCGTCGCCTGTTTTCGGGGTGACGCCGACATAGTTTACGGGATGAGTCGCTTCCGTGATGTAATCAACGCCCTTAACGTACCAAATGCCTCTGTCGTATCCTTCGACAGTCGAATTGTTTGTGCCTTGATCCAAAACTTTAAGTGTTACGACAACGATGTTGTTTTCACCCTTGTTTGCGGAAATGTATTCTGCAGAAAGAATCGGATTTGAATCCACATATGCAGTACCTTCTTTGAAAACACCGCTCAAAGCAACTTTGCCGTCTTTGGTTGCACTGACAGTTGCACCGCTCCAACCGTAGTTGTTGACAAGAACGAGCGAATATTCTTTTGCATATTCGGTCAATTCTTCATTGTTGCGGAAGAATTTGATTGTGTAGGTGTAAGAACCTGCCACAGTCGGATTTGCCGTGAATTCGTCGCTGCCAAGGAAATATTTGACCGTGATTGCTTGTGCGCTGTTTGCACTCTTCACTGCCGTGGGAAGCACAAATTCTTCACCGACAAGATATGCAAGTTCAGTTACGTCGGAAGTTGTGAACGCAGGTTCTTGATTGTCCGTAAGGGTGAGTGCCACAACTTTGAACGTGTCTTCAAACACGAGAACGAAAGTATGTTCACCAAGCGTAAGACCTGTAAGATATGATGGTGCAAAGAAAGTGCCTTGTTTATCGGAATCCCAAGCCGCTTGTGCGGTCGTAATTGCAACAAGACCGTTTTCGGAATCATATTTGAAAAGGTCGAAATCAACGCCTGCTTCGTATGCGGCAAGCATAACAGAAGTGTTTGCAAGGTCGATACTCATTGTCGGCGCAACTTCAATTGCGGTTGAACCGGTAATCGTGATTTGAACGGTTTCTTCTGCAAGGTTGCCCATCTTATCCGTTGCCGTGAAGGTCACGTTGTAAGATTGAATGTCGTAAAAGCCATAAGCGTTCTTTGCAGGAACTGTTGCCGCTTTGACGTTGACCGTCAATGCATTGTTCAATGAGTCAACCGCACTGATTTTGCCAACCAAAGTATTGATGAATGCGTTAAGATCAAGATTTTTTGACCACACAACCGTTTTGATTGCATCGCTTGCAACTGTGATTGTGGGTTCGCCATAGACGTTCACAGTTGCAGTTTCGGTTACGGTTTCGTGGCCGACGAGTTTGTAAGTGATTGTGTAAGTGCCTGCTCTTGTGAAATCAACTGCGCTCAAATCTGCACTTACTTCGCAAGTTTCGTTTTTATAAACACCCGAAACACCGGTCATGTAATATGCTGCCGCTTTTTGTGCGTCGGTGATGTCTGCCAATTTAAGATCGTAAACTCTTGTCGTTACCGAAACGTAATCTTGAAGTTTGACAACGTTTTCAACCGTGATAACGACATTTGCAGTAACGTTTGCAACAGTGTATGTTCCGTTGACACCTGTCAAAGTAACGTCGCCGCTCTTCACCACTGCGTCTTTAACTGAGTAGCCTGCAACTGCATTGACCGTGAACGTGTAATCTTCGCCGTAAACCGCTTCGCTTTCACCCACAACAGCATAGCCCTCACCTGTGGGAAGCGTAACACTGAATTTGAGTTTTGCAATCGTTGCGGTCAAAGTGATATTGCTTTGAACGTTGTTGATTGTGTAAGTAACGACGTTGCCTTCCGTTGACGTTGCAGTCAAAGTTGCTTCCCCGTTTTTCACAACCAATGAGCTTACGTCATAACCCGTTGCCACCGTAACGGTGAAGGAATAATTGCTTCCTGCCGTAGCCGTCGTTTCGCCAGATGCCGTAAAGCCGTTTCCGCTCGGCAAAGTCACCGTGTAGGTGTCCGGTGCGTTTTTCTTCACTCCCGTAACGGTAATAACGAGATTGCCGCTTACAGAGTTCACAACGTACGCATTGCCGGTCTTAACAACCGTGTTGCCGTTTACTTTTACAACCATGTCGGTTCCGTTATAGCCATTTGCGATGTTGACTTGGAAGGAATAATCTTCTCCTTCTTTAACATTCGCCGCACCGACTACGGTATAGCCTTCACCGGATGGGATCGATACAGAGTACGTGGCTTTCTCGTCTTGCGGCGGTGCGTCTTTTTTATTGCAAGCTGCCAAACAGAGAGAGAGAACCAACACTATTGCTATAACGATCAAAAGTGCGTTGTTCCTTTTCATAATAATCTCCTTTATCTAATTTGTTCTTTATATATAGTATCGCTACACAAGAGATTTATATATTATTTTACAATAATATCATAGTTCATTTTGAGCAAGAGATAAATAATATATCGTGCCAAAACAATGACAAATACTGCATATAGAATAAAAAACTGTCACTTGATTTATAAATTTGAAAAACCTTGCAAAAATCGGAGTTGTCGGACATACTGAATAATAAAAAATATGTGCCTTCTTGCAAAATTGCGCATTATTGATTATCAATTAGGACGAATAGATACTTGAAAATATCTTATTTTAGTTGTACAATAATAAAAAAACACAGGTGGTTTCAATATGAGCAAAAACGAAATACAGATTTTCGAATACAACGGAGAAGATTATCGCCCCGTTATGAATTTTGAACAATGGCGCGTTGCGTTTCTCAATTACAGCGAGAAACAAGCGGAAAGCAACGTATATCAAATAGAAAGACATCTCAAAACCGACGAAGTTTTCGTGCTTTTGCAGGGCACGGCAACGCTCATCATCGGTGAAGATTTGGCACGCATTCCTATGGAATACAACAAAGTTTACAACGTTCCGAAAGGAGTTTGGCACTGCGTGTTTATGAGCAAGGACGCAAAAATCCTTATTATCGAGAACGACAATACTTCCGTCGAAAACGGTGAATACAAAACCATAGTTCGCTAACGATCTACGCTTATCAAAAATACTCACATCTTTTCATCGACGAAGATTATGAAGAGATGATAAAATGCGATAGATTTTGAGTTTTAACTCAGCATCATAATTTCTTCCTAAGAAAAAGCGCAAACCAAATCGGCTTGCGCTTTTTCAAAAAAATATGATAAGGGGAAAATTATGAGCGATTATTTATATTTTTGCGTTGTCCGAAAAGCGTTGCAAGCACGTTGCCATTTTCGTCTATAACGTTGTAGTCCGCTTGCTCTCCTATGTCAAATTTAGGCACATAATAGTTCACATATTTGCGTGGAGATTCCGCCGCCATATAGACTGCTTGTTCCAGTTCAACGCCATAAGACAACACGTTGCGCACCATTTGGTCAATGCTTGTCACGCTTCCTGCCAAAGCCGACATATCTGCGAGATAGCACACTTTTCCGTCTGTCACAACGTCTTCTTCACCGAGTTTATATTTGCCGTTCGGCATACCCGCACACGACAAACTATCGGAAATCAAGCATACACGTCTGTACGTCTTACATTTGAGAATAAACTCAAATAACAACTGCGAAATATGCTTATTGTCGGCAATCACTTCAACCGTCAAGCCGTCAAACGATAAACCGCATTCCGTCATTCCGAGAACTCTGTCAAAGTTTTCATCGCGGCGAGAAGTCGAGCAAGCACAGAATATATGAGTTACGCCGTCAAGACCTTCTTTCATACATTCTCTTATTTGTTTATCGTTGCTGTCGTCGTGACCGCCCTGCACTTTCACTCCGTTTTCTTTCAGATACCGCACAAGCTGTAAAACGTTGTGAGTTGCCGGGCAAAGCGTAACTATTTCGAGTTTGTCCTTTATCCAATCCAAAATATTCAAATCTGCCGAAACAAATTCCGTACGTATGTTTTCAAGCGGTTGCGCGCCTTTCTTTTTAGGACTGATATACGGCCCTTCGATATGTGCGCCCAAGAACAATGCGCCCGACGGATTGAACGAATACAACGAATCGATTTGTTTTTCAAGCACTTCGAGCGGAGTTGCGACAAACGTCGGACACACATGGGTAATGCCGTGAGAAAAATAGTATTGACTTACTTTATCGACCTTTTCTTGATCGACAGACGAAAAATCAACTCCCATTGCGCCGTGTGTATGAATATCGACATATGCGGGGCAAATGTAAAGCCCCGTATCAACTATTGATTTCGTGATAGATTTCAAACGTCCCGATTCAATAACGATGTCATAACTATCTTTCGAGATTTCCCCGTTCGAGATAGTTCTTACGCCGTAAAGTTTTGACGTTTTTTCGTCTTGTTGTATTCCTTTTTCCACTTTTCTCTCCGTTGCAAGTGTGTATTTTAGATAAACATTTGCTCTGTTTCGACAAGCGTGTCGTTGTTGTATATGAGAGTTTTTACTTCGTATTTGCCAAACTTAACGTCTATCGTTGCACCACCGCATTTGATAGTTGCACATTCGCTGTCTTCACTGTTGTTGAACAGTCTAAAAATATAACCGTCTTTTTGCACCGACTTTCTGATTGTTTCGGTGGAAATACGTTCATTCGAGCATTCGATTGTCAAGCCGTTGTCGCACTTGGTATCGATTGTCGGGAAAATATTGAGTGCATACGGCACTTCGACGAATTCGTTTGCGTTGTGTTTGAGCGTGTTCTTTTCGACAATGTCAAGTCTGAACGAGAAATCTCTTTGTCCTTGATCGACTTTGCCGATAAAGATGCCTTCGCGCAACAACGGTCTGTTCGGAACGGGGTGAGCGCAATAAGTTGCCGTTTTTACGAGCGTCAATCTAATTTCACCGTCTTTATACGACGAACCGTAAGTTGACGGTGTAATGATTTGCAAGCACTTTTCGTCATCTTCATTGAGCCACACATAATCGTGTGCAATGCACTCTCTTCCGTCTTCGAACAATTTTTCCGCGCCAAACATTTGTTCGCCCGAATAATCTTTACCCACGACCGGAACGTGAAGTTTGATTGCCTTGTTCGCTTCGTTCGGGAACAAAGTGACGTTAACATCGACTTTCGTTCCTTTCTTGTAAATCTTATAGCCTATGCGAAGTCTTGTAAGACCTTTGCCAAAGAACGCTTCCGCTTCGAGATACATATCGCCGTCTTCGATAATCTCAAACGATTTCAAACCATCGAAAACACCATCGGGATTTGCAAGCAATTCAAATGCTTCGGGATCGTCTCCAACCCAAGGTTGATTCATACCCCACGGATCGGGAGAATCCTGATACATATACGGTGCAAACAATTTGCCTTTCGCATATTCCTTGCCATCGACAACGTAACTTTCGATAAGTCCCGTCTTTGCACTGATAACGACTTTCTTTTCACCGTTGTCAAAGACTATGTCTTTGTTTGCTTCGTAAACAGGCTTCTTTCTGACTACGGTTTTTGCCGTAAATCTGCTAATTGAGAGCGGTTTCAAATCTGCCTCGAATACAACGCGCTTGCGCCAATCGATGCTGATATTGCTTGACTCTTTCACATTTTGCGAAGAAAGCAAATTGCCGTCTTCATCGTATATTTCGAGATAAGACAATTCTTCTTCGTAATAATCGGTCGGAATTATAGACAAATCGCAAGTAACAAGTTGTTTTCCACCGTAAGTTTTCGGATTGAAAACCATAATCGGGTAAGTGTCGGGCTCTGCGACTTTTTGTCCTTTGCACAATGCGAAAAACGCGTTTGCACGTACTTGATTGAGAAGATGCAAGCCGTGATTGATATAGGTAAATCCGTTATCTTCGCCTGCCTTAATCATATCGCCGGGAAGTATGTCGTGGAACTGCACGTTGAGCATATCTTCCGTAACTTCTTCAAATACCTTCGTCGGATATTCCATTGCGCCTTTTAGGGACGCAATACTTGCGATTTTTTCTGTAAAGTAGAGTTGTCTTTCAAGTTCGCGATATTTTTGTTTGAGTCCTACCATAGAAGTATAGCAACCGACCATACAAGGAATGATAGACTCTGCAAACACTTCTGTCGGATTGACGTCGGCAAAGAATCCTTCGGGCGTTGAATATTTGATTTCGATATCGCTCGAATCTATAAGTTTTCGCACGTCTTCCAAGTCTTTTGCGGACGGGCCGCCGCCGTGATTTCCGACGCCCCACGGAGAAACGCTGACATCTTCTTCTTTACGACGAGAAATATCCGATTCGATTTTTTCTCTTGCGTGTCCGAGCGGAGAGTTATATTCGGTTACACGAACGCCTTTTACCTTACTTCCGTCATATCCTTCCCATACGAAACATTCGCTCGGCAAATCAAGTTGCGGATACGGCATATATTTTCCGTAAGGACGCATAAACATATAACTGTCCTGACCGCATTTTTTGAGAATTTGCACAAGTCCGCGAGAATGTCCGAACGGGTCGAAATTGACTGCCGTCGTCGGCATAACTCCGAATTTTTCCTTGAAATAAAGTTCGCCTTCGCGAATTTGGCGCAACATTCCTTCGCCTGACGGCATAAGGCAATCGGGTTGGAGATACCAACCGCCCATAATATGCCATTTGCCTTGTTTTACGAGCTTTTGAATTTGTGCAAACAATGCAGGGGCATATTTTTCCGTGTATTTATAAAGGTTTACTTCATTATGGCAGAAAATATAATCATACTTCTCCGCCAAATTTGCGGCACTTTGAAAAGTTGACAATGCTGCCGCTGCGCCTTCTTCCCATTCCCATTGCCAAATCGGATCAAGATGGGCGTTACATATAAGATGAAGCCTTTTCATAATTATGCTCCTTTTATTTTTCGATTGTGAATCTTGCAACTCTAACCGCACGACTCGTTCCGTATGCAAACGGTACGACTTCAAAACTATTATTTTTAGTCTTTACAGCCTTGCCGTTATCAAGCCATTTTACGTTCTTAATCTTTCCTTCCGTATTGATTTTAACCGACTTCAAGTCGTTTTTCACCCCTACGTTCGGATCTGCGGACATTCCGACATTCTTTATTATTGCATAATAGTTGTTATCGTCATACAAAACATCTGCGTTTTCAGCAGTCACGTCGCACGCTTTTGCCGAGTAAATAAAGCCTTTGTTTGCTTTTATCCACTTTCCTATTTCAAGGAAGATGCACCTGTCTATTTCTCTGATTGTTCCGCGTCCGGTCAACCCTGTATTCAAAAGGAAGTTGCAGTTGTACTTTCTGCAATCCACAAGGTCTTCGATAAGACTTTTTAGGGATTTATAGTTGCAGTCGTCTTTTGCATATCCCCAATGATCGTTGAGAACCTGACACATCTCGCCTGCAACGTGTTTTGTTTCGCATACGCAACAGCGCGGTTTTCCCCTTTCAAAGGTTACTCCGTCAAGCAAATCGTGTCCAAGTTTGCCAAGAGCGGAAAGCCCGCTGTTGTTTATTATCATTGCTTCGGGTTGCAGTTCTTTTATAAGTCCGTACAACCTGTTTTCTTGCCAGTCGACGTCGGGTTTATCCCACGTGCCGTCAAACCAAAAACCACCTATCTTTCCATAGTTTGTGCAAAGCAATCTCAAACTCTTTTCAAGATAGTCTATGTACTTCGGAAAATCATTTTTGTATTCGGGGCAATGCCAATCGAGCATAGTGTGATAAAACACCGGCATAATTCCTTGCGCATTGCACTCGTCAACGAACTCTTTTATCAAATCTCGTCCGCATGCGGAGTGCATAACGTCAAAATCACTCAATCCTTTCGTATCGTAAAGCGAAAATCCGTCGTGATGACGCACGGTCAACGTGATATATTTACAGCCCGACTCTTTTGCCGTCTTAACCAGTTCTTTCGCCCAATTCTTCGATACGACAAATTTGGACGTAAGCGACTCGTATTTTGCTTTGTCCGCTTTGTCGTTCAAAGCTAAATACCACTCTCCCTTTCCGAGAATGCTGTACAATCCGAAATGAACAATCATTCCAAATCCCAACATCTCAAATCTTGCCACATAATTTTCCATTTAGTATCTCTCTTTCTTTTCTTTATATCTTTTGTCTTTTTGTTCAAACAATATCACGCTTTTCGCATCAATCTACCCTATCGCCGTTGTCGTGTATTTCCGCAAATCTGCCCGCAAAAGACGGTTCTTCTCCGCCTGCATACAAATGAGCGGTATCCGCAAACGACAAGCACCTGAACGACATTATACCCTTTTCTCTTTCTTCCGTCATTAGCGTTGTCACAGAAGTCGGCAACGCAATGAAGTTTTGAAGGAACGGATACGGTGATACGCTCAACAGATGCGATAGAATCATACACTCAACGCCGAAGTGGCAAAACAATGCAATCGTATCGTAATTCGGCTCAATCGCTTCGTATAGCAATCCGTTGCGTTTATATCCGTGTCGCAAGAGTATTTCGTCAATGCCGTCAGCAACTTTCCGATAGGCTTCGGAAATGTTCGAGTTCGCAAATATTTCGGCATTTTGCCAATTCTCACCATCGTATTCCGCTTTATGTGCCGTGTAGTAGGACGGACGCAAGTCCCAAATTACACCCGTTTTTTCGGGGTTTTGAGCACTGCAACTAAATTCTCGAAGCCAATCGCAAGTCGTTGTTTTTATGTGCTTATTTTTAAGCGCTATTTCGGCAGTCAGTTTTGCACGTCCGAACGGCGAAACGTATACGTCATCGAGTACGGTTCTGTCCATACGCGCACCAAGCAACTCGGCTTCTTTTACGCCTTTTGTCGTGAGCGAATCAATTGAATAATCAGGATCGCCGTGGCGAACAATGAGCAACTTCATTTGACTGTTTCCTTATTTGCGAATGTTTTTATACATCGGGCCGTAAGCCTCGCACGCTCTGTAATCTTGTCCTTCTTTATCCATTCCGAACGCATTCCACGCAGACGGGCGGAAAATCTCTTTTTCGTCAACGTTGTGCATACATACGGGTATACGCAAAATACTGCACATCGTGATAAGGTCCGCACCGATATGTCCGTAAGAAATCGCGCCGTGATTTGCGCCCCAGTTGTTCATTACGTCATACGCGGAAGCAAATGCACCCTTACCCGTTATTCTCGGCGTGAACCAAGTGCAAGGCCACGTATAGTCAGTGCGTTTCCAAAGCGTGTCGGTAACTTCGTCGGGAAGTTTGACCGTCCAACCTTCTACGATTTGCATCACAGGGCCGAGTCCTTTGATGAGATTAAGACGAATCATCGTTGCAGGCATTTCCGCTCTCGTAACGAAACGACTCGAATAACCGCCACCACGGAAGTAACCCAAATCTGCGTAAGGCCACGAAACGTGCGACATAATGTTGTCAATATCATCGTTTGTGACTTCCCACCACTTCTTCATAACGGCATTGCCGTTTTCGTCTTTCAATTCACCGCAAGCATCAACGCAGCACGCGCCCGAATTGATAAGGTGAATGAAGCCGTCCGCTTCTTTTGCTTTGCCTTCGATTTCATATCCTGTAACGCGTTTAACGGCATCGCCCGACCAATAAGTGCGGACATCCGCAAACATTTGCGCTCTACCGGTGAGCAGTTTCATAAACAACATACTCGTTGCATTGAGAGTGTCGTTTTCAGTTCCGAGAATATAAGGCTCTCTTGCGCCGTTCCAATCGAAAGACGAGTTGAGTATGCTTTCGGGGAAATCGCAGTTGGGATAGAAGTCCGTCCATTGACGTTGACCTTGAAAACCACCGACAATAGCATTGTGTCCGACGGCTTCTTCTTCTCTACCTTCGGGAAGATTTTTGTTGCCGTTGTACAAATCCTTGATTATGCACGCCATTTTTGCGGTAAATTCCCAGTCTTTTTCCTTTTGAACAGGAGTCTTTTGCATTTCGACGGGGTTTTTATCAAAATCTTCGCGGCATTTTTCTTTTATCCAAGCCAATGCCTTTTGATATTCTTTCTCATCGTAAATACCTTCGGTCATGCGGCGAATAATTTCAACCTCGTCAACGGATTCCACACGCATTCCGAGATACTCTTCAAAGAATTCCGGCGAAATAATGCTTCCGCCGATACCCATCGTGACAGAGCCGATTTGAAGATAAGATTTTCCGCGCATCGTTGCGACTGCTACTGCCGCTCTTGCAAAACGCAATATCTTTTCCTGAACGTCATCGGGAATGGTCGTATCGTCTGCGTCTTGAACTTCGTGTCCGTAAATTCCGAAAGCGGGCAAACCTTTTTGACTATGAGTTGCAAGAACGGACGCAAGATACACCGCACCCGGTCTTTCCGTGCCGTTGAATCCCCAAACCGCTTTAATGGTCATCGGATCCATATCCATAGTTTCCGCACCGTAACACCAACACGGCGTAACCGTAAGAGTGATGTCAACGTTGTTCTTTTTGAATTTATCTGCACATGCAGCGGCTTCTGCAACTCTGCCTATCGTAGTGTCGGCAATAATGACTTTGACAGGTTCGCCGTTTGAATATCTGACGTTTTCAGAAATCAATTTTGCGGCAGACTTTGCCATATTCATAGTCTGGTCTTCAAGACTTTCTCTGACCTTAATTTTGCCTCTGCGACCGTCAATCGTCGGACGGATTCCGATAACAGGATAATCCCCTATCAATCTGGATTGTGCCATACAAATCTCCTTGTATATCGTATCGTTTTTCAAATTGTTTCGAGAATAACAAATGCTCGAAATTGATTCGTTTTTCTCACACGCATATAGCCTTATAGGCTTATATGTCTTTATTAAATCATAGCATATCCGTTTTAATAATTAAATAACAAATAATGCAATACATATAATAATTATTGCAACTTCATTGATCTATGATTTATTAGCTTTCAGAAATATTGACAAAAGCGTCCATTGTACATATACTATAATAATAACTGCAATGTGAATAACAAATATTGCACGGATATACAAAGGAGAACTGAAATGTTTGAATCGTATGACAGAGTTGACACTATCAAATACTTCAACGGTTTTTCTACAACCCCCGCACTCGAATATGTTGTTTTGAACAACATATCGGATTTTCAACCAAAGATGTCAAGTCACTTGCTTACCGAGATTTGTCTATGCACCGAAGGTTCGGGCTTTTTTCAAATAGACAACGAACGCACACCCTTCAAAAAAGGCGACGTTATCATTATCAACCCATACGTATTACACGGTTCGGGTGCACTCGAAAAAGAAACGCTTCAATACTACATTTTGGGCATCAAAAACATTCAATTTGCTTCCACGGACGAAGATTTCAAATGCCTATACCACCTCAACGGTAACAGACTGCCTTCATACGTCGATTTGCTTTGGAACGAAATAAAAGATACGTTTGACGGTTCCAGAATTTCCATTGTGCGCAATCTTCTCACGATAATTTTGACGGAATTGAAATGCATAACTTCCACGAACGTCATCCCGTTCAGCAAGAAAGAAACTTCAACAATGGCTGATTCCGTTGCACAATATATCAACAGGCACTTCAACCAAAAAATAACTTTGGACGAATTGGCAAAAATATTCTTCTGCTCGAAGAGTGCGCTTATGCACACGTTCAAAAAAGCGTACGGAACTTCCGTTCTCAATTATCTTATGGACAGACGTTTGCAAGAAGTCAAAATGTGGCTAAAAATCAGCAATATGCCGATAAATCTGATTGCACAAGAAAACGGCTTTTCATCTCTTCCCTATTTCTACAAGTATTTCGCCGCAAATGTCGGAATGACACCGTTAGAATATCGAAATCAAGCACAAGAAAAGATAAAATAGCCGTTTTGTATAATTGCAATTTTATCAATACAAGCAGATATATTCACCGGCGGGAATTTTTGCCACGAAGCAATCTCCCGTCGTTTGTTTTTCTCCGCTTGCAATCACGTTTCTACAACCGGATTTTATTGTTACGTTTGCATTTACCACAATCGAGTTGTTTACGATGAAATATGCCTTACCGCCGTTTTGTTGCTCGAACACACCGACAAGCAATTGAGAATCTGTTTCAATTTGCGGTTTTTCGCCCTCGTAAAGGGCAAAATTCGGCAACTCGCCCACGAATATGCAATCTCCGTCGACAAGCGCGTCGACATCAACAGATTTGTCGATACCGCCGTTAAATTCTCCAACGCTATATACACCCGAAAATTTGGCATCAAGCAAAATCGGCGCACATTTTTGCAAATCCGCAATCAAATCTTTTGCCATTTCTGCATAAACAGTCGGATTGCAATTGACATCGAGCAGACCGCAATCGCCGTTTTTTGATGCATCGCAACCGGGATCGTCCAAAAAGTCGTTCGGGAAACAACCGGGGAAAAACACGACACCTTCGTGCCCGTATGCAATCGCAACGTTCATTTGCAATGCCATTTCCGCCCTATTGACTTTTCTTACACCGCAGTCCCATGCGCCTGTTTGTATATAGGTGAACGTTTTTACATCGTATTTCTTCTTGTACTCCGCAAACAACGCGTTAAGCTCATATAACCCTCTGTGAATAGAAGTAGGCACGGACGGCCAAAGCGTGGAATACGGATATATATCAGTTGCCAAATATTCGGGATTGACAACTTCCAAATACTCGTCAATGAGCAAACGATAACGATTGAATCTGTTTTTGGACTCGCACTTCAAATCGCCGTCCAACTCTTTATAATCAACCGCATTTTTACCGCCGAAAAGCATTGCATCGTCAATACAATAGTTAAGACAATTGTAATGAAATTCATAATTCGGGAAGTTCTTATCGAAGGCGCGTTTTGCCGCCGCCATTCCTTCAAAACTACCGATAGGACTTTCGTCACCGAAGAAAACACCGCCAAACGAAGAATAATTTGCACATTCTTTCGTTTTTTCGATGAATTCTTTTTCAAGTTCTGCTTTTTCGTCTGCCGACAAGAATCTGTAAGACGTGCCTTTATACACGTCAGAGCCTGAAACCGCCAAATACTTTTGGAACAATTCAAGTCTTGGATAATAAGTTATCCCCGCATTTTCGCTACAAACAAGCGCTTCTTTCAAATATTCTTCTCCATACGAATCTTCGTAATGCCCGAAAACGTTGTTTATACCGATTTCTTTAAGCGTTTTGTATGCACTGTTTGTTATTCTGTCTGGATACTCGCCCTTTGGCGGGTATGGCGGACAATATATGCTTGTAAAAAATACTTTTTCTTTTTTCATATAGGATTACCTTTTCATATAGGATTACAGATTGTACTGTTGTTTCAAAGAACCGATTGTAAGCGATGCGCTTTCGCCATACTTGTTTACACCGTATTTTTCTGCAAGCGCAATCCATTCTGTCGCCAATCCAGATATGCTTTCTTGTGTCAAACCTGCATATCTGCTTGCATTATAAAGTCTCATCCACATCGGCATCAAAGACGCTTCCTCAAGGTGCGCAATGAGCGTTTGTTTTTCGCCATCTGACAAAGAGTCGTTTGCTTTCGTTGCGTCAATAGAAGTATCGAACAAGTCAATCATTCTGTTCATAAACGCAAGCGGCCAGTATTCCGTTTTATAGAAACCTTCTCTCGTCGTGCGCAAAGACTCGTTCGTTGAAGAAATATACGTGTATCTTGCATCCATTTCCGTGAAGTATTTTACCATATTGTCGTAAGCGGATTCCCCAAAGTAATAACGCAAGAATTCATTGCGCAAATCATTCACGTTTGCATCGGGATTCCAACAAAGTTTAGAAAACACATAAGAGTCCATCCATTGTTGGAACACTCCGCCTTCGATAAACACGGATTGAGCAAATTCATACTCTGCACCGCTGTTTTTCATCTCTTTTATCAAATCCGAGAACGTTTGCATTGTCGGATAGTACCAAAACCAGTTTCCGAAAATGCAATGATAGGTCCAAGCCATAAGGTTGTCCGTCACTTTCGTCCAATCTGAATATACTCCGCGAACGTCATCGTTTTGTCTTTCGTCATCGAGCGAATAGTAGTAGATACCCTTAATAGGTGCGTATTTAATATAAACGTCATCGCGCGGAATAACAGTAGAATCAAGAATATTTTTGTTTGCATCGACAGGTGCTATCTCGTCATAATCGTAGGCGAAAATCGTAAACTTAATATCTCTGTTGATGCCTTCCGCACTCATCCATTTCTTGATTTCACTTGCGACACAGTTTGCAAAACGAATCATCAATCCGCTTGCAGCATATTTGCTTCTTGCCGCAACACATTGCTCGCAAGGACATCCGTAAGGTCTGTCCGCTTGTCCGAGCATATAGTATTCTGCATCGGGATTTGCCAAAATATATTTTTTGAGAGATTCGACCACCAACTTTACTGTCGAAATATCTTTTGTCGTATCGAGCGTTCCGTCCGACGCAACGCCTTCGGTATAGCACATATCAAGCACTTCGTATGTTCCGTTTATATAATAATACGACGTGTTGGTACTATCTTCGCCTCCCGTATGTGCAAAGCACTGGACGTATTCCGCTTTAAGTTCTTGTTTGCCGGCTTCTCCGTTAAAGAGTTTCCCCGAATAGTAATCGGACGTTTTGACGATTGTCGGAAGCGTATGAGCAGGATCTCCGCCACCATACGAACACCATTTTGTAGTTCCGCCCATATTCTCAGGCATAACGCAGTAATCGGTATTATAGCGCATGTGTGCGACATATTCCGTATTTCCGCTAAATACTGCCGTATTCAAGAACGCGCGTTGTGCGAATGCGGGAACATAAGTCTTGTCGTATTCATAAAGAATCACGCTGTCTTTCTTCGGAACGTAAGTATAATCATCCGTCAAGAACTTAACTCCAAGCGTATCTTCTATAAACTCAAATGCTCCGTACATAATACCGCGGTCATTGTAAGAGTTGATAAAAACGTTCTTCCCGTATGTGAAGATATTGAAACCATCGGTATTGAGTGTTTCTTTGCTCAAATCAACGTTTCCGTGCGCTCTGACAGCAGACGCGTAAAGTCCTGTATAACCGATAGAAATGTATGTGCTTTCATCAGACAATACAAGTCCCGAATCGGTTACATACGTAATTTCTTCGCCGGTTACCTGACCGTAATAATAACAAATTTGTTCCGCCGCATATTGTTGAGTTGTCGTATAGTTTGCAGGCAACACAACGGTATATTCCGTGTCGGTTGTAAGCATATCGCAAATTTGCTTACGCACATACGGCTCTTCGTCTTTATTGCACGCTGCAAGCGTTGCAAGAAGGGATATTGAGAAACACACTACCAATACGAGTGCTACGATTTTCTTATTTCTATTCATTTTCTTCCCCCCTTGACTTCAAATTCATATTTTTGAATCGTTGCATTGCCATCGCCATCCATTGCGTAATACACAATCGTGTATTTGCCTGCGGCAAGCGACAAATGTTGACCTTGTGATACTACAACAGTCTTCAAATCGCTGTATTCGAGCCAAATAACCAATCCGACAACATCGTTATTGTTATCGGTTGCGGTTGCGCCGATAACCGTTACTCCGTCTTTTTGTTTGTAAGAGTCATTGTAACTTCCGCTCAACGAAATCGTAGGTGCAACGTTGTCTTGAACGACAAACGTATATCTTACTTTTTCAGTATTATACTTTGAATCCAAAACGGTATAAACAAGTGAGTAAGTTCCGTACTTTGTAATCGTCAAGTCGTATTCCGTCGGAAGCATATTATTCACGATTGCCGTTCCTTCGGAATCGTATACAGACATTCTTATCTCTGCCAAGTTGTCCAAAACGTCATAGGCATAAGCGTATGGAATATGAATGGTATCCCCGACTTTTACGACCATTGAACTCAACTCTCTTTCCATTGCAATGGCAGGAGCCATCACTTCACCGTTTTCAAGGTGAATTGTGGTAAAGCGTTGATTTGACACTGTATCCAACACGAAAACATCACCTGTATTTCCACCTATAACTTGGAAAGAAACCTTTGCGCACGCTTTGTCAAATCCGTCGTATGCAAGTTTGTTTGACCACGTATCGATATTTGCAATCTTCACCATCTCGCCGTTGTACAAATTGCCCTTTGCACCATCGATAACGAATGAATAATTGTAATATCTCTTGCCATATAATCCGCTTGTATCTGCTTGGTTATACAAATCGGTTTTTATTGATATTTGATAAGGCGTCTCCACACCGTTTATCCAAAGAACAGGCTTTGACCCGAGATTTTTGAGTTCAAACACAATGTCTTTGCCATTCAATGAACGTACAATCATTCTTACGCTCGTAAATCTTGCGTCAGCAAACACACTGAAAGATATATTTAAGTTGGAAGTAGACACAACATAAGGCATTTCAAACGATACGTCGTCGCCATTTACAACGAAACCTGTACCTATATCGTTTGTCGAAATGTTATCAACACCCGCAACGCTTCCGAATTGTTTGTCTATGCCGTTATCTGCATCGATTTCTTGTGGAACACATTTAATCGAAATGGTTTTTACGGTTACGCCGTCAATCGTATAGTTGAGCGTCGTGTCGGATGTGATCTCGAGCACATCACCAACTGACACCGTTTTCGTTCTACCGCGCTTGATAACAACGTCTATATTGTTTTGAGAAATATCATCCTTTGAATAATCGATTGCGATATATCCCGGAACGACAAACTCGGAACCACTAACCAAAGTAACTTTCTCAAACGAACCTATAAGCTCAAATTTCGTTATATTACTATTTATTGCGATATCATAACTGAAAGACTTTTTATAGTTCATATCATCGCGAACGGTAACGTCGAGTTTTACGATGCTACCCTTCTTGGTAAATGAAATCGCCTGTCCGGGTTCAACCGCAAATTCCACTCCGTCAATGACTATCGCATATTCCGCTCTCAAAGAACCGATACCGCCGACAAACGACAGTTCGGGAATTTCAAAAACGCCCATTAAGTCCGCCGTCAAATTCACGGAAGTCGATTCAACTATGTCGTTCGGGTTATCTTTGACGGTAAACGTTCCACCGACACTCTTTTCGTATCCATACAAGTTGTTTGCTTTATAAGCAATCTTGTATTGACCTGCTTTCGTTGGAGTAAATCCGTTTGCAAGCTGGTCTGTTATATCGACGTATTCGGAGCCTTCCAATACTTCGAGTTTTGCCGCAATTCCGTTTTGATTCGCAAAAACGGGAAGCGGATATGCATATCCGACTATACCGTCAAGCATATTTTCAAAATCATAACCGCCTGCAAGAAGGCAACCGTTATCTTTGCTATAATTCTCTTCAGTTACGTCTGCAAAAGTATCGTTTCCGATTTTGGTTATGACAACATTACCGGCAGAACCGGCGCTCTCAACGGAAACATAAACTTCACCCGTTTTGAATCCTTTGAAGTCTTCGTAATTGTCGGTCGGATCATCCAAATCCAATACTGGAAAGTCTTTTGTGTTGCGGTCTATCGTCGTATAAATGCAATTTGTTGCATTATCGTATCTAAACTGCAACGGATACGCCGAATTCTTGGGGCAGTGTTGTGCGAAGAATTGCTGTCCGAATGCGATTGTTGTGTTTGCAACCGGCGCATAGTTTGAATTAGCGGCCGTTATGCCATTGAAACCGACCTGAATAAATGCGCATGACAGTGTTGCATTTTCGGCATACTCTTCCGATGTTCGATTATTTGAATTGATAACGTAGTTGACCGTGATGAAATTTGAAGAATCGTAAGCATCGGTCAATCTAACCGTAACGGCAGTAATCTCAAACCATTTTGTACCAACGTTAGGAACAAGTTCAATGAGATTGCCCGATACAGTGTTCAAATCGACAACATTCTTGTATTTGATTACACTACCCGAAGAAAGCAAACTGAATTGACTTCCTATCGTATAATCGGAATCGATGTTATCAACACCTTCAGCCGACACTCTTACGCCATTTCCGAGCATACTCGACGAAGTGCGCGAGAACAAATATTCGGAATCATATCCGCCAACCGTAACGTTAATATTTTTAGTTACCAACTCGTCACCTATTTGCGATGACAATTCAACTTGATATACGCCTGCGGTTTCCGCTACAAATTCCTTTTTGGCAGTCACGACGGAAGTATCCGGTTTTGTAATTTTAGCAGTAACGGGAAACTTGTAATTATTACACACCCCATAGCAAGATGAAATCTTGAAAGATGAAAAAATTGCCGCATTCTCGTTCAGTGCGTCGGAAACTATGCTCTTCGGGCCGTCAAGCGAAATGGTTGGCAATTCGAAATTGTCCCCGCCATCCGAATTCTTTTTTTTCAAAGAAAGCGGAACGGCGATAGATACAGAGATAATCGCCACCGCAAGAATGACGGAAACAATAATAATTATATTCCTTTTTTTTACGCTCATAATTTTATCCTTTTAGTCCGCCAACGGTAAACTTGGACAGAATGAGTTTTTGCGATGCGAGATACATAATTACAGTCGGTATGATAACCAACGTAAAACCTGCCGTAATCTCGGTTATACTCGATTTGTACAACGCTCTCGAAACACCTTGGAAAAGGTACAATCCGTAAGCAAGGTTAGGCGTCGAAGGCAACCAAAGCATAAACGTCATATAATCGTTCCACGCCCCGAGCAAATTGAGAACGAAGATAACGGTCATAGTCGGCAAAATCATAGGAAGATACATTCTGAAAAATGCCGAGTAGTGTCCGCCACCGTCCACGAATACCGCTTCTGCATAGTCCCACGGAAGTTGCTTAAATGCTCCGTGCAAAAGCAAGAAGTGCAATCCGGAAAATGCCGTACAAGGTGATGTCAATATTGTAAGAATAATATTGTCGTATGTTCCGAGAGCCTTTCTCATAACCATTGCCGAAGGAAGATTGCCGACAATAGGAATAATCATAATTACTATACCCAACGAGTACAAGAAATTCCTTCCCAGAAATTTATATTTAGCAATAACGTACGCCATGCAAGTCGTGAGAATAACGCTTATCAAAGATACGCCCACCGAATACAAAATGCTGAATCCCGCCATATCCCAAAGGGTATACGTCGTTTGATAGTCGATTGTTATTTGCAACTTTTCAAAAACCGACTTATAGTTGTCGAAATTGAAAGATTTCGGAAAAGCAAACGCACTGGTCGCATATTCGAGCGGATCTTTCAAAGATGTCAAGAACATCCAAATCGGCAAAATCAAAAGAGAAACACAATATACAATGAGTATAACCCATAGTATAGTTCTAATGGTTTTATCGATTCCCTTCCCCGCCAATTCGCTTGCGATATGATTTCTCTTCAATTTGAGCGCAGCGATGTTTTGCTCAACGGCAGAAATATCTTCCGCATTTTCTTCGGGAAATTGCGACAATTCGGCAAGAATGCCGTTTTGACGTTCAAGTTCGCTTTTGACTTCTTTTCTTGTTGCTCCGCCGTAAACGGAAACACGAAGCGAGTAATCTTCTTTATTCATATTATGCCTCCGTAGTAGGCCCGAATTTTTCGAGCAAGAAACGCAACAATATCGTAAGCGGCGCAACAATCAAGGTCATTATCAAACCGCCCGCTGCCAAGACCGGATAACTGATCTCGTTTCCGTTCAAGACCAACTGCGCATAATAGTAACCCATATTCGAAACGTACTCGGGCGCGCTGGTATTATAGAACCCGAGAATGGAGCCTGCGTCCGTAAATATACCTGCAAGTCCCGTTACAAGGAACGTTGACAACGTCGGGAATATCAACGGCAAAACTATATATCTCAAATCTTGGAACATATTCGTAACGCCGTCGAGTCTTGCACTCTCGACGATTTCAGGGTTGATTTCTTTCATCGCATTCGGATAAACAATCAAGTTTGTACCGAATGAGAGCCAAATGCCATAGAAGACAGTCGTTCCGAATGCATATTTTGCCGTGTACAATAAGTCGAGTCCGACGCCATCTGCATCAACTAGTATTCCCATTTTTTCAAACAGAACCCGCAACGGAGCGCCATCGCCGGATACAAAGTTGACAAACAACATGCAAATTACGAAGCCGGAAATAATCTGCGGCAACATTACAATCGCTCTTATCGTCCTGTGCATAAAGCATTTCTTGTACAGCAAATAAGAGAAGAAAATGTAAAGCGGCATACAAACGATCAAATTTATTGCGTACATTTTGAGCGAGTTCAAAAGGCTTACGGAAACAACACTACCGCTTTCTGTCAGGTTGTTCCAAAACGTCGTAAAGTTTTTGAATCCGACAAACACCTGCGTTCCGTCAAGTTTCGTTTCACAGAACGCCATAATAATACTGTTTACGTTCACCGCCACATAGAAGATGATAAACAGTATCAACGGGTACGCAATAAAACTCAAGACGAAGATTCCCTGCGTTTTATGCCGAGCCATCTTCTTTTTCTTGGGTATTACAAAACTTTCCGCTTGTTGTACGTTTTCCATAGTTTTACACCAAACTGTTCTTTATACCACTTAGGAATCCTTCCCATGTGTTTTTCGAGTAGTTGTTTTGTATCTTGGATATAATAGTTTCAACGCTTTGTCCGTTTCTCAACGCATCCACCACAGACGCTGTCGTTCCGACAGGGAGAATACCGTCATAGAATCCGTTTGCGGCATAGGCGAACGGGGTTGTAAGTCTATCGGTTGCATAAGTCAAAACTTTAACGTTTGCGGTATCTTGATAGATTTGATAACTCGTTCTTTGGAACGGAGTCATATTCGCAAGTTGTGCGTCGGTAAGAGAATATTTATAACCTCTGATCAGACCGGTTTTTGCGGTCGTTTCAGAAAGAGCCTTTTCGGTCAAAGTATACGCAAGGAAATCTTTAATTGCGGCAAGTTTTTCGGGATATTGTTGTTTTCTGACAGCGATAGCACCGGTTTCAGGTGCTGCAAACACACTTCCGTGTCCGTTGCCGTCAATACCCTTTTGTCCGTCAATATCAGGCATAAGAAGGTATCTGTAATCAACTTGTCCGTATCCCTTACCTGCTTGTTGTTTTCCCGCAGATTTAAGAGATTCTGCCGCTTCAAATTCAAACCAGTTACCTTCAACAATCATTGCATTGTATGTCGAATTGCCAAGACCGCCGTTGATGAATTTATCTTGCGCATCCGAAACGTAGTTGCCGCGCGCGCAATATTTGCTTGAAGGGCCGAAATAATCGTTCGTGAACTTCACCGCATCTGCAATTCCGTTCATTGAATATGCAAGATAACCGTTCGTCCAATCGATAGCGGCACTCGTTCCGTCCGCAAGAGCAATTTCGTTTCCGTTACTGTTAAATGTGGAAAGTGCGCTATATGCGTTCAAACCTGCATATTGCACCAAATACGAAAGCGTCAAAGAACTGACATACTCTTGCATTGAAGAATAGATAAAACCTTTTCCGTTTGCAGCAACGATTCTGTTGAGAAGCGTCACAAATTCAGCCATGGTTTGCGGTTGACCGTCATCATACGTGCCGTATTTTCCATCTTTACCGGCAGTAAGAATATAGTCGCCTTGTGAGTAATTAGTCGTTCCGGTAGAAGAAACAAAAACAAGTCGTTTGCCGGATGCTTGATAAGTTATTCCTTGTGCGGCGAGTTGTGCTTTTACTTCTGCGTTGTTTTCCGCAAAATTGACGTAGTTCTTCTCTACCCACAAATCATGGTCATAGACCATTCCGACCATCGTAACGGAATAAGGCAACATATAACAACCCGATGTAGTAAAAGAATCGGTTGTAGAATCATAAGAAAGTTTGCCTGCAACTTTTTGCCATGTTTCAAAATCAATTATTTTGTCTTGAATGGTAACACCGTTATTATCGGGTGAAACGGCAAGCAAGTCGGACAAATCTTCAAAATAGCCTTTATAAAAACCAGACGAATAAGACGGCTCTGCACCGAAATAAACGTCCGTATTCGTATTGTTGGATGCGATTTGGTCAAGTTGCGTTCCCGAAAGCGCAGTTGAATTCTCTTTTACGATAATTTTATAGGTACCGTTTTTAGCAGACCACTCATTCGCCAAATCTTTTATCCATTGATAACCAAAACCACTTCCTGAAAACGGCTCGATAATGATTGTATATTGAGTATCGATTTTCTTATTGCAAGCAGCGAGCGATACGCATGAGATCACGCAAAGCACCACGATTGACACCAATGCAAACCATTTTTTCCAGTTCTTCATATTTACACCCTTGTTCACTTATTGTCAAAAAATGCCTCGCAATATATATGGCATTATTCTACGATATAAATTGTATCATAAGTAAGTATCCGCGTAAATAATAAATCGTGCCAAATTGCTAACAAATATTGCATCGGCAGGCTTATATAAAAATATTAAAAAAGATACTAAACAAATGGATTATTTCTTCTTAATTTTATCATTTTTTTGCGTTCTGTTGATGTTTTTATCGACTAATTGCGGATAATTGTCTTTGTTTATATACTTATCAAACAAACAATCTGCATACAAAACGATTCCGAGCAATCCAAATCCAAGTATCAGCGAAAACATAACTGCAGCGACTATATCGACAATCATATTGTTTACAAAAAGCAAAAACACCGGGCATACGACACAAATCATTATGCCAAACATCGGGAAAAAGCCTTTGAACGTAAAGGCAAAACTGTTTTTGAGAAGTTTGAGTATCGACAGTTGATATACCGCATTTTGGCAAATCGAAAACATCGTCATGACTGCAATCAATACAAATTGAACGGTAGTTATGCCGTACATCAAAACAGACACGGTAGTATCCAATGTGCTGAGCGGAACGAATCTTATCGCATATTCGGCAAGCCAATATGAAAGTCCGAGTATTACACCAAAGAAGAAATCTTTGAGCCAATCTCGTTTAAGAGCGACGAAAAAATCAGATATAAAGACAATTTCACCCCACGCACATTTTTGTATTACAGACACTCCCCCGCTTATTCCGATTGCACAGATACCGAAAAACAGTACGTTTACGGCATTTTTTGTATTTGACAACGCAAGCATTTTCACCGCAACTTCATAGGCATTCGTTTCGGTTACGGTATTCGCAAGTAAACGAAGTTCTTCGAGCATAATAGTGTTCCAAATGAAATACGGCAGGAAAAAGAGTGCGGTCAACAATCCGGCCTTCATCAAGAAGCCGAATCTGTGCTTGAACAAGTCGCCGAAAAGTTGCCACCTGTTATGCGGCAAATTTTGTTCGGTGAAATCGGTTTTCGCTGAAATTGTTCTTTTCATTTTCTACTCAAAAGATAAATATAAGTGCTTAGTGCCTTATCGTTTTCCGCTTTTGATTCGGAAGACAATCTTCCGACGTTTTTCGATTGCTTGGACAACACCATACAATAGTTCCTATCGGGATTTATCCACGAATTGAATGAAAAACAGTTGTTGTATTCTTCATCGTCTTTGACATATATTTTTATTCCGTAAGTTTTCTCTTCGGATTGTACAAATGAAGCCTTGTCGTTTGCCGTCTTGCACGCTTTTATGAGCTCACCGTCAAACACCACGCATTGCGCTAGCATTGTTTCTGTCAACGCTTCTTCGGGTATAATCAGGATATCCGAATTGCCAAAGCCTTGCGTTTCAAGCGCAAACTCAAAATTTTTGTTTTCAAACGATGCCTGATAGAAGAAATAATCATATATTCCCTGTTTTGAGAACTCGTCTTCCAACTCTTTTTCGATGTCGAAGTTTACAATCTCTGCCGACGTGAAAATCTGTATTTTCTCCGTATCCTTCAATCTATCGGTCATATAAAACGCGTAATACCACAAAAGACAAACCACGACTATCAACGCAACGTATTTCCACCAGTCGTATGCCAATCTCGTTTTTACATAAGTTTTTGCATCGTAGACTTTACTCATCGATTGCCTCCACCGACAATAGAATGTCGTCTACGTGCGTAACGGAAACTTTCTGACCTTCTTTCAAATCGAGATTGTACGGAACAAGCACGCAAAACGTCACAACATTGTTTCCGTCGTCCGTGAAATTGATCTTAGTAAATCTCAAATGATCTCTAGTTACAATCGAAGTTTCGCTTTCGATATATGTAAGTTTTATAGTCAAAGAAGCCGTTGCCGCTTTTTTGACTATAAAATCATACTGTTTCAAATATCCGAGTCTGCCCAACACTATCCCCAAAGTTACACAAACAGTAGCCGCCGCTATAATGCAGACGATCGGCAAGATTATAATAGTATTGCTTCTTGAATGGACCAAAAACAAAATTAGGCATACGACAAAACCTGCGACAGCACAAATCACAGCACCTATCTTGCTTTTCTTCTGCAAGTCTTTTATTTGGTTTTCATCGTATTCAAATACTTTCATTTGTGTATGTTTGATTTTTTCTTTGGAATGTTTTATACTGTATTTTGAGGTGCGAAGTGAACAAAATATCAGTAGTAAAACTTCAAAAGAGTTACACAGACCGCAAAAAACATTCCATAGTAGTATTGCACGATTTCTCGCTTGATGTCAATAGCGGTGAGTTTTTGGTTGTTATGGGAGAGTCCGGTTGTGGCAAGTCCACCCTATTGCGCGTATTAGCCGGTCTTGAACCGTATGATTTCGGCGAAATATACTTTGACGGACTTGATGCATCCATTCTAACACAAAAACAGAAAAATATGTCCTATATTACGCAAAATTTTGCACTCTACCCTCACAAAACCGTTTACGAGAATATTGCGGAACCGCTTTTCACGCTTCGAGTGCCGAGAGAAGAACGCAAAGACCGCATAATTAAAATTGCAGAATTGCTTCATCTCGAACAGTTGCTTGCAAGAAAACCACGCGAACTTTCAGGCGGTCAACAACAAAGAGTTGCAATCGCTAGAAGCCTTGTCAAAGAACCATCTGTGTGCTTGTTTGACGAACCTTTGTCCGCGCTCGATCCCGTTTTCCACGATGAATTGATTGCGACAATCAAATCTCTTCATATCAAAACTTCTGCAACGTTCATCTACTCTACACACAATCAAGTTGAAGCAATGCGACTCGGGGACAGAATCGCTTTGATACACAATAGGAAAGTTGAACAAATCGGAACACCGCAAGAGTTTGTTCAACACCCCAATACTCTTTATTGTGCAAAGTTCCTGAACTCAGTTTTCATTTTCTTTGCCGAAGCAAAATGCTCGAAGAATACGCTTGAAGAAATCAACGGCAACTTCAAATGCGACTTGCCGTCATCCGTCAACGCTTCAAAACTAAAAGATCACACGGTGACTATCGCATTAAGAGCGGACGATTTTTCTATAGACAGTCAAGGCAATATCGAAGCCAACGTACTCAATGCGACCGACAACAGCGTTACCGTCGAATATTTGGATCAAGTCTTCACTCTTGCTCTTGACGAAGAAGAAGTTTACAACGCAGGAGATACCATTCGTCTGTCCATAAAACCCGATAACCTCTGCATCTTTAACGACGGACTGAATGTCTTAAACTGAAACGATATTCAATGGGTTAGATATCGGAAAACAACGAATTTTCAAATAATAAGATAAAAGAAAAGTTAGGTATCAATTTCGATGCCCAACTTTATTTCTATATAATATAATTTAATGTCTTATTCCTTATTTATATCTCACAATATTTTACTTTCATCAAGATGCAATGATTCCAACCACGCTTCCTTTTCTTCTTTGATTTTGCGATACGCATTACCATTTGGATTGCACCAAGACATATACAAGTTATACTCGTTAAGTTTGTTTCTTATTCTGTCCTTTGGATCTTTTTCGTGTGAACAAGGCTTGTATAGAAACACCGCGCTTACGCATTTGATAATCTTCCCACTTATAATCCGGAATTAAATAGCCATCGCTTTGCTTTTTGCGTTCAGGAAATAAAATAGAATTTATTTTCTCATCTGACAATTCAAGCAATTCTTCTGCGGATATATCTGCTTCATTTAGCCTGTTTATGACTTTCCAAACGGTCATTCGGGAACAACTGCAAAGAGTAGCAACCTGCGTGTTATTATTCCCTTTTTGATGATACTCGATGATTAACCTGTATTTTACCATATAAAACCTCTTTTTGCTTGCCCCTTTATAATACAGCAGTACCTATTGTTGTCTGTAAAAAAGCGCTGACCACTCGCATATTTTTGAGTATATTTTTCGTTATATAAGGAAAAAACAAGAAAGGAAAGCGACCACTCTTTTACAAGAATGGTCGCTTGTTAAACAATTTGTCTAAATAATCAATAGAAATCAGCCATTTTAGGCCATTTTGCTTTACCTAGGCTTGCGGATATTAGCCTGAGCCGCTGCAAGGCGTGCGATAGGTACGCGGAAGGGGCTGCAAGATACGTAGTTCAAGCCGATCTTGTGGCAGAACTCGATGGAAGAAGGATCGCCGCCGTGTTCGCCGCAGATACCGCAATGAATGTTGCTGCGGGTAGCGTGTCCCATTTTGACAGCCATATCCATAAGTTTGCCTACGCCGGTGGTGTCAAGACGTGCAAACGGATCGGACTCGAAAATCTTGTTCTTGTAGTACGAAGGCAAGAATTTGCTTGCGTCGTCGCGGCTGAAACCGAAGGTCATTTGCGTAAGGTCGTTGGTACCGAAGCAGAAGAATTCGGCTTCTTTTGCGATTTCGTCAGCGGTAAGTGCCGCGCGCGGGATTTCGATCATGGTACCGACTTCGTATTTAAGGTTGCTGCCTGCTGCTTTGATGAGAGCGTCGGCGGTTTCGACGACGGTCTTCTTGCAGAAAGCAAGTTCCTTAATTTCGCAAACCAACGGAATCATGATTTCGGGAACGACGTTCCAATCGGGATGACGGTTTTGTACTGCGATTGCAGCCTTGATGATTGCTTTCGTCTGCATTTCGGCGATTTCGGGATACGTTACCGCAAGACGGCATCCGCGATGTCCCATCATCGGGTTGAATTCGTGCAGAGAATTGCAGATAATTTTGATTTCTTCAACGGTCTTGCCCTGCGCTTTTGCAAGTTCTTCGATGTCCTTTTCTTCGGTGGGAACGAACTCGTGAAGCGGCGGATCGAGGAAACGAATGGTAACGGGATGTCCTTCAAGGGCTTCCATAAGACCTTCGAAGTCAGCCTGCTGCATAGGTTCGATCTTATCAAGGGCTTTTCTGCGTTCTTCGACGGTTTCGGAGCAAATCATCTCACGGAACTTGTCGATACGGCCGGGGCCGAAGAACATATGTTCGGTACGGCAAAGACCGATGCCCTGTGCGCCGAGTTCAGCAGCGCGTTTTGCGTCGGCGGGGGTGTCAGCGTTGGTGCGGACGTCCATTGCCTTATATTTGTCGGCAAGGTGCATAATTCTTCCGAAGTAACCGCTGTTGGGATCTGCGGGGACGGTCTTGATTGCGATGTCGTAAATGTTACCGGTGCTTCCGTCAAGGGAGAGGTCGTCGCCTTCGTGGAAGACTTTTCCGCCGAGTTCGAAGAATTTTTCGGCTTCGTGCATTTTGATGTCGCCGCAACCGGAAACACAGCAGGTGCCCATTCCGCGGGCGACAACCGCCGCGTGGGAGGTCTGACCGCCACGAACGGTAAGGATACCTTGCGCGTATTTCATACCTTCGATGTCTTCGGGAGAGGTTTCAAGACGTACGAGGACGACTTTCTTGCCCGCCTGACCGAGTCTGACGGCTTCTTCGGGGGTGAAAACGATAGTGCCTGCCGCTGCGCCGGGAGACGCCGCGATACCTTTGCCGACGACGTTGTTTTTGTCAGCCGCTTTAAGGGCTGCCGCGTCGAACTGAGGATGCAGAAGCATATCGAGAGTTTTTGCGTCGATTTGGAGGAGCGCTTCCTTTTCGTTGATCATACCTTCGTCGATAAGATCGCAAGCGATACGGATAGCGGCGGCAGCGGTACGCTTGCCGTTTCTGGTTTGAAGCATGAAGAGTTTGCCGCGTTCGATGGTGAATTCCATATCCTGCATATCGCGGTAGTGGCTTTCAAGAGTCTTGCAGACGTCAAGGAACTGTTTGTAAACGTCGGGAAGGACTTCCGCCATCTGGCTGATGGGCATCGGGGTACGAACGCCTGCGACGACGTCTTCGCCCTGAGCGTTCATAAGGAACTCGCCCATAAGACCTTTTTCGCCGGTTGCGGGGTTACGAGTGAACGCAACGCCGGTGCCGCAATCGTCGCCCATGTTACCGAAAGCCATCATTTGTACGTTGACCGCAGTGCCCCAGCTGTAAGGAATGTCGTGGTCCATACGATAGACGTTTGCACGGGGGTTGTCCCAGCTTCTGAAAACAGCCTTGATTGCGCCGAAAAGTTGTTCTTTCGGATCGGAGGGGAAATCGCTTCCGATTTTTGCCTTGTATTCCGCCTTGAACTGATTTGCAAGTTCTTTAAGGTTGTTTGCGTCGAGGTCGATATCCTGTTGTACGCCCTTCTTCGCTTTCATTTTGTCGATGAGTTCTTCAAAGTACTTTTTGCCGACTTCCATAACGACGTCGGAGTACATCTGAATGAAACGACGATAGCAGTCCCATGCCCAACGGGGGTTGCCCGATTTTGCGGAAAGGACTTCAACGACTTCTTCGTTAAGACCAAGGTTAAGAATGGTGTCCATCATACCGGGCATCGATGCGCGAGCGCCCGAACGAACGGATACGAGAAGGGGATTTTCTTTATCGCCGAATTTTTTGCCGGTGATGTTTTCGAGTTTTTCGATGTAGTCCATGATTTCGGCTTGGATATCGTCATTGATTCTCTTGCCGTCTTCGTAGTACTGCGTGCAAGCTTCGGTCGAAATGGTGAAACCCTGGGGAACGGGAAGACCGATGTTGGTCATTTCCGCGAGGTTTGCGCCCTTGCCGCCGAGAAGTTCACGCATGTTGGCGTTACCTTCGGTGAAAAGATAAACGTACTTTTTCATAAAATAAAAACCTCCAAACGATTTTAATTACAATTTAATGCTATAAAATAATATAACAAATAAAAAATAAATGCAATCGAAAAAGGGGGTTTTCGGCTTTTTTTATATAAAAAAAGGAAAAAATATCAAAGTTTAAGGAATTCTTCAAAAGAATAATTTTTCTTTATGCCCGTGAAAAATGACAAAATGCCCGAAATTTCAATAAGAATCCGTCTGATTTCGGCGTCGCTTCCCGTGGCTTTTCCCTGAATTATCGCGACGTCGTTTTTTGTGAAAGTAACGTAATTAAGGCTCCTTTCCGAAAGTTCGACAACCGCGCCCGAATAATAATCGAAGCAGACTTTGTCGTCGTTTTCAAGGCTCTTTCCACTTATCGCCGACGTATGAAAATTCAACGCGTAACCCGTCGTTTCAAGAAGAGCGTTCAGAAATTTCAGCATAGTGTTTTCGGGCGGAACGTCAACGTCGTAGGCAAGTTCTTTCAATGCTTCCGTGCCGACGATAAGCAACGCCCTGACGGTGTCGGTATCTGCATTTTCCGACAGTTTATCCAACCATTCCAGCACGCTAAACCCTGCGTAATAGCGTTTAAGGTCAAAAACGATGTCCTGAAAATTGTCGTACGCTTCGCACCCTTTCAAGGTATATCGTCCCTTGTTTTCGACGACGATATATTCCCCGAAACACAAAGGAGAAGCAGCAAATTTCAGTTTCGCTTTCGGGTTTTTGACGCCCGTCGCTTTCACCAGAATTTTGCCCTTCTCCGCAGTGCAAAGTGTGATTAACCTGTCGTTGTCCTTATAGTCGACAACCCTTACGCAAAGCGCGTTCAGTTTCTCTTCCATCGTCTTTCGATTTTCGTTCGCCTGCGCATATTGCATTGAAAAACATATAAGCGGCGGGCGAACCCGTTTTTTCAAACAACTTCCACGAAACATTTTTTGCGTCCATACAAGCCCTCACTGACGATAACTTGTGCAGAACGCGAAAACTTATGCGCGGAAAACAAAAATATTTTGAAAATTAAATATCTTTTTTATCGTAGCCGAGATTTTTCAGAAGGTAATCGCTGTCGCGCCAGTCTTCTTTCACCCTTACCCAAAGCGTGAGATAGACCTGTTCGCCGCACATTTCTTCGATATCCTGACGGGCGTAAGTCGCGATTTTTTTCAGCATTTCGCCCTTTTTTCCGATGATAATGGGCTTGTGCGTGTCCTTTTCGCAAACGATGTCGGCGTCGATGTCGTACATACTGCCGTCTTCGCGCATTTCAAACTTATTGATGTTCACGCAGATGCCGTAAGGAATCTCTTTTTCAAGGAGTTTCAACGCCTTTTCGCGGATAATTTCCGACGCCATAAAGCGCATTGTCTTGTCGGTGAAAACGTCGTCGTCGTACATTTTTTCGCCTTCGGGCATAAGTGCGACAAGTTGTTTGATTACTTCGTCGACGTTCTCGCCCTTCTTTGCGGACACGGGCACGACGGCTTTGATTTTGTCGTATTGCTGCAAGCCTTCCAACTGCTTGAAAATCTTTTCTTTCGTGACGACGTCGGTTTTGTTGAGCGCGACCACGACGGGCGTTTTGCCGTCAAGGTGCTCATCCAGAAACTTCTTATCGAAGTCGTCAAAACCTTTGTCGCCGTTGACGACGTACAATATTGCGTCCACGCCTTCGAGCGCGGTCGAAACGCTTTTCATCATGTAATCGCCCAGTTTGTTGCGGCTGTTGTGAAGCCCCGGCGTATCCGTGAAAACAAGCTGATAATCGTCGCCGTTCACTATCCCAGTGATTTTGTTGCGCGTCGTCTGCGGACGCCAGCTCACGATTGCGACTTTTTCGCCGACCATAGCGTTCAGAAGGGTGCTTTTGCCGGCGTTGGGTTTTCCTGCAATTGTAATAAATCCGACTTTCATATTATTTTCCTGTGTATTATTTCCGTTATCTCGATAATCCTATTGTTTTGAGGATTTCTTCTTCTTTTTCCCGCATTTCCGCCTTTTCGTCGTCTTCCATATGGTCGTATCCGAAAAGGTGCAATAAACTGTGCAAAAACAAATATCCCGCTTCCCTTTCGGGCGTCGTGCCGAACTCTTCCGACTGTTCCAGAATCTTATCCATGCACATGACCGTCTCGCCAAGCAGAAGTTTGCCGGAATCGGGATCGACGTCCAGCGGGAAGTCGCTTTTTTTCACGGGAAGGTTTTTGCGGATTTCCAGATTCGGAAAACTTAAAACGTCGGTAACGGCGTCCACGCCGCGCGCTTCTTTGTTGATGCTTTGAATCTCGTCCTTGTCGACGATTTCGATTTCAACCTCAAAAATATCCTTTTGCGAAAAGTATTTCAGCGCGGCTTTGTAAACTTTTTTGATAAGTTTTTCGCTTTCCTTGTCGGCGTTGTAAATTTCAAGCATTATTATTTCTTATATTTTATGCGGGCGTGGTTGACGCTGGGAAGAATGTCCGCAATCGTTTCTTTGATAAGACGGATATCGTTCATCGTGATGGAACATTCGTCAAATTGACCGTGGTCGAGCTTGTCTTTGACAAGATTGTCGATAAGGTCCATAAGTTGTTCGCGGGAGTCGGGAGCGACCGCGCGCGCCGCCGCTTCGATCGTATCGCAAATCATAATGATCGCGGCGATTTTCGTCTGAGGTTTCGGCCCGTCGTAGCAGTATTCGTCGTCGGCAAGATTACCTTCGGTAATTTGTTGCGCTTTGTAATAAAAATAGTTTACGGGCGAAGTGCCGTGATGTTGCAGCGCAATCTGTGCGAGTTCTTCGGGCAGTCTTGCCTCCCTGATAAGCGCCGCGCCGTTTTTGGTGTGTTTCGTAATCATACTGACCGAAACTTCGGGGATAAGTTCGTCGTGGGGATTGATGCCGCGCATCTGGTTTTCTACGAAAAACTCGGGATTTTTCAGTTTGCCGACGTCGTGATAATATCCGCCCGCCCTTGCAAGGTGGGGATTCTCTCCGACAGCGATGGCGCAGTTTTCGGCAAGGTTACCGACAATCAGACTGTGGTTGAACGTGCCCGGAGCCTCAACCGACAACCTTTTTAAGAGCGGTTGCGAGAACGAACAAAGTTCGTCCAGCTTAAAGTCGGTCACCATATTGAAAATACTTTCAAAAATCGGCAAAAGCGGCATATACAGAACGACGCTTATCACGTTCGCGACGAAAACCCAGATCGAGTTGTACAGAATATCGAGCCCCGTCGAGTGCGCCGCAACGGTGACGATCGCCGCAAAAGGCGACATGACAAGCCCCGCGATAAGCCCGACAAGGATAAATTTAATGCGCGTATAATTCCTTGACAAAAGGAACAGCAGCACGAAACCGCTCATCGTATTGCAGAAAATCGACGCCGCAAGATTCGTCATCGCTTCCGACGAAAACGGCGTTTTTATCATAAATACGATAAGAAGAATCTGCGACAACACGACGTTGCCGGCAAGCGCCACCTTCATATTGACAAGAAGACACAATAAAACCGCGCAAAGGGATATCGGCATTGCGTAAACGTTCAGAACGTCGGCGCAAATCGTGCAAAGTATCGTGGAAATAAGCACCACGACGCCGATAAGAATCAGCACCTTGACGCGGGATTTTTCGGGTGCGTTGTTGTATGAAAACGCATAAAGCGCAGCAAGCAGAAACAGCAGTACGCCGATAAGCGCAATCGTGCTTAAAGTTTCCTTCCCCGTGAACGCGCCCTTAAAATTTCCGCCCGAAAACCAAAGCGTGATGAAAACCCAGATAAGAAGCGCGACAAGAAGCAGTATCGAGAATGACAAGGCAACAAGTTTGCTTTGTCCCGATTCGTTCTCCGAGGCGTTCAAAACGGTTTCCGGCGGAGCGGTCTTTCGTTCTTTTTTTCGCATAATATATAACCTCTTTATCGTGAAGCGTCGATACGTCCTTCGGCGTACACCGTGGCGGTAACGTAATACACGCCGCCCGCTTCAACTTCGTTGATTTCGCGTCGGATCACCCTTGCGTCTTCGGGTACGACCTTTTCGGCTTGTTCGGACGCGCGCTTTATCACGGCGTCTTTCGCCTGCTCGTACGGCAAAGAAATTGTGGTTCCGACGATTTCGTCAAAGGTAATTTCCAAAAAGCCCAGCGGAATCAGAAAACCGCATTCGACCTTTCTTGTTCGCGTTTCGTACAATTTATACGGGCTTTTCGGCATTTTTCCCGTAAGCCCCATAAAATCGACAACCCTGTACGTCTTGCTGTTTCCGTTTTTTTCATAGGTCGTCATAGAGCCGCCGTATGAAACCGTTGCGGAATATCCGATTATCCCGAAAACTTCGCCGTTTGCGCCCGTGGGCAGGTTGTCCTCGCCCGAGGTAACGTACGGAAAAATCAGTGCGTCGCCGGCTTTCACGCTGTCGCCCGCTTTGTATGCGGGTGTGCCCGAAAACACGATTTGCCGCGTTATCACGGCGTCGACCGCCGAATATACCGGGATATCCTTTTGTACGTCGACGATTTCGGCACTTTTAAGCGACGGACGAACGCTCACGTATACGGTGCTGCCCGATACTTTCACGTCCGCAAACGACACGCCGTCGATTTCGCTTATGCGCCTTTCGACATTTTTTGCGTCAACGTCCGACGTTTTTTCCCACCGTTTCACGCCCGATTCCGTTAAAACGCCCTTCACCTCGTCGTAAAGATAAGACGGGGCGTCGACGGACACGGTGTAAACGTACCGCGGAATAAGCGCGAACATTACCGCAATCAGCGCGAATAATACGGCGATTGCCCATCGGCGTTTCAAAAATCCGAAAACCGAATTTTTGTCGATACCTTTAACTATTTTGTAATTATAGCATATTGCGTCGAATATTTCAATTACTTTTTGACGGTCGTTAGGTTTTATGCGAAATTTAATGCCGTTTTCCTGACACTCAGCGCGGAAAATTCTGACGTTTTTCTGCAAAAGTTTATTTATGACGGTCGATTTCGACGCGCCCGAAACGGTTACTTCGTCAAAAAACCTATACATAGTCCACCTTTTCGACGATTCCCGATATTACGGCGTCGCGCTCGCTCGTCTCGACAAGCGACAAATTTTTGCCGGATACCGAAAGTATGCGGCTTTTTACCTTGAATCTGATTTCTTCGTCCGAAAAAAACAACAGACCTTTGTGTCCCTCGATTGCCGCGCCGACTTTCCCGAAAACGGTTACGACGGGCGACGCGAATTCCATATTTTCGATTTTCAACGATTTTTTGATTTCATCCAAAAACATACGAAAGAATATGCAAAAATCGGGGCGGATATTCTTTTCAAAAAAGAAAAACCACCTTTTAGGTGGTTTGTCGCAATTAAAATATTTCAGATTTCTTTTTCCATTATTATCGCGTCGCGGTATTTTCCGTCGACAAACGAAAAGTTTTTGTATCGCCCGACGACCTTAAACCCCGTCTTTTCGTACAGCGACATCGCCCTGTCGTTTTCGTCGATTACCGTCAGATGAACGTTTTTGACGTGCTTCGTCGTCCGTGCGAATTCAAGGATTAAATTCATAAGGTGCGCGCCGATTCCTTTGCCCCAGAATTCTTTCAGCACGCTTATCCCGGCTTCCGCGTTATGCGAAAATCTGCTTGTGGCGTTTGCGGACAGAGTGCCGACTGAAATTATCCTGTCGGAAAGAGTCCCGACGATCATCGCCGACGTCGTCGCGCGGGCAAAACGAGTGATGATTTCTTCTTCCTTTTGTACGTCCGAACCAACGCCCTCGAACCCGAACGATAAAAAGTCCGTCTCGCTTCCTACCTTTTTAAGGTAGGAAAGAATTTCTTTTGCGTCGGATTTTTCGGCAAAACGGAAAATTACTTCCCGTCCGTCGTCAAGCGTCTTTGGATTCATCGTGCTCCTCGTGATAAAGTTTCGCAAGCCCGCCCGTTGCGGTTTCGCGGTAGTTCTTTTTCAGATCCTTGCCCGTTTCGTACATCGTTTCAACAACCATATCGAAAGATATTTTTCTTGTTTCGGTCAGAAAATTTGCAAGAGATACGGCGTTTATCGCGCGCATTGCGGCAACTGCGTTCCTTTCGATGCAGGGGATTTGCACAAGCCCGAAAATCGGATCGCACGTAAGCCCAAGATGATGCTCCATCGCGACTTCCGCGGCGTATTCGATCTGTTCCAGATCCATATCGTAAAGTTCCGCAAGAGCGGCGGAAGCCATACTGCACGCTGTGCCGATTTCCGCCTGACACCCGCATTCCGCGCCCGAAATACTTGCGTTTTGTTTGACAATATTTCCGACGATGCCCGCCGTCGCAAGTGCCCTGACGATTTCCTTGTCGGAAAAGCCGCGTTTGTCCTGCATATAGGTAAGCACCGCGGGTACGACGCCCGACGAACCGCACGTAGGCGCGGTCACGATCGTATGTCCGCACGCGTTTTCTTCGCTCACGGCGTACGCGAACGCACACACAAGTCTGTTTTCACGCGTTTCGGGACTTTCGTCGATATGGCGTTGTCTGAAAAGGAACTTTGCCTTTCGTTGCAGATTAAGACCGCCGGGGATCGTGCCGGAAGCGTCCAGCCCGTTTTGCACGGTGTCCTTCATCTGCGCCCATATTTTTTTCAGGTAATCGAAAATTTCAGGTCCTTCAACCCTTTCGACGTAATCGGGAATACGGATTCTGTGTTTTTTGCAGTACGCCGCGATTTCCGAAAACGAATTGAGGTCGTAAACTTCGGGGGGATCGTACTTTCCGCGCCCGACGATTTCGATTGCGCCCCCGCCCACACTCAGAACGCGCCATCTGTCAATGACGTTTCCGTGCGACAACGCGATAAGATCCATCGTATTTTCGTGCGGGATATCCTTTTCTTCGGTATTGAAAACGACTTCCGTCGGTTTTTTGAGCGTGGAAATAACGATACGGTCGGTGCCGTGCCCCTTGCCCGTCATTGCGAGCGAGCCGTAAAGTATGACTTTGAAAGAATCGGCGTCCTTGTAATTTTCGGCAAAAATCTTGCAAGCCTTTTCGGGACCCATCGTATGCGACGAGGACGGACCCGCGCCGATTTTATATAATTCCGTTAACGATTTCATTGTGTCAATATGACAATAAACACTGTCAATTATTCCGTCTTAATAAATTTCTTGTATCCGCCGCTGCCGTGCTGTATGCAACGCGAAACGCGCGATAACGTCGCCGAAGAAATATCGGTGCGCTCAATCACGCGAGCGTAAGTGTTTCCTTCCAGCAAGAGCCTTGCCGCGGTAATACGCTGTGCCATTTGTTCAATTTCCTTATACGTGCAAAGGTCTTCAAAAAGCTTTTTCACGTCGTCTGCGTTTTGCAATGACGCAAGCGTGCTATAAAGTTCACTGAGCATATCGTCGGTAATCTTTTTATCAATCATAATTCACCTTATCGTTTTATTTCAGTTTCATTATACTTTTATTCTTTAATTGTGTAAAGGAAAAAAGTGCATTTTCTTTCAAAAATTAAATTAATTTTGGCGCGTTTTTACTTAATATTAGTCAAACGTTGATTTTAGTAAAACAAAACAGCCGATTTTTGAGAAATACCAAACGTAAATGCATAAAATCGCCCTATTCTTTCAAAAAAACGCCGCTTTTCACGGCTTACGATTTGAAACAAAAAAATAACCACGTTAAATAAACGTTAAAAAAACAAGGTCGTTTGATATACTTCATATCGCTACAAACTTTTCCTTTTCGTCAATCCGACAGCTGAGCGGCGGGCTTTGCCCGAACCTTGCACACATACTTTATTTAATAACAAAGTAAATATATTACTTACTTTATTATTATTTATTTTTATATTATTGCGACAATACAGAATATGATTGTTTTCCCGCGAGCGGGAGACGGGATAGCCTATGCATTGTGTACTACTATGATAAACTCCGTATCGCTGCAAACTTTTCCTTTTCGTCAGTCTGACAGTACAACGGCGGGCTGCGCCCGAACCTTGCACACATACTTTATTTAATAACGAAGTTCGATATATTACTTACTTCATTATTATTCTCGTTTTATATCATTGTGCAAGGTTCGATCCCGTTCTCTCGCGTAAAAAGAAAACGAACACAAAATCGTGTTCGTTTTCTTTTGGAGCGGGAGACGGGATTCGGACCCGCGACTTCCACCTTGGCAAGGTGGCATTCTACCACTGAATCACTCCCGCATATTATGTTGTTTAATAAACACTCGACTGTCCTTTCGCCGTTTTTCGAAGTGTTTCTTACGTCGGTGTCCCGACGCGTTCACTTACCGTCGTAAGCGTTTTTCGCCGTCAAACGACAATTCGTAAATCGGCGTACGCTTACCGTAAGTAAAATTTGCTTATCTTCCGTAGTCCTGAAACTTCTGTCCGATAAGCCCCGCGCCAATACGCTTTCGCGTAGGCTCGTTGATGGTGCGCCTTCAGGGATTCGAACCCGGGACCCACTGATTAAGAGTCAGTTGCTCTACCAACTGAGCTAAAGGCGCATACTTTTTTAAGGTGCAGCTGTCGGGCGGAAAACAAATGGTGCGACCGGAGAGACTCGAACTCACACATCTGTGATACCAGCTCCTAAGGCTGGCGCGTCTGCCAGTTCCGCCACGGTCGCAAGTTAAGTTGGTGATCCACCGGAGATTCGAACTCCGGACACCTTGATTAAAAGTCAAGTGCTCTACCGACTGAGCTAGTGGATCATATTTGGCAGGGGTGGCAAGATTTGAACTTACGAATGCTAGAATCAAAATCTAGTGCCTTACCGCTTGGCGACACCCCTACGTTTTCATCACCGATTTGGTAATAGTGGGGTGAGTAGTGGGACTCGAACCCACGGCCTCCAGGGCCACAACCTGGCGCTCTAACCAACTGAGCTATACCCACCAAATCTGGCGAGCCAGAAGGGATTCGAACCCCTGACCTACGGCTTAGAAGGCCGTTGCTCTATCCTACTGAGCTACTGGCCCAAGCATTATTTAACGTAGGATTGCGTTCCTTTGGAGCGGGTGATGGGAATCGGACCCACGCGGCCAGCTTGGAAGGCTGGAATTCTACCATTGAACTACACCCGCATAAGTCGCAACGCTTTGCAATTATATAATACCCGAAAATATATGTCAACGAAAATCGCCCGTTTTTACAAAATTTGCAAAAATATTTTTCCCTTCGACCACGATATAGACGTATCCGACGTCCCCCGTGACCGAATGTGAAAAGCTTCCGTCGTTGATAAGACGCACGCCGTCATAGGTTTCGTCGGAATACGAATGAGTATGCCCGAAACAAACGCAGTCTGCGCCGACCTCCTTTGCGCGGTACACAAGGTCGAGTTTATCGTGGAAACGGTGCCCGTGCACGATAAGAAACCTGACCTTTTCGACGTCAACGACAAGTTCCTCGGGATAAAGCGAGTTGTCGCAGTTGCCGCCCACCGCATAAAGTTTATCGGCGACGTTTTCAAGCGTACGCGTCACGCCGAAAATTCCGTCGCCTGCAAAGAAAATATAATCCGACTCTTCCATAACGCCGCGATACCATTCCGATATTGCGGCGTTGTGAAGGTCGGAAAAACAAAATATCGTTTTCACTTATTTTTTTGAATTCATCGCGCCTTCGTTTGCATTGACTTTTCTGAACAAATCGTTGACCGCCTGCAAACGATGGCTGACCGATTGCTTTTCGACAAAGGACGCCTCGGCAAAAGTCTTTTTGAGTTGCGGCGAATAAAACACGCTGTCATAACCGAAGCCGTTGAAACCGCGGCGCGAACGCGTGATCGTGCCCCTTGCCGAACCTTCGCCGTAGTAATACTGTCCGTCGGGATACATAAGCACCAAAACGGTCTGCATATAAGCCTCGCGGTCGGTGATGTTTTCCATCTTTCTCAAAAGCAGCTGAATGTTTGCGACGTTATTATGTATTTCGCCGGCATAGCGCGCGCTGTAAACGCCCGGCTCCCCGTTGAGAGCAGGCACGACAAGTCCGCTTTCGTCGCCGAGAACGGGTATATCGACAACTTTCGACACGGCTTGCGCCTTCAATAATGCATTCTGAAAAAAAGTAATCCCTTTTGCTTCGACGCGAATCTTCAAACCATAGTCTTTTAACGTATATACTGTGTGTCCGAGCGGTTCGAGCAATGATTTAAGTTCGTGAGTTTTGTCTTCGTTCGAGGTTGAGAGTAATAGCTTCATTTCGATAACCTCCTTACCAATCTATGTTGTAATAAAATAACCCTAAATTATATTTTAATATATTAACAAGAAAGTGTCAACGGCATTATCTTTTTTTTATACAAATCGACATAAAAATGCAAAAAATTGCACAATTATATCAATTTTGTTGTATGCCAACAGATAATAATACGAACATTGCCAAAACGCCGGCATTTCAGCGCTTTATGAAAAATGCTCGCTTGTAGTACATAAAGTACGACCGCGTTCGCCTTTTCCGTAAATCATCTGAAATCTCGGCGTTTTCGGTTGTGAACAAGTTTTTCGTCGTGTTTTTAGAATAAGACAAGGCACACGAGCGGCTTAATACTTTACCGTATAAGCCGTGAGCGTAACGCAGTATTAGTCAAAAACACGGCGTAAAACCTAAGTTCGTATCATTATCTGTTGGCATAATTGCACAATTTCCGCCTATTTGTCGCCTATGTTAATTTAAGTTATAAAAGGATACACAGCACGCCGCCCTTGCCTTCGTTGACGATTTTCGTGATCGTGCGGCGCATTTTCGTTTTGGCTTCGTCGGGCATTTCGTTGATTTTTACGGAAAGTCCGTCCGCCATCAGGTCGTTAAGGGTTCTGCCGAAAACGTTCGTGCTTAAAAGCGCGGCGCGGTCGTTTTCGTATTTGTCAAGCATATCGTCGATAAACCGTCCGCTTTGTTGTTCGGTGCCGATAATCGGGCTGACTTCCGTCCTTACGTCGACTTTTATAAGGTGCAGGCTCGGCGCGCTCGCCTTGATTTTTATGCCGTATTGACCGCCCTGCTTGAACATTTCGGGTTCTTCGACGACGATATCGCCGTTTGTCGGAGACACGACGCCGTAGCCCGTCTCGTAAACTTCGTCCAGAGCGTTTTTGAGTTTGGAATATTCGGTTTCGGCTTTCTTCAAAAACCTTACGTAACTCATAAGCGTGAAATCATCGGGGATTTCGTGTCCGCACTCGTCCGACAAAACCTTGAAGAAAAGTTCGGGCTTGATTTTAAGGTCGAGTTCGATGCGCCCGCGCCCTGCGTCAACGCTCGCTCCGTCGCCGATTTCAAAGTATTGAGAGTCGGAAAACGCCGCCTTGATTTTGTCCACGTCGCGCATACGGAAAATTTCGCCGCCGACGTTTTTCAGAATATCGACAAGTTCTTTCACAATGCCGTTGTCGCGCGATAACGCCTGTATCCAGCGGGGAGCGTTCACGTCGATAAGTTTAATCGGGAATTCCGACAGCACCGCGCCCATGATTTCGGACACGTCGTCTTCCGACATATTCAGCGCGTCCTTGACGACGACGGGCGCGTCGTATTTCTTTTCAAGTTCGGCTTTGAGCCTTGCCGTTTCGCTGCTTTCGGGCATCGCGCTGTTGATAAGAATCACAAAAGGTTTTCCGATTTCTTTCATTTCGGCAACGACGCGTTCTTCTGCGGGGACGTAATTGTCGCGCGGAATATCCGTTATCGTGCCGTCCGTCGTGACGACTACGCCGATTGTCGAGTGCTCCTTGATTACTTTTTCCGTGCCGATTTCCGCCGCTTTCGCAAAAGGAATTTCGTCGTCCGTCCACGGGGTGCGAACAAGTCGTTCCTTGCCGTTTTCTTCCGCGCCGAGCGCGCCTTCCACGACGTAACCGACGCAGTCGATCATTCTTACGTTGACGTTAAGATTGTCCGAAACGGTTACGCTGACCGCTTCGCTTGGAACAAAGTTCGGCTGAGTCGTCATTATACTTTTGCCGTCGCCCGATTGCGTCAGCTCGTCGACAGCCCTTTTTCGGGCGTTTTTGTCCTTTATGGCGTCGATTACGAGAGCGTCCATAAATCGCTTGATAAAGGTCGATTTGCCGCTTCTGACGGGTCCGACGACGCCGACGTAAATATCGCCGCCGGTGCGCGTCGCAATATCGTTATATAAATCAAATTGCATAATTTTACCTCCAAATACAGTTAATAAAAACTATGCAACCTCCCGCACGAATATGCTTATCGGACGTTGTGTGTTTTTGTAATTGCGAAGCACGGAGTAAAAAAACCAACAAAAAAGCACCCGTTTGGGTGCTTAAATATAACTCTCTCTTAAAAAGTCAGAATTTTGATAAATACCATCATTCCCTAAAACGGCGAGAATTTGATAATACCATAGTTCCTAAAAAGTCAGAATTTTGATGAGATTGTGGTTTTCTCGGCGGGTTCAGAAAAATCCTAGTGTACGCGTCGCACAACTTCGCTTTTGAAATCACGTTATCGCAAGCAATAACGCTCACTCTTTTGCTTGTGTGCACCTTCTCCCCACAAGTACAAAAGTATCTTGTGGGGTCCCCAAAATCTCTAAAAAGTCAGAATTTTGATGAGATTGTGGTTTTCTCGGCGAGTTTTGAAAATTCCAGTGTACTAATGCGTACACGAATTTTCAAGTTCCGCCGAAAAAGCAAAATATCGCAAAATTATGACTTTTTATTTCATTAGGGATTTCATTGCAGAGAGTTTGATTGCACAACACAACACCTGCATCGCGGTCTGCAACTCTTCGACGGGCGGATACGACGGCGCGATACGAATGTTGGAGTCGTTGAAGTCGATACCGCGCGGATAGGTTGAGCCGGCTTCGGTGAACTTCACGCCCATTTTTTTGGAAAGGTCGACAACTTCCTTCGCACTGCCCACTTTGACGTTCAGCGACACGAAATAGCCGCCGACGGGTTTTGTCCATTCGACGATATCGCCGTTTTCAAATTCGGATTCCAGAATATTTTGAACGGCGTCGAACTTTGGACGGAGAATATCCGCCTGCGCCTTCATAATTTTCAGGATATTTTCAGGACTTTTGAGATATCTGTAATGTGCAAGCTGGACGATTTTATTCGGTCCGATGGTTGCGTATTTCAGGTGCGACTTATATTCTTCGATATTTTTCTCGCTTGAAATAAATGTCGCTACGCCCGCGCCCGAGAACGTGATTTTTGACGTCGATGCGAACATATAAACGCGGTCGGGATTGCCCGCTTTTTCGCACTCGGGGAAGATGTTTTTAAGGACATCGTCGCCGTAAATACTGTGCACGGAATAGGCGTTGTCCCAGAAAATGCGGAAGTCTTTTGCGGCGTCCATTTTTGCAAGGCGGGTAACGACGTCGTCGCTGTAAGTAACGCCCGTCGGGTTGCTGTATTTCGGCACGCACCAGATGCCCTTTATCGAGGAATCGCTTGCGACAAGCCCTTCGATTGCGTCGATATCCACGCCGCCGTCCTTCTTGAAAGGCACGGCAATCATATCTATGCCAAACTGTTCGGTGATTGCGAAATGACGGTCGTAACCGGGGACAAGGCAGATGAATTTGACTTTGCCGAGTTTATTCCAGGGCAGTCCGCCGCCGACGCCGAATTGCATTGCCTGCTGGACGAGATTGTACATAATATTCAAACTCGATCCGTCCGCGACAAGCACCATTTTTTCGTTGACGTCAAAAAGCGCGGCAAACAGTTTTTTCATTTCGGGAATGCCGTCAAGACCGCCGTAATTTCTGACGTCCATACCGTTTTCCGTGATAAACGACGCGTTTGCGTTTACCATATCGAACATAACGTTTGCAAGGTCAAGCTGCGCCGTGCAGGGTTTTCCCCTTGACATATCGAGCGACAATTCCTCGCCCTGTATTTTTTTGAAGTTGCGGAGTTCTTTTTCAAAGATGACTTCCGCCTGTTCTTTATTCATATCGCCGTATTTCATAATAAGCCTTCTTATATGAGATTTTTAATTTTCAAGGTCTTTTTCGTTCTTATTCCTGATGATAAGACGAATTGGCGTGCCTTCGAAGTCAAACGAACGCCTGAGCGCGTTTTCAAGGTATCGCCTGTAACTGAAATGCATCAACGTATCGTCGTTGACGAAAATAACGAACGTCGGGGGATTTGCCGACACTTCGGTAACGTAATAGATTTTCAGCCGTTTTCCGTTTTTTGAAGGCGGCTCGTTGGTGAGAATCGCCTCACGCAAAACGTCGTTCAGAAGCCCCGTCGAAACTCTTCGCGACGCGTTCTCGTATGCGCGTTCCGCAAGCTTAATAAGGTTATCCACGCGCTTTCCCGTTTTTGCCGAAACGTACGTCGGAATGAAGTAATCCATAAATTTGAGTTCTTCTTTCAGTTTCCTGTTGTACTTTTCGATTGTATAAGTGTCCTTTTCGACAACGTCCCACTTGTTCATGACGACGACGCTGGGTTTGCCCTGTTCGTGGACGTACCCCGCGATTTTGACGTCTTGTTCCGACAGTTCCTCGGACGAGTCGATGACGATAAGACAAACGTCCGCGCGCCTTACCGCTCCGAGCGAACGCATTACGCTGTATTGTTCCAGATCTTCTTCGACGGAACGCTTCCTTCTGATGCCCGCCGTATCGATAAGGATATATTCTTTATCGCCGATTTTTATGCGGGTGTCGATTGCGTCGCGCGTCGTGCCTGCGATGTCCGAAACGATGACGCGGTCGTATCCCAGAAGTTTGTTGACAAGGCTGCTTTTCCCCGCGTTCGGCTTCCCGACGACTGCGATTTTCAGCGCTTCTTCCTTTTCTTCCGTCTCGTACTTCCCGGTAAGTTTCACGATTTCGTCCAACACGTCGCCAAGACCTTTCGCCTGCCCCGCGGAAATCCCGATAGGCTCGCCAAGTCCCAGCTCGTAAAAGTCGTACAAAAGGTGCTGTTCGTTGTTATCCAGCTTGTTCACGACAAGCAAAATCGGCTTGCGACTTTTGCGAAGGTATGCCGCGACTTCGTAATCTTCGTGCGTGAGCCCCGTCTTTCCGTCAAGCATAAATACGATGACGTCGGCGGTTTCGACAGCAATCTGCGCCTGCGCCCTGATGTGCGACCACATGACATCTTCGGACTTGATTTCAAGCCCGCCCGTATCGATGAGCGTGAAAGAGTGTCCGCACCATTCCGCATCGGCGTAAAGCCTGTCGCGGGTAACGCCCGGGGTGTCTTCGACAATGGATATTCTTTGCCCGACGATTCGATTGAAAAACGTTGACTTGCCGACGTTGGGACGTCCGACAATGGCAACAAGCGGTTTCGACATGATATATAACCTCTTCGCATACGCGCATAGCGCGCTTTCGTTGAAAAATAATTACAATATATTATTAAAAAACTTTCGTTATAAGTCAAGTATTTTTCGGCGCGGCGAGAATATTATCCGAATGTTTTTTACAAAATATGACGCGCCCTGTCTTAAAAAGTATCGTAAAATCAATTGAAATCAATACAAGGAAATGGTAAAATAACGCTTATGGACAGAGTCATTCTTCATTGCGACCTGAATAACTTTTACGCTTCGGTCGAAACCATTTTACACCCCGAATACAAGGGGAAACCCATTGCGGTCTGCGGCGATCCGAAAAAGCGGCACGGTATCGTGCTGGCGAAAAGTCAGCCTGCAAAAATTATGGGTGTGAAAACCGGCGACACCGTATGGCAGGCGCAACAAAAATGTCCCGATATAACAATCGTTCCCCCGACTTTCCGCGAATACGTGAAATACAGCGATATCGTTTTCAAGATTTACACCGAATACACCGACCGCGTCGAGCATTTCGGTATGGACGAATGCTGGCTTGACGTGACGGGCAGCGTCGGTCTTTTCGGCGACGGAAAAAAAATCGCCGACACAATCCGAAAACGCGTTTACGACGAAACGGGGCTCACGATTTCCGTCGGCGTTTCCTGGACAAAATCGTTTGCAAAACTCGGGAGCGATATGAAAAAACCCGACGCAACGACGGTCATTTCACGCGAAAATTACAAAACCATCGTGTGGAATCTTCCTGTCGGCGAGATGATTTATATCGGTCGCTCCTCGGTAAGCCGCCTGAAAAAGCTGAATATCAACACTTTGGGAGAACTCGCAAACGCCGACCGCGCACTTTTGAAACAACACTTCGGCATCGTCGGGGATAAACTTATCGACGCGGCGTCCGGCAACGAAAAAGAACCCGTGAAGTTTTATTACGACGTCCATATCCCCAAAAGCGTCGGGCACGGCACGACAACCACGAAAGACGTCGAAAATCTCGAGCAGGCGAAAATCGTCGTGTACGCCCTGTCCGAAATGGTTGCGACAAGGCTCAGAAAATACAATCTCGTCGCGCGCTGCGTGTCGGTGGGACTTCGGAACACGTCGCTTGAATGGTTTTCAAGGCAATTAAACCTTATCGAGCCCGTCAACAACGCATCGGATATCGCAAACGCCGCACTGAAACTTTTGAAAGAAAACTATAACTTCACTTTGCCCCTTCGCACGATTTCGGTTTATACGTCGAATCTCGAAAGCGCGACGGGAGCGTTCCAGATGTCCTTTTTCAACGAAAACGAAAAGGAAAAACGGCTTGAAAAATCAATCGACGAAATCAGGAAAAAATACGGCTATAAATCGGTGCAACGGGCGGTACTGCTGAACAACGACGTCCTGAACGCCGACCTGCACGAAGAAGACGATTTTACACCGTTCAAACGATAAAACAAATAAAAAAAGCGGGAACTTTTGTTTTTCCGCGATTTTTTTTGTCACAGAACATATGAAAAGTTCCGCAAAATGTTTTCATATTATGCCAACATATAATAATACGAACGTTGCCAAAAACTCAAAAGGTCGCTAAATTTCGGCGTTTTCAGGAAGGGCTTTCAATAAAACAAACGCAATCACCCCGGTCGCCAACCCCGCAATCGCGCCAATAAGCATAAGATACGGCGACAAAAGCCACACGTTTTTGCCGATGACGATACTTGCGACGGCGTTTTGTACAAAGTTGTGAATCATACCCGAAATGACGCTGACGGCAATAATCCCCGTCTTCGGAATTCTGAAAACGAGTGCGCTCACGGTGTACGCGACAAACCCCGCGGGAATCGAGTACGCAAGCGAAAACATATTGCCCGAAAACACGGCGATGAACACGCATTTCAAAAGCATAATAAGGATTGCGTACGGGTATCCGAGCGTCAGCAATGCCACGATAAGCACGATGTTCGCAAAGCCGACTTTGGCGTAAGGCGCGGCGGGAATAATCGGCGGAATCAGGCTTTCGACAAGCGACAAGACAAGCGCGGCGGCAAGCAAAATTCCCGCAAGCGCAAGGCGTTTTGTCGGAATTTTCTTGCGATTTTCACATTTTTCGTCAAGTTCTTGCATCCAACTCGCCCTCGCTTCCGCCCTTGATAACGACGATTAGTTTATGTGGCAGGCATACGATTTGCTCGCCTTTTTTGGAGATTGCATTCGATTTCACACACGCGCGGTTATTGCAATCGGCGTAGATGACGCTCACCTTTCCGTCCTTGATTTCAACGACATTTTTGCCGTTGTCGCAATCGACCTCGAAGGTGCGGTTTTTGTCCAAAGCATAAGAATAAATCAGTTTCCCGTCAACGTAAACTTCGACGGTGCCGCCCTTTTTCGCGGTCAGCATAACGATGGACGCAATCAGAACCGCAAGCACCATCGCGACCGCAACGAAATCACGGGCGTAAAAAGGTTTTTCGGTTTTGAAATCGCGTTTTTTCATCTTTTTGAATATGAATCGTCTTTCAGTTCAAAACTGTCGACGTTAAAAGTTTCAAACGTGTTGTCGGCGTAAATTATCACAAGTCCCGCGCCGTATTTTTTTGCGTATTCCACGCCCTTGTCGCGCCCGAGAGCAAACACCGCGGTGGACAATACGTCGCACATTGCGCCCGACAGAGCGTTTCTGTCCTTGCTTATTATCGTAACGCTGATTATGCCGTTATCGACGGGGTATCCGTCGCGCCCGATGATGTGGCAATAACGCTTGCCATAGGCGTAATAATACCTCTCGTAATCGCCCGACGTGCATACGACCGCCCCGCCCGACAAGGTAAGTTTTGCAAAATAATCGGCGGCGGTGTCGCGTGGGGACGAAATGCCAATTTTGTATTCCCCGCTGCCCACGGTAAATATCGTGCCGCCGACGTTCAGAATGCCGCTTTGCCCGTCTTTTATCACGTTTTCGATTGCGGCGTCGCCTGCAAACCCTTTGGCAATCGCGCCGAAACTGAGCTGTAAATCTTTGTCGGTTTTCATCACTCGGTTGTCGGACAAAAGGGTGAGCGTGTCAAGATCCGCGTGCAAAAGTGCCGCTCCGATTTCATCGTCTGTCGGCAGCGTTCCCGCGTTCCCCGTATAAGTGTCCGACGTAAAACGCCACAGTTTCGACAACGGATACGTCGCAACGTTGAAGGTTTTGTCCGTGTCGGAATAAGCGGTTTTCGCAAGTTTCAAAAGTTCGTACGTTTCGGGGGAAATTTGCAAAACAACGTCTTTATCTGCGTGATTTATCTTGTAAACATCGCTTTTCTCATTCTCTGCGTCAAACAAAACGTCCAGCCTTGTGAAAAGGGAATCAATGGATTTTATCGTGTTTTTTGCCTTTTTGCCTTTTAAGGAAATTTCGGAAACGGTGCCGAACGCAAACACGCTGTCGCTTACTTTTGCGTTGCACGCCGAAAACAACGACGCGGATACCGCCATCGTTATTATCAGCACGATTATACTTAATACCCTTTTAGTTCTTTTCATAAATCCCGCGTTTAGACTTATTAACAGTATAAAATTATATCATATAAAACAACAAATAACAACAAAAAACCCACTGCCTGAAACAGCGGGCTATTTTTGTTTTTAATACGTAAGTTTCTTGTTAATTTCCTATTTGCGTTTGTCCATCGGGCGGTATACGTCGCGTTTGCAGACGCTTTCGTATCCGGGACGTATGATTTTGCCGCGGTTTGAAAGTTCCTCGATTCTGTGAGCAGACCAACCGACGATACGGGAAACCGCAAATATCGGCGTAAACAGTTCCTTCGGAAGACCGAGCATCGAATAAATAAACCCCGTATAGAAGTCGATATTCGGCGCGACGCCCTTCTGGATGTTTCTGCTGTTTGCGATGACCTTTGGCGCGATTCTTTCAACCGCCTCGTAAATCTCAAATTCCTTTTCAAAGCCTTGTTCGTCCGCAAGTTTTTTGACGAACGTTCTCAGAACGTCGACACGGGGATCGGACAAGGAATACACGGCGTGTCCCATGCCGTAAATGAGCCCTGCGTTGTCAAACGCTTTCTTTTCAAGGATTTTATTGAGATACGATTCGATATGCTTGTCGTCGAATTTTGAAATGTTTTTTTGCATATCGTCGATCATATTGACGACTTTTATGTTCGCACCGCCGTGGCGCGGACCTTTCAGCGAGCCGAGCGACGCCGCAACCGCAGAATACGTATCCGTGCCTGTTGAAGACACGACGTGCATCGTGAACGAGCTGTTGTTACCGCCGCCGTGTTCTGCGTGCAGCATAAGGCACACGTCCAGAACCTTTGCTTCGAGTTCGGTATACTGTCCGTCGGGGCGCAAAAGGTGCAGAATATTTTCGGCGATACTGCCACGCGTCAAAGGCTTATGTATGATAAGGCTGTCGTTGCAATGGAAATGACGGTGCGCGTGATAGCTGTAAACGCTGATCATCGGCATTTCGGAAATGAGTTGCAGGCACTGCCTTAAAACGTTGTCGATGCTGTTGTCGTCGGCGTGCTTGTCGTAGCTGTAAAGCATAAGGATACTGCGCGCGATGCCGTTCATCATATCCCTTGACGGCGCTTTCATAATGACGTCTCTGACGAAACTGTCGGGAAGCGTGCGATAGCCCCTTAAAATGCGCTTGAACGATTTGAGTTCATCCTTGTCGGGAAGTTTGCCGAACAACAAAAGGTACGCGATTTCTTCAAAGCCGAAACGCCCTTCGCTTGTAATGCCGCCGACAAGTTCCTTGATTTCGATACCCCTGTAATACAGTTCGCCCTTGCAAGGGATTTTATTGCCGTCGTAGTCGGTCGTGTAACCGTGAATTTCCGAAATTTCGGTAAGTCCCGCACAAACGCCGACGCCCTTTTCGTCGCGCAGACCGCGCTTGACGTCGAATTGTTTGTAATATTCGGGGGCGATAATAGTGCTGCTTTCAGCCATTTTCGCAAGATTTTTGATTTTGTCGCTAACTTCCGAGTTGAAGTGGTCGTAAGACGAATGTTCGGACATATTATCAACCTCCTTTTTCAGTTTAATACTTTAATATTGTAAATCATAATTTATACAGTTGTCAAGTTTATTTCTTTTTGAATTTTATTGAGATTAAACAAAATTTTATTATTAAATCGCTAGAAAAATCAAAAATTTTCCTGTTTTCAAGCAATTTTCGACGTTATTTTAAAAAATCGCAGGACTTTGACGACTCGACAACGGTGTGCATATATTCCTTTACGGGAAGATGCACGGGGTGCGTTTTGTACGCTTTGAAACTTTCAAGGTTTTCAAACTCGCAAACGAGCGCAAAGTCGAAACTTCTTTCGCTTTTCAACACGTCCGCGCCGCATTCGACCGACAAAAGCCCGTCGATTTTCCCACGCATCGACAAAAAATTGTTTTTGATTTTATCAAGGTTTTTCAGCCCTTCTTCGTTGAGTTTATAAAGTACGATATGTTTAAGCATAATTATTTTCTTCCGTATGAGGCAAGGAGCGTGCAGATATCTTTCAGCGACGTGGCGCGCGTCCGCATTAGCGCGGATTCCGACAGTTTTTTGCCAAGCCCCGTCTGAATGACGTCGTACATACCGATGATTACGTGGTTGTAGTCGTCTGCAAAGTACACGAGTTGTTTTTCCATAAGGTATTTAAGGTCGGATTTTTCCGCACCGGTGTCGGGCGCAAACGCAACCACGGGAATCCCCAGAAGAAACGCGCGGTATATGAGCGAGCCGTCGTATATCGTGATAAGGCAGTCGCTTGCAAGAAGGGTGTCTTCCGCGCCTTCGTCCACGTTCAGATAAAGTTTGACGTTTTGCGAATTTCGCCTTTCTGTCTCGCGAAGCATTGCGGAATACAGGTTTTCGTTTTTGCCGCAGTTGACGATAAGGTTTATTATGTCGCCCTGATCCAGCAAAAGTTCAAACACGGGCATAAGTTCCTTGCTGCCGATTGCCCCGCCCGAAAGATACACGGTGGGATTCAGATTAAGCCCCAGATGTTCTTTCAGCTTGAAGACGTAATCGACGTCGGGCACGTTTTCCTCAATCGGGAAGCCCATGACGTGCACCCTGCCGCTTGAATATCCCATTGCCGTGAGCTGGTTTTTCATATCGACGTTTTCCACGATATAGCCGTCCGCGCTCATATTGTAAAACGCTTTGTCGAAAGTGAATTTTTCGGAAAGCCCGATGACGGGATATTTGAAACGGGTGCGCTTTTTCGCGATTATGGTTTCGTGCATAAGTCGCGGCGTCGTAACGACGATGACGTCGGGCGCAAAGCGCAAAACGGCGTTGTAAATCTTCCTTGCGCTGCCGCCGAGCTTGTTTGAAAGCGCGCGACGGCGGTCGATTTTATTTTTGGATTTCACCGTGAAGACGTGTCCCACCGTCTTTACCCTGCGGTAAAAAGTAGGTATGGACTGAATAAGTCTTTCGCGGTTTTTCCTTCTGCGGGTTGCGGTTTTTTCCGCGCCGTACTGCCGCTCGTCGATGACGACCACGTTGTAATCTTTATGATTTTTTTCAAACTCGCTTTTAATCGCTTCGATACCGCTCACGTCCTCGGCAATCGACGTTACTATCAGCACGTTGTCTTTAATTTTCATAAATCTTTCCTTTTCATTCTCAGTACGTCGTGATTATGCAAAACGACGTCGCTTTTTAAGTAAAGTATTTGTTGCACGAATTTGCAGTCGTCGATAATGTTTCCGTCTTCGTCGAAAACTTCGTCGACAACGATTTTTTTAAGATAATTTTCGTCGGGCGAAAGGACTTCCAGTACGTCGCCTTTTTTGAAGCGTCCGCGCTGTTCAAGGATTATGCACTTTTTACTTTCGTCGTAACCTTTGACTTCTGCAATGAACAGCCAGTCGCTTTCGGGCTTTGACGTGTCTGAGCATACCGTGTCGCGCGCGCCGAAATAAAACCCCGTCGTATAACGACGATGACTTGTCTTTTCAAGTTCTTCGATAAGGCTTTCGGACGGCGAATATATCCCCGTCTTATAATAACCGTCAAGGGCGCGACGATATGCCGTAACGGTGCTTGCGACGTAATACTCCGACTTCATTCTTCCCTCGATTTTGAAACTCGATACGCCGGCGGAAATAAGTTTGTCAAGGTATAAAAGCATATTCATATCCTTGCTGTTCATAACGTAGGTGCCTTTGTCGTCTTCGATCATCGTCAAAGGCTCGCCTTCGCGCGACGCTTCGGTCATTTTGTATTCCCATCTGCACGCCTGCACGCACTCGCCGCGATTGCTGTCGCGGGTGCTGAGATAATTGCTGAGCAGGCATCGTCCGCTGTAACTTATGCACATTGCGCCGTGCACGAAAACTTCAAGTTCCAAGGAGTCGCCGACGATGTCTTTCGTGCGTTTTATGTCGTCGATTGTGGTTTCCCTTGCAAGTACGACGCGTTTTATTCCCTGTTCTGCCCAGAATTTTGCAGTGTATCCGTTCGTAGTGTTCGCTTGCGTCGAAAGGTGAATTTCCATATCGGGCGCAACCGACTTGCAAAGCGCGATTGCCCCCGCGTCGGTCATAATGAGCGCGTCTACCCCGATTGAGTTTAAGAATACAAAGTATTCTTTGAGTGCGGGAAAATCATCGTTTCGCGGAAAAATATTTACCGTTACGTAAACTTTTTTGTGCAGAGCATGCGCGAACTCGACGGCGGATTTCAAAGCGTCCGCGTCAAAGTTATCGGCGTACGCGCGAAGACCGAATTTCGTCCCCGCAACGTAACATGCGTCCGCACCGAAGTGAAACGCGGTATTCAGTTTACTTCTACTGCCTGCCGGAGCAAGCAATTCGACTTTCTTTATCATAACGGTTTTTGTTTAAGCGTTTTTTTCATTCCCTAAAAGTCATAACTCTCCCTAAAAAGTAAGGATTTTGACATATTATAATCTCCTAAAAACGGCGAGAATTTGATGAGATTAAAACCTCCCTAAAAAGTCAGAATTTTGATGGGTTTTTGACGTTTCTTTCGGGGTTCTGAAAATCCTAGTGTACTTGTCGTACACGGATTTTCGGGTTCTCGAAAAAACTCAAAAAGGCGCAAAATTATGACTTTTTTTACGCTTCGATGATAATAGGCAATATCATAGGCAACTGCTTGTAATTCTTGTCTATGAACTTGCGAATGGCTTTGCGGATTATCGTCTTCAATTCGTAAATATCCTCGACGTTTTCAAAGTCGACTTGTTTCAATGCGTTCAATACGACTTCTTTCGCCTCGTCTGGGAACGTGTCGCCGAGATGCAATCCGCGAAGGATAATGTCGGGACCTGCCAGAATTTCGCCCGATTTAAGGCGTACCGTCAGAAGAATCACGATAAATCCGTTGTCGGAAAGAGCCTTTCTGTCGCGCAGTATGGTTTCGGCGTTTTCACCAAGGGCGACGCCGTCGATGAAGTTGTTGCCGGCGGGGACGTTATTGCCTTTGACCATTTTGTTCTTGTAGACGTTGACGGTGTTGCCGACGTCGGGGATAAACGTATTATATTCGGGAATGCCCATACTGCCGGCAAGGCGTTGATGCAGTTTAAGGTGGCGGTACTCGCCGTGAACGGGAATGAAAAACTTCGGTCTTACGAGCGAAAGCATAAGTTTCAGCTCTTCCTTGCAGGCGTGTCCCGAAACGTGGATATCGTCGGACGGGTTGTAGATGACGTCCGCGCCGAGTTTGTAAAGGTTGTTGACGACGTTGTATACTCCGCGCTCGTTGCCGGGAATCGGCGTTGCGGAAATAACGACGGTGTCCGTCGCCGAAATCGTAACCTTGTCGAAAGTGCCCTGCGACATTCTGGAAAGCGCGCTCATAGGCTCGCCCTGACTGCCCGTGCAAAGAATGGTAACGCGCTCCGGCGGGAGTTTGTTGGCTTTGTCGATATCGACGATAAGGTCTTTGGGGAACGTAAGTTCGTTGAGTTTCGCCGCCATATCGACGATGTTTTTCATGCTGCGCCCGCTTAAAACGACCTTCCTGTTGTACTTCACGGAAATATCCATAAGTTGTTGCAGGCGGTAATTGTTGGTCGAAAAAGTCGCGACGATCATACGTTTTTTCTGGTTTTTGCCGAAAATGACGTCAAACGATTCCCCGACGGTGCGCTCGGACATGGTGTGTCCGTTTCTTTCGACGTTGGTGCTTTCGCCAAGCATTAAGAGTACGCCCTTTTTGCCGATTTCCCCGATGCGTTCAAGGTCGGTGAGTTTGTTGTCGATGGGGGTGAAGTCGATTTTGAAGTCGCCCGTCACGAAAACGACACCGACGGGAGTCGTGATGGACAACGCCGACGCTTCCGCAATGCTGTGGCAGACTTTGATAAATTCCACCTTGAAACAATCGACGTTTACGACGTCGCCCGCATTGACTTCCTTCATATTTTTGACGGGAAGTCCGCTTTCTTCGATTTTATGACGCGCGATGGCAAGCGAAAACGGCGTGCCGTAAATCGTCGGGCAGCCGAGTTCGGGCCAGAGATAACTCACGCCGCCGACGTGGTCTTCGTGTCCGTGAGTAATAAAAATTCCTTTGATTTTTTCTTTATTTTGCGAAAGATAGGTAACGTCGGGTACGACGACGTCGATCCCGGGAGTGTCTTCCGTCGGGAACGACATACCTATATCTATGATAATGATGTTTTCACCGTATTCCAGAGCGGTCATATTTTTGCCGATTTCGCCGACGCCGCCGAGGAATACTACTTTTAACGACTTTGCCAAAAGAAGTCCTCCGAAAATTATTGTTGATATTATACTAAACTTTTAGATATAAATCAAGTAATACAGGGGTTTCCCTGAAAACTTTCGGGGCAAAAAAATAATCGGATTTCCGGTTTTTTCAAAGAATTATCTCAAAAAAACGCGGTATTGTTTTGTTCTTTCAGCTTTTTCACGGCGTACAGATTGCTTTCGTAATATCTTTCAAGCGTGCCTATATCGTTCCAGTATCCGCTTATTTCAAACGCTGCCAGATTGTTGATAAGCCGCGGAAAAAGATCGCGCCCGAAGTCGTAAAACCCGTCGGGAATAAATTGCAGAATATCACGTTTAAGTGCGTAAATCCCCGTGTTAACATATCCTTTTGTCGGAATTTGCGGTTTTTCGATAAACTCTTCCACAATGCCGTTTCTGATTTTCACAAGCCCGAATCCGCGCGCGTCGGACACCCTTTTCACAAGGAGCGTGCCCAGAAGATTTTTCCCGACGTGCGCCTTGTACAGCGCGTCGTAATCGACCTCGGAATACGCGTCGCCGGACGCAACGAAAAAATTGTCGGAAAGATACTTTTCCGCCTGCTTTACGCTGCCCGCGGTTCCAAGCGGTTTTTCTTCCTCGAAATACGTCAGCCTTACGCCGAAACGCCGCCCGTTTGAAAAATAGTTTTTGATGACGTCGGACTTGTAATTCACCGTCAGCCCGATGTCGTAAATCCCGAAATATTTCAGCCTTTCGATTATCGTTTCAAGCACGGGTTTGTCGATGATTTTTACCATAGGTTTCGGGGTATCGTCGGTCAGCGGTCTCAAACGCGATCCGACGCCGCCCGCCATAATTATCGCCTGAATTTTCATACATTTATAATGTTTTAACCTTAAATATTTATACGCGCAAAAAAAACAGTTGCCAAATATAAACGAAATAATATATCATATTTTATATAAATCTTTTGATAAGGAGCTTCTTATTCTTATGTACAATTTTTCAGCAGGTCCCGGCGTACTTCCCAAGGAAGTTTTGCTTGAAGCACAAAAAGACTTCATCGATTTCAAAGGCAGCGGCATTTCCATTATCGAGGCGTCGCACCGCGGCAAGGTTTACGAGCCCGTTCACAACGAATGTATCGCCCTTTTCCGCGAACTTATGAACATTCCCGACAACTACGACGTGCTTCTCGTGCAAGGCGGCGCGTCGACGCAATTCGAAGCAGTTCCCCTCAACCTTTTGAAAAAAGGCCGCGCCGATTATATCGTGACCGGAAACTTTGCGAAAAAGGCATACAAGGAAGCGCAAAAATACGGCGACGTCAGGGTTGCGGCGTCAAGCGAAGACAAAAACTTCACCTATATCCCGGACTTTGACGACTCGTCTTTCAGAAGCGATATCGATTACGTCCACTGCACCAGCAACAACACCATTTACGGCAGCCGCATGAGAAAATTCCCGTCTGTCGAAACGCTCGTCTGCGATATGTCCAGCAACATTTTGTCCGAAGTATACGACGTAAATAAGTTCGGCGTGATTTATGCCGGCGCGCAAAAGAATATTTCCTGCGCGGGCGTTACCGTCGTCATCGTAAGAAAGGACCTTCTCGATCAGGCGATGCCCATTTGCCCGACTATGCTCAAATGGTCGACGCAGGCAAAAGAGAACAGCCTTTACAACACTCCCCCCTGTTTCTCGATTTACATCGCAAGCCTGACGCTCAAATGGCTTAAAAACCTCGGCGGCATTCCCGCAATCCAGAAAATCAACGAAGAAAAAGCAAAAATGCTGTACGACTACATCGACAACAGCGGTTTCTATACAAACCCCGTCCGTCCCGAAGACAGAAGTATGATGAACGTGCCTTTCGTATCCCCCTCGAAGGAACTCGACGCGGAGTTCGTCGCAGGCGCGGAAGCAAACGGGATCATGGCAATCAAAGGGCACCGTCTTGTCGGCGGTATGCGCGCGTCCATTTACAACGCGATGCCCGTCGAAGGCGTCAAACATCTTATCGCCTATATGCAAAAATTCGCGGCGGAACACAAATAAGGGGTAAGTATGGTAAAAGTATTAAAGTTAAATTCGATAAGCCCGAAAGTCAACGACGTATTGGACAAAAATTACGAAATTACGTCGGAATGCGAAAACCCGGATCTTATTCTCGTGAGAAGCGCGCAGATGGCTGATTTTGTTCTTCCCGAAAGCGTCGTCGCGATAGGTCGCGCGGGCGCGGGCGTGAACAATATTCCCCATGCCGAATACGCAAAACGCGGCGTGGTCGTTTTCAACAGCCCGGGTGCGAACGCAAACGCCGTGAAAGAGTTGGTCATCACCGCCCTTTTGCTCTCTTGCCGCAAGATTATCGAAGGAATTAAATGGGTAAACTCTCAAAATAACGCGGAAGGCGGCGTTGCGAAGCTTGTCGAAAAAGGCAAAGCGCAATTCGTCGGCGGCGAAATTTCAGGAAAAACATTGGGCGTGATAGGTCTTGGCGCAATCGGCAGAAAAGTCGCCGTCGCGGCAAACGCCCTTGGTATGAATATCGTCGGATACGATCCGTTTTTCAATAAGGACACGGATTTGGGGATTGAACTCGAAGTCGTCGATACTTTGGACAAAATTTACGAAAAATCCGACTTTATTACCCTTCATCTTCCCTACAACGCCGACACGAAAGGCATGATCGACAAAGTCGCGATTTCAAAAATGAAAGACGGCGTCGTCATCGTCAACTGTGCAAGGGGTGAACTTGTACAAAACGCCGATATAATCGCCGCGGTCAAAGACGGTAAAGTCCATAAATACTTCACCGACTTCCCGTCGGAGCCGCTTTTGAACGTCGACGGCATTATCGCCTGCCCGCATCTCGGCGCGTCCACCCCGGAAGCCGAAGACAACTGCGCCGTTATGGTCGCGACCGAACTCAAAGATTACTTTGAAAACGGCAATATCAAAAACTCGGTGAACTACCCCGCCGTTTTTGTGGCAAGAAAAAACCACAGGATTACCGTCCTTGCGGAAGATAACCCTGCGGTCTCGTCGCTCATCGCCGACTTTGCGGATAAAAACGATGGAAAAGTAACCTGTTCCGGAAAAAACGGCAATATTTACGCAATCATCGACTCGGACAAAGAATTTTCGTCCGATTCAGTCGCAAAACTTGCCTCCGCGCGCGAAGTTTATCGCGTCCGCGAAATTATTTGATTTTTCTCCCGTCGGGATTGTTGACGAGTCCGAGCACGATTAAAAGCCCTGCGACCGCGTTGACAATCCCGTACGCTACGGGTTCGTTTATTTTCAGACCGCACGCTTCGAGAAGGTAAAACACACTGCCCGCAAGCGTCATCAGATACCCGTAATTTTTAATCTTTTCCCTGAACCAATTGAACCAATTTTTTATTCTTTCCTTCATCGTCCGCCCCCAAAATATCAGTTAAATATATTTTTTAGTTTTCGTCGTTGCGCGCGATTTCAGGACGCTTAAAAGTTTCTCGTAATTGTTTCCGAGATAGCCCTTCATTGTGCCGCTTGCTTCAAGCGCTTTTACCGCGACGTCGGGATCGAGCGACGTATAAAAACCCAAAGCGACGTTATAGCGTTCGGCAAAGTTTCTTGCTTTTTCGCCGGTGTAGCCGTTCGCCTTTTCGTACGCGTCCTGTTGTTGCTTTTCAAGGCGTTTGTTCGCTTTGTAGTTTTCGACGTATTTTTGTTTTTCCTTTTCGAGTTTCAGATTTTCGTCGGTTTCTTTCTTTTCGAGCGCGGCGTTTTTCTGATTCTGATCGGCAAGTTGTTTATCCCTGTTTTCTTGCAGTTTATTGATTGTTTCGGTGATTTCGACGGCTTTTTTAAGGTCAAGGTTGCTTAAAGCCTCGTCGCGCCGACTTTTAAGAGCGTCGGATTTTTCCTCAAAACTCAAAAGCGCGTCGCTTAAAATATCGTCGGCTCTCGCTCTGCCCGCGTTTGCGGCTTCGCCGTATTCGTTAATCGCGCTTTCAAGGATACTACCCCTTGCGATGCCCTGTTTCACCGCCTTGTTTTTGCTGTTTTCCCTGAACGCGTCGAAAAGGCTTTCGATTTCGGAAAGCGTTTTCTTGTGCGTTTCTTTGGCTTTTTCGCGCTGCTCGTTGAGTTTTACAAGGTCGTCGTACGCCTGTTTGTCGATTTTTTCAAGGCTCGACTTGTAATCCGACTCCGCCTTATCGTTTGCGACGGCTTTGATTTCGTCGTCGGACAACACGTCGTAGTTCACCCTATCGTATTTCACCGGTTTGAAGATTTCGTCAAAGTCGGGATCGGGCGCGGCGGGGTTGTTTTTGTTGTACTCGTCTTCAAGCGCTTTCAACTGCCCCGTGATTTGACTTTCGCGCCTTAACGCGTTATTGACTTTTTCGTTTTCTTCGGCCGCCTTTTGTTTTTTGGTTTTGAAAAGGTCTTTGATATCGTCCCACCAACTATTTGCCATTATTGATTTCCTCCAAAGCCGCCACCCGTTTTTCAAGCGCACGCAAATAATTTTCAAGGGTTTCGACGGTGATAAAAAGTTCGTTAATTTTATTATCCATAAGCATTTTTTTACGATAAATCCACCGTAATCGACGGCGGAGTAACGGTATAACTTCCCGATTCGCTGTTTTCTTTCAGATACACGCGCATTTTTGAAAACGCACGGTTTACGATGATTTTTTGCGGAAGATCCGCGCCTTCCAAGGCATATTCGATTTTATTTCCGTCAAGTTCCAGCCCGAGCGTTACCGTCCCGTGCGCCGTGAGCATGACGTTTCTGACGCTCTTTTGCTTTTCGGGATAACCGAGGTCGGTATAGCCCGTCGTCCAGTACCTTGGCAATTTGTCGGAAAAATACCTGCCCGTGTCCGAAAACATACCTATAAGGTGATTGTTCACGCCTGCAAACGTCATAAAAACCGACGAAAGCGTATGCACGTTGACCGCCTTTATAAAGCGTATATCCATACCGCGAAGCAAGGTCATTTTGTTCTTTTTTACGTCGCACACCGCAAGCCCGTTCGTGTTGTAAACGCCCTGATCTCTTACTTCGTCCAGAAATTTGACGGCGAAGTCCCCCGGGAAAACCATGTTGGCGACAAGGAAATATTTCCCGTCCATACCCGTTGCGACGGCGTTTCTTTTGTCCTTCGACAAAAAATCGGACAAATCCGCAAAAATATTCTGCACGTTGTAGCCGTCCAGACACTTCAACCCTTCTTCCGTCAAAAAGACGATGCGGTCGCCGAGCGGCACGATCGTGTCGGGATAAATCCTTGCCGACGCCGTGTAAATTTTCGACACCGAAAAGTCGGTTTGCGCGCCGAATGCGGTCAGCCTTTCCACGCCGAAATCTCTGAAAACGTAAACGTAGTTCAGAAATTTCACGACTTTGATTACCTTGCCGCCCTCGTCGTCGAAGTCGATATAGCCTGCGCCGTCGCCCGACACTTTCCAGTTTTCGGGGTTGAAGTCGGCAGAAAACCACACCTTGTTCTGTTCTCCCGAAACGGTTGCGAAAATTCTTTCGGCATGCACGCACATACTTGTCATTTTCGGCGCGTTTTCGATTTTTTTCAAGGTCGTGCCGTCGTAGGTGTAAAAGAATCCGCGCTCGCTCGACGCGAGAAACAAATCCTTTCCGTTATACCGATAGCACGCGCTGCAATCTTTTCCCGCCGCCGCAAGATTTACGATTTTTCTGAACGTGTCGCCGACGGTAAAGACGCTCGTTTCGTAATACTCGTTATCCGTTGTTCTGACGATAAGTCTGTCGTCGCGCTTGTTCGTCGCCGCGTCGAACTTTCTGAACAAATGGAGGCTCATCGGCACGACACCTTCGGGGAGCGACGCGACGGCGTGACGAAACGCCGGGGTAACGTCGCTTGGAAAAGTCGCGGCGGAAATGCCGTATTTTCCCTGAAGCACGCCCTTTTCGTACGTGAAGTTATACGACATCGGCGATGACGTCGGTGACGAAATCGCCTCGTCTTTCGTCGTCGAAACTCCGCGGAATTCGTCGCTTTTAATCCTTATTCTCGTGAATGTTTTTCCGCGCACTACGCCCACCGCCTCGGTTTCACGTATCTTCCCGCGCCGCTGTGCGCTTTCAGCGCGCAAATACCCTCTCTGAACTTTTTTTCGGCTTGCGCGCCGAGGTCGATAAGGTTGTTTGCGTATGCGTATTCCGCAACGACGCCTTCCGACAAAAGCCAGCACGGGACGTTGCCCGGAAGTTCGGTCGAAAGCGAATACGACGGCAAAAGCGCGCAATATTCAAAGGTCGCTTCTCCGGAAAAATCGCTTTGTATATACGTTGGATACGCCTTGATTTTCCTTGTTTCCGCGCCGCGTTTCAATGAAATCGGATACACGATTTTCGGGTTTGTCAACATCGAATATTGAAGTTTCCCGTCGACGAGCGTCACGTTTTCCGTCACAACGAACGGGAAATACGCGCTTATTATCTCGGAATGTACGTTTTCGACCGAGCACAACAAAATATCGACAAGTCTTTTTTGTTCCGCGGTAAGGTTTTCGGCGTCGGTAACGTCGACGACGCCGTACCCGAGTTTGACGAAACAGTTTTTAATTACATCGCTTACTTTCATTCAGATCTCCTCAAAATCAACTTTTCGTGCGTCGGGGTGCTTTTCGTAATACCTGAACGCGTTTTTCGATTTATAATCGACCTTATCTTTCAATTCTTTTTCTTTTGCGGCTTCGATTTTCAGATTCTGATCGTCGATTTCTTTCAGGATTTTGTCAAGGCGTTCGATTCTCGTTTTATAAAGGTAGTCGATAAGCCTTGCGTCGAGTTTTTCGTAAGGACACACGACCTGCAATTTTCCTTTTGCAAACACCTCGTATCTTTTCCCCGCCGTATCGTAATAAATCTCGTAATCGGGGTGGATTTCTTTCACCCTGTCGCACACGTCGTATAAATCGTTGTAAATTCGTATTTTCATAGCGTCCCCCGCAAGGGGGCGCGCGGCAAAGCGCGCGCCGGAATTGTCATTAAGTTTCCGTCAATCAGTCGACGGTGATGTTGGTGATTTTCGCCTGACCAACGGGACGTTCGCACATAAGGTCGGCATACTTGACAAGCGTTGCGCTGTATGCCGCGCTGCCGGATTCCTGTTTCAGAATTCCGCCTGCCGCGTCTTCGATCCAACGCCAGTCGCAAAGCTGATGCAGTTTGAAGTCGTCGGTGTTCAGAAGGTACTTATCTTTCTTTCCGCAGAAGCGGTCGACGACGAAAGGAATTCCGCTGTACGACAACGCCTTATAGCCGCAGTCAAGATTCATGACGTCGACGTTGTGGTTGGAACTTGCACAGTACGCGACGTACTTTTTCCTGACGGCGTAGCTTGTCACGATAAAGTTGACGATACCGCCGGAACGTTCTTCGACGTGGTCGATTGCGTCCTGTATAAGTGCCGCGGACATTGCGCCGCCGGTTGCGTCCTGGTACGGTGTAAGGAAGTCGTAGTCGGCGCGGGTAAGACCGTAAAGCGTACTTGACGTGCCGAAAAGGGACTCTAAACCCGTCAATTCGTTGCTTCGGCTGCCTTGTACGTAAACGATGCTGTCCTTGCCCTGAACGGCGGGAAGGTTTGCAGTGAGCGTAACGACGTTGTCCGTGTGGTCGACGCTTTTGACGACTTTGTTTTTCATCGCGTTTGTAATCACCCCGCTCGTTTCGATGTCGATGACCATACCGGCTTCGATTTTCGACGCGTCGTCAACCTTGAATTTTGCAAGATTTTCGTTGCCCGAATATAAGACCGTAGTTGCGAGTTTTCCGCTGCCGTCGCCGAAAAGCATACGTGCGAAGTTTCTCTTACTTGCCGACAAAAGTCCTTCCATTTCGGCGTTCAGAAGGTTTACGAACGCGCCGGAGTCGTCCATGCTGGCTCTTAAAGCTTTGTCGGAAATTTCGATTTTGCCGAAAAAGTTTTTAAGGTCGGTGGTAAGCGTAACGTACGAATTACCCTGCGCCTTAGGAAGCGCGCCCGTTTCGGTGCCCGACGTGATGCCGCCGTTTACGCCGTAGGTTACGAGTTTTTTGACTTCCTTACCGAAAACGTTGTTGCTTGTTCTTTCGACCGCCGCAAGGAAGGGGTTGATTTTCGTGTTGAGTTGCTCGGCAATCACGCCAAGGTAAATGGTTTTTAATGCGTCGCTTGCGTTTGAAATTGTAATCATAAAAAATCTCCTGTTAATTTATTTGCCCTTGCCCGCCATAGCCATCACCATTTTGCCAGCCTCGCCGACGGTTTTGGGGCGAATTTGTTTTGCGAGAGAGGCTTGTCCTTCCCCGTTGATTGTGCGGACGGTTTTCACGCCGTCGAGATCGGACAGATATTTTTTGATTATTCTGTCGCGGATTTTCTCGTTGGAGAGCACGTTTTCGACAACGAAATCGTCGTCTAAAAGATAATCTTTGGGGGATTTGTAATTGTTCAGGACAACGCGCGCGCCGGCGATTTCCAGACAGTTTTCGTTGCTGCCGAGGTCGTTTTTTAATATTTCCTCGGCGATTTCCTTCTTAAAAGGCGCGATTTCGGGACGCGATTCAAAAAAGTCGTCGACTTTTTGCTGCCAGTCGTTTTGTGCGTACGCTACGTTTGAAGGGGCTTTTTCCGAAAGTTCCTTTTCAAGGGCTTTCAGTTTCTGCGACCTTTTCGTAAACTCTTTTTCAAGGCATTCGTACGCCTTCAACAATTCGTCGGGCGTTTTGAAACGGGACGTTGTTTCGCCTGCGTTTTCGGACGGTGCGTCCGTTTGAACGGTGGTTTCAACTTCATTTTCTTGCATAACGTTCTCCTTATAAATTTATATTTGCCGCGTCGATAAACTCGCGATGTTTATTGACGTGCGCGGCGATGGTTTCTTTCATTTTCACGTCCATATCGAACTCGGGCGAAAGCATAAATTTCGTGTGTTCCTCGATATGGATTTCGTGGTCGTCGAATGAGTCGGGGATAATTTCTCTTTCGCCGAAAGCGCGGTTTTCGCGCTGCGCTTTTTTAAGGTGCAAATCGGCGATATCCCTGCTGTTTTCCCAGTTTCCGAAGCCGAGAGTTTCCAGAATTTTGCATTTCGTGCGTTCGGAATATCTGCCGTTTTCGTCGGTCAGAAGTCCCAGATTCATAAGTTCCAGCACCATATTCTTCCTTGACGACGGCGTTTCGATAAGTTCGTTTTCGGTGTCGAAGACAAGGTCGTCAGACGTCAGATCCGACGCGCCGAAATACAGCATTTCAAGTTCCCCGTTTTCGCCGGCGATACTTCTCATTCTTCTTGACTTTGCAAACTGTTTATAAAGTCTTAATATATGTTTGCCGGATTCCCTGACAGCCTCGCGGATATTTTCTGCGGTGACGGATATTCGGGTGTCGTCCTGCTCGATAAGCATGGAAATCGCGACGCCCGACGTCACGTTATCGGGAAGTTCGGAGTATTTCATAATCTCCGACACGCCGGAAATCATCGTAAATTCTTCAAGCAGTCGATTTTCTTCCAGATAAAAATCGTGCGGTATACTGCCGGGGTTCAGAAGCGCGGGCGGATTGCTGCCCTGTCTGTAAACAAGGATTTTCCCGGGCGCAAGCCCTTCCGCTTCCAGCTGATCGGTATCGACACTGCCGTCCTCTGTTGCAAGCACACCCATCGAAAGTCTGTTCAGGAATTCGTGCTTGCGGTTTTTCAGGGCGTTGTACGCGCGCTGGACGGGGATAATTCTTTCGATGACGGAAGTCCCGAAAAACACTCCGACGTTATCCAGCGAGTTCTGCTTGATAAACGGATACTGTCGTTTGCCGCCTTCCCCGTTGACGTAAGGCAAATCGCCTAAGTACAGCAGGGTGTCGCCCGCAACGATGATAAGCCGCCCGTCCTTGAACTTTGCCGTGGGTTTTTCGTACTTTTCGATGACGATGACGGCGTCGTGGCGCACTTCGTCGATGATTTTCGGCACCGACGCGGTGTATCCGAATCCGCCTGTTACGCCCGTCTTGTCAAGGGTGAACACGTTCACGTCCTCGCCTTTGACGTCGACGCCCCATATACGCTTCACGTCGTCCACGGAATAAGCCTTTGCGTGGATAATCGACGGCTGATCCTGCAACGACTCGATTTGCAGATTTTCGGGATAAATTTCAAAAGGCGGACACACCGTGATATCGACGTCGCCGTCGTAAACGGGCTTTCCGTCAAGGATAAACTTTTTGCCTTTTTCGTTATTCCACGCGATTTTGTAAAATACGCTGCCGCAGGTTTCCGCCCATCCGTTCGCCTTTTGCAAAAGCGCGGAAAAACAATTTTCTTCCATTATGCTTTGCAGGATTGCGGTTGCGAATTTCGCGCTTTGCACGTCGCACTCGTCGCTTGTTTTCGGTCGGATCGACACGCCCGATTTGACGCGCGTCAGTTTTGCAAGTCGGGTTTCGACGATAGGCGCGATATGGTTGTAAACTTCCCGTTCCTGCCAGTAATACTGCCTGCCGTAGTCGTCGATGTCGCCCGTCGGCGTGATGCTTGCGTACTGATTTCCCATAAGAAAGTTCATGTTAAGCCGCCAGGCAAGTTCGACGGGACGGCGTTTCTGACGTCGCTCTTCAAAATCCTGTTTGACTTCTTTCACGATTTGGTCGTGAAGCGCTTTTTTGTCTTTTTCTTTCATAGTCATCCTTTCCTTTCTATATTTGCAAACTCGGTAAGGAGTCTGCGTTTTTCGTTTTCGAGTTCTTCGTCGGACAGGGTTTCGAGACCGTCCATATCGAGAACGCTCTTGATTGCCGCGGTGTCGGGCGGATAATATTTTGAATTGACCTTCCTTTTGACAAGCACAAGGTTACCGTCTCCGTCCGAGGAGTATTCTTCGGATATTTCGGTTGCGGTAAAGCCTTCGGCTTTCTTTTTCAGGGCGTCAACGTAAACGTCATCGTTTTTCATATCTTCCTCGTTTCAATTTTCTGATAAGATTGTCTTTGTCTTCGCCGATAAGCCCCTTGTCCGTCTTAAAGAGCGCGTCCTGCGGTTCGGGACGGGACATTACAAAATATCTTAGGTCGTCCATGGCGTGGTCGTCGCGCTTCACGGGACGGTCGCCGTCGCCCCAGTTGTACCCTTTGATTTCCCTTATCATATTCACGCAGTTTCTGAAAATGTAAATGCGCGGCGGACGTTCGAAAAACAGCGATTTTATCCTTGAAATTCCGCTGAAAAGGTTTTTGTCGACTTTGGAATTAACAAGTATTCCGTTGTCGTAAAAGAGTTCGGCGACGCTTTTCTGATAAGCAAGCGTGCGCTGCTCGGACGCGCTGTCGATAAGTGCCGAAAGTCTGCCTTTGCCGTCGCGCGCCCAGCCGAGACTGTCCGCAAGTTCAAAAATCTTTTTGACGTGATGGTTAATGTCCTTTCCCGCCTCGTAATGCTCGCCCACGACGTAAATCACGCCGTCGCCGTCCACCGCGTAAAAGTGGCACGACAGCGGATTTTTAAGCCCCGGGTCGATTGAAATATTGCACTGCCACTCGCGCGGGACGGGAAACGGATCGATAACGTGCACGTTCTCGTCGAATTCAGAATACACAAGCCCGCCTTCCGATTTGAATCTGCCGAAACGGCGCGATTCTTGCAAGTCGTCGGACGTCGAGGCGATAAGTTTTTCAACCTCGTTTTCGTCAAGGTACGGGTTGTCTTTCCACTCCATCTGCTCATACCATATTTCGGGATTTTGACGGACGTTCAGATATATTTCGTCGTACACCCACGTCAGACCTTTCAGCGGCGTCATCGTGCAATAAATCTCGCCGCACCTGTCAAGGACGCGCATCACGCATTCTTCGTAAATATCTTTCGGCGGTTCTTCGTCAAACCACACGAAATCGAGGCTCGCGCCCTGAAATTTTTCGCGCCCCTGATCCGCGCTTTTGAAAGAAAGACGGCTTGTCCCGCCAAACACGTTTTTGACGACGATGGTGTCGATGACGCCGTTTTTCAGGCTATCTTTCCTGCCCTGCTGCATCACGACGTCCAAAATCCAGTCGGGCGAAAGATACGAAAGTATCTTTTGTTGCGCGACTTCCCTTTGTACCTCGTACGACACCGACACCACCCACCCCGTTACGTCGGGCTTATTCTTTTTATAGGGGTGGATTCCGCGCAGCAGCCAGACCGTTTCGACCGCTCCGCACTCGGTTTTTCCCGTCCTGTTTCCGCCGAAAACCCAGCGATTTTTCTTGTCGCACTTATGAAACTCCATTTGTTTTTTATGCACGACCTCGCCCGAGTTGTAGTTGACGAGGCGGTCAAGACCGCGCCTTTTCGACATCTCGTTTTCGATTGCGCGGACTTTTTTGATAATTTCGATTTGGTTTTCTTTCATTTTCCGGTGATAAAACACTTTATTTTTATTGAATAGTGTTATATAATTTAATGCGTATGGTTAATATTGTTAAAGGTGCGAATTTGAAAAAGTTAAGTATTCTTGTCATACTCTTGATATCCGTTACGTGTCTGACGTTTGCGTTCATGCCCGCAAGCGCGGTTTCTCACGCCGAAACGGACGGAACGTATCAGCTCGGCACATACCGCGTGAAAAACAACGTGTCGCTTGACGTATACACTCGTTTATTAAACGGCACGGAAATTAAACTTTTTGAAATTCCTTCGACGTATTATTTCGACGTTACCGAAATCGACGGCGACGTTTTCTATATTAAATACAACGGGCTTGACGACCTTTACGTCAAAGACGCCTCGAACTTCGTTTCCCTGACCGACGCCGACAAAGAACCGCTTGGCGGTTTCACAATCGAACTTTCGTTGTCAAGCGACGCTTCGTTTTACGTGAAAGGAAGGTCCGGTTTTACCACGAAAACTCTTACCCCGGCGGAAGCCCCTGCCATCACGTTCATCGGCAAAGGCGAATACGACGGCACTTCCTGCATTTACGTCAGATGCGGCGGGGAATACGGATATATCCCCACAAGTTGTCTTAAAACGAAAGACGGCGGCGTAGCGATGACCGACTATATCATCGACTTACACCCCAACTACCGCCCCACCGTCGTTCCCGACAAAAATGTTGAAACGAAAGCGGCGGATCCCAACAAACTCACCCGCATTATTCTTATCGTCGGCATTGTCGTGCCTGCGCTTGTCATTGTGCTTCTGCTGTTCAAGCCTTCCAAAAAAGGTCGCTATGATTACGACAGAAACAGCACGATGAACGATTACGGCGCGTCGCCCTACGACCGCCCCCGCAGTCGTTACCGCGACGATTACGACGACGGCAGACGACGTGACGATTATCGCCGCGACAGACGCCCCGACGACGACTACGACGACGGATATTACGACAATCGCCGTTACTAATCCATCACGCCGTACTCGTTTGAGAGTCTGAAACAAGTTTCCTTGTAAATCATCAGATCGCCGAACTCTGCGGCGATTTTTTCTTGCGGAAATTTCAGGTATTCGAGTTGCGTCGTGAAACTTGTGATCGCCGTGTCGTACAGCCTGAAAACCTGTCTTATAGACACGTCGAGCTCGTCCGCCATTTCCTGAAACGTCAGCCCTTTTATAAAGCGCATTATGATTACGCGCATATCTTCCGACACAAGCAGATTAAATGCTTTGTCGATAAGAAGTTTCAGGTTGATAAGGCGGATTTTTTCGTCGTTCATATCAATGATTTTTTCATAAGTTTTCATTGTTTCAGCCGCGCCGTACCCGTAAAAACTGCGGCTTGCGATTTTCAATACTTTCTTTTCGTTTCGTCGGATTTCTTCCGGGATTCTTTTGTACAATGTAAGTAAAATTTTGGTGTTAAGTGCGTCGTTCATACCTTTTCCTCCCGCTGACAAACACACTATACAACCCGAAAATTTGAAAAGTCAACGTTTTATGACATCGGCGAAAAGCGTCGAAAAACGTCGCAAAAAAGGACGAAAAGACAAGGTTTTTGTCATCTCTTTCAAGAAATTATAAAAAGTGCGAAAAAAAGCGCGGATTCCAAAAAATCCGCGCGAATGTCAAAATATAAAAAGTTTTGTCGAAAAGGTTCTTTTCTTAAAAATCAGTCGTCTTTTCTTAAAAGTTCGTCTTGCAGGTCAATACGCTCCGAAATGGGCGCGGTATTGACGATCGTATATGCGTCGGTGTAGTAACGCATACTCTTGCTATCGTAATAAAACACAAGTTGCATAACGTGAATGTACGTCACGAGCATTGATCCGAGCACGAAAAACGCCACGCCGAACGTGATAAGCGTCGTCAGCATCATAAGCGAGTATATGACGAAAATCACGATGCAGTTTGCGCCGAAAATTTTGCCGAAGTATTTTTTCATATAAGAAAAGCCGGTTTTAAGCGCGCCGAAATATTTTTTCTCTCCCCCGACGACCATTTCGGGGATAACGCCCGACGAAAACGTCAGACGAAGCGCGATAAGTACGACGGCACAAACAAGCGCAAGTGCGAATGCAAACACGCCGATGATCGGGAAAAACAGTTTCGTAACGCCGTAAATCGCAAAGAATATCGCAATATCCGTAACCATTGTGATTATCGTATGGAAAAACGCGTACTTGGCGCACAGCGAAAAGTTTTTCAATATATTACTCAAAAGCCCGTACGACATATTGCTGCTCATGAAATTGCTGATAACGTCGGAAATCGCGGGATAGCAAAACGACATCGCAAGCCTTATGAAAAACGAAACCACAACGACGGTTACCCAGAAAGCCGCCGTCGCGTTCGTGGCGTTCATAAGGTCGATTACCGTGTGATAAAAGGTTTTACCGCTTGCGATAACCTGCGAAAACGTCGTCTGTCCCCTTAAATAATCGGCGAAAGTATTTGTGACGGCGGTGAACGATTCGGTCGTTTCGGGGTTTTTGATAACCTCGTTGAAGGTCGGCATAACCGCGCTTGCGGCGATTGCGATAACGATCGCGGTGACGACGAACAAATACAAAAACACGCGATAGTTTATGTTGAATTTTGAGAATAAAATGTTTATTGCGCTTCTTACTTCCATATCAGTTACCTTTCCTGCGTTTTTTGTTCTCTTTCCAGATATCGATTTTTTTCAGGTCTTCCCTGTCGATGCCGTTGATATCGAAGAACATCGTGTACATATATATTACGTAAAATACGATTGAAATCGTAAGGAGAATCGCGTCCAGCACGACGTCGAGTTTCAGATTCAGAACCGAATTCACAACCATAAGTATGAGCATCGGAAGCGTCGGAATCATCAGACTGACCATCGTCGGGAAAATTTGTTTCGCACCCTGTCTTATCGCAAGCCCCAACGCCTTTGTGCTGCTGAGCCCCGTCTGCAACATTGTCGGCACCCACAGTATCGTTGCGGCAAGCAGGAAAAGTTCCGCAGCGTACAGCGCGACGTACCATATAAGCGACAACGCGAACGCCCATTCGATTTGCAAGGAGTGCGTCAGCAGATAAAACATAACGACCTGCAAAAACTTGAAAATTTCATATACGACGAAAAGCGTCATCGAAAATTTCAGCGCAGTCAGGAAGTTGAAATTGAGCCTCGTGAGAATTCTGTCGAAACCGAGATTGAATTCCCCGACGCGCATGTGCCTTTCAACCGCGCCGAAAAGTATGCTGAAACACACGGGAATAACGATAAGCCCCACTATGCCAAGATAATATAACTTCGGATTTATCCCGGACGCGACAAGGTAAATCGTCCTGAAATCCGCGCCGTAAAACGCCCTGAAATTGCAAAAATAATCGATCGTGCCGTACGGAGAAAACACAAACACCGTAAGCACCGACGGGCACACGGCAAGAAGCAGCAAATACCAGATATATTTGTTGCTGTATTGAAGAGTCATTCTGAAATATTTCATTCTCTTCTTTTCGGAATCGATTTTTGAGCGGATTTTGTCTTTCATTAGATTGCCTTATTGTTTTGATTATTCTATAATTATATACAATAAAGACGTATATTGCAAATAAAAACGTCAACTTAAAAGGATAATGCGACTATGACGTGCAGACTTTGCCCGAATTTATGCGGCGTTGACCGCGACAAAAGTTACGGTTTGTGCCTTGCCGATGGCGACATTCACGTGTCGTATCACGGCATACACGAATGGGAAGAACCCGTGATAAGCGGCGGGCGCGGATCGGGCGCGATTTTCTTTTCGGGTTGCACGATGCGCTGCGTGTTTTGTCAGAACGCAAAAATAAGCAGGAAAGTTACGGGAAAGGCTTATTCGCCGAAAGAACTTGCCGCGCTTTTTGAATACTATGACAAGGTCGCAGACAACATCAACCTTGTTTCCGCAACGCAATATGCCGACGGCATAATAAAAGCGTTTTCGTATTACACCCCGAAAAACCCTGTCGTATGGAACACAAGCGGCTTTGAAACTGTTGAAACGGTGCGTGCGCTCGCGCCCTTTGTCAACGTTTGGCTGCCCGACTTAAAATATGTTGACAGTGCGCTTTCACGGCGTTTATCCGGTAAATCCGATTACTTTAAGTACGCTTTTGACGCAATTTCCGAAATGATCAGGCTTTCCGGAAAAGTAAAAATCGAAAACGGACTTATCAAATCCGGCGTTATCGTCAGACACCTTATACTGCCTTCTCATATCGACAACACGCTAACTGTCTTAAAAGTTTTTGCGGACAATTTTAAGGACTCTGCCTTTCTTTCGCTCATGGCGCAGTACGTGCCGATAAACGTCGAATCTTTCCCCGACATTAACCGCCGTATCACTCCGCTTGAATACAAACGCGCGCTCAACGCTTTGTCGGAACTTAATATCGAAAACGGTTTCGTGCAGGATCTCGAAAGCGCGACCACCGCGTACATTCCCGAATTTTAACAAATTTTTTGCAACAAAAAAAGGATTAAGGCAACGTTCCTTAATCCTTTTTATTTTTGGACAAAATTTACTTCAAGTCTTCGATACGGGCAACAAGTTTTTCTTTCAGTTCCCTGTTCTTTTTCAACTTTTCGGTTTCCGCGTCGACAAGTTGTTTCGGCGCTTTTGCGATAAAGCCTTTGTTGTTGAGCATGCCTTCGCCCCTTGCGATTTCCTTGTTCACGCCGTCAAGTTCCTTATTAAGCCTTGCGATTTCCTTATCGGTGTCGATAAGTTCGCCAAGCGGGATAAAGATTTCGGCGTAAGGGGTAACGAGTGCGGACAGTTTCTTTTCGTCGGGTTTTTCATCGGTCATCACGACTTCGCCGACGCCCGCCATCTTTTCGATGTAGGTTGAAAGTTTTTCGACGACCGCCGCGTGTTCGCCCGCTTTGACGTACACTTTGATTTTCTTCGACGGCGCGACCTGCATTTCGTTTCTGACGTTTCGGATTGCCTTAATAATATCCATCACGCCTTCAAAGGCTTTCGCTTCCTTGTAATAGTTAAACTTTTTGTTGTATTTCGGCCATTCCTGCATCATAAGCGCGTGGCGTTTCCCAGTCTGTTTATACTGATAAATTTCCTCGGTAACGAACGGGATAAACGGGTGCATGAGTTTCAGAATTTCGTCCAGAACGAAATTGAGAACGGTCAGCGCGTTGAGTTTCGCCCTTTCGTTGTCGCCGTAAAGCATGGGTTTAGTCGCTTCGATATACCAGTCGCAGAAGTCGCTCCAAACGAAGTCGTAAAGTTTGCCGGTGGCAAGCCCGATTTCGTATTTGTTAAGGTTTATCGTGACTTCTTTCACGACGTTGTTGAGCCTTGACAAAATCCACTTATCGGCGTAAGTCAGGCGGATATCTTCCAATTTTTTGAAATCTTTGCCCTCGCTGTTCATAAGGACGAAACGGGACGCGTTCCAGATTTTATTGATGAAGTTCCTTGCAGACTCGACCTTTTCTTCGATAAATCTCGTATCGCCGCCGGGAGCAACGCCCGTTGCAAGCGAAAACCTTAATGCGTCCGCGCCGTACTTGTCGATGATAAGCAAGGGATCGACGCCGTTATTTAAGGATTTCGACATTTTTCTGCCTTCGCTGTCGCGAACGATGCCGTGAATAAGGACTTCCGTGAACGGCACTTCGTGCATATTTTCGATGCCGCTGAAAATCATTCGCGCAACCCAGAAGAAGATGATGTCGTATGCCGTGACAAGCAAATTCGTGGGGTAAAAATATTTCAGTTCTTCGGTATTTCTGGGGAAGCCGAGCGTCGAGAACGGCCACAACGCGCTGGAAAACCAGGTGTCAAGAACGTCTTCGTCCTGCTTGAAATGAGTGCAGCCGCACTTCGGGCAGACCGCGGGCATTTCCTTTGCGACAACCATTTCGCCGCATTCTTCGCAGTAATACGCGGGGATACGATGTCCCCACCAGAGTTGACGGGAAATACACCAGTCTTTGACGTTTTCCATCCAGTTGAAGTAGATTTTTTCAAAGCGAGTGGGGATAAATTCGATACGTTTTGATTTGACCGCCTTGATTGCGGGTTTCGCAAGGGGTTTCATCGACACGAACCACTGTTTCGACACCATCGGTTCAACGACGTTTTTGCAGCGATAGCATTCGCCGACGTTGTGCTTGTACGGTTCGATTTTCACCAAAAAGCCCTGCTCTTTCAGGTCTTCCACGATTTGTTGACGGCACTCGTCGCGCGTAAGTCCTTGGTATTTGCCGGCGTTTTCGTTCATAATGCCGCTGTCGTCCATCACGCGGATGACGTCAAGGTTATGACGAAGCCCGACATCAAAGTCGTTGGGATCGTGAGCGGGGGTGATTTTCACCGCGCCCGTGCCGAAACCTATCTCGCAATAGTCGTCGGCGATAAGGGGAATTTCACGCCCGACAATAGGCAAAATCAGTGTTTTGCCCAGAATATCCTTGTATCTTTCGTCCTTCGGGTTGACCGCAACCGCCGTATCGCCAAGGAGCGTTTCGGGACGAGTCGTCGCGATGACGACATATTTGTCGCTGTCCTTCACGGGGTAACGGATATGCCAGAGGAAACTGTCCTTTTCGGTATATTCGACTTCCGCGTCGGAAAGCGCGGTATGGCAACCGGGACACCAGTTGATAATCCTGTCGCCGCGGTAAATAAGACCTTTTTCATAAAGGCGGATGAAAACTTCCTGCACTGCCGCCGACAGATTTTCGTCCATTGTGAACGCTTGTTTCGACCAGTCGCACGACGTGCCGAGGCGTTTTTGCTGTTCGACGATTCTGCCGCCGTACTTATGCGTCCATGCCCAGGCTCTTTCAAGGAAGCCGTCGCGACCGACATCGTTTTTCGTGAGCCCTTCCGCCTTCATCTGGTCGACGATTTTGAGTTCCGTCGCGATGCTTGCGTGGTCGGTGCCGGGAAGCCACAACGCTTCGTAGCCGTCCATACGCTTAAAGCGAATGATAATATCCTGAATGGTATTATCGAGGGCGTGTCCCATGTGCAGCTGTCCCGTGACGTTGGGAGGCGGCATCATAATTGTGAAAGGCTCTTTCTTTTTGTTGACGTGAGCCTCAAAGAATTTGTTTTTCATCCAGTAATCGTAGATTTTCTGTTCGAAACTCTGCGGTTGATAAGTTTTTTCCATATCCATAATACGTACCACTAAAAATTTTTCAATATAAAATACAAAGCGACGTTGCCGCCACTTTGCAAGAGTTCAAAGTATCTGTGCGTTATTACTTTGTTGCCGATTCGTTTTCTGCGTCTTGTGCCACAGGTTCGGATTTTGCGTCTTCCGTCGTTTCGTCAAGCCTGTTGCCGTACTTATCTACTTTGCCCGCCTTGAAATCGGCGTCGAATTTTTTAAGTTCTTTCAGCATAATGACGATATAAGTGACAAGCGCGTAAACGGCAAGCACGCAACCTATGAGCATTACAATCCAGTCAAGGCTCATCTGAATGCCCTGCACCGTCGTGCCGAACGTCCACCATTTGACAAGAAGCGCGTGGAAGAAAGTAAGCACTACGCCGCCCGAAATGACCGCCGACGCGATTTTACCCGCAAACACCGCCTGAATGACGATTTTGCGTTTCAGGAGCATGGGCGAGAAACAAATCATCAACAGTTCTTTCACCGCGATAAGCACAAGGAAATACCAGGGCATGTAGTTGATGATGACCAGACACAGTATCGACGAAACGTGCATTAGTTTGTCCGCAAGGGGGTCAAACACTTTGCCGATGTCCGACACCATATTGTATTTTCTTGCGATTTTGCCGTCGACAAGGTCGGAACACGCCGCAACGAAAAATACGCCGAGCGCCCAGTAAATCAAATCCGTCTTCCCTTTAAGTCCGCCGACAAGGCACAACGCCACGAATACGGGAATGCACAACATTCTGAAATACGTGATGACGTTGGGGATAAGCCAGATATCTTCCTTTTTGAAAACAAGTTTATTGGGTTTGTCTTCCATAAAATCACTCCGAAGAGATATTCGTTTCGACACCGTAAGATAATCAAAACATACGTGATATTATAACACATAATGTTTTTTGTGTAAACTTAATTTAGCAATGCGGGAAACAAAGTAATAATTTTATATATCTTTAATAATAAATAACTTCCAACCGCTTTTCAACGATTGCAAAGTTTTTTCGTATATGGTAGAATGTTTTTATACTATGCTAATATGGAGGAGTATATGGAAGACGTAAAAACTCTCGTCGGCAAACTTACTCTTGAAGAAAAGGTACGTTTGTTAAGCGGCAAGACGTTCTGGACGACTTATCCCGTGGAAAGGCTCGGTATCCCGTCGGTGAAAATGACGGACGGCCCACACGGCACGCGTGAAGAAATCGAGGGCGGCAGCATCACCAACGTGATGAAAGACAGCGTTCCTTCGACTTGTTTCCCCTCTCTTGTCGTTTACGGCAGCTCGTGGGACAGAAATCTCGCTTACGAATGTGCAAAAGCAATCGGACAGGAAGCGGCGACGCAAGGCGTATGCACGGTGCTCGGACCCGGCACGAATATCAAACGTTCCCCCCTTTGCGGCAGGAATTTTGAATATTTTTCGGAAGACCCTTATCTTTCGGGACAAATGGCTTCCGCATTCATCGACGGGCTTCAATCCGAAAACGTCGGTGCAAGTCTGAAACACTACTGCGCGAACAATCAGGAAAACAGCCGTATGTCGATTGACGCAATCGTTGACGAGCGCGCTCTTCGCGAAATATATCTCCCCGCTTTTGAAACCGCGGTCAAACGCTCGGATCCGTGGCAGGTTATGTGCAGCTACAACCGCCTTAACGGCGAATACGTCTCGGAAAGCGACAAGATGATTAACAAAGTTTTGCGCGACGAGTTCGGCTTTAAGGGTATGGTCGTCTCCGACTGGGGCGCAATCAACCGCCGCGTCGAAGGCGTGAAAGGCGGTATCGACCTTGAAATGCCCGGCAATAACGGCTTGCACGATCAGGCGGTTATCGACGCGGTGAACAACGGCACACTTTCCATGGAAGACCTTGACAAGGCGGTTACGCACGTTCTGGAATACGTCCAAAAAGGCGAAAAGTCAAAGCACAACGGTTACGTTTGCGACTACGCTTCGCACCACGCTCTTGCAAGAAAAATGGCGGCGGCAGGCGCGGTACTTCTGAAAAACGATAACGGCGTTCTGCCGTTTTCGAAGACAGACAAAGTCGCGATTATCGGCGCGCTTGCAGAAACGCCAAGGTATCAGGGCGGCGGCTCTTCGCAGATTCACCCCAAAAATCTCGTGTCGATTCTCGACGCAATGAATAAGGAAAATATCTCTTACGACTACGTCCGCGGTTACTCCTTAAAAGGCGACGGCTACAACAAAAAATTGCTGAAAGAGGCAGTTGAGTGTGCAAAATCGCACGATAAAGTCATTGTTGTCATCGGTCTTACGCCCGAGTACGAAAGCGAAGGATTTGACAGACGTCATATGGATTTGCCGATGGGACACAACAAACTTGTGGACGAACTTGCAAAAGTCAACGAAAATCTTGTGGTCGTTCTGGTGTGCGGCTCGCCCGTTACACTTCCCTGGACGAAACGCGTCCAAGCCCTTCTCAATATTTACGTCGGCGGCGAAGCGGGCGGCGAAGGCGCGGTTGACGTGCTGTTCGGCGACGCAAACCCGTCGGGCAAACTTGCCGAAACTTTCCAGAAACATCTCAACGACAATATCAACAGCGCATACTTCCCGATGGGCACGAAAAACGTGCAGTATCGCGAAAGCGTATTCGTAGGATATCGTTACTTCGACAGCGCGAACAAACCCGTGCGCTACCCCTTCGGTTTCGGCTTGTCCTATACGACGTTTGAATATTCCAACCTGAAAGTGTCTTCGGACACGATAACCGACGCGGACGTTCTCACCGTTACGTTTGACGTGAAAAACACCGGCAAAGTCGCCGGCGCGGAAGTTTCGCAGGTTTACGTAAAAGACGTGAAATCCACGATTTTCCGTCCCGAAAAGGAACTGAAAGGCTTTGATAAAGTTTATCTTGAACCCGGCGAAACAAAGACGATTACCGTCACCCTTGACAAGCGCGCGTTCGCGTTTTACAACGTTCTCGTTCACGACTGGACGGTCGAATCGGGCGAGTTTGAAATCCTTGTCGGCGCAAGCAGCCGCGATATTAAACTGTCGCACGTAGTTACGGTCAACGCCCCCGCGGTGCAAATCAAAGATTATTCGAAGGAAGCGCCCTCGTACTATGACATTGCGTCCGCAACCGAACTTCCCATTGAAGAGTTTTCGGCTGTATACGGCGCGGAAGTGCCCGAAAATATCCCCCCGAAACGCGGCGAGTTTGACATAAACAGCACCGTCGACGAAGTTTCGATTACCGGATTCGGAAAATTCCTGAAAAAAGTTCTGGTTTTCGGCGCAAAAATCCTCACGAAAGGCGCGGCAAACCAGATGATGGCGGTGAACAGTATCGTAACGATGCCGCTCAGGAGTTTTTCGGGATTCACGGGCGGGCTTGTTTCGGAATCGAGCGTTGACGGACTTGTCGATATTTTCAACAAGAAAAAAGGCGGCTTCCGCAAATTCCTGAAAGGCTTCAAAAAATCCAAAAAACCTCAAAGATAATTATTCAATCAATCTTAACGAAAAAGCCCCGCAAGTACAATACTTGCGGGGTTTATTAATAACAAATGAAAAGGTAGCAAAAGTCAGAATTTTGATGAAATTAAAGCCCCACAAGTACAATACTTGCGGGGCTTATTTAATAATAAATGAAAAGGTAGCAAAAGTCAGAATTTTGATGAGATTGTGGTTTTCTCGGCGGGTTCAGAAAAATCCAGTGTACTTGGCGTACACGATTTTTCGGGTTCCGCCGAAAAAGCAAAATATCGCAAAATTATGACTTTTGCTCAATCATAGACTTAACTTTCATCAACCTTATCGTCGACGCCCTTTCGTTCTCGTCAAGTTTCATATTGATATACTTTATGGTTTCCTCGATTTGCGGAATCATTACGTATTCAAGAGCGTTGACGCGACGGCGGTTCTTTTCGATTTCGTCGGCGAGCATATTGCAGGTTTTTTCGACTTCCGCAAGTTTTACGAGTTTCACAAGCAGCGTCGAAAGAGTGCCGATCGACGCGTCAAGTTCCGACGTAACGGTGTCGAAAGAATAAGGATATTTGTCCTGTCCTTCGTGTTCGACAACGGAGATACTTGGCACTTCGACGCTCATGACGTTATCGGACGAAAGCAAAATTTCGGCTTTCGTTGCGGGCATCATCACGGCTTCTTCGATGACGGCGTTGGACGAAACGGCGCGAGCCAGTGTAAAGCCTTTCAACGCGCTTGAAAGTTCGGCCTCGATTTCTTCGCGAAGGCGTTTGTTTTCACGGACGTAAACCATAAACTGTCTTATCATTTCGTCCGACTTATCCTTCAAAAGTTTGTGCCCTCTCGTTGCGGTTTTAAGACGGGTTTTAAGCCGCCTTAATTCCATACGAGTGGGATTAACGTTCATTTTAGCCATTTAATCCCTCGGATTTGTCATAATACATATCAAGGAATTTATCCTTGATACGTTTGAGTTCGTTCCTCGGAAGGAGTCTTAAAAGTTCCCAGCCGATGTCCAGAGTTTCATTTATACTTCTGTTTGTATTGAAGCCTTGCGAGACGTATTTCTTTTCAAACTCGTCCGCAAAGTGCGCGTATTTTTTGTCGATTTCGGTAAGTGCCGCTTCGCCGAGAATGGTTGAAAGTTCCTTTGCTTCCTTGCCCCTTGCGTAAGCCGAGAACAACTGGTTCATCGTGTCCGCGTGGTCTTCGCGCGTTTTTCCGACGCCGATACCTTTGTCTTTCAGACGAGAAAGGGACGGCAACACGTCGATAGGCGGCGTTACACCCTTTTTATAAAGTTCACGCGACAAAATGATTTGTCCTTCGGTGATGTATCCGGTAAGGTCGGGAATGGGGTGCGTCTTGTCGTCTTCGGGCATCGTAAGAATGGGGATTTGCGTAATCGAGCCTTCTTTCCCGTTGATTCTTCCCGCGCGTTCGTAAAGCGTCGCAAGGTCGGTGTACAGATAACCGGGATAGCCGCGGCGACCGGGCACTTCTTTTCGTGCGGCGGAGACTTCGCGCAAGGCTTCGGCGTAGTTCGTGATATCCGTCGTGATGACAAGCACGTGCATGCCCTTTTCAAACGCAAGATATTCCGCTGCGGTCAGTGCCATACGCGGCGTTGCGATACGTTCGACCGCGGGATCGTTTGCAAGGTTGATGAAAAGCACCGCGCGTTCGATTGCGCCTGTTTTTCTGAAATCGGAGATAAAGAAATCCGCTTCTTCAAACGTGATACCGACAGCGGCGAAAACGACGGCGAATTTGCTGTCGCTGTTCAGAACTTTCGCTTGTCTTGCGATTTGCGCCGCAAGTTCCGCGTGGGGAAGTCCCGATACGCTGAACACGGGCAGTTTTTGTCCCCTGACAAGGGTGTTAAGCCCGTCGATTGCGCTGACGCCCGTCTGAATGAATTCGTCGGGATAATCGCGCGCGGCGGGGTTTATAGGCTGACCGTTTACGTCAAGTCTGTCTTCGGGGATAACGGGCGCGCCACCGTCACGGGGATTGCCGATACCGTCGAAGACGCGGCCGAGCATATCTTCGGACACTGCAAGTTCCATACTCTTGCCCAAAAATCTTGCTTTGGACGATGACATCTGAATGCCCTGCGACGGCTCGAACAACTGAACGAGCGCCTTATCGCGGTTGATTTCCAATACTTTACCGCGGCGGATTGCGCCGTCTGCGGCGACGATTTCAACCATTTCGTTGTATTTTACACCCTCGACGCCCTCAACGAGCATAAGAGGTCCGACGATTTCGCGGATAGTTTTATATTCTTTAAGCATCAGTCACGTCCTCCCTCGCTGACAAGCGACAGCATTTCTTCTTTAAGGTCTTTTTCGATGTCGTTGAATTTATTTATTTCCGTTTCGGGGATATACTTACTTCTGCCGATTTGTTCCTTGACGGGAATTGCAAGCATATCTTCGATATCGACGCCTTTTTCAAGCGCTTCGAGCCCGAGCTTGTAGTTTTCAAGGATCAGTCGCATCATTTCGGCTTGTTTTTTGAGCGAGGCGTAGGTATCGACCTCGTGGAAAGCATTCTGATGCAGATAGTCTTCGCGGATGGATTTTGCGGTTTCCATCGTCCAGCGGTCTTTTGCGCCGAGCGCGTCCATACCGACAAGTCGGACGATTTCGTCCAGTCGCGCCTCGTCCTGCAAAATCGACATAAATTCCTGACGCATTACGTTCCATTCCTCGCCCATATTATCGGTGTACCAGTCGGCAAGCCTGTCTGCGTAAAGAGAATAACTTTGAATCCAGTCGATTGCCGGGAAGTGACGTTTGTAAGCGAGCGACGCCGAAAGCCCCCAGAAAACCTTAACTATACGAAGGGTTGCCTGCGAAACGGGTTCGGAAAGGTCGCCGCCCGGAGGCGAAACCGCGCCGATTGCCGTAATCGAGCCGACCGTATCTTCGCTTCCGAGAACTTTTACGATACCCGCTCTTTCATAGAATTCCGCAAGGCGGCTTGAAAGGTAAGCGGGATAGCCTTCTTCGCCGGGCATTTCTTCCAATCGTCCGCTCATTTCGCGAAGCGCTTCTGCCCAACGAGAGGTACTGTCCGCCATAATAGCGACGTTATAGCCCATATCGCGGAAATATTCGGCGATGGTGATACCCGTGTAAATGGACGCTTCACGCGCCGCAACGGGCATATCCGACGTATTCGCGATAAGAATCGTACGTTTCATCAGCGATTGTCCCGTTTTCGGGTCTTTCAGTTCGGGAAATTCTTTCAAAACGTCGGTCATTTCGTTTCCGCGTTCGCCGCAGCCGACGTAGACGATAATGTCTGCGTCCGCCCATTTTGCAAGCTGGTGCTGAACGACGGTTTTACCGCTTCCGAACGGACCGGGAACGGCAGCAACGCCGCCGCGGGCAATCGGGAACAGCGTGTCGATAACGCGCTGACCGGTGACCATCGGCATCGACGGCGAAAGTTTTTCTTTATAAGGTCTGCCTTTACGGACGGGCCATCTTTGCAGCATTTTCAGGTTTTTCTCGCCCTTTGCCGTTTTGACGACCGCGACTGTTTCGTCGACGGTGAAGTCGCCTTCTTCGATTTTTTCAATCGTCCCTTCGACGCCGAAAGGCACCATGATTTTCACGGTAACGATTTCGTTTTCTTTGACGGTGCCGATAACGTCGCCCGACGACACTTTGTCGCCTGCTTTTTTCGTCGGCACGAAACGCCATTTTTTATCGTGGTCGATCGCGGGGATATCGATACCCCTTGAAATACGGTCGCCCGAAGCCTCTTTAAGTTTTTCAAGCGGGCGTTGAATACCGTCGTAAATACCTTCGATAAGTCCGGGCGCGAGTTCGACCGACAGAGGATAGCCGGTTGAATATACGTTTTCGCCGGGGCCCAGTCCCGAGGTTTCTTCATAGACCTGAATGGATGCCTTATCCCCGCGAAGTTCGATAATTTCGCCGATAAGTTTCTTATCGCTGACGCGGACGACGTCGTACATTTTGCTGTCGCCCATATTTTCCGCAACGATAAGCGGGCCGCTGACTTTTACGATTTTACCAACGTTTAAGTCGTTTTTCTGCATAATGTTAATCCTCTCTGTTAAACAAAATATCCGCGCCGATAGCCTTTTCCACGTCGCTTCTTATGCCGTCCATACCAAAGCCGTTGCTGCCCTCTCCCGAAGGAATGGGAATGACGGCGGGATAAGGACGCGCCTTATATCTCTGAATGACGTCGCTGACTTTTTCGGCGATTTGTTCGGTAATGAATATGACCGCGCAGTCCCGCGCGAGTTTTTTAAGGACGGTTGCCGCCTCGTCCGCGCTTTCGACTGCGTGGACTTCCAGCCCGATTGCCTTGAACGCAAGGACGCTGTCCTTGTCGCCCACGACGGCGATTTTGCCGGTAACCGTATTGTTTTCGTCTTTTTTAAGCATAAAGTTCTCTCGTCCTTTGTCTTAAAAGATTTTTATCAAGGTTGTTTTTGACCGCCGACACGATAAGTTTGACGGCTTTGATTTCGGTGAGCCTGCCGAAGTAATACCCGACGATGGGCGCAACCGAAAACATATCGTATTTATTGTCCTTGAACAGTTTCGTGATTTTGTTGTCGACGGCGGTTTCGAACCTGACCATGCCGTCCGCGTCCGACAACGCAACGTCGATAAGATCGCCGACGCTTATTAAAAGTTTCGCCTTATCTTTCACGACGTCGTCCGACGACTCGTACAATTCGTCAAACCAAGCCTTGTCTATGCTGCCCTTTTCGACAAAACCTTCGTCAAACACGCTTTTGTCAAGGTGAAGTTTCCTGCACCTTAAAAACGCCGAAACGTTTGCGGTGTCGATTAAAAGATTCAGCCAGTCTTTCAAAGCCTGCTGATTGCACTTTGAAATGCGGGCGTACATATCGGAAAACATCGCCTTGTCAAGGGTTACGTCGATAAACCTCGGGCTTCTGTTGCCGTCTGCGAACTGAACGTCGATTGCGTCAAGGGCTTCCGCCATAAAGGACGGATAACTTTCGTAATTGTCGTCAAAAATATCCGCCTTCATTTTGTCGGTGTCGAAAAGCCCTGCGGGCATAAGCATATCTTTCACGTCGTCAAGGCGCAGATACTTCGCTTTTATCAGAACTTTCGCGTTGTGATAATCGTTTTTCAGAAGCACGGCGTCCATACCGGTTTTTTCAAGCATATTTTCCTTGAAAAAGTCGACGACGTTTTTTTCTTTCAGCGCGACAAGGTTTTCGTACGAGCGGTAATCGTCAAGCGCGACGCCTTCGGAAAACCCGCATTCCTGCAAGATTTTGAAAGCGTCCTTAACGTTTTCGGCGTCGATAAGACGCGAAACGTGCAGTTGACTCATAAGCCCGTTTTCAAGCGCTTTTATACGCGCGTTGACGTACAACAAATTATCCGCCATTTCAGACACCCTTGAACAAAAGTCCGGCGATTTCGCTTTCGGTTTGTTCTCTCAACAACTTGATTTCGACTTCGAGCGTAAGGTTTTTGTCAACCCCGCCGCCGCTGAGCACGACGCCGCCTTTGAAGTCGCCGAGATCCTTACTTAACGAAAGGTTTATGCCGCGTTTTTTCGAATAAGAATCGAAAAATGCTTTCGTCAGAACTTTGGCGTCGTTTTTTGAAATCGTGACGACGTCGCCGTCTTCGGCAGCAGAATCGAGCATACCTTCGATAAGGTTTTTGTAATCCTTGTCGGGAACGTTTCTGACCGCGTCCGCCGCTTTGTCGTAAACGTCGTCCAGAAGCGCGATTTTTGCGTTGAGCTTTGCCTTTTTAAGGTCAAGGCCTGCAACGGTTATGCGACGACCGACGTATTCGATGCCCGCGGTTTCGGCGGCTTTTTCGGCAACGGAAACTTTGTCCTTTGCCTGCGCCCTTGCCTTATCGAGCGTAGCGGTTGCGTAGTCGTTTGCTTCCGCGACGATTTTATCGGCTTCTTGTCTTGCGTCCGACAGGATTTTTTCAATAATAACGTCTTTTCCTTCCATTTTAATTAAACGATTTTGGGAATGAATACGCCGAGGAACGAGATAAGGAGTGCGAGAACCGCATACGTTTCGACCATGATCGCCATGGTGATTGCCTTACCCGATTCTTCGGGACGCTTCGCAACGAGAGCGACGCCCGACACTGCGACTTTTGCCTGATGGAGTGCGCTCAGCAAACCGACGATTGCCATGGGGAGGCAAGCGAACAGAATGGTGAGACCGCCCTGCCAGGAGATATCCGTCATACCCGCGCTGTTGAAAACGCCGATTTTAAGGAATACCATAAAGGCGATAAGCAAGCCGTAGATGCCCTGCGTACCGGGAAGAAGTTGCAAAACGAGAAGTTTCGAGAATTTGTCGGGATCTTCCGCAGTGACGCCTGCCGCCGAGCGACCGACCATACCGACACCGATTGCCGAGCCTACGCCTGAAAGTCCTGCCGCGAGCGCTGCGCCGAGCATTGCAAAAACTAAACCTAATGACATAAAAAGTACCCTCCTACTTTTCTATATAGTTGTATTTTGTATTTGAGCCGAGGGGTTTGAAAACGTGTCCGCCGCCCTCGAAAAATCTTCCGAAGAATTCAATAAATTGAAGTCTTGCGTCGTGGATATAAGTGCCAAGCGTGTTGATTGCGATATTAAAGACGTGCCCGACCGCAAAAATGGGGATCGCCACGATAACGCCAAGCACGGATATGCCGTTGAACGTCAGTATATTGATGATGACTTTGCAGATTTCGTTGACGACCATTCCGATGACCGCCGTCGAAAGTCCCAAGCCGAACAAACGGCTGTACGACAATATATCGCTGAAAAAGTTTACGCCGCCGTAAAGTTGCGAAAACCCGCCGAATATCTTTTTGATGCCCTTTTTGCCGCGCCCGCCGAGAACGAGCATCAGCAGTACGCCGACCACCATAAACACGATACCCGCAATTTTGAACCCGTCGGCAAGTTTCAGCAGCATATTAAGCGCAAGCAGGATAATGCCGATGAGTATCGAAAACCAGCTTATGACCTCGTTGAACAAGCCGATAACGTCTTTGTCGCGTTTTACAAGGAGATATCCTTTCATCGCAAGGCTGACGTTGATTTGCACCACGCCGACCGCAAGGCTTAATCCCAGCATATAAAGCGCGGTGTTCGGGTTTGTTTCGTCAATGGGCTTGAACCATATAAGTTTTTCCAAAAACGTACCCGATACGTCAAACGCAAGCCAGCCGCCGAAGACCACGCCCCAGATGAACGTCGATAATCCGCCCATTCCGATAATCAGAAGTATTCTGCCTTTTCCGGGAGGAGGTTTCAACAAAAAATATCCCAAAAAACCGCCCAGCATAAGGATAAGTCCGTACACGGCGTCGCCCATCATAATTCCGAAAATAATGAAATAGAAAAACGCGACGACGGGATTCGGATCGACGTCCCGATACGACGGGGGCGAATACATATTCGTAATGTTTTCGTACGGCGCGACGATTTTGTTGTTTTTGGTAAGAGTCGGCACGCTGTCGCCGGCAACGGGATCGCGCGTTTCGATAACGACCGCGTCGGTGGTGTTTTTAATTGCGCCTACGACCTTTTCTTCCTCGTCTTTCGGGAACCAGCCTTCCAGGACGAACGACGTTTTCGTAAGAGCAAGCCCGTCGGACGCAACGAGTCGTGCGTTTTCGACGGTGTAATAATCGTAAAGTTGTTTGAAGTCGGGAATATCGTCTTCAAAAGACAAAGATTCTTCGAGGAGGCTTTGCTTTTCCCTGTTAAGCGTTTTTACGTCCTGTTCGAGTTCCGCGATTTTTTCGCTTGCGGTAACGTCGAAGTTATAAGACGTTTTCACAAAGTCCGCAACGTTTAGGGCTTCAAAAACCTTGTCGGCGTCGGATTTCAGCGCGACGACCGCAACGGGCAGCAATTTTCCGCTTCCCATAGTTTCGATATATACGGGATATTCGCTCCTGATTTTTTCAAGGACGGAAGTTTTTGAAGAATCTATAACGCCAAGAACGACCGACGTATGCGCGGTATCGCAAAACGCCGACATTCTGACGGCGACGTCGGAATAAACCGACAGCCCGTCGATTGTCGCGCGAAGTTTGTTCGTTTCAGCCTTTATATCGGCGTAACGACGGCTGATTTCTTCCAGACGGGAAACTTTCGACATAATTTCGTCTTCCCGCCCTTCGATTTCATAAAACTTTTCAAAGCCGATTCTGGGCGTCGGATTTATGAATTTTTTCTTTTTGGGAGTTACGTTCAGGACGTCTTCGGGCGCGACCGGCGTTTTATGTTTTTCCGCCTTGGCTTCCGATTTTTTGATAAGTACCGCGGTGCGGCTTTCGGTTTTCAGAAAGTCGAAAACGAATTGAAGGCGCAACGTAGCAGACGTGATTTCGTCACGCCTGTCAAGGTTTTCCTTATTAAAAGTGTTTTCGATAAGTTCCGACCGCTGCACTTCGACGACGCCCGTTTTTTCAAGCGTTTTCAAAAGCGCGTGCTTATCCTTGCCGTAAGCGACAAGGGTAAGTTTTTTCATATCAACGATTGCCATATTTTGTGAAAAGTTTTTCTTTTACGGTTTCGACCGCGGCGTCTTCGTTCACGACGCATTTTGAGATAAAGTCCGAGATTTCCTTGTTGCCTTCCCTTGCAATCATTTCGGTTTTTCTTTGTGCCGCGACTTCCGCGTTGCTCTGACGAAGACGGGTTGCGTCCTTGCTGTCTTTTGCAGCCTGTTTCAGAATAACGTCGGCTTCGGACTCGGCTTTCAGCCTGATTTCCTTTGCGCGGGCCGTTGCGTCACGGACGATTTCTTCCGCCTGATTTTCGGCGCTCGTGATATTTGTTATTACTTCCTGAATCATTAAAATTCCTCGTGTAATTATTATTTGAAGTTCTTGTCCTCGATTGCGGCGATTTCGTCAAGGCGTCTTTGATGACGTCCGCCCGCATATTCGGTTTTCAGCCAAAGTTCCACGATTTGCACCGCAAGTTCGGGACGTACTACCCTGCCGCCCATTGCGATAATGTTGGCGTTGTTGTGCTCCTTGCAGGCTTGCGCGCAGAAAAGGTTGTCAACGACCGCCGCGCGGATACCTTTGACCTTGTTTGCGGCAATCGAAATACCGATGCCCGTGCCGCAAAGCAACACGCCGAGGTCGCATTCTTTGCTTGCGACGGCGTTTGCCACTGCTTCTCCGTAAATGGGGTAATCGACCGATGCGTCCGAGTTTGTGCCGAAGTCGACGACTTCGTGTCCGAGTTCTTTGAGTTTGTCAACGACCGCAGCCTTCAAAATAAATCCGCCGTGGTCACATCCGATTGCTATTCTCATACAATAGCCCCCTTTTTTCAAATTGATATAAAAATACTATACCATAAGACTTTCGGTTTTTCAAGCGAAAAATATTCGACTTTTTGTAAAAAGAAAAATTATGTTGTATTTTTATACAAAAAGACATTATTATATAAACACTTAAAAAATAACGAAAAATCCGCCTGTGTTCAAGCGGAATTTTTTTTATAACAGCATTTTTCTTAAATCTTCGACGGTGTCGGCAAGAAAATCCGCGCCCGCGTTTTTGAGCTCGTCGCCTTCCGAAAATCCGTACTTCGCGCCGATGCACTTAATGCCGTGATTATGCGCGCACTCGACGTCGAATTTTCTGTCGCCGATCATCACGATTTTGTCCGAAGGCGGGTTTCCGATGTTGTCAAGGACGTAGGTCAGAAGCACGGTTTTGTCATCGCGCTTTCCTTCCATATCGCTGCCGCCGATAAAATCGAAATATTGCTCAACGCCGAAATATTTTATGATTTTTCTGCAAAAATACTCGGGTTTCGCGCTTGCAAGCACGACGTGTTTCCCGCTTTTTTGAAGATCGCGTAAAAGTTCCGCCATGCCGGGATAAATCTTGTTTTCGCACCAGCCCTTTTCGCTGTATCTTTCGCGATAAACGTCCAGCATTCTGTCGCGTTTTTCCACGTCGTCGGTGTAGCGACCGAAACTCACGCGAAGCGCAGGACCGATAAAACTCGTCAGCGTTTCAAAAGGAACGTCGATTCCTTCCGATTTAAGCGCTTTGTCCGCGCTTTTCGTTATTCCTTCCGAACTGTCCGACACCGTGCCGTCAAGGTCGAAAAGGACGTATTCGATATTTTTCAACTCGTCAATCATTACAAAAACCTTAAAAAATCATCGTCGTGGCAAAGGTATTTCGGCGGAACGTCCAGAACGGACAATGCGCCGATAACGCCGTCTTTGTTCATTTTAACCGCGGCGCGGGCATAAGTCAACAATATCTTTGCCGTAAAATCGGGGTTGCTTTGAAGCGCAATCGAAAAATCGAGTTTTGCCCCGCTAGACGTCGCCGCGACTCTGCCGCCGTGGGCAAGGCTTTTATGGTTTTTTTCAAACTCGTTTTCGTCGATAAACCGCACGCTCGTTTCGTAGCCCTTGAAGTAGTATTCCGTATTTTTGATTTTATTTTCGATTTCTTTTTCGTCTGCGCCGTCTTCCTTTACGACGTAAACTTCGCGCGTGTGCAGGCTTTCGGGCGTGTTCAAAGGTTTTTCGCCCGACAATATCATATCCGCGATTCCGTCTTTCGGCACGGTGTATTGCACCGCGTTTTTCACGCCGCTTATGCTTCTGACCGCTTCCCCGTGTCCCTGGGACGCGCCCCTGCCCCAGATCGTATACGGCTCTTCAAAAAGGAACGCGCAAAACGCGACTCTCGCAACGCTGAAAATTCCAGGGTCCCACCCCGCAGCCGTTATCGACACGCCGCGCCTTTTTTGCTGAATATCGTCAAGTTCTTTGATGTGTTCCGCGATTTCCGCGTGGGTGTCGAAAGTGTCCGCCGTATTAAACCTTTTCGCGACGATTCGGCTTTGTTCCCTGAGATTGGTTTTACTGCCGCCGCACAAAAGCATAATATCCGTTTCCGTATCGAAACTTCCGAAATTTTTGAAGTCGAAGACTTTCGTTTTAAAAGGCGACGTTACGTTCCGCCTTGAAAATATCCCCGTTATTTCGTATCCGAGATTTTTTGCGTTAATTTCCGCCGCGCGCCCGAGATTTCCGTATCCCACGATTCCGATTTTCATAAAACACCGCCTTTTCCCTATTATATGCAGTCTTTTACGGCGATTTACTTCACGCGGCGCGCCGATTTTTCATAATATGCTTTTGACGGGTGTATTAAAGAAGTTTCCCTTGGGTAAAATCATCGTGTACATAAATGTAGGTATTCGGAGGTGTCGATATGATAAAACGCGGTGAGATTTATTACGCCGATTTAAGCCCCGTCGTGGGGAGCGAACAAGGGGGCGTGCGTCCCGTACTTATCGTGCAGAACGACGTCGGAAACAAGTATTCCCCGACGATTATCGCCGCGGCAATAACCAGCAGACTCAACAAAACCAAACTGCCGACTCACGTCGATATTCCGCAAAGCGAGTTCGGACTGCCGAAAGACAGCGTAATATTGCTTGAACAGTTAAGAACCCTTGACAAAACCAGATTAAAAGACAAAATCGGCGATTTGTCCGACGGCGCAATGAGAAAGGTCAACGAAGGACTTATGGTTTCTCTCGGCTTTTACGAGTAGCACCTTATAAAAGCGATAAGGGAATCCTTGTCATAAAACCCACGCAAGATACTTGTACTTGCGTGGAGAAAAGCGAAGAAAAAAACGAGGTCTTTCGCCTCGTTTTTCGTCGTCTTTCATTATCTTTTTTTGCCGCGTATCAGGTACTTTTCCCCGTCGTCGACGGTTTGTACTATATCGAAAAGTTCCTTGAAAATGTTCGCTTCTTCGTCTGCCGATTCAAGGTCTTTCGACACGATTTTCGCCCCGCCCGAATGGCGCGCGTTGATAACGCTTGGCGGATCGCTGTGGATTATCGAAAACTCGCCACCCTTTTTAAGGTTCTTGTTTATCGCCGTCAAAAACGCTTGCGTGTCCGTGAAATGCGGATAAGCGTTGTAAATCACGATTTTGTCGAAATCGCCTTCAAAAAAGTCGTAAAAATCGGCAATTTCGTATCGCAAATTTTCGTCGCGGTTTTTGGACTTTGCAATGGCAATCATATTTTCCGAAATGTCGATTGCGACAACGTTTTTCGCGCCGAGTTTCAAAAGGTGTTTGTCGATAATTCCCGTGCCGCAAGCAACGTCTAGAACCTTGTCGCCGGGGTTGATATTAGCAAGTTTTACAAGGTTGAAAACATCGTCATCGGACAGTTTTTGCCTTGCGTCCCAGTCCTTTGCAAGACTGTTGAAAAAGTCTTTGTTTTGCTGTGTTCTTTTGTCCATAATCGTTTGAAATAATGTCAAAAACGCCTTTTTACGCGGCGTTTTTCATCAATAAAGTTTATTTTAAGCCGGTTCCGCGGAAAGTATATCCTTCCTTGTCGATAAGGCGCATTTGCAGTTTAAGTTGCTCGATAAACTCCGCGTTGGACGAAGTTTTGACAAGCATTTGCAACAGATTTTCAGCCGCCGATTCCGTATCGCCCGACGACAAAATTTTACGCATTGTCCACACGCCTTCCAGCTCGTCCTGCGACAACAACAAGTCTTCTCTTCTCGTGCCGCTGCGGTTTAAATCGATTGCGGGGAAAATCCTCTTTTCGGACAGTTTTCTGTCAAGGTGGATTTCCATATTGCCCGTGCCCTTGAACTCCTCGTAAATGACGTCGTCCATACGGCTTCCGGTGTCGACGAGAGCGGTTGCGATAATGGTAAGGCTTCCGCCGTTTTCGATATTTCTTGCGCTTCCGAAAAACGATTTCGGGCTATGCAACGCGCCGGGATCGATACCGCCGGAAAGCGTCCTGCCCGTCGGGGGAATCGTAAGGTTATATGCGCGCGCAAGGCGGGTTAAACTGTCCATCAGAATCACGACGTCTTTGCCGTTTTCGACAAGTCGTTTCGCGCGGGAAAGCAACAGTTCCGCCGCTTTCGTATGGTGCTCCGGCATTTCGTCGAAAGTGCTGTAAACGACCTCGCCTTTAATGCTTCTTTGCATGTCGGTAACTTCTTCGGGACGCTCGTCGATGAGCAATACCATAAGGGTTACGTCGGGATAATTTTCCGAAATGCTGTTCGCGATTTTTTTAAGCAGGGTTGTTTTGCCCGCTTTCGGGGGCGACACGATCATACCGCGCTGCCCTTTTCCGATTGGCGCGATAAGGTCGATTTCGCGGATTGCGAAGTCGTTTTTGCTGCGCGCGTTTTCAAGTTTCAGACGCTCGTCGGGATAAATGGGGACAAGGTCGTCAAAGCGCGGGCGTTTCCTGAGTTCTTCCGCGGGCACGCCGTTGACGGTATTGATGATTAAAAGCGCGGCGGGCTTATTGTCGTAAGCGACCTTCACGATGCCCTTGATCATATCCCCCTGACGAAGTCCCGCTTTCCTGATTTTGATTGCGGAAACGTAAACGTCCTTTTCGCTGTGTTCGCAGTTTCTGACGCGGATAAAGCCATAGCCGTCGGGGTGAATTTCCAGGATACCTTCCCTTTCTTCGCAGGTATCGTCGACAGCCATAATCTCGTTTATCGACTCCGCGGCTTTTTCGGGGACGTCGTTCTGCGCGTTCCTTCTCGGGGCGTCGACAAGTTTCGACGGGCGTGAAACCGGGCGGATTTTAAGTCCTTTTACCCTTTGAGAAGACGCTTCGACAATTTGTGAAATAAGTTCTTCCTTGTTTAATTTTGTCGGGGACTGCACCCTGTTTTCGCGCGCGATTTCGCGCAATTCAAACAGGTTTTTGTCCTGCAACTGTTCGCGTGAAAAATCCATAAATACTCCGAATTTTTGAAATTTTGAATATAAAAACGCAACACAAAACGCTGCATAATAAGTATATGCCGATTACGGAGCGTTTTATACGATAAAATGTGCTTTATACGTTAAAGTGTGCGTTATTGCTGACTTTTGAAAACGTAGACTTTCGTGCTTTCGCCGTCGAAGTCGAAGCGGTCGAACTCAACCGTATCGCTGTCGAGATACACGATTTCGTCTTTATCAAACAAATCGAGAAAATCGTCAAGACCGTCGATGTCAAGGCTGCAATCTTCGGTTTTGAAATGCATGGGGATAACGACGTCGGGCATAAGTTTATCGACGTATTCTTTCGCTTCCTCCGCATTGATGGTATAGTTTCCCCCGACGGGGATAAGAAGGACGTTTGTGGGGACGAGTGCTTCCGCAAGCATTGCGTTGCATTCTTCGCCGATGTCGCCGAGATGGCACACTTCGACGCCGTCAAGGCGATACTGGAACACAAGATTTTGTCCGCGCAGTCTTCCGCCTTCCTTGTCGTGGTCGGTCAGGAGGCTTCTGATGTGAACGCCTTTGACCTCAAACAGACCTTGTTTATTGATAATAACGGGGTTGCCCTTGATTCCTTTGATGAAGTTGTGATCCTCGTGATTATGACTGAGCGTCACGGCGTCGCAAGAAACTTCGGGCATCGAGAAACCGACGTACGGGTGGTACGGGTCGGTGATGATTGACGTACCTGTGCTCTCTTCGAGTTTGAAGCAGGAATGCCCCAACCAATGAACTTTCACAATAAACTCCTTATATAAAATTACTTATTAGATTTGTTAAGACTTTCGTTGTGCCTGCGCAGCAAATCGTGGATTTTCTCATGCGGATCGAGAAGCCCCGATACCGACGCGTTGTGGTTGCACGCCGAAATGATATACGCCATATATTTGGACAATTCCGCCTTTGAAAACCATTCTCTTTCCGAAAGTTCGGGCAAGGTGTACGAAAGGTTTGTGGAGATAACGCCGTCGAAAATACCTTCCGCATAGGCTTTGTCGAACCTTTCCGTGCCTTCCGTGAACATTGCGAAGGTGGGGACGAGGATAATGCGTCTTGCGCCCTTGTCTTTCAGGTCTTTGGCAAGGTGCAGCATGCTGTCGCCGGTTGCGATAATGTCGTCTGCGACGAGAATGTCTTTGCCAGCAACGGGATTGCCGATGTATTCGTGCGCGACAATGGGGTTTCTGCCGTTGATGACGACCGAGAAGTCGCGACGTTTGTAAAACATACCGAGATCCAGCCCCAGAACCGAAGCGTAATAAATATTACGACTCATCGCGCCTTCGTCGGGGGAGATAATCATCGTGTGTTCTTTGTCGAAAACGATGTCGGGATATTTCCTTACGACCGCTTTCAGAATCTGATAACACGGGAAGAAGTTGTCAAATCCCATAAGGGGGACGGCGTTCTGCACGCGGGGATCGTGAGCGTCGAAAGTAATCAGGTCTTTCACGCCCATAACTTCCAGTTCTCTCAGCATAATGGCGCAATCGAGAGATTCCCTTGCGTTTCTTCTGTGCTGACGTCCGCCGTAAAGAAGCGGCATAACGACGGTGATGCGCGACGCTTTGCCGCCGACAGCCGAAATAAGTCGTTTCAGATTTTGGAAATGGTCGTCGGGACTCATACACTGCATTTGTCCGAACATTTTGTATTGCACGCCGTGGTTACCGGTGTCGATAACGACGTACAGGTCTTTGCCGCGTACGCTGTCAAGAATCATTGCCTTGCCATCGCCCGACGTAAAACGCGGGAAGTTGGTGGGAACGATAAAAGATGCGGGGGTTTTCTTTGCACATTCTCTGCCATACCAGTCAACAAGGTATTTATCGACTTTTTCGGCGAATTCTTCCGCGCCGGGTAAAGCGATTATGGCAAGGGGATATGCAGGGATTTCGTCTTCGGAAAATACGGTATCAAAAGCAGGTGTCATTGGTAACCTCCAAAATTCTATTGATATTTTATCATATTATTTTGTTTTCGCCAAACGATTTAGGGGGGTTATTCGGAATTAAAATAAAATTGTTTAGTGTCAATATGACACTTATTACTGTCGTTTGTTACGACTTTGTTATTTTTAGTCATTCAAAGTCGCACGCTTTTGAAAAATCGACTCTTTTCCCGTGCGGTTATTTTTCGGAAAATCCGTCGCAAAAAAATAAATTTGATTTTTTTGTTCCGCCCTTTTTACGTTCGTCTTAAACTCCACGACGTAAAAATAATTTATCCGATTTTTGCGGGAACAAATGTTCTTTCGTCGGCAAAAACCAAACTTTCGCGAATTTTGACGGAAACCTTATAAATCGTCCGATTTGTAAAATTTTTACCCTGTCGCGCGTTGTTGACACGGGATTTCAGGCACCTATTTATGGATAAGTATAGATTAAATTGAATAGAATACGTTTGACACGCTCGCACGCGTAGTATATAATATCAAGTAGCAGCAATAATTTTGCAATTCTAGATTAAGGAGAACGGAAAATTATGAACAAAATGCAAAAGTTGACTTGTGCAAAAGTTCTGAAAGTAATTTTCTATTTACTCGGTTTCCCGCTTCTTATGTTGTTTGTCGCAAAGGACAGCATGATCTTCTTCAACGAAGGCGCGTTTTCCGAAACGGCGAAAAACGGCATTACGGCGGCGCTCGTTTTGTGGGCAGGTTTCACACTGCTTCAAATCGGGCTTTACCTTGTATTGAAAAAACAACAGGCTGTCCGCACAATTATACTCGTCATTCTTGCGGTTGCGCTCATGCTCGCCCCGATTGCGGGACTTGACATTCGCAACGAAAAGGAACTTGACAAGATCAGGACGGAATACTCCGACAAAGGCGTTAAGGTTGAAAACTACTCCTTGCAAAAGCAGTGGTTCAACGCCCTTTCCGCAAACAAACGCGAGTCGGGATACGCCTATAAGCTGAACGACCGCGTCGACAACGTGATAAGGACTTACGGTCTTTCGGAATATTATCCCAAAATGTATCGTGAACGCACGCAACTCAATACGGCGGTCGCGTATTATCAGGTCGGCGGGCTTGACGGTGAAATGATTAAGGTCACCGGGGACAACATCGACGGCTTGTTCGACAGTTTGAAAGCGCAAAGCCCGTACGCATACAACCCCAACGGATTGTTGTACGACGGCTATATCTTCGGCGTCGAAAACGTTCTGGAACTTCTCATCAAATACAACGAATACGCAAAACTGACGGTTTATCGTCCCACTAAGTATACCGTTGCCGACTACGCCGAAGCGTTCAACGCAGGCTGCTACGTCATAAAAGACGGCGCATACGTTACGATGAAATCGGCAGGCGAAACGTTCTGCAAGCAGCCCGGCACGATATATTACGAACAGCTCGCAATCGCCGACGCTTACAAGAAAATGGTAAGTGAAATCGAAGCAAGCGCAACCAACGCGTCCGCATACGCAAGCGACGCCTGGTACAACTACACCAACGATATTACAAAGATTTTTGATCCGCGCGTTAAATCGAACATAGAAGATGAAAATTATACTGTATATTCAAAACTTCGTATCGAAGAAGATAATTATCGTCTGACCGATTCGCGTCTTAACGCGGTGCTCGGCACTCTGTTTGAATATCTCGGGATGAACCCTGCAATCAATAAGCTCCTTGACAGTCTGAAAGCGCAACAACTGCTTGACCTTGTCAACTCCCTGCTTAAAGAAAACGGCGCCGACCTTTCAAGCGGCGATATCGGCAACGTCGTATCGCAACTTCTTTACGGCTACAACAACGGTAAAGGCGGCGAAACCACAGGTCTTGCGTTGCCCGCACAATATCTCTTCGGCAACCTTAACTTCACGTCCAAAGAGGTTTACAAATTAACCGGCAAAAACGCTTTCAAAGTCGGCGCGCTGGCGGACGAAGTAGTATACGTCACCACGTACACCGACTCCGGCGAAGTCAACGATGACGGCACACCCATTCTTACCGCAAAGATTACCCGCGAAGCGTTCGACGCGGCAACAATGGTTCAGCCTCCCAAAACCAACGCGGAAATCGTTCCCGGCACGAAATACACCACGGGCGAAACTTATGCAAAGACGGACCTCGGGACGGCTTATAAAGCATATGAGACGAAACTCAAAAACGACAACAAAAACCCCAACACGGCTGCACTTGTCGACATTATCAAGAGTTTGCAACCCGCTCTGGGACTTGTCGGCGGTCTTCTGAACCTCAACGACATAATCGGCGGTCTTGTTTCCGGACTTGACGTTTCGGCAATTTTGAAAGCAATCGCTCCCGACCTTGACCTGAACGCGATTCTCACGCAGATTCTCAGCAAGATCGACCTTACGGGCGTTACCGTCGAAGGCGTGCAAAAAATTCTGGACACCGTCCTTGGCGAACTTTCGTTCTACAGCCACCCGCTTCTTAAAAAGTGCTGGCAGTCCGACTTCGTGTCCGACACCGACAAAGCACTTGCCACAACCGCCGGCACAACGGTCGATATGAGCGACTATGCCTGGGTTAAGTACACCTGCGAAGATTTCGGTATTACGTCCGGTTGCGCGCTTGCTGCAAAAGGCGGTCTTCTCACAGGAAAGACAATCGGTAACGGCACTCCTGCCGACGCCGCGATTTCCCTTGCCGACTGCTATCAGTTGCAGGCAGACATTGCCTATCAGCCCGATATGTATCCCTTGCTTGCCGCAAGACGTTACTTCTCGATTTGGGCAGGCATACTCGCGATGAGCATCTTCCTTTCGACCTATTTCCACAATAAGGAAAAACTCTACGCTTACGAAATCGCTCTTAACGGAGGTGAATATTGATGAAAGCATTGCTTAAAATCGCAAAAATAGTATGTTACGTATGCAGCTTCCCGCTGTTTATGGTTTTCGCAATCCTTGCGTCGATGCACAACGTTGAAAAAGGCGGCTCGTACGGTCTTTTGACCTACGCAAGCATTATCGTTGCCGTTTTATTCTCGGTAATATGGGCGATTGTCGTCTTGGTGCAGGAACTTAAACTTTCCAAAAAAGACGTCAAAAACAAAGCGAAAAAGATAAGAAAACAAACCGCATGTCAGGTTGTTGTCAGCCTGATGCTCTGCTCAGGGCTTATGTTCGTTCTCGACGGCGTGCTGCCCATGATTTTCGGCGACCTTACTTCCGGCACGATTTTCTATGAAGACGTTGCGGAGTCCGACGCCGCAAACAACCGCGCGACACTCAACAAAGATATGCTTGACGCAATTATCGCCAGAAGCGTGCTTAACGGTATCATCGGCGAAGACGCAGACGGCAACACTCAATACTTCTCTTATTACAAACAGTCCGAACATGACAACAGCGGCAACTACACGGGCGCATATACAGGCCGCGTTCTCGACAAAGACGGCAATCCCCTTGTCCTTTGCAAATACGGTTTCTACGTGAAAGATACCGTAGGTTCCAACGACTCTTCTTATAAGGATTTCGACAAAGAATACTGCCGTACAAACGCGGCGGAACCCGCTTTGAAATCCGACGAAGAAATCGCCACCATGGTTGAATACTTCCAGAAAAAAATCAAGAAGTACACCGACATGGGTTACAGCAGCGAAGAAGTTAAGTCGCTTGTCGCCCGCGACGGCAAGTACAATATGTACGACAGTTTGAACCTTTCCGGTTACGAAAGCTGGGTTGGCCCGTGGGTTGACCTTGCAAACGATAAACGCATGACGATTCCCGTTGTCCTGAACCTTGTTCTCGGTCAGCGTCCTTCCGTTCAAACAGGCGACCAGAAAGGCGGCCCCAAGAACAATCCCGACGAAACCCGCGTAATGCAGCCCAACCTGCACCTTTATCCGTGGTACAACCCCACAACCTGCAAGGTTGAAATGATCGAAGTCGGCTGGACGGTTCTCGATATGATGGGCGACGGCTACACCTACAACCCCGACAAAATCGACGGCACGGACGTTACCCTTCCCGTTGACCTTTCCGGCGCGCTCGGCGAAGGCGGCTTGTTCGCAATGATCAGCGGCATCAATATCGGCAGCGCAAACGGACTCAACGTCGGCGAACTTTTGAAGACGATCGGGCTTGGAAACTGCCTGACCGAAACTTCAAGTCTCCTTGGCGTTCTTGAAATCCCGCCCGTATATTACCTGCTTGACAGCATTCTCAATTCCGTCGCATACGCGGTCGGCAATCCCAACGTCGCAGGCACCCCCGGATTTGCGGAAGACGGCATCACCGTCGATAATTCAAATACCGGTTCTTCGGGTTGGAGATACGGCTTCGCGCCCTTGTTCCTGAAACTCGTCAACGCGGACGGCTCTGTTGTCGGCACCACCAACGGCAGCTACTACGGCAACGTCGGCGACAAACCCACGCAACTCGGCGTATATTCGCAAAACTACTCTCGCGGTACAATCGACTATATGCGTTACAGCTGGGTTGACGCAAACGGTCTGCTCTTCGCAATCACCGGCTTGTTCGCAATTCGTCAGACTTGCTATATCTTCTCCGGCGTTACGGTTATCCTTGCGATTCTTATCGGCGCAATCCGTATGAAAGAATATCGCCTTGATAATCCCGGCACGGACGGCAAAAAACACGACGACGAAAACACCGATACGGCTGTTACCGAAGACGCCACAGCGGATACTAACGACGCCGCAACCGACGCAACCGATACAACCGACACAGCAACAGAATCTTACGAAGTCCCCTATTCGGGCATGACGTACGAAGTTCCCACTTACGACGTTTACAATCAACAATAATTTTCCGTTTGAAAACCCCTCGCCACCGCGAGGGGTTTTTGTTATGCGCTCCGTGCAACGCACTCTGTCATTGCGAGACATTGCCCGTTGTAGTATTCCGTACGAAGTACTTTATGTCATTGCGAGGCACCGCTTTGCGGTGCTGTGGCAATCTCCCGGAAGGGAATCCTTTTCATAAAACCCACGCAAGGTACTTTGTACTTGCGTGGATAAAAAAGCGCATATAAACAAAAAACCGCCGAAAATCGGCGGCTAATTTTTTAATTCAACTTGTGCTTTATCGCGTCCACAATCATATCAAAAGCAACCTCGTTATATCCGCCTTCCGGCACGATGATATCGGCGCGCTTCTTTTCCGGCTCGATAAACCTTTCGTGCATCGGTTTGACGGTCGTAAGGTACTGCAAAACGACGGAATCGAGGCTCCTGCCTCTTTCCTTGACGTCGCGGATAATGCGCCTTAAAATCCTTACGTCGGCGTCCGTGTCGACAAACACTTTGATGTCGATAAGGTCGCTGAGCGCAGGGTTTTCAAAAAGGAACAGCCCTTCCAGAATGATTATTCTTTTTGGTTCCACCGTGACGGTTTCCTTATCGCGCTTGTACTCGGCGTAGTTATAGACGGGACACTCGATGGTTTCGCCCGCTTTAAGGCGTCTTACGTCGTCGGTAAACCGTTCCATATCGAACGAATCGGGGTGGTCGTAATTTATCTGCACGCGCTCCTCAAACGTTTTATCGGGAAAGTCCTTGTAATAACTGTCCTGCTTAATTATGACGGAGTTGTTTTTGAAAACCTCGTTCAGGCGTTGTGCGAGCGTGGTTTTGCCGCTGCCCGTGCCGCCCATAAAACCAATTACGATACAGTTCATAACTCTTTTGCTTTTTCCTGTTCGGCTTTCTTTTTCAGCCAGCATTTTCTGCACATCGCGACGTACCTGTCGTTGCCGCCGAGACACACCTGTTCGCCCGAATAGACGACGTTGCCGTCATCGTCAAGGCGCGCGTTAACGGTTGCCTTCGCGCCGCATTTGCACACCGATTTAATCTCGGTAATGGACTCGGCAATTTCAAAAAGTCTGCGACTCCCCGGGAACAAGTGCGTCAGAAAGTCGGTGCGAAGACCGAAGCACAGCACCGGCACGTTGAAGTCGATGACGATTTGTCCGAGTTCGTCCACCTGTTCGGGCGTCAGAAACTGGCACTCGTCCACGATGATGACGTCGCGGTCGCGGTACTTTTCCTCATACGCCTTGTAAAGGTCTTCCTTATCGTTCACGACGACGGCTTTTGCGGTAAGCCCGATTCGCGATTTGACGATTTCCTCTCCGTCGCGCACGTCCACGGACGGTTTCAGAAGCAACACTTTCATGCCGCGCTCTTCATAGTTGAATTTGGTAATAAGGGCCTGGGCTGTTTTCGAGCAGCCCATCGCCCCGAATTTGAAATATAATTTTGCCATAGTTTAGCGCATACCCTTGTCGTACGGAATCCCCTCCGCTTTCGGCGCGCGCGACTTTTTGGACGTGAACGCCAGAACGATAAGGGAGACGATATACGGCAACATATTGTAAACCGTGCCGCTGATGCCGATATTTGCAAGCCAGTCGATGCCGAGATACACGTTCGACAACGCCCTGAACAAACCGAACAACAATGCGGCAAGCGCGATTCTTATCGGTTTCCATTGACCGAAAATCATGACGGCAAGCGCAAGGAAGCCCGCGCCCGCAACGCCGACGTCGAAGTGCCAGGTGCTGTTTGCCGCGGCGATATAAATAAGACCGCCAAGACCGCCCAGCGCGCCCGAAATAATAACGCCCGCGTATCTCATTTTGTAAACGTTGATACCGACGCTGTCTGCCGCCTGCGGGTGCTCGCCGCAGGAACGAAGTCGCAAACCAAATTTGGTTTTATACAGCACAACCCACGAAACAATCAGAAGAATTATCGCAATCACGATAAACCAGCTGAGTTCGAGTTTGCCGATTTTGAAGATAAAGCCGCGCCTTGCGTCGATGTAGTCGAGTATTGCCGAGAAGTTGGAGCCGTTGCTGCGCTTTGTGTTGAACGCTTTGATAAGCACCGTTGCGGTTGCCGTCGCCAGCATATTCAGCGCAGTGCCCGCAAGAGTCTGGTCGGCTTTGAAGTTGATGCACGCCACCGCAAGCAGAAGCGACGAAACCATACCGACAAGCGCGGCGACGATAAGAGTCAGAATTACGATAAGCCCCGGGGGTGTGGTTGCGGGCAACAAAACCATTGTCATTGCGCCGCCCATCGCGCCGAAAACCATGATACCTTCAAGGCCGATATTGATAACGCCCGAGCGTTCCGAGAACATGCCGCCGAGAGCAACCAAGGTCAAAACTGCCGCATAAATCAAAGTATATTGAACAAGTAACGTCATTTCTCATCGACCTCCTTTCCGGATTTTTCATCGACAATCGGGGGCATTTCCTCGACCTCCGTTTCGACCTCTTTCTTAAACTCTTCTTCGGGGGTTTCCGAATTATCGTTTATTTCGCCGTCGGACGCGTCGGACGCCGTTTCGGTGACGGTTGAGTCAGCCGCTATTTCCGCCTGCGCGCCTATTTTATCGGCGATTTTTTCGGTGAGTTTATTCAGATATTTCTTCATAAATTGTTTGAAGAACAATACGAACGCGCACAGATAAATAATGATTGCGATCATAAGGTCGGCAACCTGCGGGTTGTAGTACGTCGTGTCTATTTTTGAACCGCCGAGCGTGATATGCTGCACGAAATATCCCGCAATCACAACGCCGATGGGGTTAAGACCGCCAAGGAACGCGACGGCGATGCCGTTGAAGCCCATTGCGGGAACGGAGCTTGCAGTCTTGAAGTTTTCGATACCCGTGAGATAGAAAAACGCCGCTCCGAGGGACGCAAGCGCGCCCGAAATCGCCATTGTAAGGATAATATTGCGTTTATCTTTCATTCCCGCGTATTTTGCCGCGAATTTATTGTTGCCCGTTGCTTTCAGTTCGTACCCGAAAGTCGTTTTATTCATTACGATAAGGACGATAACCGCAATAATTATCGTGAAAATAATCGCAATCGTGACGTATTTGTTTTTATTGAAGGCGTCGCTCAACCCGCCGGACGGAATGAGTGCATTCGGCGCGTTTTTGAACAACGAGTGCGTTTCCGACAAAGTCGGGTTCATTGCTTTCGGATTGCTCAGCATGATATTTGTGAGATACAGCCCTATCCAGTTTGTCATAATGCAGGCGATGACTTCGTTCACGTTGAACAGCGCCTTGAACAATCCGGAAAGCGCACCCCAAAGCGCGCCCATCAATGCGGCAACGATTATGCACGCGTACCAGGGAAGTTGCCACACGAGCGCGGCATAAAGCGAAAAGCAAATGCCGATGCAGTACTGCCCGCCGACGCCGATATTGAACAAGCCCGCCTTATATGCAAACATTACCGAAAGTCCGCACATGATAAGCGGCACGGATTTCACCAGTGTCGAGCCGAAATAATATAATTGCTTTTCGGGACTGGTATAATATCCAAAGTTTTTGAGTATCGTTGCCATTGCCTTGCCGGCGTTTTCGGCATTGATACAAACGAGAATGAGATATCCGAGGAATATCCCGAGAAGCGCGCACAATATCGACGATATTACCGTCTGCGTGCCTTCTTTTTTGACAAAAGTCAACATTTTGGGCTCGTTGCCGTCGGTCTGGACGAATAACGACTTGAACCAGCGTTTTGTTTTTTCACCGAAGTTTTTCATTGTTCGTCCTCCTTGTTGTTTTCAGAGTTATCGCGCTTTGCGCCGGCCATATACAAACCGAGTTCCTGCACCGTGGTTTTCTTCGGATCGAGTTCGCCCACGATTTCGCCCTCGTACATTACAAGGATTCGGTCGCTCAGATTCATAACTTCGTCGAGTTCCAGCGAAACAAGCAGTACGCCCGCCCCCGCGTCGCGGTCTTTCACGATTTGCGAGTGGATATATTCGATTGCGCCGACGTCAAGTCCGCGTGTGGGCTGTACGGCAATCAGGAGTTTATGCTCGCGGTCGAGTTCGCGCGCGACGATTGCCTTTTGCTGGTTGCCGCCCGACATGCTTCTGACCATTGTTACGGAGCCTTGTCCGCTTCTGACGTCGTACTGTTCGATAAGTTTGTCGGAATACTTCCTGACCGCCTTCTTTTTTATGAAACCGACTTTTTCAAATTCTTTTTGCCAATAGCGTTGAAGTACCATATTTTGTTCCAGCGTATAATCCAGCACAAGTCCGTATTTATGCCTGTCTTCGGGGATATGACTCATTCCAGTTTTGCTGCGCTTTCTTATCGGTGCTTTCGTGATGTCCTGTCCGCAAAGGGTGATTCTTCCCTTCACGTCGGCGTTCGGGTCAAGTTCCTGCGCCTTGTTTTTATTGAACATCAAAACGAGTTTGTTCCAAAGAGCAACGGCTTTTGCCGCAACCGTTTCGCCGAATTTTTTCAGTTTTTTCCAGATTTTTTTGCCAAGTTCGACAAAGAAGAATTTCAGCTGTTCCCCGCACTGCGTGAAGAATAATTTCGCGCGTTCCTGCTTTTCGACTTCTTTCAGTTTTTGCCATACGGGTTTTTCAACGTGCTCTTCGACCTCTTCTTTGACGTTGGGCGCAAGTTTTTCAAGCCCCGTTATGCCGTAAACAAGTTCGGTCTGACCGTTGCCGTCAATGCCCGCGATACACACGATTTCGCCCGCATGCACCTGAAAACTCACGTCCTTTACGGCAAGTTTTTTGTGAATCTTGCTTTCGACGCACAGTTTATCGACGTCCAGAACGACGTCGCCCGGGACTGATTCGTCCTTATCGACCTCAAACTTCACCTGACGACCGACCATCATTTCGGAAAGTTCTTCCTTCGTCGTGTCTTTGATTTCGACGGTGCCGATGTACTTGCCCTTTCTTAATACGCTGCAACGGTCGGCAACCGCCATAATTTCGTTGAGCTTGTGGGTGATGAACAAAATCGACTTTCCTTCCGCCGCAAGGTTTTTCATAATCTTCATAAGTTCGTCGATTTCCTGCGGGGTAAGGACTGCCGTCGGCTCGTCAAAAATCAGGATTTCGTTGTCGCGGTACAGCATTTTCAAAATTTCGACGCGCTGTTGCATACCGACCGTAATATCTTCGATAATAGCGTCGGGATCAACCATAAGACCGTACTTTTCGGAAAGCGCGACAACCTTTTCGCGCGCCTCTTTTTTTGTCAGAAAGCCCGCCTTATTAGGTTCCGCCCCAAGAATAATGTTGTCAAGTACGCTGAACACTTCCACAAGTTTGAAGTGCTGATGCACCATACCTATGCCAAGCGCGGTTGCGTCGTTGGGATTATTGATTTTTACGACTTGTCCGTTTTTCAGAATTTCGCCTTTTTCGGGCTGATACAAGCCGAACAACACCGACATTAGCGTGGATTTTCCGGCGCCGTTTTCACCAAGAAGGGCGTGAATTTCCCCGCGTCGAAGTTGCAACGTAATATCGTCGTTTGCGATAATTCCGGGAAATTCTTTCGTGATATGGCGCATCTCAATGACGAAGTCTTCGGATGCGTCATTTTTTACATAGTTTTCTGCCATATCGATATAACCTCAAAATTGATATTTTTATTATACTATATATCGGCTGTGTTTTCAAGAAATTTATATATATTTAATGTTTCACCGCATAAAAAAAGGAAGGCAGAGCCTTCCTTTCTTTTTGGTTTTCAATTAGTGAATGTTAGCCTGAGTGGTTACTTTAATCGTAGTCGCAGGCATTTTGTCGATTGCGTCGGAAATCGTGATTGTTCCGTCAAAGATTTTGCCGACAAGCGCTGCATAATCTGCTTTCGTGAAGTTCTTCATCGACCAGGTGTCCGTCGGGAGTTGTACGTAGTTCAAAGAAGCGTCGGTGCCCGATACCATACCCATATTGGAAACTGTTCCGCTGTATTTTTTCCAGTTGCCGTCTTTGATTGCTTGAAGAACCGTGTTAACGGTAGGAGCAAGACCTTTCATCGCGGAAGTTACACACATACCTGCTTCGTATTTGTTGATAACGTAACTTTGGTCGCTGTCAACACCGATGACTTTTCCGTGGACTTTCTTCGCCGCTTCGCAAGCAGAAGTAAAGATACCGCCGCCGCATGCGAATACGACTTCTGTTCCGTTTTCATACCAGGTATCCATCGCCGCAGTGATTTCAGGAGTGCCGTTGAATTTGCCACCGTATACGTAGTTTACGGAAACCTCGTTTGCAATGCCGAGTTCGACAGCAGCAGCGTTAACGCCTTGTACGTAACCGTAACCGAAACGGATAACCGCAGGAACAGCCATACCGCCGACGAAGCCGAGTTTCTTATAGCCTTCTTTAACGGCAGCATAACCTGCCATAAAGCCGGAGATTTCTTCGCGATATACGAACGTTGCTACGTTGCTGGGAATGGTATAATTGTCACCCAAATCGCCTTGCGAAACGTCAAGTGCGACAAACGTTACGTCGGGGTTTGTTTCGGCAACTTCGACAACGGTGCCGCCGAATGCATAGCCGGGCATTACGATGACGTTGAAGCCTTCCTGGATTGCTTGTTCAACAGACGCGACGCGAGCTTCGGTGTTATCGCCTGCGGGCTTATAGTATTTGAACGAAAGTCCGTTCGCTTCACAGAAAGCCTTGCTTGCTTCGTACGTGGTCTGGTTGAAAGACTGGTCGGTGATATCGCCGTAGTCGGTAATCATCGCAACTTTCATTTTGCTGCCGTCACCTTTATCGTCACCTTTTTTGTTGCACGCGGTGAACGCGAAGCAACTTGCAACGATAGCCACAACAAGAAGCGTTACGAGTAATACTTTTTTCTTCATATTCTTCTCCTTTAGGTTTATAATTTAGCAGTTTAGTCTGCTTAACCATCCTTATACATAGCGAAACGGTCAAAGAAAATAACCTCAACCGTTTGTCAATTTGATTATAGCTTATTTCAAAAAACAATGTCAAGACTTAATCAAAATTATTATTAAGGATTTATAATTTAAATATAATTATACGCGTGTCGTGTTTTTTGCTCAAATAATGAAACCGCAAGTTTATGCGACAATCCGGTTGTAAGAACCCTATTTTTTGTCATATTCGACAAATTTCGCAACAAAAAGACGCCCAAGGTTTTCCTCGGGCGTCCGACGTCGTTTTTTGAAAAATTATTTGTTCTCGCCAAGAAGTCTGGACAAAAACTCCTTCGTGCGCTCTTCTTTCGGGTTTGTGAAGATGTCTTTCGGCGCGCCTTCTTCGACGATGACGCCCTGATCCATAAACACGACGTTGGTCGCAACGTCCCTTGCAAAAGCCATTTCGTGCGTGACGACAACCATCGTAAGCCCGCTTTCGGCAAGCGTTTTCATAACGGACAAAACCTCGCCCACCATCTCGGGATCGAGCGCGGAAGTCGGCTCGTCAAAGAGCAGCACCTCGGGCTCCATTGCAAGCGCCCTTGCGATTGCGACGCGCTGTTTCTGCCCGCCCGAAAGTTGCCCGGGACGCGCGTCGACGTACGCTTCCATACCGACAAGTCTCAGATACTTCCTTGCCCTTGCTTCGGATTCTTCCTTTGAAAGTTTCAGGACTTTTCTGGGGCCGACCGTGCAGTTTTTCAGTACGTTCATATTTTTGAAAAGGTTGAACGACTGGAAAACCATACCCACCTTTTTCCTGAATTCCGCAGGGTTTTTGGTGTTGACGACGTTCTCTCCGTTCAAAAGTATTTCGCCCGAAGACGGAGTTTCAAAAAGGTTGATACAGCGAAGAAGCGTGGATTTGCCGCTGCCCGACGCGCCGATTATGCAGGTAACGTCGCCGCGGCGCACGGTGAAGTCGATGTCTTTCAGGACTTCGTGATCGCCAAAAGATTTTCCAAGGTGTCTGATTTCGATGACGACCTCGTTTTGGGCGTTATCCGCGCGGGTTTCGCATTCCGTTTCGTTTGTAAAACTATCGTTTCTGATTTCGTCAGTCATTGCCGTTACCTCCGGCGGCGGTCTGTTCACGCAAGATAGAGTCCGCGTCCATATTTTGCGAGCCCTGCACCGTATAGTTCTTTTTGCCGTCCATTTTCTTTTCGATAAGGCGCAGAATGCGTGTTATAGTGAAAGTCAGCACAAAGTAGATTATCGCGACAAGCAAATACGTTGCGAAAGTCTGGTAGTTTATGGAGTTTATCGTGTACGCCACAAAATACAGTTCGGTAAAACCGATAACGTTAAGCACCGACGTATCTTTGATATTGATGACGAATTCGTTCGCAACAGACGGAAGAATATTCCTTAAAACCTGCGGGATAACGACGTAAAACATCGTTTGCGCGTGCGTCATACCGATTGCGTGCGCGCCCTCGAACTGTCCTTTGGAAACGGATATGATACCGCCCCTGACGATTTCCGCCATATACGCGCCGGTGTTGATCGAAACGATAAACAAGCCGGCAAAGACTACGTTCAGCGTGACGCCGTTGTTGATAAGCGCAAAGCCCCAGAAAATTACCATCGCCTGCACCATCATCGGCGTGCCGCGGAATATTTCGACGTAAGCCGAAAGTATCCAGTCGGCAGCTTTTTTCAGAACTCTCAGAAACTTGTTTTTCGGCGTGGGCATCGTGCGGAATACGCCGATAAGCAAACCGATGACAAGACCGATTATCGTACCGATTATCGATACGAGCATCGTGTAACCGATGCCCTTGAATATCATCTGGTGATATTTGGCAAATATATCAGCCATTTTTTGAAAAATGTTCATTTTTCTTCCTTAATTACAGTATTATTCCTCGGGTACGGGATCGGGGAGAACGGTTTTGCCGGTTGCAAAGAAGGTTGCGTCGCCCATCATTTTGACGCGTTCTTCCGCCGAGATTTTTTTAAGTGCGGCGTTGATTTGATCTTTGATACTGCTGTTTTTAATCAAACCGATTGCGATTTGCACGTCTGCGGGAGATGCCGCAAAACCGGTATCGTTGTTTTTGAGAGGGATATAGGTAAGCTCTTCGTTTGCCGCGCAGTCCGCTTTTGCACCGGGCTCTTCCGCAACGTAACCGTCGATAGCCTTGGTTTTAAGAGCGGTGATAAGCGCGGGGAACGTATCCATCGGAGTTTGCGGCAAAATGCCGTATTCACTTGCCTGCGCTTGCAATGCGTCGTTGTGGAAAGTACCGATTTGCGCCGCGATCTTTGCGCCGTTAAAGTCGGCAAGTTTCGTGGCGTTTGCGAATGCCCCGTCCTTTCTTACGACGATGACAAGTTGGCTTGTATAGTATGCGTCGGAGAAATCAATGGCTTCTTTTCTTTCGGCGGTGGGGCTCATACCCGCGATGATCATATCAAGCGATTTTGCGTTGACAGCGGGGATCAGCGCCTCGAATTTATATTTTACGATAACAAGTTCTTTTCCAAGGGCTTCTGCGATTTTTTTCGCAATCATTACGTCATAGCCGTTCGCATAGCCGTCCGCGTTCGAGATTTTGACCGCGCCGTTGGATGCGTCCGTCTGGGTATAGTTAAAGGGAGCATATCCGCATTCCATACCGACGTACAGTTTGCTGTCGTCTTTCTTGTTCTGGCAACCGGTGAAACAAAACACCGCGCCGACAAGCAACAGAGACACAAGCATTACGGAAACAATCGTAGTAATTACTTTTTTCATTTTAGTTACTCCTTTATCTGAAAATTTTTCAATAACAAAAATCCGTTAGCGGAAACTAACGGATACAATAAATGCAAAAATGATAAAACTATCAATATTTAACATCAAGCGCTCCGCAAGTTCCCTTGCGACAGTTTGCAACGTATTTCCCTGCAACCCAACGGCAAAATCTTCCGGATAAGACTTCCCGTTTCGGCAAAACTTCCTTTCCCTCGCCCCTTCAATCCGTTGCGGAGCGGTTACTCATAAGCTTTGCGCCTCTTAATTGTTGTTATCATATTATCAACAAACTTTCGCTTTGTCAACCGATTTATCGCACAAAAGTACATTTTTTGAAAATCGTGCAAACAACTCACACTTTCTCGCGATTTATTGATTATCAATTATTTACGCCTTATATATTAAATACAATTACCGTAATCTCTCTTTTGACAGCAAAAAACCCGACTGAAACGTCGGGCTTTTTGGCGGAGCATTAGTAACGTAAATCGAATACTAAAAGTCAAGAAGGTATGTACCATCAGCATATTTTCTAAAAGTTACATATGTTTTTCCATAATTATCGAGCATTTGTTTTGTTATATATGCCCCTGATGGCTCACCAAGTTTTTTTCTTATCCATTCTCCCAAAATAGCATTACTTTCGACACTATGCAGTGCTTTATTCCCCGCTTGAGCCATTCTCATATGAAAAGAGCCAAAATCTTTTGTTATCACTTTGAACATTGGACAATTTTCATCGTATGGAGTAATCCTATCAGGGAAAAAATTTTCACGTTTATCATTTCTATTGTAGGGTATATATGCTTGATTCCTATTGCGCTTCGTTCCATTTGGACGTATTCCCCAATTTATACCAGAACCATACCCTGTATCACTTCCATCTGAACGTAATAACGAAACCCGTAAAGTATCAACGGGAGTTTGTTTGTCATAACGTAAATATTCGCGTTCTGAATTATCAGGTTCGTCAGAATCTTCGACATTGCTTTTTATAACTTTCCGCAAAAAATCTAAAGCGGTTATATCGAAACAATCAATGGTGTCGGGGAGAATACTATAGTAATATTGCAATGCTTTTTCCGCATCACATAAATTTACAATCTCTCGCCGCTTATAAAAAGCATTCATTGTATAGTTTAACGAGCCACAATAAGCCAATTCAGGAATTTCTATTCCATTATCGCCAAAATGCTCCCATATATATAATTTTGAATGTACTTCTGCTCCGTTACAAATATATCGGCAAGTAATATTAGGCATTTCTCTTGAATCATTAAGAAAGTGTAATAGTCTACAAATATCCTCATGTTTTTTCTTGGATAAACTCGACTTTGTCATACCCAATATGATTTCAACTTTTAAGTTTTTGATAAACCTATTATTTTTTATCCCTTCAGAAAGTTTTATCATGTGAGTCGAAATTCTATCACAGTCGGTAAACGCCGTTACAATTTTTAAAACAGAACAAGCAGGAGTAGAATCCACTCTTGCAGGAGCATATAATACAGGTTCATCAAATCCTGATGAAATAAAAGTGTTCGCAGATATATCCATCATTTATTCCTCCATATTAGGGTTTACCCATGGATATTGAATTCCTGCAAAACAATTTAACAATGCTGATATTACTATTTCAGAAAGTTTGCAAGGAACAGCCATTCCGATTTGCTTTCTAACGCTATTATAATTTCCTAGAAATTCAAAATCATCAGGGAAAGTTTGAAGTCTTGCTCTTTCTCGATTTGTTAATTCTCGATTAGTCCAATGATACATATATGTACCTCCGCCGCCTGCCGCCGTTACTGTATATGCAGGTTTTTTAGGATGTAACTTTTTATATATTTGACTAATTTTTGTTTTCGTATGAATTTTTAAATCTTGAGGGAAATCATTTCCAAGCCGTTCCTCGGCTTGCCAAATGTTTTCACCTGGATTTATAAGCGATAGCCTTTTAATAACTTTTTCTGACAATTTTCTAATAGAATTATTGGGCGCAGAGGGTGGAATATTTGAAAGTGCTGTTTCCGATGATATATCCTCGTCACAAAATAATTGAGGAGATGGCACACGAAAAACGACAGGAATATCATCGCGAATACCGACAATAATTACTCTGTGTCTTAATTGTGGTATCCCATATTCTTCTGCCTTATATAGGTTGACAGTTAAACGATAACCCGCAGCCCTCATATCGTTTAAGATTATTTTAAAATCGCCACTACCTGCAGAACGAATGCCTGAAACGTTTTCTGCAATAAAGCACAGAGGCTTATAAGTTTTTAGGACCTCAATTCCAAACCAATATAATTGTCCAAACTTTTCATTTGCAAGCCCCTTATGTTCTCCGACATTAGAAAAACTATTGCACGGAAAGCCGTAACAAAATATATCAATATCTCCCAAGGTTTTTATATCCAATTGTTTTACATCACAGCAATAAACACTATTAGGATTGTCGGGACATATATTGCGCCTATATGTTTCGCAAGTGTCGTAGTCATAATCATTCGCCCAAACATGCTTAATACTATATAGACCATCTGAACTTTTTGCTTTTAATGCTCCGTAGGCAATACCACCTGGTCCGCAAAAAAGTTCTCCTAATCTAAAAACAGTTTTTGACATATGCTCCCCAGCCACAGTAATTTTAATTTATTATATCATAAAAAGTGTTTTTTTTCAATCTCTTTTGGGCTATCACAAGTAATAATATTATA
>ULPT01065275.1_pt1 | contig 166702 bp, 152 predicted proteins | sample 1953751 | NCBI WGS metagenome assembly ULPT01 (sample SAMEA4835636, study PRJEB28245) | human gut metagenome | biome: gut microbiome; material: fecal sample | place: Denmark | collected 2008 | reverse complement strand
ATTTTTCGTGTATTTGTTTCCAAATAGTGGCACATCTTGCGTCATAAGCAAGATATTGTTCGTTCTGTTTTTATAGGTTTTCGCTATTTCGAACTCACGTTATATTAGCGTTTAATCGACCACTAATTCCTACCAGAAAACGATATCTTCTTGATATATTCCCAAATAAAAAAACCTCCTGCCCGATTAGAGCAGGAGGTTTTTATTTAATGCATTGAATGACATTTCAAAATAAATCCGAATGTGTTCCTGTATTCGTAAACAGCAAAGTCAATTCGGTGTCGTTTTGTTCCCAAATAAGCAACCAATCGGGACTAATATGGCATTCCCATGCACCTGCATAGTTGCCTGTAAGTTTGTGAGGTCTGTATCTTTGGGGAAGTGTACCCGATTCGGCGAGCAGTCGAACCGTTTCACGGAATAATTCTACATTATATCCTCGTTTGATACAACGTTTCAAGTCCTTTGTAAAAGCGTTGGTGTAAGAAACTTTATACATAACTTATATTCCAAGCGACTGAAACATTTCCTCTACGGTATCAAAATGGTGTACCTTTCCCTCGCGTGCTTCCTGCATTGATAATTCCACCCTTGTCATTTTTCGAGTAGAAGATTGCTTCTTTTGGGAAGATGCAATGAGTGAAGAAGACGTTTTATCTTCCACTTTTGTTGCACCCATAGACAATATCAAGTCTATAGCCTTTTTCATAGCAACATTGCGTGCATCATAGTTGAGTGTTATTGTAGCCATAATAGTTAAGTTTATCACATTATATAATTGCGCTGCAAATATAGTGCTAAAAAATGGGAATTGCAAATTTCTGCAAATAAAAAAACCTCCTGCCCGATTAGAGCAGGAGGTTTTTATTTGGCCAATGCACGATTGTGCATTGTACATTTGATTACAATTTTGCGCCTTGGGCGGTATAGAGGACACCGTCTTTCTCGATAACGAGAACACCATTGATAAGGCGTTTGGTTGCCTTAGGAGCCACAACGGTTGCATCGAGGGCAGTAGAAGGACCTACCAATACTGCATGCTCACACTCTGCGGTAGCAGGTACTTTAACATTTTGTACCATCCAACGACCGGGCCAAGCAACAGTGCTCCAGAGGATTTCAAGTGTGATGTTGCCATCAGCGTCAGCAGCAGGCGTATCAAACTCTACAGCCATGGCTTTTTCGCCACCTGCATCAACATCTGCCCCTGTGGTAGCCAAACCGGTTACTTGCAGATAATCAAACATTGCGTTGTTCTTGGCAGCATCCTGGTCGATACGAACAATGGTCTTTCCGTTCTTCGAGCCGATAGAAAGCAGTACGTACGAATTAGGATCTGCATTTTCTGCAAAGAGGTGTCCTACCTCAGTTTGGCAATACGGAGAAACAGCAGGTTGAGGTGTTGGATCTGCAAGGAAAGCAATAGTAGCATTTTGTTTACCTACCGTTTCAGGAATATTGTTATATTTAGTGAGATCTCCAACAATTTCTACATAGTCACCCACCTTAGCCACGGTTTTACCATCTACAGGTTTTGCTTGGTATGCTTCAAATACTTTACCACCATCTTTGGTATCTGCCAACCAAACCGAATAGTTGCCATATGTCGAAAAATCAGTAGAGGGAGTGCCTGCTAAAGCAGTTACATAACCGCGAATAACATATTTACCACCGGCAAGCACCTCATTATCTGCAGATACAGACAATGCCTTTTGGGCAGCCTCAGCACAAGTAAGAACTGTTGCAGATTTAGCCGTTACCTCGCAAGTTGCACTAACAGTACCTGCAGTAGCCGTAATAGTAGCCGTTCCTTCAGCGGCAACGATGGTAACCAAACCATTTTCAACAGTAGCCACTTTATCATTAAAAGAAGTCCAAACTACCTCTGTGGTAGCGTCTGCAGGAGTCAGCGTAGCCACTAACTTGATATACTTGTATTGCTCCATCTCTAATTCTGTTTGGTCAAGAGCGATAGCAGTAGCCTCTATGTCTGGAGCGGTGATGTAGTACTCTATTTTAGAAATCTGTACGAAACCATTCTTTGTACTCGATTTGCAATCATACGTAAGTTTGTAGTACATATTTTCTGTAGGGGTAGTTACTACATAAGGAAGTTCTCCTTTGGCAGCAGTAACCGTGATGGTCTGTACATCCTTTGTAAATTCAGCATCTGATGCCACGGTCAATGTGGCAGAATTAACCTTATCGGCGGTAACATCATCTATTGTAACAACCACCTTGGTAATGGCTTTATCAATGGCAGCCTTTGTGGTGATGGTGGCTACAGAAGCATTATTTTTTCTACCGCATTTGATATAAGTCCAATTGTTATTCCAACTGTTATTGTTGAAATTAGCAATACTTACGGTGAATCCATTGGTTGTTGATTCCCATGTTTTGGTGTAACTACTAGCCTCCTCTCCGCGGGTATTATTGTCTGCTGCGAAAGAGATAGTCTTATAGACCACGTCTGCTGCGAAGATGTTGCTCACACTAATTAATAGTGCAGCAAATAAAATGGATAATTTTTTCATAATGAAATAAATTTAATAGTTAATATAAAGATTATTTTTATTTCGTGTTTTGTAGAACGTTAATTCTTTATAGTTGTGGTGTCCGAGAGTTGTGGCGGTTCGTCGGTCAGTGGCAGATAGTCAGCGGCTTTAACGGACGATATAACCGAATGTCCTGTTTGTGTCTCAATGCGTTGGCGCGCTTCGCCCGCTATCTGCCCGCCACGGTGGGCGATATTGGCACTTGCCACATATCCTTGAGGGTTTTCGGTGCGGGAAATCTCTGCCGTAGTTGCTTCTGCCAACATATTGAGTGCCAACTCCATAGTGGTCATATTATCCCGCAGGTTCTCTTTCTTCAGCCCCTTATAGTCCTTATATTGGCGGGTGGTCTTTCCGCTCCACGCCTTGGTGATAATATCCGTAAGCGACGCATACTGCTGCCCCTCTTTTACGCCTGCCCGCTGCCATTCGTCGGTCAGTTCTTTGCGGGCGCGTATGGTTTGTACACGCTGGTTAATCCAACGGTCGGAGTAGCCCAAACGATGATAGTCGGCAATCGCTTGTTGGATAGAACGCTCGGGGTCTTGCATCTGGTCAAGCCGCTCTGCTGCCACTTGTGCCATCCATTGCTTAAACGGCTCCGCCTTGGGCGACGGGACGGATTGTATCAAGCGGAAAAGTTGCTCTGTATCAGCCACATCCGTCATACGCATTTTCCCGTCAGCGGCTTGCATCTTGAAAGCGTGACAATCTGTCACGGTTTCATTTCCTTCTTCCTTTAATCGTTGTTTTAATTTTCTCCAATAAGCAGCAGGCGAAGCACTATCCGTTAATACTTGTATCACATCCACAATGGAGAAATACCATTTCTCCTGTTCGCTATCCCATACGGTGCGGACTTTGCGGTCTTCAAAGAGTTGTATTTGCTGTTCGTGGCTCATAGCGTTTATCGTCTGCAAAATTACGACTAAATTCCGATACTTGCAAATAAAACAGAAAAATTAACAGAAAAACAACATTCACAAGGAGACAACCCATTGTGACATATAGCGCACACAACGGTATTGTGCGCCATTATGGCGTTTACCCAAAGGGCATTCGCCAAAAGAAACGAGAAGAAAGAGATCTTTTTCATAGTATTCGATTTTTGTGGTGCAAAGATACACCCTTTTATACAACCGCACGTTGAACTATTTCCGAAAAAGGTCGAAAGAGAGAAAAAACGCGGAAACAAGGCAAGAAAAAAAGGAGAAAAACAACGTTTCTCTCCCTATAGCGCATAAAGCAACCTTTTTCCCCTAATCACTCCTTTTTGAAATAATGCCCGTAGTTTTGCAGAAAACGCTCTACGGCTTTGGGTAGCGCACCATAGTACTCGCCGCCGGAAGCATTGGCATGCCCTCCGCCGTCAAAGATCTCATGGGCAAAGACATTCACGGGACGGTCGCCTTGTGAACGGAGCGAGATTTTGATTTTCGTCTTCTCTCCTCCGTGCTGTTCTCTTTCCACCGCCGTAGTCTTGTCTTCCCTCATAAAGCACGAATAATAGACATCGCCTATCTGCAGGGGCAGATTAACAATGCCTTCCGCATCGCCCGACTGGAAATTGAAGCGATACAACTCCTTGCGACCCAGATAGATAAGTGCCGTATGATACTCCGGATAAATACGCATTTTCTGATAGAGGCAGTAGCCCATCAGGCGCATACGATCGGCACTATAATTATTAAATACATTATTATATACCGCATCTTTGTTCACCCCGAGCGCCACCATCTGTCCTACAATCTCATACATCTCGGGGTGGTTGGAATTGAACGAGAAATTGCCCGTATCAGTCATCATACCCGTGTAGAGACAAGTGGCGGCATCTACATCGAGTTGCTCTATCGGGAATGTACAGCCTCCCCCATTCATCGACTGATAGATAAACCGGTACACCAATTCCGATGCTGAAGCACTATCGGAGTACGACATCATCACATCTGCAAACTCCACAGGGTGAAGGTGGTGGTCAATCATTATCTTCGGGCAGGCAAGCGATACCAACTTGTCCCCAAGCGTTCCGATGCGTTTCGGCTCGTTGAAATCGGTGCAAATAACCAGTTGCGCATTCTCCAAAAAAGCATCCGCTTCCGCTTTTTGGGTATCATAAATCACTACCTCTTTCGCACCGGGCATCCATCTGAGAAACGACGGAAACGCATTCGGCACAATCACACGCACGTCGGCTTTGCCTGTCTGCTCCAAGAAACAGCGCATACCCAGACTGCTTCCCATCGCATCACCGTCGGGCGACAAGTGGGTCAGAATGGCTATGTGGTCGGCTTTGCGGATTAATGCTTGTGCTTGCTCTACCTGTTCGAAAGTCAGTTTGTTATGTAACATATCGGTCTTGTATTTTTCGGCAAAGATACGCTTTTTTTTGTGTAATACAAAATAAATTCGTAACTTTGCACGCTTAAAGTATCCTGCCGTATTAGGCATCAATGAGGAAATTAAATACTTAGCACAATATATGAAAAAGACTTTTTTTGCAGTTGCAGCGCTTATGGCAGCAATGACCATCAGTGCGGAAGACCAAGTGCTGATGACCATCGACGGCAAACCTGTGATGGCATCGGAGTTTATGTACATCTATGAAAAGAACAACCAAGAGGCATCGCTCGACCCCAAGACAATGGACGAGTATCTGGATTTGTTCGTCAATTTCAAACTGAAAGTAACGGAAGCCGAAGCACAGGGCATTGACACCACTGCGGCTTTCAAAAAGGAATTAGCCGGCTATCGCGCACAGGCTACGCCCAAGTATATGCAGGACAACGAGGCAATGGACAGCCTTGTCCGTCTCAGTTACAACCATATCTCGCGCGACCGACGCGCCGCACATATCGCTATCCAATGCCCCGCTAACGCAGGCGATTCGCTTGTTGCAGACGCCTTGGCAAAAATCAACGATGCACGCGTGCGGGTTACCACCGGCAAAGCCATCAAAAAAGGGCGCCGTATGGTACAGCAGAAACCCGAAGACTTCAGTAACGTGGCACGAGAGGTATCTACCGACCCGAGCGTACAGGAAACCGGAGGCGAACTCGGCTGGATTACCCCGTTCCGCTACGTCTATTCGTTGGAAGAAGTGGTGTATAGCACCCCCGTGGGCGAAGTAAGCAAGGTATTCCGCAGCCCCTATGGGTTCCATATCGTATTGGTAGAGGAGGAGCGTCCGCACGAGGAAGTACACGCATCACATATTATGAAAATGGTGCCGCGCGGCAACGACTCTATACGCATTGTCATGAAGGGCATTATGGACTCGATTGCCCAAATCGTGAATGCAGATAATTTTGCCGAGCAGGCACGCCTGCTGTCCGACGACAAAGGTTCGGCTATGCGTGGCGGAGACCTCGGATGGTTCGGCAAGGGTATGATGGTCAAACCATTTGAGGATATGGCGTTTAGCATGAATCCGGGTACGGTCAGCACTCCGTTCCTGAGCGATTTCGGCTGGCATATTATCTACCTGCAAGACCGTCGTGGTGTACTGCCTTTGGATAGTATGTATCAGCAGATTCTCACACAAGTGAAACGGGACGAGCGTGCCAAAGAAGCGGACAAATCGTTTATCCGCAAGACCCGTGCCGAGTACCAACTGCCCGACAGCCTGACTGATGCCGGAGTACGTGCGTATGCCGATGCACACCTCGAGGACAAGTATGCCGACCTGCGCCATCTCGTACAGGAGTACCACGATGGTATTCTCCTCTTCGAAGTATCGCTCCGCGAGGTCTGGGATAAAGCAGGAAAAGACACTGTCGGCTTGACTGAATTCTTCAACACCCACAAGAAAGACTATACTTGGGACACACCGCGATATAAAGGTTTTGTGGTCTATTGCAAGGACAAAAACACGATGAAAGCGGCAAAATCTATCATCAAGAACTCCGACAAAGACTCAGTGGAGAGTTATCTCAACCATCGTCTGAACCTCGACAGCGTAACATACGTGAAGTTCAACCAAGGTTTGTGGGAGCAAGGTCAGAACCCCGCTGTAGACAAATACGGATTCAAGCAGAAAAATGCGGAATATACCCCTTCGGAGGAGTTCCCCTATGTATTCTGCGTAGGAAAAGTGCTGAAAGCACCCGAGGAATATACCGACGAGCGAGGCAAAGTTACCACCGACTACCAGGACTATCTTGAGAAAGAATGGCTCAAAGCCCTCAAAGCAAAATATGAAGTCATCATCAATGAGGAAGTCTTCGAACAATTGAAAAAATAACCTCTTCATACGTCTGCAAAAAATATACGATTATTAAGAATGAAGCGTTTCGGCTGGCTCATAGCAATCGTGGGAATTGTACTGCTCAATGTGGCTGTACATTTCTGCGTGGTGCGCTGGGATATGACCGATGACCACCGCTACAGCCTCAGCCAACCTACCAAACAACTGCTCTCAGGATTGGAGCAACCGCTCGAGGTTACGCTGTATCTCACAGGCGACCTCAACTCTGGTTTCCGCCGACTGAAAACCGCTGCTATGGAGTTGGTGGAGGAACTGGGTATCTATGCCAGAGTGGATTGTCGTACATTCGATGCCGAAACAGAGAAAATACCCGAGCAACTCAGTCCCATTGTTATCCACGAACGGCAGAAGGACGGCAAGACTGCACAGACTACTGTCTATCCGTATGCGGGCATACGTTACGGCAACCGCAGTGCTATCGTGTCGTTACTCAAAAATAACCGCGGGATGTCGGGCGAGGAGAATCTGAATATCAGTATCGAGAACCTCGAATACGCTTTCGCAGAGGCAATACACGGGTTGTTGCAAACAGAGGCTCCGTGCGTGGCATTCATTGAGGGACATGGTGAACTGCCCGAAGAAAACGTCTTCGACATAAGCACTTCGCTCAGCCGTTATTTCCGGATTGATCGCGGTGTGTTGGGAGACGACCCGCATATCCTTGACCCATACAAAGTGGTCATCATTGCCGACCCACAGGGCAGTTTCTCCGATGCCGACAAGTATATCCTCGACCAGTATCTTATGCGAGGCGGGCGTATCCTGTGGGTGCTCAACGGAGTGCGTTTCTCTAATCAGGTATTGGCGGACGAAGGCTTTACACCCGTATTGCCATTAGACCTCAACCTCACAGACATGCTCTTCCGCTATGGAGTGCGGATCAATCCCGCACTGGTGCAAGACGTGCAGTGTCTGCCTATACCGGTAAACGTTTCGTCCGATCCGCAGAACCCCAATCTGCAACCTATGCCGTGGTACTATGCGCCGCTGTTGCTCACTTCGCAAGTGTCGCCTGTCACGCGAAATGTGGCACAGGTCAGTTGCACCTTTGCCTCTCCTATCGACATCGTCGGCGGCGAAGACGGCATACACAAAGAGGTCCTGCTGGCAACCTCCTCGGCAAGCCGGCTTATCGCTACGCCTGCCGAAGTGGACTTGACGGACATCAATCCGGATATGCAGACCTTCAAATACCAATTCATCCCCGTGGCATTCGCACTGGAGGGAGAGTTTGAGTCGGTCTTTGCACACCGGATGGTTCCTGAGAGCATACAAACCCGCAATGAAACACTTGCCAAGAGTGTCCCTACACGTCAGGTAGTAGTCGCTTCTGGCAGTATCATCCGCAACGACATACAGCAAGGACAAGCCCTACCGGTAGGGTATGACCGATACTCGGGTATGCAGTTTGGTAATCGTGATTTCCTAACCAATGCAGTATTGTATCTCGCCGATGACGAAGGACTGATTGCCCTACGCGAGAAAACTGTCGCTTTGCGCCTGCTCAACGACAAACGTGCACACGATGAGCGCACAAAAATACAAGTCATCAGCATTGTAACACCCGTTCTAATCTTGGCATTGGTAGACATTGTATTCCTGCTTGTGCGCCGTAGAAAATATGCAAAATAAGACTATGAAAAAACAGGACTATAAAACTATGAAAAAGGGACTCCTTATATTCACTCTCTTGCTTGCACAATGGTGTGTCGCCACAGCGCAAGAGTTGCTGCCCTACCCTATAGATACCATACAGGGACAGGCAGTATATCGCTATGAAGTGGAGAAAAGTATCGGACTCTACCGCATCAGCGTCAATTTCAGCGTCAGTCAAGAGGATATCATTCGTTGGAATCCTGAGTTGAAAGAACGCGGTTTACACTACGGCGAGATTCTCTATATACCCGTAGCAGGCAAAACCGTACCCGTAGCAAAACACTCTGTTGCCCCCGCCGTTCCTGCGGAAGCACAACCTGTATCAGAACCCGTAACGCTGCCCGAAAAAGAGGACAAACCGGCTTTGATATTGGAGGAGGTACACAAAGACACCCTGCCAGCCGATACACTTGCATTGTCGGCACAATCCGACTCGTCTGCCCTGCACATCGCATTGATGTTGCCATTCCAAGCCCGCAATACCAAGCGGGACAGAAATATGGATCGGTTTGTTGATTTCTACGAGGGCGTGTTGTTAGCCATACGCGAGTTACAAGCCGACACCACCCGTTTTATCTTGGATGTGTATGATACCGAAAAATCCGATTTGCGTGTGCGCCAACTGATAGACAGCGGGCGTTTAGAGGGTGTGGATGCTGTACTTGGGTTGGCATACCCTATGCAACTGATGCAGGTAGGCGAATGGGCAAAAGAGAAACAAGTGCCTGTCCTTGCACCTTTTATAGATCATATCGAGGGTATTGAGACCAACCCGTATATTCTCCAGTTCAACCCATCGAGCCAACAAGAAGCACAAGCCATGGCGGAATGGCTTTCGGAACACCGAGAGAAAGTAAACTGTGTGCTGATAGATGCCAAAGAAGCGGATATCCCGCAGAGTATCCGTCTGTTGCACAGAGAGATTATAGTACGTGATATTCCCACTACTACTACATCCATACGCAATATCCTCAACGACTCGTTGGGAACGGCACTACGCAATGATGTAGAGAACATACTCATCTTCAATACCGAGAAATACAGCAATATCCAAGTGCTGATACCCCGCATACAGAAAGTAGCAGGCGAACGCAGCATCACCCTCTACAGCAAGTATTCGTGGAGTAAGGAGAATATTCCGTTGCCGCAGATTTTCACCTCTGTATTCAAGCAGCAAATTATCAATGATGCAGTGTACGAAGAAGATTTCCAACGCTATTTCGGACACGAACATACTACAGATACACCACGTTTCGACTTGCTCGGCTATGATTTGATGAAAGAATTGGTTGCCTACCTGCAAGGCACGGAATACCACGGACTGCAATCCGATATTCGCTTTGAGCATATATCCGAAGAAGGCGGACTGGCCAATACAAACATTGAGATACAACGTATCAATCCTTGAAAACCATAATAAGACATATTGCCCTGTTGAGTGTTTGGTTTTGCCTGTTGGCAACGCCTGCATTGGCACAACCGCACCTGCGCATACCCGAAATGTATGTGGGAGTGCATGGCGGTGTGCTGGCATCAACGGTGCAGTTCTCGCCCACGGTGGCGAATATGTCGCCTATTACACAGGCGGTTATTCTCGGCGGAAACGGCGGATTGGTATTCCGCTATAGCGCACAGAAATGTTGTGCCGTACAGGTGGAACTCAACTATATGCAGCGCGGGTGGCGCGAGGCAAATACCGACGGGGCGTACACGCGTGCGCTACATTATATAGAACTGCCGTTCCTGATGCATATCTATTTCGGCAACCGGTCATTCCGTGGGTTTGTCAATCTCGGTCCGCAAATAGGATATTGCGTCTATGACAATCGCGGCCGTGGTGTGCGCCAAACAGAATCTGCCCATCAATATGCCCCATTGGACAAAGCGTTTGATTGGGGAGCGGCAGGCGGATTGGGTATGTATTACCGCACGAAAAAAGCGGGACTCTACCAAATAGAAGTACGGTTTAACTATAGTCTCGGCACAATCTTTGCAAGTTCTGCCACAGACTATTTCTCACAATCCAACCCAATGAACCTGAGTATCAACCTGGCTTGGATGTGGGAAGTCAAATCATACAAACAACAGCAATCCCATGCCGGTTGGATACCTATGAAAACAGAAAAATAGAACTACTGAAATACAATTACTAAAACTACAATGCAATGAAAACTAACTACGAGATTCGCTACGCTGCTAATCCTGTCGATGCGAAAAGTTATGACACCGAGCGTTTGCGTAAAGACTTTTTGATTGAGCGTGTATTTACCCAAAACGAGGTGAATATGGTCTATTCAATGTACGACCGTATGGTAGTAGGAGGCGCAATGCCTGTGGACGAAGTGCTGCTCTTGGAGGCGATTGACCCGCTGAAAGCCCCCTATTTCCTCACACGCCGCGAGATGGGTATCTACAATGTAGGACAAGGTAAAGGTATCGTCCACGTTGACGGTAAGACGTTTGAACTCGGGTATAAAGAAGCGTTGTATCTCGGGCGTGGTGACCGTCAAGTATCGTTTGAGTCGGCAGACAGCAACTGCCCTGCCCTATTCTATTTTCTTTCAGCTACAGCACATACCACTTATCCCGACAAGAAAGTCACCAAAGCAGAAGCCGTCGTGGCACACATGGGTAGCCTCGAGATGTCCAATGAGCGCAATATCAACAAGATGATTGTCAACCAGGTATTGCCTACCTGCCAACTGCAGATGGGTATGACCGAACTGGCACCGGGCAGCGTATGGAATACAATGCCCGCACACGTTCACAGCCGCCGTATGGAAGCCTATTTCTACTTCGAATTGCCCGAAGACCAGGCTATCTGCCACTTTATGGGAGAGGTGAATGAGACCCGCCATATCTGGATGCGCGGCAACCAAGCCGTTCTCTCGCCCGAGTGGTCGATTCATAGTGCCGCCGCTACCCACAACTATACGTTTATTTGGGGTATGGCAGGCGAGAACCTCGATTACGGAGACCAAGATTTCAGCAAAATAACCGACCTGAAATAAGTCAAAATGATAGTATGACTATGTGCTATCCTATAACCAAAATATAACTAACCACAAACAAAATCAAACACAAGTTATGAACAATCTATTTTCGCTAGAAGGCAAAAATGCATGGATTACGGGTGCATCGTACGGCATTGGTTTCAACATCGCCAAGGCGTTTGTTGAGGCAGGTATTCAGACGATTATATTCAACGACATCAACGAGGCGGCTCTTGAACGCGGACTGAAAAACTATGCCGATGCGGGTATCACCAATGTAAAGGGTTATGTATGCGATGTTACCAAAGAGGACGATGTGAAAGCCCTGGTAGAACAGATTCACAAAGAAGTAGGACAGATTGATATTCTTGTAAACAACGCAGGTATTATCAAGCGTATTCCTATGCACGAAATGAAGCGTGCCGAGTTCCAGCAAGTGATTGATGTAGATTTGGTAGCGCCGTTTATTGTCAGTTCGGCAGTATTGCCCGAGATGATGGAGCGCCGTGAGGGTAAAATCATCAACATCTGCTCTATGATGTCCGAACTTGGACGCGAGACGGTTAGTGCTTATGCAGCAGCCAAAGGCGGATTGAAGATGCTAACCCGCAATATTTGTTCCGAATATGGTTCGTACAATATCCAATGCAATGGTATCGGTCCGGGGTATATCGCTACCCCGCAAACTGCACCGCTCCGTGAGATTCAACCTGACGGCAGTCGCCACCCGTTTGACAAGTTTATCTGTGCCAAGACCCCTGCAGGGCGTTGGTTGGAGCCGAGTGAGTTAGGTGGTCCCGCTGTATTCCTTGCTTCGCACGCCTCGGACGCCGTAAACGGTCATATTCTCTATGTGGACGGCGGTATCCTTGCCTACATTGGCAAACAACCGGAATAATTCAATTATGAATTAAGGATTATGAAAAAATACTTGTATTTTATCGCTTGTCTGTTTGTGTTGGCTGCTTGTCAGCCAACCGAACAGGCACGTGTGTTTGGACGCTATGTTCCTGAGCGCAAAGACGACTTTGCTTGGGAGAACGAGTACGCCGCATTTCGTATGTACGGACCGGCTCTGTTGTCTGAGAACCCGTCTAACGGCGTGGATCTGTGGCTCAAAGCATCACCGGAGTTGGTAGTGGATAGTTTCTACTACCGTGAGCACGTTCTCGGTTTACCCTACCATATCAACTACGGCAAAGGTCTGGATTGCTACAAAGTGGCGCACACCGTCGGTTGTGGTGGTCTTGCAGTAGTGGCAGATAGTACCCTATATGTTGGCGGGCCCTATTCCTCATGGGAGATATTGGAGCAGACGCCTACTAAATTGGTATTCAAATTGATATATGACAGTCTGTTGGTTTGCGAGCAGATCATGAATGGTTCTGTTACCATTACCGCTGAAGCCGGCAAAATGCTCAACCGTGCCGATGTAGTGGTGAACTGCCCGACCAAGATACGCTTGCCGCAACTCTATGTAGGCGGCGGTATTTATCTGCACGACACGATTGACAACATGATGCAATGTACGAAATGCGGGGCTATTGCATACGCCGAAGATGCACTATCGGATAAGCAGGCTGCGCAAATGAACTTCGACTACAATGGTTCGACCTCGCAAGGACGTGACTATGTAGCGGTTATCACACCGGAGGGCACCCGCCAAGAGATAATAGACGGCAGTTTGCTCTCGCTGCGTGAGTACCACATAGGCGACACATTGACCTACTATTTCGGTGCATGCTGGAGTGAGTGGTCGGACGGCGAAAAGCGTATGCCTACCGATGAGAGTTGGTTTGAGGCGGTGCGCGATTTTGCAAAAACGCTGCAATAATAAAAATACACAAATAAAGGCATAAGAACAGCATATCCACCCGACATCCACCCGACTTTTCCATACGCACGATAAGGTGAGTTTTATTTGTGTTCTTTATCAAACAAGCAAACCTGATAAACATATAATTATCCACAAATTAGCCATATAATTTTGAAGTAAGGGAAACGGAATTACCGGATAATGAATGGGAATTATATATTTAATTAACGTTCTATAGATTATATAGATTATGACGTATTTAGTACTGCGTTTTTCCACGCTCGGCAATGTGGCTATGACGGTTCCTGTCATAGCATCAGTCAGCGCAATGCACCCCGATGACGAGTTTATCGTGGTAGCGAAGAAACGCCTGAGTGCTATGTACTACGGATTATCCAATGTGCGTTTTCACGAGGCGGAACCGCCATCTATAAGGAGTCTGGTGCGTCTCTATCGCGACCTAAGGCAGTACTCGGTTGATGTGGTGATTGACTTGCAAAAAGTGCCTTGTACATGGTTCCTACGGGTACTTTTCCGTTTAGGAGGAAGCCGCACCTATAGTATGGACTATGGGCGGTGGACAAAGCATCTCATCACGGTTTGCGGGTTTCGACTATCCAAATCGCTGCCTACCGAGTTCGAGCGATATCAGGCGGCTTTCCGAAAAGCGGGATTGGAGAGCGACGACCGTTTTACCGCCTTAGCGGTAAACGAACCCGCCCGAGAAGCGATAATGGAGCAATTCGGCGAGAAACACGGTAAATGGATTGGCATTGCACCATTTGCCAAATCAAGATCGAATATGCTGCCGTACAAGGTAACGAAAGAGGTAATCGCACGCTTGTCGGAAAACGCTGACACACGCCTATTCCTATTTGGAGCGGGACAGATAGAGTGCGAAATGCTTCGCCAATGGGCAAGCGTTTTTCCACGTACAACAAGTGTGGCAGGGCGGTTGCCTTTGGAGCAGGAGTTGGAACTGATGCGCCGTTTGGATTGTATGGTTTGTATGGATTCAGCCAACCAGCATCTCAGTTCATTGGTCGGACTACGTGCCATCAGCGTTTGGTGTGCCACCCATCCGGAACTCGGTTTTATGGGGTGGAAACAGCACAAAGAAGATATTGTGCAACTCGACCGCATAGCCTGTCGCCCATGTACGTGCCACGGCACAAACACTTGTCGCTACCGCAATTTTGCGTGCAGAGACATCAATGCAGAACAAATTATAAAACGAATATATGAGTAAGATTATTTCATTGGCAAACCAAAAAGGTGGTGTAGGAAAGACCACAACATCGATCAACCTTGCTGCCGCCTTAGCACAACAAAACAAGAAAGTGCTTCTCGTGGACGCTGACCCACAGGCCAACGCCTCATCGGGCTTAGGCATTGAGATACGCGACCTCGAGAATACGATCTACGAATGCCTTATCAACGGGATAGACCCGCATACGGCAGTAGTCAGTACATCGGTAGAAAACCTCTTTTTGATACCGAGCCATATTGACCTTGTAGGCGCAGAGATAGAGATGCTCAATATCGACAACCGCGAGACGCTGCTCAAGAATATCTTGTCGCAAGTGCGCTCTGAATATGACTATATATTAATAGACTGCTCTCCGTCTCTCGGACTGATTACCGTCAATGCCCTGACCGCCAGCGACAGCGTGATAATCCCCGTGCAGTGCGAGTTCTTTGCCCTCGAAGGTATTGCCAAACTGCTCAACACTATCAAGATTATCAAGTCTAAACTCAATCCATCGTTGCAGATTGAGGGCTTCCTGCTTACCATGTACGATAATCGTCTGCGTCTCAGCAATCAGGTGTATGAGGAGGTAAAACGCCACTTCGGAGATTTGGTTTTCAACTCAGTTATCTCACGAAATGTCCGACTCAGCGAGGCACCGAGTCACGGAATGTCCGTACTGGAATATGACCCGCAGAGCAAAGGCGCACAAAATTATATCTCGCTGGCAAAGGAACTAATCCGCCGCCAACAATAACATACGCATTATGAAAAAAATGACAGGACTCGGGCGCGGTTTGGACGCCCTAATCGATACCACGCATGTGGACACCAATGGCGGAAGCAGTATCAGTGAGGTGGAACTGAACAAGATTGTTGCCAACCCCGACCAGCCACGCCGTAATTTTGATGAGGACGCTCTTGCCGAATTGGCGGATTCGATTCGCGAACACGGCGTTATATCGCCTATCACGCTACGCAAGAACGACGACGGCACCTATATGATTATTGCAGGAGAGCGCCGTTTCCGTGCGTCAAAGATGGCAGGACTCAACTCCATTCCCGCCTATATCCGAACCGCCAAAGATGAGCAGGTAATGGAATGGGCACTCATCGAGAACATCCAACGTGAAGACTTGGATGCTATCGAGATAGCACTTGCTTATCAACGACTTATGGACGAGTACCAACTGACACAGGAGCGAATGTCGGAGCGTGTAGGCAAGAAACGTGCTACCGTAGCGAACTATCTGCGTCTGCTCAAACTGCCGGCAGAGATACAGATGGGTATCAAAGAGAAAAAGATTGATATGGGGCACGCCCGTGCTATTCTCGGCTCTCAATCCACAGAGCAGCAACTGGACCTCTATCAACGTATCCTCTCCGAAGGGCTATCCGTACGCAAGGTGGAGCAGTTGGTCAGCGAGGACAAACCCAAACCCGCAAAAACAAAAGTTGCCAAGAAAGAGAGCAACCCGCAGTATTTGCAATTAGAGCAGCAACTCGGTGAGGCTATCGGCAGGAAAGTGAAGATTGCCGACGGCAGACTGACTATATTCTTCAACGGCGAGGAAGACCTCTATTCTATATTAGAGCGTTTGCATTGAGACGTTTCCTGACCATATTGTTTGCCATTATTCCGTGCCTTCTTTGGGCGCAGAACGATGTCATATACCATACCCCCGATACGACATCAACCGATGAGGATCAGTACCACTACTATGTGGACTTAACTCGCCGTCCGGATGCCCTGAAGGCGGTGTGGCTTGGGGCAATTATTCCCGGTGCTGGGCAAATATATAACGGCAGTTATTGGAAACTACCTATCGTCTATGGCGGACTAATGGGCTGCGGTTATGCCATTTCGCTCAACCAATCGCGTTATAATAGTTACAAAACCGCCTATCGCGACCTATACAACGATTCACAGGCGGGAACGGTTACAAACGACCCGTCGAAATCCTACAACGCTATTCTGCCCGAAGGATATGACATAGATCGCCTCGGCGGAGTGAGCAAATACACCTCTACTCTCCAAAACTGGCAAAGCAACTATCGCCGCTATCGCGACTGGAGCATCGTTGCCACGATTGTGGTTTACGCACTTTCGCTCATTGACGCTTACGTGGATGCCCAACTATTCGATTTTGATATTTCACCCGACCTTACCCTAAACGTAGAGCCGCAAATCTACTACGACTTGCAGCAACAACGCAGTGCAGAGGTTAAACTATCGATTGTATTTTGAGAAAACACTTCCTATTCATATTGTGTGCGCTATGCACGCGTGCGTATGCACGTGAGACCGAGTCCGCCTTAGAATCTACTCCGCAGATAGTGGATTCTGTAGAAACACTCCGTGTTGACACCCTTGAGATGGATTCCATCGAACAAATCATCGAATCGATGGCTGATACTTTGGTGTTAGAACCGATATTCCCGCAACATTGGAGCGACAGCACTCTGTCTGACATCGACTTTCGTATGATGGAATGGGCTATGGGGTGGCTTGATACTACCGGCTGTGTAGCATACAAGGATACCATTGTGCTTCCCGACTCTGTCTATAAAGCCCGTCTGCAGGCTCTTCCGTGCGTAGTAGAATTACCCTATAACCAAATAGTTAAGCGTTTCATTTTGCGCTATGTACAGCGCGGCCAAAAGCAAGTGGCGCGTATGAAACGTATGTCGGAATACTATTTCCCTATCTTCGAGGAAGCATTGGACAGATACGGTTTGCCCTATGAATTGGAACTGATGCCTGTCATCGAATCGGCTCTCAACCCGCAAGCGCACTCTCACATGGGAGCCGCCGGTCTATGGCAGTTTATGCCTGCCACGGGAAAACGCTACGGATTGGAGATCAACTCGTTGGTGGATGAACGAATGGATCCTATCAAATCAACCGAGGCAGCATGCCGTTTTCTCAAAGCAATGTATGATATTTTCCAAGATTGGAACCTTGTGATTGCCGCTTACAACTGCGGTTCGGGAAATGTGAGCAAAGCCATTCACCGCGCAGGCGGGAAACGCGATTTTTGGAGTATCTACCCATACCTTCCACGCGAAACCCGCAGTTATCTGCCCATCTTCATTGCAGCCAACTACGCGATGAACTACAGCGATGAGCATGGTATATGTCCTGCTCCGTTGGAAAAGATTATGCTTACCGATACCATACTAACCAACCGGCGTCTCCACTTAGAGCAAGTATCCACCAAATTGGAGATTCCGTTAGACGAACTCCGCCGCCTCAACCCGCAATACACCCGCGATATACTCCCGGGCGGCACAACGTATGCTCTCTGCCTGCCGTCCGAAAAAGCAGGACTTTTCATTGAGCAGCAGGATAGCATTTATGCCCACAAAGCCGACCAACTGATCAACAACCGCCGTGCGGAGATAGATATGGCTAAGGTAACAGACATCTCGGGCGCATATCGTGTCAATGGAGTAACCTACTACACCATCAAAAACGGCGACACTTTGGGAGGAATAGCCAAGAAATTCCGTTGCTCCGTCAAGCAACTAAAAGCGTGGAACGGACTGAAGAACGACAATATCCGTGCAGGTCGCAAACTGAAAATATACAAATAAGTGGAAGAAAACAAACATAATACCGGTAGTCCATACGTCCCAGAAGACAGATTCTACTCCATTCGTGAAGTGATGGAGCGGACAGGATTGCCTGCTTCCACATTACGCTATTGGGAAAGTCAATTCTCACAACTCAGTCCGCGCAAAGACGGGCACGGCAATCGCTACTACCAACTATCGGATGTCGAACTTATCGGACGCATAAAATATATCCGTGATGAACTGAAAATCACACGTATAGAGGCTATCCGCCACGAACTGATGACTGCCGGCAGAAAATCTGACAATAAGCAGCGTGCCACCACTATTTTGGAACGTCTCCGTCAAGAACTCATTGATATCCGTTCTATGATTTAGTACCGCCTATGGAACCATTCTTTTCTATTATAGTACCTGTATATAATCGTCCGCAAGAGGTGGACGAATTGTTGGGCAGTCTCTGTACACAAACAGTTACAGACTTCGAAGTGATTATCGTTGAGGACGGCTCATCCATACCATGCGAGGCGGTTTGCCAATGCTACGCCGACCGTCTCAATATCCGCTATTTTGCCAAGAGCAACTCCGGACCAGGGCTCTCGCGTAATTATGGCGCAGAGCGTGCGCAAGGTACCTACCTGCTCATTTTGGACAGCGATGTAATCTTGCCTACAGACTATCTGCGCAATATTCAAGCCGAACTACAGCAGCAACCCGTTGATGCTTTTGGCGGTCCCGATCGGGCGCACGAGAGTTTCACACCCGTACAAAAGGCTATCAACTACGCAATGACGAGTTTTTTCACTACTGGTGGTATTCGTGGCGGCAAGAAAAAAATGGATAAGTTTTACCCCCGTAGTTTCAACCTTGGTGTGCGTCGTGAAGTATTTGCCGCTATAGGCGGGTTCTCTAATATGCGTTTTGGCGAAGATATAGATTTTAGTATCCGTATTTTCCGTGCCGGCTATACGTGTCGACTATTTCCTACGGCATGGGTATGGCATAAGCGCCGCGCCACCTTTCGCCAATTTTTCAAGCAAGTACACAATTCGGGCATTGCACGAATTCACCTGTATCAAAAGTACCCGGATTCGCTCAAATTGGTTCACCTGTTGCCTTCTCTATTCACCATAGGTGTAGTGCTTCTTTTGCTGCTCAGTATGGGAGGTATCATCGGGCAAATACTATGGTTAGCCATTATACCAGTTGCGTTATTATTATTCTATTGTCTATTGATTCTTACAGACTCTTCCATACTAAATCGCAGTATCCGTGTGGGCTTTCTCTCCATAGCCGCAGCCTTTGTACAACTCATTGGTTATGGGAGCGGTTTTTTGCGTGCAGTATGGAACTGCCTTATTCTCAAACGTACAGATTTCCAAGCCTTTCGCAAAACATTCTATAAGTAATTTTACAGATTATGAAATACAAAACAGACTTCAAACGTTGGTTACCCTATTTGATCATTTTTGCTGTATTTATCCTGTCGGCAATCGTCTATTTCTGGCCTGCTGTACAAGGCAAGGTTGTGTATGCGGGCGATAGCATAAATGGTACAGCAGCCACACAAGAGGGAATCAGATATCATCAAGAAACGGGAGATTATTCCTTTTGGACAGGATCTATGTTCTCCGGTATGCCAAACTATCAGATTGGTGGACACCGCAGATATACTGTGGATTCTATCTTATACCCGATTCGATGGGTTATGACAGCTGGCAACCGTAATCCGCTCTTTATCCTACCTTTTTATCTTTTGGCCTTTTTCCTCTTGTTTCGCACCTTCAAGGTAGATAAGTGGATTAGTATGGCTGGTGCTTTTGCTACTGCATTGTCGAGTTATTTCTTTGTCATCATTGCTGCCGCACACAATGGAAAATGCTATTCTATCACTTGGATGACATTGGTTGTCGTCGGTTTTATCCTTACCTATCGCAAACAATACGGTTGGGGAGGATTAATAGTGATGTTCTTTACCTATATCGGTTTCTTTGTACATCCGCAGATGTCTTACTACATCTGTATGCTGATAGGTATCCTGTTTTTTGCCGAATTGGCCATTGCTGCCAAAGCCAAAGAATGGAAACACTTCGGTATTGCCACAGCCATTTTCTTTGCTTCTTTTGCCGTAGGTATGGGAATGGGGAGTGCCGATGTATTTGTCAATCAGGAATATGCAGAAGAGACAATGCGCGGCGGACATTCCGACCTAATCAAAGATGCGGAAGGCGAGAATAAACCCAAAGGACTCGACCTCGATTATGCTACCGCTTGGAGTTATGGTATCAACGAAACGATGACATTCCTCATCCCAAACTATATGGGAGGAGCCAGCGGATATAACCTCGGTAAGGATTCGAATCTGGAACAAGATCTCAAGAAGATGGGAGTCCCCTCCCGTCAAGCCAAGCAGTTCTGCCAGTCCGCCCCAACCTATTGGGGAGAGAAGGCTTTTACCAGCGGGCCTGTCTACATGGGCGCCATTGTCTGCTTCCTGTTCCTATTGGGTTTACTCATTGTCAGCGGACCTTATAAGTGGGCGTTGCTGGTTGCCACACTATTCTCGGTTCTCCTCGCATGGGGACATCACTTTATGCCCCTAACCGAATTATTCTTTAAGTTCTTCCCGGTCTATAACAAGTTCCGCGCCGTGGAGAGCATTCTCATTGTCGCAGAAATCACGATGCCGCTACTCGGTTTCCTGGCACTAAAAACCATTGCCGATGGTTCGCTCTCATGGAAACGTCTCCGCAATAGTATCTTTATTGCAGGCAGTATCACGGGCAGCATTTGTTTTCTTACTGCTGTTGTCAGCGGCAGTATCGATGTTACTTCCACTTACGATGCACAATGGAAAGCACAAGTCGGGCAACAAATCTATGATGCTATCCTCAACCAACGCACGGCTATGCTGAAGGCGGACGCGTGGCGTTCTTTGGCTTTTGTGCTACTCGGTACCGGCGTAGTCTTTACGTATGCCTATATGCGTTACAACCGCCCGCAAGTGCGTAATCTCAACCTCTATTGCGGTATTGCTTTGGCACTGCTCATCGTTGTCGACATGTGGACTGTGGACAAACGATTCTGCAATGACTCTCTCTTCGTTGCCCGCAAAGACCGAGACAAAGCGTTCAAAATTCTGCCCTATGAGGAAGAACTTTTGAAAGATCCAAACCATTTCCGGGTTCTAAACCTCTCCACAAACACCTTCAACGAGGCACGCACGTCCTACTATCTCAAGTCCATCGGCGGTTACTCTGCTGCAAAACTGCGCCGTTACCAGGACCTGATTGATGTCCATATCGCCCCCGAGATGAACCCACTGATGCAGGCTATCTCACAAACCAATGGTTTCCAAGTGCCCTGCAATGGCGATAGTATCTTCCCCGTACTGAATATGCTCAACATGAAGTATGCTATCGTACCCCTCCAAAACGGACAGCAGATACCGGTGGAAAATCCTTATGCGATGGGCAACTGCTGGTTTATAAACGATCTGAAAGTGGTGGATAATGCCAACGACGAAATTGCCGCTCTCGGTCAGATTAACCTCCGCAACATGGCTGTGGTGGATAAGTCGTTTGCCGATAAACTGAATGTGGATATACCCGACATCGCACCCCTCATGGCATACGATGAGGATAAGATCGAACTTACTCACTATGCTCCCAATCGAATTGACTATCGCGCTCAGAATGAGCAGAATAAGATTGCTGTCTTTTCCGAAATCTATTATCCGCACGGATGGCATATCTACTTGCTCAACAGGGAGGGGGAACCAGACGTGGAACTGCCGCTCGCACGCGTCAACTATATGCTCAGGGGAGCCGTTATTCCTGCCGGTACACACAACATCGCGATGATTTTTGACCCGGACAGCGTCCACAAAGGAAATATGCTTTCTTTGATTTGCTTTGCATTGTTTGCCTTCTCTTTCTGCACCGTAACAGGTCTGAAAATTTATCGGCGGAAAAAAGGTAACGTATGAAAATAGCCATTGTTATTCCGGTCTATCGAACTCCCAACCGATGGGAGAAAATATCCCTACGGCAATGCTGTAAAGTGCTTGGACAGTACGATCACTATCTCATCGCCCCCGATAATCTGGATACATCCGCATTTCAGTCATTGTGGGCAGAATATGGATTATCGCTGTATGAAGAACGTTTTGCACCAAAGTATTTCAAAGGGCTAAACGAATATAATCAGTTATGCCTCTCACACGAATATTACGTTCGTTTTCTTGCGGGGGGGGGTATTCGCACATGCTAATCTATCAACCGGATGCTTTCATTTTCAAAGACGACCTAAGCAAATGGTGCTCCAAAGGATATGAATACATTTGGTGCTCCAAATGTAGGTAAAGCACGACAAAACGTATATTCACCCGCTATGCCGATGCGTGTAGGCAATGGTGGTTTCAGTCTGCGTAGTATCCCCGCTTTTATGCGCTTTTTCGATGGACAGAAACCGGTATTCAACCTATGGCATGTACTGACCTCACCGCTTATTCGGAAGCCTAACTATTGGTGGATAGTTGCCAAAGCCCTGAAACTCCGTTTCACAGGCAATACGCCTACCGAAGTATTGGCTCATTGGCAGGGAAATGAAGATGATTTTTGGGGCTGTTTGTTAGCTCTGAGTGAGTATGCGCTCTCTAGACCAGTTCCAGAAGAGGCACTACAATTTGCCTTTGATCGCTTTCCGAGAGAATTATACGCACGTATAGGACACCTCCCTATGGGGTGCCATGCTTGGCACAAATATGAGTACAAAGAATTTTGGAAACCTATCATTGACAAGGCATAGTTTTTGTGTAGCCACTTACGATAAAAAACTGCAGCGAAATTTGTTCTTATCCTAAATTGTATATATCAGAAAAAAATCGTATCTTTGCAGTTCATTTTCGGCTGATAAAAAAAAGAAAAAATGTCATTACAATGTGGAATAGTAGGGTTGCCTAATGTAGGCAAATCGACCCTTTTCAACTGCCTGAGCAATGCCAAGGCACAGTCTGCTAACTTTCCTTTTTGCACCATAGAACCCAACGTGGGCGTAATTACCGTACCCGATGAACGACTGATTAAACTGGGCGAACTATGCAAACCGGAGCGCGGAGTGATTCCCACGACCGTTGAAATCGTGGATATTGCGGGTTTGGTTAAGGGTGCCAGTCAGGGCGAAGGACTCGGCAACAAATTCCTTGCTAACATTCGCGAGACAGATGCTATCATCCACGTATTGCGTTGTTTCGATGACGAAAATGTGGTGCATGTAGATGGTTCAGTGGACCCCGTGCGCGACAAAGAGATTATTGATGCCGAACTGCAACTCAAGGACCTCGAAACCGTAGAATCGCGTATTCAGAAAACCGAAAAACAGGCAAAAGCAGGTGGCGACAAGCAGGCGAAAATCGCCCTCGAAGTGCTTTATAAGTACAAAGAAGCCCTTTCGGAGGGTAAAAATGCGCGTTCTGTCGAACTCCTCAACAAGGAGGAAGAACAGGCTGCCAAAGAGATGTTTCTCCTCACAAATAAGCCCGTGATGTATGTCTGCAACGTGGATGAAGACGCGGCTGTGAACGGAAACAAATATGTGGAGCAGGTCAGAGAGGCAGTCAAAGACGAGAATGCACAGGTGCTTGTATTGGCGGCAAAGATTGAGAGCGAGATTGCCGAATTGGAAACCTACGAAGAACGCCAAATGTTCCTCGAAGAAATAGGACTGAAGGAGTCCGGTGTCAACCGTCTGATTAAGGCGGCGTATGCCCTTCTTGAACTCCGCACGTTCCTCACCGCCGGAAGTGATGAAGTACGTGCGTGGACTTTCAAAGCGGGTAGCAAAGCACCCCAATGTGCGGGCGTCATACACACCGATTTTGAACGTGGTTTCATTCGCGCCGAAGTTATCAAATATGACGATTTCATCGCACTCGGAGGCGAGGCGGCATGCCGTGCTGCCGGCAAACTGGGTATTGAGGGAAAAGACTACCTCGTGCAAGACGGCGACATTATGCATTTCTTGTTTAATGTATAATTTGTTTAATTTTCATTCCTCCCTCTTTGCCTGTTTTTTAGCGGTGCATTAGCGGATCTAAGGCGGGGGAACGAAATGTAAAAATAAAGGTATGTTTGATTTTTTTAATTCTTGGATGCAAACAGGCGGATGGCTTGTTGCAGGTGTACTCATCGTAATGGGATTTGTGTTGCTCATTATGGGTGCGGATTGGTTGGTTTCCGGCGCGAGTGGCGTGGCTAAACGTTTCCATATCAGCAACTTAGTGATAGGTCTGACCGTAGTCGCAATGGGTACGAGCATGCCGGAGTTTGTGGTAAATATGGTGTCGGTGAGCGAAAATTCCACCGATCTTGCTATCACAAATATTCTCGGTAGCAATATCCTGAATGTGTTTCTGATTTTGGGTAGCACAGCCCTGCTTTACCCGATTTCATCGCAAGTTACGAGTCGCAAAGTGGATATTCCCTTGGCTACTTTGGCAGGTCTGTTCATCTTGGTGATGGGATTTTTCTCCGACGGAATCTCGCGCGGGGAAGGTATTTTCTTGCTGGTTATTTTCGTGGTATATATGTTTTTTACCCTGCATCATGCCAAAGATTATGCCGATGATAGCGAGGATATTCGCCCTATGCACCTTGGTAAAGCCGTTGGTTTGATAGTGTTGGGCTTGGCTGGTTTGGTCATTGGTGGAGAGATGATTGTCAAGAGCGCGGTGCATATCGCCACAGAGGCGGGGGTCAGTCAGGCGATAATTGGTCTTACGATTGTCGCACTTGGTACTTCGCTGCCTGAATTGGCTACGTCATTGATGGCTGCGGCGAAGAAAAATTGCGATATAGCACTCGGAAACGTCATCGGAAGCAACATTTTCAATGTCTTTATGATTCTCGGCTGTAGTGCCACCATCGCTCCGCTGCCCGCTTACAATGGATTTATTGGGGACTGTCTCATGGCGGCTTTGGGCTGCTTATTGGTTTGGCTATTTGTCATGACCAACAAGAAGCACGAGATTCGTTGGTGGCATGGAGTCATTTTGTTGCTTATCTATGTCGTATATCTCGGATATAGACTGATGAATGCGTGAGAAGTTGCACCTTATCAGAGTCCCAACTCATTCAATAATTGTTGGTTAAAAGCGGTTCGTTCGGCGTCTCTAAACCACCCCCATTTATTGAAATAACGACACATATTTATAATGTGTATCCACAGAAGGCGCATACTATGGTATGAGCCTTTTTTGTGATTATGTACAATCGTAACGGCAGGATAATAGAGTGTCAGATAGTCGCGATGGATAGTCCGTGTCAGGTCAATATCTTCCGGATACATGAAGTACCGTTCATCAAATAGTCGCGCTTTCAACGCGGCTTCCGTGCGCAAAAGCATAAAGCACCCGCTCAGATAAGGTACATTCATAGGCTTATCATACCCCGAGTCGCGCAGTTCGTACCGCGCATTACGTTTTGCAATCCAACGCTTCGGCAAGAACCGTCTGCCAAACACATCTATCGGCGTAGGCAGCAGTTTGCAGAGATATTGTGTCTCTCCATTCGGATATACCACTCGTGGCAATAGTTGCCCCACCATCGGTTGGGTCTCCATAAAATCACACAATGCGTCTATATCTTCCGCCTTTACTACTATATCCGCATTCAGCACAAGGTGATATTTTATCCCGTCATAGATGCTTTCCCGCAGGGCTACATTATGCCCTTTGCCATATCCGACATTCTTCCCCATGAAGATATACTGCACCTTGTTATCGGGCAAAAGTTGCAATATTTCCCTGTCTACCTCTGTCTCCGAATTATCCACCAAATAGATGGCATGTATATATACCACGCGAAGCAACTCCCCAACCAAAGGAATTACTTCGCCTACCCAATCCGGATGATATAAGACGACAGATACATTGAGCATCAGTGCAAAGAAACTACAGAATTTCCATTAATTCACGGCGGCAGAACCATGCTGCCAAAAGAATAGCAAAAACAAGCGTGGCTAAAATAGAAGTTTGAAAGGGATGCGGACCCACCTTTTCATATACAATAGTTGGTTCCGACAAAGTGACAAATGGCTTTCTTACCACCATCTGCGCTTGGTATATTACCTGTTGCCGATGAAACGACTCATATATCTGTCTGTAAGTATCTGCATTGTTCGAACGAGTATGCACCGCCTCTTTCCACTCGTTTTCAGCATTGAGAGTAAGTGTATCTATATGACTTAATATACTCTCTATTTTCTGTGTCTGGTACCCCATAATCAAGGCTTCCAATTGATTTTCTACGTGCTTGGCGACCTGCGCGCTAACCAATGGATCCTGCGTTACCACATCTATTTTCACAATATCCGTGCGCTTGTCAAAGGTACAAGTTATCTGTTGGCGCATTATAGCCATAGTAGCCGCCTGACCTTGTGTGAGATATACTTCATCATTGGTTGCAGAAGAAACAGGCGCATATGTAACTTTTCTGCGGAACAAGCGTATAATACTACCTTTCAAGCGCTGAAAAAGCGGCTTGCGCATATAACGATTGATATAATCCGAATAGGTACCTTCAAATTGTCCGTCTAATGTGCTGACAGGTGCTGCGCAGAGCGATTTGAGCAACTGCGATGAAGTAACCAAATCGCTATAACTATACTCGTTGATACTGTTTCGCGTTTGGAACAACCCAAGATCATACTGTTCCGAACTATTGATAGTCAACGTTCTGTCGCCGTCAATGGCACGCTGATCTTCTACCACAAGACTCCAACTGCTCTGATAAGTCTTTGGCACACAAAACATAATGACGAGGACAACTACAAAACATACAGGCACAGACCAATAGAACAAAATACGATGTGCATGCAGGTGCTGTGCCATTCGTTGATATAATGATGTGGTATTATCTTGAGTATCCATAAAAAACGAAAAATGGTCAGAAGAAAATCCTCCCGAAAAAAATGTCGGTTGGTGTTGGTACAAATAAGTCCAAAACTCACGTTCTGGACTTATTTTGGATTGTAAATGCCGTGCGACAGTCTGCAGCGTTTTCTGCCGGAGTCTCTGCTGCGGCAGCCTCTTGAGCAGCCTCTACTGCTGCTGCGGCCAATGCGTCAGCAGCCTCTTGGCGTTTCTTTGCTACCTCGGCAGCCTTTGCCTTGTTGCTCTCTACCTCTTGTGCGAGAAGAGCCTTTGCTGCGGCTGCTTTCTTGTCAGCCTCGGCTTGGCTGATTTTGCCATTCTTGGCGTCTTTCTGAGCCTTCCAAGCATCGAAACGCTTTTGAGCCTCTTCCTGACTAAATGCGCCTTTGGCTACACCGCCGTTCAAGTGCTTCATCAGCAGTACACCCTCATCAGAGAGAATGTTACGTACGGTGTCGGTCGGTTCTGCACCTACTGTGAGCCAATACAGAGCGCGCTCAAAATTTAGAATTACTGCACTCGGATTGGTGTTGGGGTTGAAAGAACCAATACGTTCGATAATTTTGCCATCACGTGGCGAGCGGCTGTCTGCTACTACGATGTGGTAGAAAGCATAGTCTTTATGACCATGACGAGCCAAACGAATCTTTGTTGCCATTTAGACTTTTGTTTTTTTATGGGCTACGACTACACGAATCGCCTGCCCGGGTTAAAAAATAATAATTGTGCCGTGTGTCCCTATATGGAACTAAAAGCGTGCAAAGTTACACTAAATTTCTCAAACTTGCAAATATATTTTGTCTTTTCGTTTTTTTTCTGTAATTTTGTACTCGGATTGAGAGTTCGATAGCGTTTCCCGGAAATGCAAACGCCGACAAACAGACACTATTATCGCCAAAACGCTGTCATTTTGTATTTCGGTCTTTCTGCCGATTTTGTCGAGTGCTTGAGCAGACCTTGAGCAGTTCTAATCAAGTGCGTGGTAAATGTCAAAATGATATGATTATATGCGTTTTGGTGGCATTTTGTTAATAAAAGGTATGGTTGGCACAATTCGTCGCCTATCGGAAAAAGAAAATATATGCATTACTCTGTAAATCCATATACCAACAGACTGATAAAATGATTATCACAAATCCCAAAATAGAACAACCCGTCCTTCGTCTCGTGGGTGAAGAGGCTGACCGATTGCAACTCGATTGCTATGTCATTGGCGGTTGGGTGCGCGACCTGATTCTGCATCGTGAGAGTACCGACATCGACATCGTTGTCGTCAAACGCGATCTGGAGCACAATCAGCAAAAAGAAGTGAGTATCGGTATCCGGCTGGCAGAGGCGGTCGCCAAACGTCTGGGCAAGGGTGCGCACTTGAGTGTCTTTCGTACCTACGGCACTGCGCAAGTGAAAAAGCACGGTCTCGAATTGGAGTTTGTGGGCGCACGTCGCGAGAGTTACCAACACAACTCGCGCAACCCCATCGTCGAAGACGGCACTTTGGAGGAAGATCAAAACCGTAGAGACTTCACAATCAACGCGTTAGCCATCTGTCTCAATAGCGACCGCTATGGCGAGTTGTTGGACCCCTTTGGCGGTATCGAAGATATGGAGCATTGTATCATTCGCACCCCTCTCGACCCCGACATCACATTCTCCGACGACCCCCTGCGCATGATGAGGGCGATTCGTTTTGCCACGCAACTCGGTTTCTCGCTCAACCTCACCACTTTCGAGGCAATTGAGCGCAACAAAGAGCGTATCCGTATTATCACCAAAGAGCGTATCGCCGACGAACTGAACAAAATCATGCTCTCCCGCCGTCCGTCGGTAGGCTGGCTTTTGCTGGACAAAACCAGACTTCTACCCATCATCTTCCCCGAACTGGCAGCCCTCAAAGGGGTGGAGGTCAAAGAGGGTAGGGGGCACAAAGATGTGTTCTTCCATACATTGCAAGTGCTTGATAATCTGTCAGCTAAATCTGACAAACTATGGCTTCGTTGGGCTGCCCTGTTGCACGACATTGGCAAACCGCGCTCCAAAGCGTGGGACCCGCAGGCGGGCTGGACGTTCCGAAACCACAACTATCTCGGTGCGCGTATGATTCCGCGTATATTCAATAGGATGAAACTGCCGCAAAACGAGAAGATGGACTATGTTGTCAAGATGGTGGACCTCCACATGCGTCCCATCAATCTCATCGAGGACACGGTTACCGATTCTGCCGTCCGTCGTCTGCTTTTCGAAGCAGGCGACGACATCGACGACCTCATGCTTCTCTGCGACGCCGACATCACATCTCGCAATGCGGACAAAGTGGCACGTTTTCACCATAATTATGAGTTGGTACGCCGTAAAATGGTCGAGTTGGAAGAGTGCGACCGTATTCGCAATTTCCAACCGCCCGTGCGTGGTGAGGAAATCATGCAACTTCTCAACCTGCCTCCTTGTGCCATGGTGGGAGAACTCAAGGCGGAAATCAAAGATGCCATCCTCGATGGTATTATCCCAAACGAGTATAATTCCGCCAAAGAATATCTACTGAAATCAGCCAGAGAGAAAGGACTAACCACCAATTCATAATTTGTGAATTCTACCTAATATAATACAAAGAAACGCCCCTGCTCATTTTGAACAGAGGCGTTTCTTACATATAGAAAACACTATTCCTCAGAAGGAACCATAACCACCTCAAACATATTACCGGCATTCACCAAATCGCGCAATGTGCTTTGTACCGTCTGAGCAGTAATGGCATTTACTGCATTTTGATAATCAGCAACATAGTTTAAACCATAAGTATAGTATAAATAGATGATATTCGACCAGTAACTATTCTTCTCGATATCCTCTTCATAGTCTTTGAGCATTGATTGTTTCTCCTTAGCCAAATCTACGGCAAGAGGTCCGTTCTTTATTATTGTATCTACTTCCTCATGAATGATACTCATCAGTTTCTCTTGCTTTGCAGGGTCGGTATCAAACTGCATAATCAACCTTGCACGCGGTACGGGACGCATATCCACTGTTCCATAGCAACCTACTCCGTATGAACCGCCTTCGCGCTCACGAATAGACTCAAGATAGCGGGTGGAGAGGACACGACCTATCATCTCCATATTCAAATCGTTGGCCAACGTATAAGGCATATCATACGAAGTATATTGAATACGATTGGAGGCAGTGGTTGTTTCCATCTTGCGAGTGAAATAGTTTTTAAGAATACCCGCAGGGGTACGTACATCATTATCACGGAATGTTTCACGATATTTGTTTGTTTTCATACCGCCGAGCCATTGGCAAATCAGTTTTTGCGTGGCTTTGTCGGTCGGGTCTATATTGCCCACAAAAACAAACGTAAAATCCGCCGGATTAGCAAAACGTGCCTTATAAACCGCCAAAGCTTTCTCCAACGAAACCTTATCCAAAGTTTCTACATTCCAAAGTATGGTGCGATCGGAATGATTGCTGCCCATTACGGAAACAGAGTCTGCAAAAACAGCCTTGGGATTCTTATCCTTATTGAGCAGTTGATTATGCAAAAGCCCCACCAGCGTCCGATAAGCATCTTCATCGTAACGGGGAGCAGTGAACTGCAAGTAGATTAACTGAAGCATCGTTTCGAGGTCTTTGACAGACGAAGATCCACTCATTGTCTCGGAATAAGCATTGATAGAAGCGTCCACACTGACCGTCTTGCCCGCAAGGGCTTTTTGCAAGTCGGTACGTGAGAGATTACCTAACCCCATCATACTCACAACATCTGCAGCAAGGTTAGCCGACGGCAGGTCCTCGGTAGTTACAAGCGACAAACCGCCTTGGGAAAAAGCATTGAGTAGTATCTCGTCTTGCTTGAAGGCGGTAGGTTTGATAACCACCTTCACGCCATTGGAGAGCGTCCACTCGGTGGTACCCAACTCGGTATTGGTGGTTGTCTTCTTGATTTTGCCTGTACGCGGGGCTTTTTTAACCAACTCAGTATTGATTACCTCCTCTTTCGGAGCCTCTATCTCCATAGTCTCGGTCTCTTTAAGCAACAAGAGAACCGTCTCCTCGGTAGGGATATTAACCCCCTCTTTGAGAGGTCCGGTGATAGCTACGGTAGGTTTGTCATCAATGAATTGTTTGGCAATCTCGTTTACAGAAGCTAGATCTATCATCGGAAGAACTTGTTTGACAAAATTGTATTCCCATTCAATCCCTGGCATAGGTTCATGGTCTTCAAAGTTGCGGATACACTCTTGCGCAATAGCACGATTCTTGCGGTTGTTGCGCTCGTTGTAAGCTTTCTCCATAGTATTGAGGAACTCGGTCTTAACGCGTTCTAACTCAGCATTTGTAAAGCCATAACGGTGCATTTTCTCCACTTGCAGGAGGAGATCTTTGAGTGCCTCTACCTCTCGTCCTTCCTTAGGAACGGAAACAGCCACAAACGCATCTTTAAGTTTTACAATTTCCCCATAGTAGCAGCCGGCACCTTGGAAAGATGCATTGGGATTGAGAGAGAGTTCCTCAAAGCGGTTGTCCAACATATCCGTAATAAGATTGTTGATAACCGTCTGCATGTACGCAGGCAGCGTATTTTGAAATTCGACAGGTATCTGCGAATGTTTGTACTCCAATTCAATACGGGTGCCTTGTGCCTCTGGGTCGAGAGCAATAGCAATCAGTGGAGCAGCGTTGTCCTCTACGGTGTAGAGCGGACGCTCACCACGATTCTCACGGGGGGGAACATCTGCCCAAAGAGCTTTGATTTTCTGCTCAATTTGATCCACATCAATGTCACCCACTACAATGATAGCCTGATTATCAGGACCATACCATTTGTGGTAGTATGCACGCAGAGCATCGTAGGCGAAATTGTTGATAACGGCAGTATCACCAATTACATCGCGTTTAGCATATCGACTACCGGGGTATTTTTTTGCACGTATTTCCTTCCATAAGCGACGGTCGGCAGTACGCCCTGTACGCCACTCCTCACGAATGACACCACGCTCAGCATCAATCTCATCCCCCTCCAATAGTAATCCGCAAGCCCAGTCGTGCATTACTAACAGAGCAGAGTCAACAATTCCCTCACGATAGGTAGGGACATCGGAAAGACGATAAACCGTTTCATCAATGGAGGTGTAGGCATTGATATTCCCACCAAAGTTCACACCCACAGACTCAAAATACTCAATGATACCTTTACCGGGGAAATGCTGCGTACCATTGAATGCCATATGCTCCAAAAAGTGCGCCAAACCATTTTGGTCATCTTCCTCCAATACTGCTCCTACTGCCTGTGCAATATGGAACTCGCAACGCTGTCTGGGTTGCTCGTTATGGCAGATATAGTAGGTGAGTCCATTGTCTAACTGCCCATAGCGTACATTTGGGTCGCGCGGAAGTTGCTCCGGCTGTTGTGCCGAAACGAACAGCGTTGCAGCAAGCAACGCAATACTAAGCGTTAATTTCTTCATTGTCGATAGTATTTGGTGTTGTATTATCTATTTTTTTCTCATTGTCGGCATTGTTTTCCATTTCCGCAGTTTCCTGTTCTTGTTTTTCGTTGGCTTCGATGATTTCATCACCGCGACTCTTCCACGGACGCGGACCAAGAATGTGCTCCACATCTTCGGAAGTGATAACCTCTTTCTCAATGAGCAGTTGGGCTATTTGGTGGTGTCCCTCGGCATTGTCTGTAAGAATTTTACGTGCGCGCACCATCTGCTCAGCAATGATAGCGGCTGTCTCTCTGTCAATCAGTTCTGCCGTTTTGTCAGAATAGGGTTTAGCAAAACCATAATCGTAACGTCCAGTAGAGTCGTAGTAACTGACATCTTTCAGTTTGTCGCTCATACCATAGTAAGCCACCATTGCATAAGATTGTTTGGTAGCCCGCTCAAGATCATTGAGAGCACCAGTAGAAGTCTGATGCAAGAATAGTTGCTCAGCGGCACGCCCCCCCAACAGAGAACAAAGTTCATCGAGAATATGTTCCTTGTTGGTCAGTTGCCTCTCTTCTGGCAGATACCACGCTGCACCGAGAGCGGCACCGCGCGGAACAATGGTCACTTTAACCAGCGGGTTTGCCCAACGCAACATCCACGAGATAGTAGCATGCCCTGCTTCATGATAAGCGATAGAACGTTTTTCTTCTTCGGTAAGAATCTTCGTTTTACGCTCCAAACCACCCACGATACGATCGACGGCATCCATAAAATCCTGTTTGCCGACTTTCTTATGATTATTGCGAGCAGCAATAAGAGCAGCCTCGTTGCATACATTGGCAATGTCAGCCCCCGAGAAACCCGGAGTTTGCTTGGATAGAAAATCAACATCAATGGTATCATCAATCTTGATAGGGCGGAGATGCACCTCAAAGATTTCTTTGCGTTCCTGAAGGTCCGGAAGTTCGACGTGTATCTGCCGATCGAAACGCCCTGCACGCAGCAATGCCGGATCAAGCACATCAGCACGGTTGGTGGCTGCAAGGATAATTACACCCGAGTTGGTACCAAAACCATCCATCTCGGTAAGCAATTGATTTAGTGTTGATTCGCGCTCATCGTTTCCTCCTGCCATCACACTTTTTCCGCGCGCACGACCGATAGCATCGATCTCATCGATAAAGATGATAGCAGGTGCTTTCTCTTTAGCTTGGCGAAAAAGGTCGCGCACACGACTCGCGCCAACGCCAACAAACATCTCGACAAAATCGCTACCTGACATTGAGAAGAATGGTACATCGGCTTCCCCCGCTACGGCTTTTGCAAGCAAAGTCTTACCTGTTCCAGGAGGACCTACAAGGAGTGCACCTTTGGGTATTTTGCCACCAAGATCTGTATATTTCTTCGGATTCTTAAGGAAGGCGACAATCTCCTGCACCTCCTGTTTGGCACCGGTAAGACCTGCCACATCCTTGAACGTAACCTTATCTTTTTTTTCTTTGTCAAAGACCTGCGCTTTGGCTTTTCCGACGCTAAAGATACCGCCTCCCGCCGACATACCGCTGACACCGCGACTCATCCACACAAAAAAGATAATGAGTAGCAGGAACGGAAACGCATTCACCAAGAAAATATACCAATAATTCTTTGATTGTTTATAAGTTACATCTATAGGCTGCTTGCCCATTTCTTTGCGGGTGGCATTCACACCATCAATATACTTGGCAAACTCATCAACACTCGGTATCTGTGCACGCAGTTTGCCGTTTGCCTGCTCGCCCTTGGCTTGCTCACCAAAGACTATGGCATAACTCTTTGGATGGATAGTTGCTTCTACATGATTATCATCGTATACCACCATCTCGCGAACGGCATCGCTTTCAATATACGCCGCCAATTTGGTATAACTCAAGCCTTTTTGTGCGCCACCATCTCCATCACCAAACAGAAAAACGGCTATCAAAAGGAATGCGAATGTGTATAACAGCCAACTAAACCAACGAAAACGCGGCTTTTTCGGTTCTCTCTGTCCATCCGGGTTGGTACCGTTTGGTGCGTTTTGTTCTTTCTTACTCATTCAAAATCATTTTTATTCATCCGGCAATTCGGTTACTTTACCGTCAGCCCAAAGATGCTCGATGTCGTAGTATTCACGGGGCTCACGCTGCATAATATGGACAAATACCGTGCCATAATCCATAGCAATCCACTCAGCGTTCTCCTGCCCTGCCATTGTCAGAGGATGCACATGGGTCATAGTACGAACATAGTCGTCCACCTCATCAGCAATGGCACTTACCTGCGTAGCACTATTTCCCTCTGCAATTACCATATATTCAACGGGTGCCTCTTTAATCTTCTTTAGGTCAATGGTTACGATACGTTGTCCTTTGCGGTTGCGGATACCCTCAATGATGGTCTCCACAAGTTTCTTAGTTGATATTTCTTTCATAATGTATATTTGGAAATTACGTTTAGAGATATTTTGCGGCAAAGTTACTATTTTTTTCTGAGATATACAATAGAAATTGATTTTACCAAAGTCAATCATACAAAATATGCTCCCAATTGCATTAAAACGAATATTCTGTATAAAAAAGCATGCATCACGGATAAGTAGCATATAAATTTACCAAGAATTATTGATACATTCCGCTACAAATGGTTATCAGACACGTTTTTGATAGTGGTAGTCAGAATAATCTTTGTTGCGAGTGCTGTCAAGGCGTGGATATTTGTCGTGGAACTTACGACGGAGATTACGCCACCAACGTGAGATATCATCGCCCTTGCCGTGTCGCCACCAGAGAAGCAACAACCAGCCAAAGAGCATACCGCCGAGGTGGGCGAAATGGGCTACATTGTCGCCCGTAAAGCCAATCACTCCGCCGAGCCCCGCAAAGAGTTCGATCAGCGCATAGACAATCACGAAGATACGCGCGCGGATAGGTATCGGCACAAAGAGAATATACATCGGCACATTGGGGAACAGCCACCCGAAAGCGAACAGAACACCGAACACGGCACCCGATGCACCGATAGTAACCATATGATTGATAGCAGAGATAACCTTAACTTCCGGCAGAACAGAGAATGCGTGTTGAATCATCAACGCCCACACGGCTTCCTGCATAAGGGCGGCACCAATACCGCACACGAGATAGTAGATAAGGAATTTACGGCTGCCCCACTCGTTTTCCAAAACGGGCGCAAACATCAGCACGGCAAACATATTGCAGAATATATGTCCGAAATTGGCGTGCATAAACATATACGTAAATGGTTGCCAAACATAGAATCCCGTTGCGGTGAAATAGTGAAGGCCGAATATATCAGTCAATTGAATGCCATAACGTTGCAGTACGACATCAAGCATCCAAACGATAAAATTCGAGAGGAGCAGGTAGCGTGTAACTGTAGGTAAATTTCTCATAATAAGCACAAAGGTAATACAATAAACACATACAACTATACAAAAAGCGTGCTTTTTTAAGCAAAAATGATGTTTTTTAGGTGAAAAATAGCATTTTTATAGGTATATTGTTTGCGGTTTCGCTTTTTTGTAGTATCTTTGCAAGCGTTATCCGTAGACTTTATAGTCTGTTGGTAAGCAAATTAAACGTTTAATTAATAACCAAAAAACATTTTATTATGAATAAGGCTGAACTCGTTGCTGCCGTTGCAGCAAAAGCTGAAGTATCGAAAGCAGAAGCACAAAAGGTTCTGGATGCAGTATTGGACGTAACCGTAGATGCATTGAAGAAGGGTGAGAGTGTACAACTCGTAGGCTATGCAACTCTGTCTGTAGTAGAGAAAGCTGCTCGCAAAGGTATCAACCCTGCTACCAAACAGGTGATTGACATTCCTGCAAAGAAAGCAGTGAAATTCAAAGCAGGTGCAAAACTCGCTCTCTAATAAGACATAATCGAATAGAACGAGTTGCTCAGTTTGGGCAACTCGTTTTGTGTCGCTAAGTTTCCTACTTACTCCGCTCGCGAGAAACAAAAGATTTTATTCAGAAGCAGAGACGGGAGACAATCTTTGAGGTATAAAATCTGAAAAAATAAAAAGATATGTTGAATGTAATTCTTTGTGGTGCACCCGGCAGCGGCAAAGGGACACAATCTGATTTCATTGTAAAAAAATACGGTTTACAGCACCTGTCAACAGGCGATGTGTTGCGTGCTGAGATTAAGTCGGGCAGCACACTCGGGAAAGAAATTGACGCTATCATCTCGAAGGGAGAATTGGTACCCGACGCAAAGATGATTGACTTGATTGATAATTTCATCGAGAACCTGCCAAAGGACTCGAAAGGTGTTATTTTCGACGGTTTCCCCCGCACAGTAGAGCAGGCAAAAGCCCTAACCACGCTATTAAAAAAGCATAATATGAATGCTGTAATGCTGGATATGTTTGTAGAAGAGGAGGAAATTATCCAACGCCTGCTGAACCGCGGCAAGACAAGCGGTCGTGCGGACGACAACTACGATACTATCAAACAGCGTCTGCAAGTATATAAGGATGTAACAAAACCCGTAGCGACCTACTACCTGCACAACAATAACTATTTCGCTATCAACGGCAACAACACAATGGAGGATACGTTTGCACAAATTGATAATATCCTGCAACGCGTAAAATAATAAATTTGTATGTTAGCAAATTTGTAAATAGACTCACTTATGCCATCAAACAACTTTATTGACTACGTAAAGATATACTGCCGCTCGGGTAAGGGCGGTGCAGGGAGTATGCACTTCCACCGTGCAAAATATCTGCCAAAGGGTGGTCCGGACGGCGGAGACGGCGGCCGCGGGGGCGATATCATTCTGAAGGGGAATCGCAACCTATGGACGCTGCTACACCTGAAGTATCAAAAGCATGTGATGGCAACCGACGGCGGAAAGGGCGGCGAAAGTCGCTCTTTCGGCAAAGACGGCGAGGATAAGATTATCGAAGTACCTTGTGGTACGGTGGTTTATGACGGCGACACCGGTGAGTATATCTGCGAGGTAAAAGAGCATAATGAGCGTGTTATACTGCTTAAGGGCGGTCGCGGCGGATTAGGTAATTGGCATTTCCGCACAGCGACCAATCAGGCCCCCCGCTATGCACAGCCCGGCGAACCCGCCATAGAACGCAATGTAATCTTACAACTGAAAGTACTCGCTGATGTGGGTTTGGTTGGTTTTCCGAATGCAGGTAAGTCCACGCTGCTGAGTGTGGTATCGGCAGCCAAACCCGAGATTGCAGACTATCCGTTTACCACGCTGACACCACAATTAGGCATTGTGTCCTACAGAGACGGACAATCGTTTTGTATGGCAGATATACCAGGTATCATTGAGGGGGCATCAGATGGTAAAGGTCTCGGACTACGTTTTCTGCGACACATTGAGCGCAATGCGGTGTTGCTGTTTATGGTGCCCGCCACGACTGAGGATATCGAAGCGGAATATAACATTCTACTCAGCGAGTTGGAAAAATACAACCCACAGTTGCTGACCAAAGCGCGTATATTGGCTATTAGCAAATGTGACATCGGTAAACAGCCGGATACGCAAAGACTTTCGGATAAATTGAGTATCCCCGTGGTGGCGATTTCATCGGTAAGCGGATTAGGTATCAGCGAACTGAAAGATATGCTGTGGACGGAACTGAATAAGGAGCAGAACCAAGTGATTGAGATTTCGCACTCGCCGATAGATGTAAAAACAATAGAGAAAAACGAGCAACCGCAAGAAGAGGAGGACGAATCAAAGACGATTTACCTAAACGAAGTTGAGGAAGAATGGGATCTAAACAAGTATAAAGGAATCGGTTGGGACGAATAAAAGACCACTTGTGACTAACAGAAATTAGATGAGTACGTATGATCGGGTTATAGAATGGCGGGAACGCCACATCAGCGAGAAACAATTAGTATTGATTCTCAGTTTCTTTGTGGGCTGTTTTTCCGCTTTGGCGGCGATTATTCTGAAAACATTTATCCACCTTATCCAATGGTTCATCGAGGAGCACTTGATTGCCGATGAACACACATGGTGGTATCTCATCTGTCCTATGATTGGTATCACGCTGTCGGCATTGTTTGTACGATACATCGTTAAAGATGACATTTCGCATGGTATCACAAAGATCTTATATGCTATATCTCAGCGCAAATCAATTATCAAAGCCCACAATATGTGGACATCCATTGTCGGATCTGGATTGACCATCGGTTTCGGTGGATCGGTCGGCGCAGAAGCACCTATTGTATTGACTGGTGCTGCCATAGGGTCGAATCTTGCCAAGACATTTCGACTCGAACAAAAGACAATGATGCTAATGATTGGGTGTGGCGCAGCCGGGGCAATAGGCGGAATATTCAAAGCCCCTATTGCGGGATTGGTCTTTACGTTGGAAGTGCTGATGATGGACTTGACAATGGCATCTGTAGCGCCACTGCTGATCTCGTCAGTAACGGCGACAGCTATCTCATATATCGCAACTGGTTCCACACCAATGTTCCCACTCAACACCTATGAAGCCTTCCACATATCGAACATTCCGTGGTATTTGATTTTGGGTATTGCGTGCGGACTAGTATCGCTCTATTTCACACGCGGTATGAACCATTTGGAGCAATGGATGAAACACAAAGTGCAGAATTTTTGGTTGAAGATTGCATTAGGCGGTGTTACGTTGGGTGTGTTGATATTTCTCTTTCCACCGCTATATGGCGAGGGATACGGAGTAATTACGCAATTGATTAACGGTGACTCACTATCGGCATTAGAAAATAGTCCTTTTACCCGTTGGGGAACAACGACATGGGTGGTTGTGGGCTATTTTGTACTGGTTATCGCTCTTAAGATTGTGGCTTCAGTGGCGACCAACGGCGGTGGTGGCGTGGGCGGTATTTTTGCCCCCTCGTTATTTATGGGTTCGTTAGTCGGGTTTGTTACGGCACGTCTGCTTAACCTCACCGGCCTGAGCGTACCCGAGACTAATTTTGCCCTTGTAGGTATGTCCGGACTGATGTCGGGCGTTATGCATGCCCCATTGACGGGTATTTTTCTGATTGCCGAACTGACGGGTGGATATCATCTCTTTATGCCACTGATGATTGTGTCAGTGGTATCATATCTGACCATCAAACTCTTTGAGCCGCATAGTCTGTATGCTATGCGTTTGGCACAGAAAGGTGAACTGCTTACGCACAACAAAGATCGTAATGTGCTGACGCTATTGAAGATGGAGAATGTATTGGAGACCGACCTAACTACCATCTATCCGGAAATGACATTGGGTGAATTGGTGAAAGTGATTGCTGACAGCCGCCGGAACATATTCCCCGTAATAGACCACGAAGGACACCTGAAAGGCGTGCTACTACTGGACGAGGTGCGGAATATTATGTTCCAACCACGCTTATATAAGCGTTTTACGGTGGGGCAACTGATGACCTCGCCTGAAGCAATACTGACGTTTGATATGCCGATGGAAAAAGTGATGGAGACATTTGAGGACACAGGAGCATGGAATCTGCCCGTAGTGGATGGCGAGCGACGTTATCTCGGTTTCGTCTCCAAGTCCAAGATATTCAATTCATACAGGCATGTATTGGTACATTTCTCGGAAGAATAGCCGCTAAAAATTTCCTAAAAACCTAAATCCTCACCTCTATTGACCATGAACAAAAAGATATTTATTTCAACAATAGTTTTCTTGGTATGTATTCCGTTATTCGGCACGGCTGCAGCGAATACTACAGAAAAGAAAAATATCTCCTATCGGCACGAGGTACGAGTGGGCGTAGGCGAAATGTTTTCCGATATTTTTATTAGGGCTTGGTCTGTAGATGAAAGACAAAACATTTTTTGGATTCCCAACCTGTATGCAGACTACATGTACCATTTCAACCATTGGTTAAGTGCCGGTTTGCAGGTGAATACCACGTGGAATGGCGGCAAGTCACGCAAAAGAGATCAGGAAGATGCAGTTTGGCATTCCTATTTGTATGATGTTGTTGCCTTTATGCCCACAATACGCTTTACCTATTTTCATACAGACAAGAACCACGTGGCACTATACTCGGCATTGCATGCCGGCTATGGTGTGGGAATTGACAAGACAGGATATGAGGGAAGCGGATTTACGGGAGGCATGACAGCATTGGGTATTTCTTTCGGCGGAGAACATCTGTTCGGTGCTTTTGAAATCGGAGGATTATTCAGTACAGGCCCTTACGAACAGATATGTTCCCGTATGCTGTCTATGGCTATAGGGTATCGTTTGTAAATTGTCTTGAAACATACAAAAAAGAGACCATCCCCTATTGACGGTCTCTTTTCTATTTTTCAACATAGTGTGTTCGGTTCGTAGTTGCGCCATTTATTGATGAGAGCAGTCATATCCTCCGGCCACTGGCTATCAAAAAACATCCGTTTACCGGTACGCGGATGAGTAAAACCGAGGGTTTTGGCATGCAATACTTGCCGCGGACAAAGGGCAAAACAATTCTGTATATATTGGCGATATTTCTGCGTTCGCAAGCCCTTTAGAATCTCCATTCCGCCATATTTCTCGTCAGCAAACAACGGATGCCCTATATGCTTCATGTGAACACGTATCTGGTGGGTTCGTCCAGTTTCAAGCCGGCACTCTACCAACGTCACATACGGATAACGCTCCAATACACGCCAATGGGTTATGGCTTCCTTTGCATTAGGGTTCTCCTCTAAATCCCATACCTTATATATAGTTCGGTCGCGGTTGTCGCGTGCCAATGCCCCCACGATGGTACCACTATCCTCCGCAAAAGTGCCCCAAACGAGAGCATTATAGGTTCGCTCGGTAGTATGGTCGAAGAACTGACGTGCAAGGTTGGCTTTTGCTTCCGGTGTTTTGGCAATAAGGAGCAACCCACTAGTATCCTTGTCTATACGATGCACCAAACCGATGCTCGGGTCATTGATATCAAGTGCTTGCGTGTGGCGGACTTTGCTTTGTTCTTGAAAATAGAACGCCAAAGCGTTGAGAAGGGTATGTTCATAGTTGCCATGCCCAGGATGGACGACCAGTCCCGCGGACTTATTGATAACCAATACGTCATCGTCTTCGTACACTACGTTGATGGGGATATTTTCAGGATAAATGGTATAGTCATGAGGCTCATGGTCGAGCAAGACCTGGACAATATCAAGCGGTTTAACCTTATGATTGGAGGCTACGGCTTTGCCGTTCACCCAAACATTGCCCGCATCGGCCGCATTCTGTATGCGGTTTCGCGAAGTACCTGCCATGTGTTCACTCAGGTACTTATCCACACGTTGTGGGGTTTGCCCTTTATCCACCTGACAACGCCAACGCTCAAAAACCTCCTCTTCGTCTTCCGGAGAAACGATGTATAGTTCCTCTGCCATATCTCTCTAAATGCCCAACTGGTTAGAAGAAATCCTCTTCGCTCTCTTGCCCCTGTGTAGTAAGTGCCTTCTCTACATTAGTAGAGAGTTTCAAATTTACCATAGAGCCTTCTAATAACTGCTCTCCACTTGCGGGACTTTGAGAATATACTACCGGTTCGTTGACAGCCTCAGCCTCCTGAGCATCATCATATTCGACGACTCCCACTGTAAGCCGTTGGGAGAGCAGCAATGAACGGGCATTGGCTAATGTCAACCCCACCAGATTGGGTACAGATACCATTTCAGTTCCCTTTCCGAAACCAATCACCAATGTTACTATACTGCCCTCGTCAATGCGTTCACCGGGCTGAAGCGCACGCCCGTTTTGTTTAACATCCAATACCAAATCCTTGTATTCGGAAGGTTCATACTCATACTGATCGCTCACACGAATGCCCATAGATCGGAGCGAGGCCTCCGCCTGACGATAACTCATATCGTGCAGATCGGGAACAGCAACCTGACGCCGGCAACGCGCATTAACCACCACATAAAGGGTTCTGTTTTTTTTGGCGTGACTATTGGCAGATGGCACTTGCTCCACAATGGTGCCAAGGGGAACCGTATTGGAGAATGTAGAGTCCGTCACCTGCATATTCATTCCTACAGCCGCCACTTGCGGTTGCGCTTCCTCAAGATACATCCCGACTACATTCGGCACTTCAATCTCCACACCGTGTTCTGTATAGTGGCGCAACCAAAAATACAGCCCCGTCAGGAGAACAACTACTATCAAAATGGCTAATAGTATGTTTTTAAAGACGAAAAGAGTCGATTTTGATGTGAAAAATCCCCTAATATCCATAAAATATGATGATTATTGTGCAAAATTACATTTTTTTTTGGATATGTGCAAAAAACATACTAATTTTGCACCCGATTTTCGAAATAACTCGGAGATCTAACTTATTTAATGCATTAAGGTTATGAAGAAAGTTCTTCTTATCGCTGCTGTTGCGCTGTGCGCAATGAGTTGTGGCAACAAAAACGCTAAATGCTGCGAAGGTTCCTGCTGCGATTCTACTGCTGCTACTGAGGAAGTAGTTGTAGTAGAGGAGGATACTACCGCTGCTGATAGCGCAGTTGTTGTTGAGGAAGTTGTAGAAGAGGCAGTTGCTGAGTAATTCGGTTTGTCTTAAGGTACAACGACAAAGGCTGTTGGCATAAAGTCAGCGGCTTTTTTTGTGTATATACCCATCATATAACCAATGTATCCTAATAGGAATCACCCACTAATCACCCACTCTTGATAGCACAAGGATAGGAGAAAGCAAAGCGGTTGCCTATTATGGATAAGGCAACCGCTTTTTGCATACTATCGGACACTCATTTTACCGAGAGAGACTTCTCTCTTGGTAGTGTATATTCCGACTTATTTAGTATTTAGCAGATACTAAAATTCATAGTCCACAGCGGCACGGGCGGAACGGCATTTGGCAATGTAGCTTGCCACTTTGAGATGCTCAGGGTGGTTCTGATAGGTATCTACGCCTTCCCATGTGCGGAACTCACAGATAAGACAGATGTCGTAGTCGGTCTTCTTGGCATTGGGGATATTAATCCCTACTTCCTCACTAACCAACACATCTACTTTGTCGCGCAGGGACAGCAAACCGTCTCTGATAATCTGCGCATTCTCCAGTTTGGTATGTCCTTCCGCCTCATCTAAAAGGCGAAAGAAAACGATATGCTTAATCATAACTCAACCCTGATTACCAAATAGATACGCGATTTTCTGGGGTTACATAGAGCGGGGACTCCGGAGTAACATTCCAAGCCTCATACCATGCAGCGATGTGCGGAAGCGCACCGTTTACACGCCAGCGACCAAGAGAGTGAGGATCAGATTTGGTACAATTGAGAATTTCCTCCGGACGGATATTGCCTGCCCAAACATTGGCATAAGCAAGGAAGAATCGCTGCTCGGGCGTAAAGCCATCACGGGTTTGGAGACGTTCCGAAGCAGGTTTAGAAGCCTCATTCTCCTTGAAGGCCTGGAAAGCCACCTGCAATCCGCCGTGGTCGGCAATGTTCTCTCCAAGGGTGAATTCACCATTGCCGTGTACACCAGGAGCGACCTCGATACTACTAAAGAAATCAGCCATTACCTTGGTGCGAGCATCGAAGCGGGCTTTGTCCTCTGATGTCCACCAGTTGTTGAGGTTACCATCCTTGTCGAACTGACAGCCTTGGTCGTCAAAGCCGTGAGTCATCTCGTGTCCGATAACGACACCGATGGCACCATAGTTGAACGCATCATCTGCCGACATATCGAAAAACGGATATTGGAGAATACCTGCGGGGAAACAAATCTCGTTGCTGGACGGGTTGTAGTAGGCATTGACTGTTTGCGGGGTCATATACCATTTGGTCTTATCCACAGGTTTGCCAAGATAACTGAGGCTATAGTCCTGTGCGAACTTGGCAGCACGCTGAAGATTGGCATAGTATGGCAGCGCAGGGTCGATATCAAGAGCGGTATAATCGCGCCATGTGTCCGGATAACCGATCTTAATTGTGAATGCATTGAGTTTTTCGATAGCCTTTGCCTTGGTCTCATCGGACATCCATTCGAGGTTCTCAATACGCTCACCAAGAGCCTTTTGGAGGTTCTTAACAAGAGCCAACATGCGCTCTTTGTTCTCCTCCGGGAAGTACTTCTTGACATACATCTGTCCGACAGCCTCCCCAAGTGTACCATTGACGATACCTACCGAACGTTTCCAGAGCGGACTTGGTTCCTCACGCCCCGACAGCACTTTCCCATAGAAATTGAAGTTCTCGGCATAAATCTCTGAAGTCAGATAACTTGCACAACCATCGATAGCCTGCCATATAAAGAGCGTCTTAAGATCCTCGAGCGGTTCGTCAGCCAACATCTTACCTGCCTCTTGCAAGTGGCGCACCTGTCCGACGCTCAGGCTGTCGGGTGCGATATTCATTGCGGCAAAGTAAGTATTCCAATCTACTTGCGGTACGAGTTCCTGCAATCCGGCAATAGACATCTTGTTGTAATTGGTTTGCGGGTCGCGGAGTTCCACATTATTGAATGCAGCCCCTGCAAGACGGGTCTCAAGACGGAGTACGGTCTCGGCTTTGGCCTCAGCATCGGCATAGCCAAAAAGTGCAAACATACGTGCCACGTGTTGGCGATACTCGTTGCGGATACGGGTAGTAGCCTCGTCGGTATCAAAATAGTACTCTTTCTCACCGAGGGCGAAACCGCCTTGACATTCGTTAAGGATATTCATGCTGGAGTTCATAGCGTCTGCATCCACGTACATCCCCCAGATACCATATTCCATAGCCTTTCCTAGGACTTCGCTCAGTTGGCTGCGGTCAGAGATAGCGGCGATCTCATCAAGGGTCTTGCGGATAGGCTCTATACCCTCTTTGTCACGGCGAGCGGTATCCATAGCCATGTTGTAGATGTCGCCTATCTTCTGTTCGATACTCCCCTTGGCGTGCTTACCGGCAGCGATGTCTTGGATAAGACCATTCACCTGCTCAAGGTTGTTGAGCGCCAGTTTGTCAAAACTGCCGAAACGGCTGTACTCGGGGGTAAGCGGATTGTTTTTCATCCACCCGCCACACGCAAAATCATAGAAATCATTCTGAGCAACGACAATGGTGTCGAGGTTCTCCGGATGGATTCCCGTTGTCTGTTGTTTGGTGCATGCTGTAGTCATAAGTGTGATTGCTGCAAGCGAAAAAACGATTTTTTTCATATTGTTACTTACATTATGTATTCAAAATTGTCCGCAAAAGTACTCATTTTCTTGCACGTATGCAAATTATTTCGTACCTTTGCGGCAATTTAATTCCCCTCTTCCTAAGAGGAAAACTGAAAAAAACTCCGTCTTACAATGCAACATGCATTGCGATTCCGAACAAAATTACCGATTACTAATCAAACAAACAAATATGATTCTTGACAAATTGGAAAACGCTGACTGGTATTTTGACAGCGTGCCGGGCTTTGCCCAATTTATGAAATTCTTTAACGAAAACGACCTTGAGGAGATGCCTGCCTGCAAGATTCACTTGGACGGCAATGACCTATATGTAAATATCCTTGATTTCAACGGCAAAGAAGAGGAAAACTGCCGTATGGAGGCACACAAGGACTATATTGATATTCAGATTCCGCTGACCGATGACGAGGTGATGGGGTGGAAATCGCAGGTGGACTGTCAGGAGATAATGCAAGAGTACGATGAGGGCAAGGATGTGGAGTTTTATACCGATAAGGCCACAGCGCAGTTTGTAGTGCCAGCCGGACATTTTGCCGTTTTCTTCCCGACGGATGCACACCAACCGGGAATTGCCCCGGGTAAGCATTACCGAAAAATCATCGTTAAAACCAAAGCAAACGTCTAATCTACACAGACCGCAGGCACTATGCATTTGCGGTCTGTTTGTCTTATTTATGTAATATGGAAGAGGCGAAAAATACACTGAAATTAGTGCAGTCTGACCCGTATTTGAAACCCTATGAGGCGGCAATACAAGCCCGGTACGACTACGCCATCCGCAAGGAGCAGCAACTCACAGGTGGCAAACCGCTGTCAGATTGGGCGGACGGCTACCTGTATTTCGGTTTGCACCGCACAAAAAGCGGCTGGGTGCTACGCGAATGGGCACCGAATGCTACTGCTATCTATATTAAAGGTGATATGAACGGCTGGGAAAAGTCGGAGAAGTATCGCTTGCAACCCATAGGCAACGGCGTCTGGGAGGTTACACTACCTACCAAGGCACTGAAACACGGGCAACTATACAAACTATTAGTGGAATGGCAGGGCGGATACGGCGAGCGCATACCGAGTTATGCCACTCGCGTAGTGCAAGACGAGGAGACCAAGATTTTCTCCGCGCAGGTGTGGAACCCTGAGCCGTACAAATGGCAACATCATGGTAAGGTCGGGGAAACCACAGGGGGATTGTTCATCTATGAGTGCCACATCGGGATGGCCTCCGAAGAGGAGAAGGTGTCATCCTACGAGGAGTTCCGCATAAAAGTGCTGCCGCGTATTGCCGAATTGGGCTACAACTGCCTACAGATAATGGCTATACAGGAGCACCCGTACTATGGTTCGTTTGGCTACCATGTATCGAATTTCTTTGCCGCTTCCAGCCGTTTCGGCACACCCGAAGAACTGAAAGCCCTGATTGACAATGCACACGGGCGCGGAATAGCAGTAGTTATGGATATTGTTCATTCCCACGCCGCAAAGAACGAGCTGGAGGGCTTGGGCAATTTCGACGGAACTCCATATCAGTATTTCCACACGGGCGCACGCCGCGAGCACCCTGCATGGGATAGCCTGTGTTTCAACTATGAGAAACCCGAAGTACTGCATTTTCTGCTCTCGAACTGCAAGTTCTGGCTGGATGAATACGATTTCGACGGTTTCCGTTTCGACGGCGTAACCTCTATGATGTACCTCAGTCACGGTTTGGGCGAGGATTTCAACGGTTATGGCAGTTATTTCAACGGCAACGAGGACGGCGATGCAATCTGCTATCTCACACTGGCGAACAAACTGATCCATGAGGTGAAGCAACACGCCATCACCATTGCCGAGGATATGTCGGGTATGCCGGGCTTGGCACGACCGCAAAGCGAAGGCGGAATGGGTTTCGACTACCGTCTGGCAATGGGCATTCCGGATTTTTGGATTAAGTATATCAAGGAAGTACGCGACGAGGATTGGAAAGCCGGGCATATCCTCTACGAAATGACCAACCGTCGCAACGATGAGCGCACAATCTCATATGCAGAAAGCCACGATCAAGCACTTGTAGGCGACAAAACCATCATATTCCGCCTTGCAGATGCCGACATGTACTGGCATTTCGAGCATGGACACTCCACCTATATGGTTGATCGTGCCATCGCACTCCACAAGATGATACGCCTTATCACTGCCTCAACCATCAACGGCGGGTATCTCAATTTTATGGGCAACGAGTTCGGACATCCCGAATGGATTGATTTCCCACGTCAGGGGAACGGCTGGAGTTGCAAATACGCACGCCGCCAATGGAGCCTGGTGGATAACCGGAATTTCTACTATGCCGATCTCAACCGCTTCGACGAGGCGATGGTGCACTTGTTGCGCACAAAACTACTGATGCTCAAAGACGAAAATGGTACGCACCTGCCCTATATATATAAGTTGTGGGACAACGAGGGCGACCAAGTGGTGGCGTTTCAACGCGGAAAACTACTATTTGTCTTCAACTGGAATGGGCAAAAATCGTTTGCCGACTATGGTTTCCTTGCCCCGGAAGGCAAGTATCGCGTTGTTTTGGACACCGACGCCAAGCAATTTGCAGGATTCGGGCAAAACGACGATACTATAGAACATTTTACACAACACGACGAACTCTATGCCAAAGACGGAAAAGGTTGGCTCAAACTATACATTCCCGCCCGCTCGGCCATGGTTCTCGAAAAAATCGACTGATTTATGAAGAAAATTTTTATTATCGCAGTAGCCGCCCTCACATTGGTCGCCTGCAACAAACCTTCGCTCAAAGAGCAATATACAACCCTCACCCAAGAGACAGAAGCCCAATTGGACACTATGACCGATATGGCGGCGTTCGAGGCATTGGCGGATTCGTATGTAGCGCAGGTGTTGGATATGTATCTTGACAATATGCAGGATGAGTACGCCGACTCACTGTTGTTAGATGTCTATTATCTGTTGGACACCGATCAAAAGACCAGGATTTTTGACGCTATGTCCAAAGAGAAATTGGCTTCGGAGGGTATCAAAAATCTATATGACAACTATCGCACCGAGCAGATTACCGCTGTGGGCAATCAATACACCGACATCGCAGCCCTGCAGGCAGACGGCACACCACTTGCACTGAGCGAGTTAATCGGCAAAACCGAATACGTACTGATTGATTTCTGGGCTTCGTGGTGCCGCCCGTGCCGCAACCTGTTGCCGGTTCTAAAAGAGATCTATGAGGCACAACCAGCAGGAAAACTGCAAATTCTCGGTATCAGTTGCGACCGCGACTCTGCCGCTTGGCAGAAAGCCGTAGCCGAAGAACAATTACCGTGGATTCAAGTCCGCGACCAACACGAAGAGCCCTACAACCCGTGCGACGTGTATGGTATTATGGCTATCCCGTCCACATTCCTTATTGATGCTACAGGCACTATCGTTGCCCGAAACCCCTCGGAAAATCAGATAAAAGAAATACTTGCAAAATAATTTCCAGCAACTTTTATCTATCAACTTTCAACTAATAAACTCATAAACTTCTCTCAACACTCAACTTTCAATTATCAACTACCATGCGTGTTATCATTCAACCCGATTATGAACTGCTCAGCCGCTGGGCAGCCAACTATGTAGCCAATCGTATCAACGAGTTTGCGCCCAAAGAGAGCACACCTTTCGTTCTCGGTCTGCCTACAGGCTCATCGCCGCTCGGTATGTACCGCCATCTCATAGAACTCAACCACGCGGGCAAAGTGTCGTTCCGAAACGTGGTAACATTCAATATGGACGAATATGTCGGCTTGCCGGAAGACCATCCGGAGAGTTACCATAGTTTTATGTGGAACAACTTCTTCTCACATATAGATATACGCAAAGAGAATGTAAATATTCTCAACGGCAACGCAACCGACCTGCAAGCCGAATGTGCCCGCTACGAGGCGAAGATAAAGAACTATGGAGGTATTCACCTGTTCCTCGGCGGTATTGGTCCCGACGGGCATATCGCATTCAACGAACCAGGCTCATCGCTCACCAGCCGCACGCGCAAAAAGGAATTGACCACCGACACCATCATCGCCAACTCGCGTTTCTTCGACAACGATGTCAACAGGGTACCCAAGACCGCCCTCACCGTCGGCGTAGGCACCGTGATGGACGCACAGGAGGTGCTGATTATGGTCAACGGACACAACAAAGCCCGTGCCCTCCAGCATGCCATCGAGGAGCCTATCTCCCACATGTGGACGGTCTCCGCGCTCCAGATGCACCAGCACGGTATCATTGTCTGCGACGAAGCAGCATGCGACGAACTGAAAGTAAGCACTTTCCGCTATTTCCGCGACATCGAGCGCAACAACCTCAATCCCGATGCCCTGTTGAAATAATCGTCCACCGAAAAGTGTACGATTATTAAGATTTTCCTCTACCTTCGGCATCATACATTGTGTATTGAAAAGTAAGGTGGATGTAAGGAGGATAGTTATAGGATAGGCTGAGGATAAAAATGTACGATTATTAAGAATCCATGAGTTTTATATGCCGTGCATACAAACTCGTGGATTATCATTTGTACCGGGCTTGCACTATATGAAAACCCGTATTTATAACAATAAAGAACAGATCTTCTGCGAATGGCGTCGCCAATGGGTGCGCCTCACCCCCGAAGAATGGGTGCGGCAGCGTTTTCTCCACCTTTTGGTAGAGAAATACGACTACCCTATGCCGCTCATCGGCGTAGAAATACCCATCTCGGTAGGCGATGCGCAAAAACGCTGTGATGCCGTCATCTACACCCGCCAAATGCAACCGTTGGCACTCTTGGAGTTTAAGGCGGAATCCGTGCCACTCACACAGAAAGTGCTCGACCAAGCGGTTACCTACAACCGCACACTCTCTGTTCCATTCCTGATTCTCCACAATGGTCCCCAAACTATCATAGCATGCGTCAACAACCACGAGATACAATATACCCACTCTATTCCCACTTGGGAACAACTAATTGAACAATAATCATTTATGGACACAATCATTGCCTTGCAAGACCACCTCGATACGGCGGTTTTCTACGGCGTAAACAATCAAAATATCCTTTGTCTCAAAAACCAGCACCCCGATGTGCGGGTTGTAGCACGCGGCTACCAGGTGAAAGTATCGGGGGCAGAAGCAGCCATTGCCCGCTTTGAGCATAGCCTGCGCTTGTGCGAGGCCTTCTGTATAAAAAACAACACCCTCAACGAAGAACAGATACTCATGCTCTTGCATGGCGAGCAGCCACAGGAATACCTGCAAGACAACCTAATTTTGCACGGTGTCAACGGAAAGTCTATCGTTGCCCGCAGCCGCAACCAACAAATGCTTGTGGATGCCTATGAGGACAATGATCTGCTTTTTGCAATCGGTCCCGCAGGAAGCGGCAAGACCTACACCGCTATTGCCCTGGCGGTACGCGCACTTAAAAACAGAGAGGTAAAAAAAATCATTCTCTCGCGACCCGCTGTCGAAGCCGGTGAAAAACTCGGCTTTCTGCCTGGCGATATGAAAGACAAGATTGACCCATATCTGCAACCACTATACGATGCCCTGCAAGATATGCTACCGCCTGCGAAACTGAACGAATACATAGAACGCGGCGTGATACAGATTGCCCCTCTCGCCTTTATGCGCGGACGTACATTAGCAGACGCCATCGTCATTCTGGACGAAGCACAAAATACCACCACCGCCCAACTCAAAATGTTTCTCACGCGTCTTGGTATCAATGGCAAGATGATTATCACAGGCGATCTCACACAAATCGACTTGCCTGTTAATCAGCGTTCCGGATTGCGGGACGCCATTGAGCGTTTGCAAGACATACGCGGCATTGCCATTGTGGAGTTCAACCAGAAAGACATCGTCCGTCATCCGTTAGTCAAACACATTGTCTCCGCTTATGCCAGGCACATTGATGATACCACCCCGCAAAATAATGCTACAACGCCAAACAATGATACTATCCGATAACAAATGTCATTTTGTACAAAGTTGGTAAAAAATATCCGAAGAGGCATTATTATCGGTATTGAAAAACTCAATTTTTACAGAGTTGTCTGCTACAATATATTGTAATTTGTAGATTATATCTACTTTTTTGCCCATTTATTTGCAGATTTCAAAAAAAAGTAGTACTTTTGCACCCGCTTTTGGAAATATATCTTGTTTTAGTAACGTCAAAAAACATTCCTTGAATACTATTTCCGGAGTTAAATGGTGGTCTTAGCTCAGTTGGTAGAGCATCGGATTGTGGTTCCGAGTGTCGTGGGTTCGAACCCCACATTCCACCCAATCCCTGTAAATCAATGATTTACGGGGATTTTAATTAAAAAGTGTGTCAAATCTGTGTCACGGTACTAACTTGACAACATATCATAAAATCAAGGCGTATCTTCTGCCGGGTGTACAACCTAGCAGAAGAAAAAATGCCAACATCTCGCATTTTTTCTGGGACCTCGTCCCAATTCGTACCAACACAACTGCGCCATGACTCTAATGGCTGGTACCTTACGTACTACTCGTACAATTCTATTATTGACGGACTCGAACGCAAACGCGTCCGTCTAAATCAGTTGCGTAAGCGCTGTCGGTCGGTCATGGAGTTTAGACTTCAAGTGAATGACTTAATGATGACTATTGACAACCAACTAAGGTCTGGAGTAATGTGACGTACAGCATCTATACAAGCAACTGTCACTGTTCCTGCCATGACCCCCAAAGAAGCCTTCTTTAATAGTCCTGCCAGTACTCGTCTTTATGAAAAGTTTGATGAGGTTGCGCGCCTATATATCGAGGCAAAACACAAAGACACACGTCCGACTACGTTCCGCAGTTATAGCAGTTTTACCAACATCATCCGCAATTGGGTCGGCAGCAAATACCCGGAACTCAAAATAGCCTGCTTTAACCGTCAGATTGCCATTGAGTTCTTGGAGGATATGGAGAAGAAGAACCTTGGCGCGCGGACGTATAATAATATGATTCGTCTCGGTAGTGCGCTCTTTGGTTGGGCAATCAAGAGAGGTTACACGGTCACTAATCCTTTTGAAAACCAAGATCGCAAGCGTGAGACAACCAAGAAACGAACTATCATCAAACAGGAAGATCAGATCTTGATAGATAAATGGTTTGCAGAAAACCGTCCGGTGATGCGTATCGTCTGCCGTATGGTGTACACTTCGCTATTGCGTCCGGTAGAGATCACGCGCGTACAAGTCAATCAGTTAGACTTTGTAAACCACTGCATTTATATGCCCGGAGAAAAAACGAAAAACTGGGAGACTCGCGAAGGTCGTATGGATGAAGAATTAGAGGAAATGTTACGCGAACATACTCGTTATGCTAAACCGGATGATTATGTCTTCAGTAGTGATAAGATGGACTGTGGTCCCAGCCAGCTCTCAGATAAAAGTTTCCGTAAATGTTGGGACAAGATGCGTCGTGCGCTCCGTCTGCCCGATGAATATCAGTTGTATTCTCTCAAGGACACAGCAATCAATAGTATGCTGAAAGCCGGAGTTGATGACTTATCAGTCATGCAAGCTGCAGGTCACAAAGATTTGAAGATGACGGTCATTTACGCCAACCACCATGACGCGGCTCTGATAGACAATCTGAACAAAAAAGCACCAAAATTTGCGCACTAACCGATTTTTCCAAAAATCGTCAAAAAAAATATGCTGGAAGTGCTAGTATTTACACGAACGCAGGGCACTTTTTAGGGGTGATTTTCTTCCGATTTTCTTCATTTGTCTTATCTAAAATTTTTTAGAAATTCATAAAGTGCTATATATCAAGTTGTTATACGGGGTGATTTGGAAAAACGCCCCCTTATTCTGTCTGAAGCCCCTCAACCGCCCTGCTTTAACGGCTGAATTTTTCGATTTTTCTGTAGCGGAATATGCAAAGTCTGCTTGCAACTTTTGCAACCAGTCCCCTTGCCTCCAATAACATCGAAAGTCTCTCGAAAGCATTATTGCCGAGTCTATCCGCGCAAGTCTTGCTGCAAAGGTCTCCTTACCTCCAATAACATCGAAAGTCTCGCGCGAGTACAAGGGAAGTCCTCCTTTGCACAAAGAGCCTTTGGAGTCACCCCTATTCTAATTGACCTTGCGAGTCTTGTACTTGTCAAACGAACCGAGTCTAACCTTGCAAGTCTGCTGACGGAGGTCACATTTATGCGCGCGACGCTATAAGTCTCGCCACAAATGAACTACCGCCCAATCATCGCGATTGTGCGGTAGTGGCAAAATGGGAATTATAATGCGGAATGCAGACGCAAGCACCTGCACCTTTTATTGTATCAATAGTTTTTCTGCCAAAGGAACATACCACGTGCGCACCTCTTGTGCGGTGGGAGTATGACCTCCTGGGAAATGGAATGAATGCGAATAGTATTTCAAGAAGAGCGGTTCAAAATGCGCCAAGGTATCTTGCTCTCCAAACAATCCCCACACTTGGTCTTTGAATTGAGGATTGCAGTTGCTAAATTGTGTAGCCTCCAGTGCAGCAAACTCTTTTACCAATTCTTCATCAATCACAAATGATTGGTGTCCGTCCTTGCGAGGGGATTTGTATTCATGCTGCCCTATGCGTTGGCTTAGAAACTCTGACATCCGAAAATGCGGATTGCCCAACAGCGCAGGAATAGATTTTACAGGAGCCATCATTTGCGCATAGAATGCGCCACAACTATTCCCGATTAGCAAATCGGGCTTTTCTCTATCTATCAGATTGGAGATGGTTTCAAGCGCCTCATGGGGATGCATAGGCAGATCCGGAGTAAGCACTTCTGCTTTACCGGCAAACGCCTCTCGTAATGCCACAGCCGGGATACATTGCCCGCTAGCATAAAAGCCATGTAAGAACAATACCTTTTTCATTTCGTTAGCGAATTGATACACCAACCGAAAGCACGTGCGAGGCGGAGATGCGGCGTGACGAAATGACCGCCTTTTTCCCACACAAGCGTACAATGGTCGGGACCTATTGTGCGTTGCAGATGATCGTACTCCCGGCGGACATTTGTGCTGACCTGTGCGATGGCTTTGTTCTTCGTGATTTCCTCGCGGTCGCCGAGACTGAGATAGACATAGCGTGCATACACCTCATGCGCATCGGAGAAGCCTTGCCATGCCACAATCCATAGCGACGGAGACGCAGCAGCTACCGCATCAAAGCACTCCGCCTTACAAACCGCCCAACGCGCAAACAAACCAGCCAAGGAATATCCGCCTAACACTATCGACAATTTGCCATAGCGCTCAAATAAGTATGGCGTCAGTTGCTCCGTAATAAAGCCCAATGTCTCAAAAGCATGGTCGCCAACCGATTGTCGCGGAGAGATATTCGGGTCGTGCCACGGCGTGAGTTCTTCTTCCCAATCGTTTATCGCAAAACCGGAAAAAACAAACGGCACATGCACCGCTTCTCTGATCGCCATTATCTCCGCATCCAGCGTAGCATTCTCATGCTCACCCACCGGCTGAATGAGCAGCACTTGCGGTTGCTCGTCTGCGTAAATAACGCATTTCTTCCCTGCTATGATCTCGTGGATTTTGGGCATTAGTCTAAATTCCATACTCTATAACATTACGCAGATCCTGCCTGCCTCTTTGGTGAAGATGGAAGGATAACGGCAAATGCAGACATAGACCTGTGCGCTCGTCACGGGTTTGCCGTCATTGCGGATGTGCCAGCCATTGCGGTTGATAGCAGTGGCTATCTGGTCAGTCGTCTTTCCATGACCATCCGACATGATGGCGTATGTAATCGCTTCCTCCAGTTTCATTAGTCTATCTTTATTGTAACATAAACTAAGACTTCTCTTTTTCAAAGGGGCTTAAATTTATAAAGAAATGTCTTAATTCCTCGGGATGGTTGAAATTGTCGAACACATACTCCAGCAATTCACTCTGTCTGGCTTGTCCCATGGTTAATCTATATAGCGACAGAACTTGTATCAGACGTTTATATCGTTCCTCGTCAATACTGACAGGATAATTAGCAATAATACGTTCGATCTTAATGCGCTGATTTTTCCCTAAGCACCAAAAAGGAATCAACTCGGATTGTCCTTCTTGCTTTTCAGCAACAGCCGCCTCAAACAAATGATTCCAAATATCGTCCCCCACCCATTGGCTCTTCACTTGTTCGCCATAGGTTATGGCAATATTCTGGCGAATAGCCAAACACTTGTAACGATTGATACGACCTTCACGCTGTTCCAAATCAATAGGATTACTTGGCAAATTCCAGTGCATGATTTTCCGGCAGTACGGATGGAAATCGAGTCCTTCTTGCCCGATACTAGTTGACGCCAGTACAAAGGGCCAGAACGGGCTATTAAAACTGCATTGTAAGTTTGCTTTTCTATCTTGGCCTTTTTCTCCCGTCCCTTGCGCAAAAGCAGTAGCATAATGGCTACGCATCGTTACCTCTTTGTCGCTACTCTGCATTTTCTGTACACGACTTTTAAATCGAGGGAAGGTATCTATTGTATAATTGGTTGTACGTAGTTCTAATGCCATCTGAATAGTATCCGCAAGGTCTTCATTTAACTTTTTACTATCTCCATTTGTCAAATAATGAACATACTCGTCCAATGTGGCTTGCAGATTGCCTTGCTTGCAATAGGTCAAAACATCTTGCCAATGAGCTTGTGCCTGGCGTTTACTCTCAGTCGCTAATTCAATGATAGCTGTTTTTTCCGAAGTATTCAGATAGCGAATGAAAGCTTGAGCAAGCAGCTCCGCCAATTGTACATTCTTGAAAATACGATAGAAACAATTTGCCGGTGAGGCTATCGCTAAATTCACTAATGTACTGACTTCAACATCTTCTAACCCGTGTACAGATCGTATCTTATCAAGTTTAGATGTAATTTTTTCTCTCACTCCTCCTTCTATGTCACGCAAATGTGTAATTCTTTCTCGGACATAGAAGGAAGGATCATAGCATTCGGCTAATTCAGAATAATAGGTATAAAGAATATCCGTTGTAGGAATACCTTTCTTCAGTCTGGGACTTGGCAATTTTTTCTTTTCATTAACTATACGCCTCTCCACCTCATAAGAGACCAAGCACGAAATCATTCTTGGTACCATCTCCCATGATGAAAATGCAATTATCTTAGAGAAGTTTTGTTTATCCTTGAACACTCCTTCGGATTCATAGTAGGGCATGCTCGGTGGAACCCAAAGGAGAAGTTCGTTGCCTTTTGAGGCGAATAGTTCTTGCATCAGTCGTTCTAATCGAGCATTGGTAACGGGCAACTTCTTATATCCTGGTCGTTGCTTCATCCATAGCATGTCACTATAACAGTTATCCACCTCGTTTGGGTGACGTTTGTAGTATTCAACAATATGTCGTTTGAGTTCGTAGTTTTGCATGAACGAAAGCAAATAAGGACAACTCTTCACATAGTCGATTGGCAGTTGCCGCCCACCTCCTATCGCTTCCACTACTCGTCTTGCTGCCTTATAGGATTTGATATCTGATTCAGAGATTGCCAATGCTTTATCCTTGCTACTATCGTCCACAAAATCACCATTATCCATTACAGACAATCTTTCCGTGCGACACATGTTTTGATAGAGTGCATCCTCCACCATAAGCGTCTCTATCGCTAAGTTCTCTAATGATTGCTTGTCTTCCTTCAACTCTTTCAGACACTTCGAATACCTTCCCCACATACTATCAAAAGAAGTGTTATGCCCTTCTTGCAGAAAATGCATTACGGATAGGAATTCTTGATATGACTCATTATTGTTCGCGTCTCCTACCTCCTCTAATGTATTATATGGTTTATAAGGCGTAGCCGAAAGCAGAAGAACGCGCACTTTATCTTCAATCTTGTCGCTCTGTGAACGCATGAATTTTCTCACCAATATACCCGTCTCTCCTTGCGCATGATTAATCATAAAATGGAAACGTTGGAATTCGTCCATGATAACGAGATCAGGATTAAGCATACCTACACTAATCAATGCAAACATCTGCCTTAAATCTGCTATCACCTTCTTTTCTTCAATCGTACTCTTTCCGTCAAGATATTCTTGTAGTTGCCGGAAAGCATCATATTTTTTTATCTGTTGTCGGATATTGTCGGGGTATTCCTCTTTCTCATTATGACACTCGTTCACGGCTGTACGGTATTTATCCAACCAATAAGGCCATGCTCGTAAAGCTCCGTACGACATCACTTTCTCCAATGCCTTGGCATCTATCCCATCCATACCCGCCAAGATAACGAACATCAGAGCTCTCTCTCGTACGGTACCTCGCGCTGTGCCTGTTGTTTGAAAAGAGGTGTTTGGAGTCAATGGGATTAGTTGTACATACTGATTATTGTGGGTTGCGAACACTTCCTGCTGCGTCACTTTCAGATGCTGCATGGATAGTCTGGTATCGCTAATATCATCTATCCGTGCATCTCCGATTTTAAGTTTTATAAGATTCTGCTTTGCAATAGTTTGGTTGGAGCAAATATATGTTACTCTCACTAAATCATCCCCCTCCTGATGTCTTAAAATAGCAAGCTTAGAAAGGACTCCTTTGGCAATCATCGTTTTACCTAATCCTACCTCATCTGCCACTAATACACGGTCCTGCCCCTGCCTAAACAGTGTATCAATCCGTTCCACTGTTTTTCGCTGAAAGTCCTTTAATTCGGACATAATTTGTCGGTCTGTTATTTGGAGTTGCTCTAATTGAGTTTGTTTTTGTTCTTCGCTCAACATCTTTGACCTCCTTTCTTAGACCTGAATAGATCCACTATTCGTCTCATCTCCTCGGAAACCACATCGCTATTACCAATATGATCTATCAAATACCCGATTTCCTCTATTTGTTCTTGATGATCAACACTTGCTTTAAGCAATTGCTCATACAATGCCAGCATGAAAGCATTGGCCGGTTTGGCATGTCCGGTCTCTTTGAGCAGATATCCCAACAATTGCCCTTGCCTGAAATTATCATCACCGGCTAAGACCAAACCAATATAAAGAGCCAATTTATGCGGGCTATCGACTATACTTTCTATTACTTTATCTTCTCTTATTACCGGAATATAAGAGGTTGGTATCTTTATCAGGCGGCTTAATTGTGATTTCTCCGCTTTGACCGTCAGCACATAGAGTTCGCTTAGTTGTATTAAACTCAGTCCCTCAAAGACAACACGCTGATGCAAACATTGCTCACTATTATTTTGCAAAAAAGGACGAATCGTTATATCTCCTTTAGGAATCTCTTGCTGTACATCTAAAATAATACGATAATTTTCATTGTACTCCTCTACGTTGGCTTGCATCCTCAGACGACATATTGTCTTTATTTTCTGCTGTAAGTCATCCGTCTCGTCCTGTTTCTCATCTTCGACAACCACACGCTCCCAATCCACTTTTTCAAAAGGATTATCTTTTTCGTCTTTTCCCATTAGGTCATTCAAAACCGTTCGCGTTGTAATGCCAACTCCACTATGATGCAGCGCCACCATGAACTCGCAATTCGTATTCAGTCCGCGTTCGGAAGCGTTCATAGAACCTATATATACCCATGTTCCTTTACCCGTTTGTGCCCATAGGTATAGTTTGGCATGAATGTCTTCTATTCGCACATCGTTACTATCTAAAGTTGAGAGATTTTGCTCGCCAAATACAATCGTGTCTTTTAGTGAATAGACATCCAGTTTGTCATGGCAATTAACTATCTTCCCTAATTCCGAGGCACGAGTAATAAGCACTTTGGTACCACCTCCAAAACTATTCCAATGTGCTATTGGCTCGGTAGAAAGAAATGGAGAGATGATAAGTTTGTCACGGCTCTTTTCGCTCCATAACATATCCTCGTAAAACCGTCCATGCTTAGCCTTTGTCAAAGGTATCAATTCAAAGTCATCGAAGGGTTCTTGTACTTGCATTTTAACATATGGCAATAGTCGTTTCAAGTCTCGCATGATAGCAGAAATATGCGGTTTCTCGTCCTTATCCTTAATTTGAGTATTAAGGAACTCCACAAACTCTACAAGCGGACTCATCCTCTCTTGGACAGACTTACCGACATATCCCTCCATCGTTACTGACACATCCCAACTTCTATCTGTAGTCAGATTGCGACTCATTACTATCAGCCGGACGAGTACTTTTCCTTCGTCGTTTTTATAGGCAATGATCCATACTTTGGGATGAAATGCCGGATATATATTATGCTTCTTACTACTGCTAAGTTTGACCTCTACTATCTGTTTGTCCAATAAACCCATAAGAGGCGAGTTCTTCGTAGGCACAACCATCTGCCCGCCTTCGCAAAAAACAACGAGTTTCTTACTCAACTGATGAATCGAGTGTAAGTCATTCAGTGGACTATTACGGAGCGCGCTGTCAGTATCTTCGTTGAGTCCAAGCGCAATACAGGCAGTAAGGAGCGTTTCTAAGTCCAGTCCATATGTAGTTGCAATAGCGCATAGCACATGATAGCCAGCAGGGGCATGCAACTGTTGTCCGTAATTTACCCTATCTTCCTTCGGTCTAATCATCCTGACCTCCTTTCGCCGGATGTGCTATGTCTGACAACAAACGTGTTGTAATACCTAAACGATAATCCAACCACGTTCCTCCTATCCACTGACTTTGATATAGTTCCTTGTGCAATATCTTGCTTCGTTTCCTAGTCTTTAGACGAATTTCTCGTTCGATTATACACTCTTTTAATTCAGATTCTTTTCCGTCTTCAACATATTGCTTTGCCTCCCTCAAGAAAGTTGTAACTGAGCCATGAACACCCATTGTGCAAAACATCTTTTCTAAATCTAGTCCGCGTATATCCTCTACATATTGTTTTCTTTCTTCCACAAAGCGTTCTTCATATTTATTGTCTAGTAGTGCGTTATATTGTACTCTCAAAAGATATACTAATTTATTGAACCTCATTGCCATATCCATCCGTTCCCACATTTTTGTTGACACGTATGACTTCATTGCGTGCGCAAATGTCTCGAAACTATTCTCTCCATTCTCTTCTATTGATACCAGATCAATTTCTTTTTCTTTTTCTATAATCGTTCGCAAGAGCGAACATACCATGAGGGGGTTCTTGCTTCCCAATATCAGTTCCTTCAAATGTGTTGCTTCATCTTCCGTCAATTCCACATGCAAATTCTCTCTCCAATGCTTTCCATTATAGCTATTTGGCAAGTTCCATAGTACACCTTCCATTTGCCCCGCATTTACATCATCCTGAATGCCCTCTTCTCCTTCTATTGACCAGTTGTTTCTCTTTTGCTTGCGTTCAATTACCATTGCCATCTCCGCTTGAATGGCTTCGCGCATACTCAGGTTTTCGCGCATCAATCCCCATGTTCGAATTCCATTCCAATAGATGATACTGGGTTGACGGACGACCCATTTGGGGAGAATGGTCGCACCTATTACACTTTGTCCTCCATGCTCCTTCATCTGCTGGGCACAATTCTTCTCTATCTTTTCCAATTCTTGATACACAGCACGAATATCTGATGGATATTTTGCACAAGCCTCTTTGATGGCGTATGGAACAATCAGAAAATACTTTGCCCGGGTCATAATGGTAGATGTGCCCGGAAAAAAGTAGTCTGCGAAAGCATCGCGAACCACGCCAATGCCCAGTTCGTCAACCGCTCCCTCGTTGAGCAAATGAAGCACATCTATTGCACGTTTGCGGTCTTTCTCTGAAAAATCTATCCATCCTATACACATATATAAAATGTTAATATATTATATGCTTTTTCGAAAACTTTCGTTTTCTTTATTATTGCACTTTATCCGCAAAATAGAGCGAAGATAACTATTGACTTCGTACGGATTATTTCTTTACATATCGTTCAGTACCTACAACTTCACATAAACGTTTTAATATCTTATACTCCTCGTGTTGGAGTACACCATATTTTCCGATAGATTTTTCTTGTAATATATTATTTATAGTTTGACATCTTTGCAATTGAGGAATCACATTGTCTCTTAATCTATCGTAAAAATCTGCTAATTCTTTCTCTGAGGTTGGAAATTTATATCCTTTTTTACCTTGAGGACTAATAATAACCACCTCTTTGCTACGTAAAGATGCTATTTTTGATATAGGGTCACCTATATCTATCCCGCGACTTTGCAAGTTTTGTTTTATTTCTTTCGACGAAATTACTCTACAAGGATTGAGTGAGGATTCTTGCAAAATGTATTTAATCAACTCAACTCCTTCAATGTCACCATTTTCATGTTGTTCTACATATTGTTTAGCAGTAGCAACCGACAAATCATACAATTCCTTATCAAACTTTTCACTAAAAATGTTTTCAGCAGCAATAAGAGTAACCGTCTCCCAAGGATACCAATCTAAAGTTACTCTACCTTTCAGCAGATCATCGTGAATGTGTTTCGTCTGATTGGGGTCGGATTGTTGACAATAGTACTTGTATATTGTACCAGCATAAATATCTGCGAGTTGTAATAAAGGCTCTTCGGTAGTATCTTCTGCCAAATCAAAGGTATTATTATCAAAAAGCGTTTTCCCTATACCACCTCGTTGTTCCATATATTCTCGCAACGCTTTCTGAAAAGGAGGATAACCTAGTTTGTCGAAATAAATATGGAACTCATCGTAACGATGAAAAAATTGTTTGGATAATAATCTCTGAAAATACTTAATAAAAGATTGCTTGTATTGAAGACCTGAATCTTTGTCTAATTTAGATTTGTCGATTACTAATGCAATTACATAGTGCTCTAACTCTTTTAATGTAGTCAACACTTTAACTCTTTTATCGTAATCCAAATATTTTGATTTGAGATATCCTCTTTGCGGACTTATGGACTTTATAATGTTCGTCAAAATATCACGCGCTTTAGTTATGCTTTGTTCTGCAATAACAACTGCACTATATACCATATAAAGAGAAGTCCCATCTTTTTCCGTATTCAAAGATGTTGTTCCACTTTCGTCTATGTAGATATATGCTTTTTGCATCTCAATAAGTCTATTATCAAACGTTCTTCATCCTACTCTGCGGAAGGTAATTGAGGCGTAGGATCTTCGTCTGATTCGTGCTGCGGGAGCGGATGGACGGTACTTACCTTAGCGCCAAGTTTGACGAGTTTGCGAGCAGAGCCGAGGACACTCTGACCCTTGTTGGCCTTATCCATCACAGCCTCATAGGCGGCATGTGCTTCGTCCAGTTTCTTACCCACTTTGTTGACACGCTCAAGCAAGTCTCCGACACGCGTAAGCAATTCCTCTGCGGTGTCGCAAATAGCTTTGTTATTGGCATTCTGTTTGATAGCCGTCCATGTCACTTGCACGGCACGCAGCGCAGCATACATATTCTGCTCACCCACAATGAACACACCCTGATTCATGGCGTCACGCCATAACGTAGCGTCGGACGCAAGAGCCAATTGAAGTGCGGCATCTACAGGAACGAACATCATCACAAAGTCCACACTCTGACGCGGTGCTTTCACGTACGCAGCGTAGTTCTTCTTCGCCAACTCTTTGACATGATTGCGCACGCTCTTGAGATGGGAGGCAAGTGCAATAGCTCGTGCATCATCGTCATCTGCGTTGGTGTAGTCCACAAACGCATTGAGCGACACCTTGGAGTCAATAATCAGGTCTCGCGTCTCATCCAAATGGAGGATGATATCCGGTTGCATACGATGGGTGGTCTCATCGGAAACAATGATGTTGCCATTCGCGTCACGAAGATATTCTTGCGCGTCGTACTCCAGTCCACGCTCCAAGCCTATAGCATTGAGCAAGGTTTCTATCTTCTGCTCGCCCCAGTTACCTTGTGTCTTGTTCTCTGCGGTTAAGGCATTGCTGAGACGTTCGGCACTATCGCTCACTTTCATCGTCGTGCTCACCAGTGTAGCAATCTTCTCTTTGATTGCCTCGGTTGAAGTCTCTTGCGTGGACTTGTTTTCCTTGAGCGCAGACTCCATCTTAGCAATCGACTCTTTGAGCGGGTCAACAATCATCTTCATGTTAGTCGAATTAGATTGTTGCAACTCCGCCTGACGCTCTTTGAGCATCTGGTTCGTGGCGTTTTGCACTTGCTCTTTCATGGTAGCGAGTGCCTGCTCATAACGCTTTCGCTCTGCTTCGATAGCTTCTGCATGGCGTTTCTCCATCGCCTCCATCGCTTCCGCGTGACGCTTCTCGATGGCAGCAATCGCCTTCTCGTGTGCTTCATCTTTAGCGCTCAACAACTCTTGCGTGTGTTTCTCTGCGTCCGATTTAGCCTGTTCCAAGTTATCTTTGGCATTCTTCAAGTCAGCTTCCAGCGTAGCAATAGCTGCTTTTTTCTCTGTCTCTGCCTGCTTGGCGGCATCATCCAATGCCTTAGTCAGAGCATCGGCTGCAGAAGATTTCACACTGCGTAGCACAAAGAAGGCTACAATTTCTGCCAGAACAAGTCCGGCTACAAAAGACAATAACATTTCCATAAGTCAAGAAAATAGGTATCAATAATACATCTCAATATACTTGTACGCTTTCTCAAAGACCTCATTGTCTTTGATTTTGTACTTGATCCAGAGGATGGAGCGCAATTGGCGTTTCACCTCGTTCTGTCCGGCGAGAGTGGCAAAAGTGTCGGTGAACTTACGCACGATGGCAACCACCTGCGTATCAATATCGTTCACCACTGCTTCCACGGCTATCGGCGTATCTTTGGAGCGGATACTCTCAAACAATTCGGTCAGTGCGGCTTTCGCTTTCTGCCGCTTGTCCACAGGCTGATTCTGCTTCTTCTCCTCTTCCAGCACTTCCTTCGCCATCTGGAGCAGTTCCTTCAAGAACTCAATGCTGGTAATCAGGTTTTCGTGCATCCTATCTTTGAGCGCACGCAGTTTTTCGGAGAAGCGTTGGAAGGTCGGGTCACCTTTGTGCTTACCCAGACGCAGTTCCAGCATCTTCTCAATCTTAATCACCTCACCACCTGCCTTAGCTACATCCAGCACGCTGTTGATGACTTCCGAGTTGAGAACCAATTCCTCCAAGTCCTCGCCGATGTCTATCGTTTGCACGTTCTGGTGAATCAGTTCGATGGTCTTCGGGCCAAGCACTTTCCATATCAGCGAACCTTCTGTGCCTATCGGCTTGATACTCTCATACACTTGCCCAAGCCAGATATAATCGCTTTGGAACTCACGCAGGCACTCATCCGGACTAACTGCTTCCCATGCCTTATGCAGACGCATATAGTGCTGCGCAAAACGGTCGCGCAGGTCGGCGGTGTACAAGCATTGCTGTGCCGCCGCCAAGCCTTCAAAGCCACCGACTTGTCTATCCACGTTCGGAAAGAAATCCAGACACTCCTGCATGAACTTCGGAATGAGGTTCTTTATCTCCTGAATATTGCGGATAATGGTCTTTACGGATTTCTCATCGAAGTTCAGCGACTTCGCCACATTGTCAAACACTCCTACAAAATCCACTACCAGACCAAACTGCTTGCGCGAATCGTATTTGCGGTTCGTACGGCAGATGGCCTGAAGCAGCGTGTGGTCCTTCATCGGCTTGTCCAGATACATACATTGCAGAATCGGCGCATCAAAGCCGGTTAACAGCTTACTCGTCACGATGACGAATTTCAGTGGCGACAGCGGATCGCGGAACTGGTCGAGCAGCTGCTTCTCCTCGTCGCGGGAACGACGCCATTGTTGGAACTCGCCACCTTTGTCATCGCCTGTGTGCATGACGATGGTGGTCTGGTCGGTCGTACCGAGCAGCGTATCCAGCGCTTTCTTATATGCCACGCAGCAAGCACGGTTATAAACCACCACTTGTGCCTTCAGTCCGGTCGGCTCCACGTACTCGCGGAAGTGACGCACAATGAAATTGCACACGCGGTTGATACGAGAAGGAGCGGTAAAGAACGCCTCAATACTGGTTTTCTGGACCAGTTTGCCTTTCTCTTCCTCGCTAATCATATCCGTCATTTCGTCGAACGCCTCTTGAAGTGCTTTCTCGTCCAGTTTCAGTTCTACCGGCACAGGCTTGAAACTCAGTTCCAGCGTTGCGCCATCGTCGATAGAGTTCTGGAAACTGTAGCGCGACAGATAGCCGCTCTCATCCACATCGGTACCGAAGGTGGCAAACGTGTTTGTCTCACGTTTGTTAATCGGCGTACCGGTGAGGCCGAAGAAATATGCGTTCGGCAGCGCGTTACGCATTTTCACGCCTAACTCGCGTTCTTGCGTACGGTGTGCTTCGTCCACCATCACTATGATGTTATCGCGTTCACTCAACACGGTGCTCACGTCGCCGAACTTGAAGATGGTGGTAATCATAATCTTACGCTGGTCGCCACGGAAGAACTCTTCTAATTTTTCCTTGCTCGTAGCGGAGAACAGGTTTGGTATCTCGGCGCGGGTGAAGTCTCCGGTTATCTGGTCTTCCAGATCCACACGGTCATCCACAATCACTACTGTCGGATTATGCAGTTCCGGCATATTACGCAGTTTCTGCGCGGCAAACACCATCAGCCATGACTTACCGCTACCTTGGAAGTGCCAAATCAGTCCGCGTTTGGTCTTGCCTTCGCGAACACGCTCCACGATGGCATTGCCGCCTTCGTATTGCTGATAACGGCACACCACTTTCATCTTCTTATGCGTGTCAGGATTAGTGGTAAAGACCGTAAAGTAACGGTATATATCCAGTATCTTGTCCGGTTGCATCAGATGCGAATAGTTAATCTGCACATCAGCCAGTGTGCCATGACGACGTTCTTCGTCGCAATACCACGGTCCCCATTTCTGAATAGGCGCACCGATGCCGCCATAATAGAACTCCTTGCCCTCTGTAGCAAAACTGAGGACGTTGGTAACGAACATCTCAGGAATAGACTTCTGATACAGAAGAATGTCTTCTGCGCCATCTGCCCATGTGACAGCAGGGCGCACAGGTGTTTTCGTCTCGCCGATGACAAACGGAATACCATTGATAAGAAACACCACATCTAATCGTTTGCCGCCGTTGATACTCGGTTTCGGGAACTCCCACTGATTGGTTACAATCAGACTGTCTTGATAGACATCATCGCTGAAGAAGCGTATAGCGATATGCTCTCCGTCCTTGCCAAACGGATAGGAGTTCTCCTCAAAGAGCATCTTACGCAACTGCTGATTGCGTGTCACAAGGTCATCCGGCCGTGCACCGATGATAACGGTGCGCAATGAGTTTATCACTTGCCCGGCTTGGTCACGCGTAATAGGGTTCAGTCGCAGCAACGCGTCTTGCAATACTGTTTCTAACAATACGCTGCTTGTACTACGTTCCAACTCTGCCGCATTGCGGTATTCCCATCCTTGACCAACGGCTGCTGCTATCAGCATCTCCTCTATAGTGTTCGTCTCGTTAAACATATCTACACAAATAATAAATTCTGTTTTGTTTTTCTCTCGGTCTTCTCCCGCTCTTCTCTCGGTGATAGAAGCGCTCGTTATCGTCCCGTCTTCGTCTCGTTATCGTCTCGTCCTCGTGTTTGGATGCTTTTTGTCTGCTGTATATCCACTGTTAAACACGATAGATATACGTTAGATACACGAAAGATATACGATACATAAACGTTACATTCAGCCACTCTCGCGCCACTCACACTATACTTTCGTAGTACCTTCAGCGATGAGACTGCGGATAACAGCCTCTATCGCCTCAATTCCTTTATTCAAAGATGCCTTCGTCTGCTCGGCTTGCTCTGCAATACTTACGAATTCCAACTGCTTTTTCATCGGAGGAACAGGTAATCTAAAAAGTTTCACCCACTTATAATGCCGATTATAACCAGTATTAGGTATATCTCTATATCTCAAAAGATAATACAGAAATTCTACATCATATTGGATTCCCTCTTTGGGTCTAATGAGTTTCACCCCATCGGCTCCGATATAAAATGGTTCCTTAATGAGTTTGAATTCCCGTGTATGATCTCCAAACAAGACCACAGGAATCTTATTGCAGAGGCCATCTTCTATATTGGTATAGGCAATTTCACTATCCTTTCCCTGACTATATATAGGATATTTCCCTTCTTTTAAAAAAGTATTTTCAGGAATCTTTGTTGCCGATTTCGTATCGTCAAAGCAAACATCATCATAGTCGAAAAGTTCTTGCTCATTGTATGAATTGTTAGGATCTCCAAACATCTTTTCAAATTGAGCATGGAGGGGTTTATCGGTCTGAGCGAGAAGGTTCTTATAACTTTCTTTTACCTCGTACGCCGCCCATAGTTTGTCTGCCAACACTCGCTGCTCTTCCAACGATGGCAATTCAAACTCATAAGTAAGCAGCATTTCTTTCGAAATACGTTTAGAGTTCATTCCGTCAGCATGTTTGTTTGCGTAAATCCAAAAATGTTCACTATTTAGAACAATTGGGATGATACGCTGAGCTAAATCTTTTGGCACACCTGTGGCCGATTCACAATCATTCTTTATGCGAAGTACGATGGTGTCACCGGAAGTAATACCATCAAAGAAAACGATTCCTGCTCTTTTGAGATATACATTTCGGCGAGCTATCAATATATCGTTTGTCTCAAAAGCCTTAGCAGTAGTGGTGAGAAGCTCCGTTCCACTATATCTTTTGACAACTAATTCTCCTGAATCATAATGCTCCAAGCCAACAAATCTACTGTAACCGCTTTGACTGGGATTAGTTACAGCAACAGATATTGGGTTCGCAAAATCTTGTAGTTGATACGTTCTCATTTCCCAATAATAAGTTTTGATAACTGTGCTACTTCTTTATTTAACTCGGATGATGCTTTTATCCATTGTTCTGTTGCTTCATCTATTAACAACGTTTCTTCTCTTTTCACACTATCAACATACATAGATATGCTCAGCTTCCCGTTATTAGCGAGAATTTCTTTGTTGGTAGCAACTTTGCAATAACCATCTATATCATTCCATTGGCGATAAGCATTTACCATTTTCTCTATGTGCTTATCTTCTAAATAACTTTGGGCATTCTTGCGGGTTACTTCATTTTCTGCTTCTATAAACAGGACTTGTCCTCTTCTTTCCTTGGGTTTCTTTGTTCTGCAAATCATTACACTGGAAATCATAGCAGAATTGAAGAATAGATAGTGACCCAATCCTATTACACATTCAACAACATCCATTTGCACTAATTTCTTACGTAATTCTTCTTCATCACGACGGAACAACACGCCATGAGGCAAAAGTATGGCACAACGACCTGTGTCGGGTTTCATCGAGCATATAATATGCTGCAAGAAAGCATAATCAGCAAAATTCTGTGGCGGAGTGCCGAGAATGTTTCGACCATAGGCATCGTGTTGGAAGGCGGCGCGATCCCAGTTCTTAATCGAATACGGCGGATTGGCAAGCACGACATCAAACTGCTGTAAACGGTCGCCACGAGTGAACGCCGGCTCTTTCAGCGTATCAGCGTTAGCAATACTGAAATCGACGATGCCATGCAGATACAAGTTCATGCGTGCGATAGCTGCCGTCAGGTTATTTACCTCCTGCCCATAGACCTGTACGCCCCGCCATTCCTTACCATGGTCTTTGAGATACGTGAGCGACTTGATAAGCATACCACCACTACCGCAAGTCGGATCATAGATACTCTCGTCCGGTTTCGGTTGCAGAATCTCCGCCATCAGCGTTACCACCGTACGGTTGGTATAGAACTCCTGCGCGGTATGACCTGCATCATTGGCAAACTGACCGATGAGATACTCATAGCCAAGTCCCATCTCATCCGCGGGACAATTCTCCAGACTGAGTGTCTGTGTGGAGAAATGCTCTATCAACGACAGGATGATTCGGTCGGGCATCTTGTTCTTGTTTGTCCAGCCGCTTTTATCGCCGAATATACCAGTTAAGCCACCCACCATACGACCGTTAATCTCCTTCGGCGGATTGGCTTCTTCTATCTGACGGAAAGCGTCCACAAGTGCCTGACCGACATTCTCCGTCACCTTGCGTACGTCATTCCAATGCGCGCCTTCCGGCACAATAATATCATATTCCTGTGAACGGGCATAATCCTCGTCGCCGTCACTCTCCTCCAGATAGCGGTTATACTGCTCGTCATAGACATCGCTCACGCGCTTGAAGAACATCAGCGGGAAGATATATTCCTTATATCCGCTCGCGTCAATCTGTCCGCGCAGCAATACTGCCGCTCCCCAGAGATAACTTTCCAGTTGTTGTAACGTCATATTGTATCCATTATGCCATTGTTCTACGATAAGCGGCTTCCGCCTTGTTCACCCGCTCTACAGCCGCTTTGAATTGCGCCAACACCTCATCATACGACGCACGCTCGGCTTGGTGGTATTGGATGTAGCGGTTCGGACTGAGGTTACAGTCTTTCTTCAGCACGTCCTCATTCGTAACCACGCGAGCGAAATCTTCCTCGTCGCGGTAGTTATGATAGAGTTCGTACAGCCGATCCACATCGCTCTCTTCCAAGACGTTCTGCGCACGGCGTTTGGTCAGAATCTTGGTACCATCCACCATGAGAATACGATTGACATGCGCCGTCGGCTTCTGCGCACGCAACACCAAGAAGCACGGCGACAGACCTGTTCCATAGAAGAGTTTGTCACCTAAGGTGATTACGGCTTCTATCTTGTCTTCGCGGATGAGTTTCTCGCGGATACGTTGTTCGGTATCGCCACGGAAGAGTACGCCTTGCGGCAATACCACCGCCATTCGACCGACAACCGGTTTCATACTGGCAACCATGTGCTGAATCCATGCGTAGTCGCCGTTGCTGTCATTAGGCGTGCCATAGAGATTACGTCCATACAGGTCGTTCTTCCATTCCGTCGCGCCCCATTGTTCGAGCGAGAAAGGCGGATTAGCTAACACGCAATGGAAACGCGCTAAATGGTCACCGCTCAATATCTTCGGCTCGCGCAGCGTATCACCCTGACGCACGTTGAAATCACTGGCTCCGTGGAGGAAGAGGTTCATCTTGGCGATAGCGGCGTTCGTCACGTTCTTCTCCTGACCATAGATAGCGCCACAGCAGAGCGAGTCGTTGTGCATATAGCGTATCGCTTCAATCAGCATACCGCCGCTACCACATGCAGGATCATAGACTGACTCGCCGGGCTGCGGATCAAGGATACGGACCAACAGACGTACCACGCTGCGAGGCGTGTAAAACTCGCCCGCTTTCTTCTTGCTCTCATCGGCAAACTGCTTGAGCAGTATCTCATAGGCATCACCCATAAGGTCTGCGGGATAATCGTTATTGCCGAGTTTGCGAGAAGAGAAATGCTCAATCAGGTCGCGTATCTTGGCATCGTCAAGGATGGTCTTGTTCATCCAGTTGCTTGTGCCGAAGATGCTGAGCACACCGTATAGCGTCTCAGGGTTGGCGAGTTCGATCTGGCGCATCGCGCCCACGATGGCACTACCGAGGTTCTCCGTACGGTTGCGGATGTCGCTCCAATGGCAACCGTCAGGAATGACAAAGCGATGCTGCTCAGGGAAAGCGGCATATTCCTCGTCGCCACCACTCTCTTGCAGCGCGACAGCCGTTTCCTCATCATACACATCACTCAGCCGCTTGAAATACAGAAGCGGTGTGATGTAGTCCTTGAAATTCTCATGACTCACCGGCCCACGTATGATGTCGCACGCCTTGTACAAGAAGTTATACAACTCTTGTGCCGTTGATATGTTCGTCTCTTTAGCCATTTATTTTCGTGTTCTTAGCTCTGTATATTTGGATTTTTCCTTGTTTCCCGCTTCCGAGTGCAAAAGTACTGCCTTTGTGTGCAGAGATAGTGCACAGGTTATTGCAAAAAAGTTATAAAATGTTTCTGTTAGTGAAATAGGGATATGGCGATTCTTCTGGATATTTATTATTAGCAACCATAGTTGCTATCCTTACCCGCTTGCCAAGCAAACTATTCTCACTTGCATATTTTGAGTCTATGAGACAGCTTCTATCTCCACTATCCTCCTTACAGAAGTATTTACCGCTCTCATCTTGTTGTACAACGCCTTCAAGTGGTTCTTGGTGAATTTTGATAGACTTGGTGTATTCTTTATATTTTGCAATCTCATCCTCATCTTCTGGCAGGTTAGCACACCAATCTAATATGACCATTAGGTTGTTGAAAGTGCTTTCGACAAGATGAGGTGCGATACCTTCTTTTACATGTTTTTTTACTTTGATAGTACCGCCAGCATCCTCTCCATGACTACCATTTTGCACGACTTCGTTGCACGCTATAAAGTTAGCAACAACATATGAAGGAACCATGTCAGGATTCTTTATCAACGGCAGGAAGGAACTTGCGTTAGCCGGTGTTACCACAGATTGATTAAAGACACCATGCTGACGACAATATTTAACCACCCATTCAAGGATGTCACGCATTGTATTAAATACCTTTGTATTATTGGTTTGCCTTTTTTCAATTATAGAGGCTACTTCCAATATTTCTTTTGCATACTGAGGGCATATGCGAATCGCATTTTTGTGCTTCTCTCGTAATCTTTTTTCGGGGAAAGCATCACAAGCAAGATGAATATCACGGGCTAAATCTGCCACATCTTGTTCACTGCCTTTTTTATAGATTCGTTGTCCCATTAATATAGCAAAGTCCGTATCAGATTTACACTTTGGATCTCCAGTAAATATAAAGAATGGTACCTTTCTGATATGGTTCTTAAAAAAGTCACGACACTCGCGTAGTCCTTCCAAGCTAGTACCTTCCGAAGCATCCGCATATAATTGCTGTGCGTCTAAGATGACTGCATCCCAACTTTCCGGAGTCGCATCGAAAGCGGCCATACCATTAATGGCGAACTTGTATCCCACCAACTCGATATCAATAGCAGGATCTATCCGCCATTTCTTGACCATCAAATGCATTTCCTCGTATTTGTCGTCAATCCAAAGTACTCTATATTTACTCATCTTCCTTGTTGAATAGGTAGTATTATACGAATATATTGCCACTCTTGTCCTCTTTCAGACATTGTGCCCAAATCATAATCTCCGTGATAATGCTGACAGATTTTCTTTACACGACTACCTCCCTTGCCACTTCCCGCGTTCGAACCCGCTTTTTCCCCATCAATTCCATATTTGAACTTGTCCATAGTAGCAGGTATCGGATTTCCATTGTTGCAGAAATCAATAATATATACATCCTTTTTGAAATCAGCATATAATTTAATCATGATTTCATAGTCCTTACGCAAAAGGTCCGTGAAGCCATGCTGCTTGGCGTTACCAATTATATTGCTAAGCAATCTGTTAAAGTCAACTGACGCAATAGATACCCATGCCTTTGTGTTTTTAGGAATGTACGCCTCGTCAATGTCCAATTGCACTGAATAATTTCCGAACATACCCACCTGTTTCCGTAAGGCAGCCACTAAATCCATCTTTGCTTCTACACCAAATTCATCATCGTCAGCAAAATGTTCCAGTTGTTCATACATCATCCGGTAGTCATACCGCATAGCCGTAGCAGTCTCAGCAATGTCTGCCGCAAGATTCTCATCATTGATTCGTTTGGCATATATGTCCAAAAGACCAAGTCCCTCCATGAAATTCTGCATGTACGTCATAATGTCATGCTTGCGATTATGTACCTCAGCCTTGAAAGCCGCTGCCTCTTCAGCCAGTGCTTTTTCTTTTTCTGTTTCTAAACTGCGAATGCGATCATTCACTTCAGCCTCTTGCTTAGACTTACTTGGCACTAAGAGTTTCAAAGCAAGAATATTCTGCAGCGAGATGTGAGGTTCATAAGTTCCCACATTAAAGATTTGATCTTTGACATAGTCCTTATTGAGTTCTCCCACTAAGAATGGGATGGACACTATGCTTTCCCTGACCGATAGCGCAATCACATTCGCCTTAATATACACCTTTTCTCCGCCGGAGAAGAAATGAGTAGGTTTAAGACGATTTACAGTTCCTAAAAGAAGAGCATCTTGCTGTACTATATCGCATCCACGACCAAATTCCTCTATTGGAAAATCATCCGCAGTGCGTGATATATTAACCGGACTGCTTGACAATTCTCTCATATGCACGACATGCCCAATACCCGGCTCCTTAGTTCTATTATGAATAACAGAGACTAATTCCCGTAATGAGTATAAAGTATAGCCTTGAGGAACTTCTATAGGTCTCCCGAAGTACCTATTAAGAGAAAGATTGTATCCGTTCTCTTGAATGGCAGCACTTTTCACCCAACGAACCAAATCTGTATCATTTTGCACATGCCACAAGGATAAAATAGCTTTAACATCTAACGCATTCAACTTGTTAAAGTTCATCCTCGCAATAGTAGTCGCATCTACTAATTGAATTTCACCAAAGCGAGGTTTTCTCTTATTGGTAATAATAATGCATGTAGGAATGCTGGTACTTGCAAATAATTTAGCCGGTAAGAAAATGATAGATTGTATCAAGTCCTTATCAACGAGCGATTTTCGTAACACTGCATCATTTGCCATTCTAAACAATATGCCAACAGGGTATACGCCAAGAGAAACAACAGCATCCTCGCTGGCTTTTCTCAAGAAGAATGCTTCAGAAGACTCTTTTTTTAACCCATCTTCACTTACTCTCAATCCCCAAGGCATATTCGCAAATATAGCATCAAATTGCTCTTGACGCCATTCAAGACAAGAGTTTCCTTGACTGAGTGTAGCATTTGCATATTTATATGCATCTTTGATGATATTAGCGTATAGGACTTGTTTCTCATTGATTTCCTGTCCCAAGTAATAAATATCTTTTCTCAAGCCTCTAAGAATAGCAGAAGTTCCCGCAAATGGATTATAAATCGATGTAATGTCATAACTATTTAGAACCTCGCATATAAGTTGAGACAATCCTGCCGGTTGCCATAATTCAGCAGCCATCCGGCCAGATTGTTCATAAACAAATTGGAACAAGAAAGACAACGCTTGTGGATATATATCCGCGAACTCCTGTCTATCGCCAACAAACTCCTGATAAGCTTTGAATAACAAAAAGAAAGTACGAGACGAATGAAGATGTCCCTCTACACACCCATAAAGACCGTAGTATATATAGCGTTCTGATTCGTTGAGATAATCAATATCTACTTTCCCGTCCTGATTAAATGGAAGGTTTTTATACGCAGAAAAGAGAACAAACAAAGAACAATCCAACATTCCAGAAGGATCTACAGCCCCTCGTAGAGTCTGAAACATTCTATAGATTTTATCATTAAAGCGAAACTTGTTATCTGTATTTCTCATAACTATCTCCAATTTAGGGGTGAAACATTAAATAAACTCTGTCTGTTTTTCTCAAATCCGGTGCAAAAGTACTGCCTTTGTGTGCAGAGATAGTGCACAGGTTACAAAAAAGTGCCTACTTGTAAAATTTATTTAATGTCTTCACATGCTCCTTCATCATTTCGCGGACGTTTTGCGGTTCAAGCACTTCCAACTGCGAACCAAACGACAAGAGAAGCGCAATCAGTTCGTTGTTCGGTATCACATCAATGGTAACACGAAACTCCTTGTTGTAGTTATGCTGCGAGGGATGGAGCGGTTTATTCTTGATATAAGGATATCTATCAGGCGCCACGCGCATGACGATATGCTCCACTTTGCCCTTCGGGATGGTAACACCCACCACATCATCAAAATACTCGTCGAAATCCAGTCCTGCGGGCTTGGGTTTGTATTCGCCCAACATGTGCGACACCGCTTCGATGCGGTCAAGGGCAAAGTTCGTGATAGCGTTAAACTCCGTATTCCAACCGAACAAGAACCAACGGTTGTTGTACTGCTTGAGGAAATACGGATGTACCTCGCAGGTGATGGGTTTGTTCTTCTTGAACGACTTATAGCGGATGTTGAGCACCTGTTTGTTGACGATGGCTTCAAAGAGCGGCGTGATGTTCTCCAGCCCTTTGAGGTCGAGGTTCTGCTCGAAACCGATGACGGAATCTTCTGCTCCTTTGAGATGGAACTTATCCTCCAGTTTGCTGAGGATTTCTTCCATCCACTCAAAATGCGGCATCCCCTTGAAGCGGTTGAGCATGAGGATGGTCTCTTTGAGTTGATCCATCTCCTCTGGTGTCACGGGAACTTTCTCGATGGAGAAATCCGGGTCGGCATAACAATAGTACATCTTCTTGCCATCGCGGTAATGCTCGATCTCCGCACGATAACCGGCATTGGACTCCATGTGGTTGAGGTCATCATATATCTGGCGACGACTAACACTCATGCGCTCCGAGAAAGCATCATACAACGCGTCTGCGCAAGCAGCACGTAGTTCTTCTATGCCGTACTTGCCATGCTTCGACCGCAGGCATCGGTCTATCGCGCGGTAGCGAACTATTGCTTCTTTATTCTGTGCCATGGTGTAATGTGTTTATTTTGTTTTGTACGGTAATGTCTTGATGGTGGATTGCAGTTGTGAGATAGTATCTATAAGATTCTCAAAACTCGGAGCATCCGTGTCGTAAATCATATGCAAAAGCATATACTCATAATCCTCACGCCACGCATCAATAACGGATGCAGGAGGAAGAATAGACAGCGTTGCCGGAAAGAGTTGATTGTAGTCAAATCCTTTTAGATTTATGAATTTGCGACGGTGGTCAACTATAGTACGGTATAGCTGCTCATCACGCAGAGCGCGGTCAGCATCACCAGCTTGTTGTAAGCAGTACAAATCATACAAGTGACGAGACATTCTTTGCGTACGTATCTCGTTAGTCGGTTTGAAAAACTCCTCATGAAGAAGAAATATCTTTTCCAGACACGTACGTTCGGGCACTACTACGCTTGGTATAGAGAATGAAGGTTCTGCAACAACGGATTGAGGTAGATATTTATCAATGAAAGATTGTAGTTCTTCTACCTTAACCGGTTGCTGCATAGAACGTCCGCTTACTTCAATCAGTACGCAATGGCGAATATAGGGACTTTCTGGTAATGCCGAATGATATTCTATCTCAATAACTTCGGGATCAGTTGTACTGACGGATGTGATATTCACATTCATTTTGAAGGCACCCGCGTCTATTCCTTGCGCAATAAGTGCATCACGAACATCAAACTGCATCTTCTCGCGCACGAATGAGCACGAAGCACGGCGTAGTTTGTCGCTTATCTGTGTACGAGAAAGTTCACCGCTATAACCAAGGAAATCCCTGCTGATGGCAATGTCAATATCCTCAGAAAAGCGTTCTATCTTATGCCAACATTTGCTCAATGACGTACCTCCTTTGAACGACAGATGCTCAGCATAAGGCAACGAAAACACAGCCTTAAGAACCTGAGTGACCCACCAATCTTTCTCTATGATTTGCTCAGGGAGTTTGTGGTTTGAAGCGGTGGTAACTTCGTTAATAAAATTGACTTTTACTTCGTCAGGTAGTGCTGAGAATTTCATAGCAAATGTAATGTTTTGCGCACCCACATAGGTGCCAGTTGAATATCATGGCTAAATTCTTCTGCAGAGACGTTCGTCAGATGTTGTTTAATGATAGATAACTGATCATCTGACAACTGGTCTTTTCCAATATCGCGCATAGCAGATACTAGCAACATCATCAGTCGTGAATGATATGCAAACCGCTTTGCGGAAGAGGTATGAATAAATTGAATACCCTTTCCCTCACCAATAGGCACTCTACGAGCAGAACCTGTTGTATAAAATACTGCATTAACCGGAACTTGGGTAGATAAACCTAACATGTTTAACGCATACGCACCAGTAGGAACAATGGTAGTCTTGTCCCGATGAGCGATAGCTTCAGCAATATCTAACATGGACGGATGTAAAACACCAAGACCATATTGCGTGTCAATTTTAGGATAATAATAGATACCCGGTGCTATTCGAATCAATAGTTTCTCATCCTCCAAGCGCTGCAATACTTTACGTATAGCTTCAGGAGAGGCTATATCAGAGAAATCTTGACCGAAAAAGAACGTACCACGCTCGCTATCCAAGATTCTTTGTTTAGCTATATTTTGTGCACTATCCTTCATTTTTGTCACACATTTATCATAAAAGTGGGACAAAGGTATTATTTTTTTTTGAATTGTGCAAGTATTTCAGTGAAAATTTTTAATTTTCATAGGCTTTTTGAAGGCAATATCCGCCGTCCGGGATCTGTACCTAAATTTTCAGATTTGGAAGTGATAGCATTATCATTGACGGCAGAATCGGAAAGCATTGACAGCGAAAAGTGGTTATTCGACTGCAAATTGCAGGAGTATAAAGATTGCTTTCCGAACCTCATATCTCGGAGAGAATATAATGACCGCCGAAAGAAAACGGCAAGATTATGTGAAGAAATCCGTAAGAGAATAGCAATGAAAATGGATGGCGGCGAAGAACAATTCTTCGTGGATTCAAAGCCAATACCGGTATGTCGAGTTACGAGAGGAAAACGCTGTAAGATGGGGAAAACAGGAGACTATTCCCTTGCTCCCGATTTTGGATTTTGCGCCTCACAAAACACCTACTACTATGGCTATAAATTGCACGCAATATGCGGGGTAAGCGGAGTGATACATTCTTATGATTTGTCAAAAGCAAGTGTACACGACCTCCATTATATGAAAAATGTCAAATGGCAATATCACGATTGCAGTATATATGGTGATAAAGAGTATATCGGGGCGGATGTGCAACTTGATTTGTTTGAGACGGCACACATACGGCTTGAATGTCCATACCGATTGAATCAGAAAAACCGGAAACCGACATTGGCTCCGCTTGCCAAGGCAAGGAAGAGGATTGAGACGATTTTTTCGCAACTGGCAGACCAGTTTATGGTCATAAGAAACTATGCAAAAAATAACAACCGGTCTATTTGCCGGAATCATTGGCAAAATCAGTGCACTGACCATTTTGCAATATGTGGATTTTGTCAACAACAAACCCATCGGAAGAATTAAAATACGCACTAACTTAATTCCGCCAACGGGTACAAATAAATAATTATACGACCTTCCTGCGAAAAAATATGAATGGACTATAAACACTGCTTTGGAAAATAGTTGGAAATAGTGTATACAATTTTTTACAAAAAAGTTGCCCAAAAACTTGCATATATCAAGATTTTTTAGTAACTTTACAATCGAATTTGAATCGAAAGAATTATGTTAATACTGTGTCATTTGACACGTTTCGAACACTATAAAATATAAGTTTAACCTGTTGTATGTCAGGTAGTTGATATTCCTTGCTTGGGAGCTGAGTGCCTCGTGGGTTCGAGCCCCACATTCCACCCAAATGAAACTATCTAACAATGTAAAGTTAGATAGTTTTTTTGTTACTATGTGGTTTGAATTTTTTGTGTACATTTCGTTTTGCCGACTATAGGAAAACTATACCTTCATTGTACAGTTTTCTTTTTTTAAGATATTGAATATCCATCGATTTTCAGAATGCATATTATTGAATTATAGAGAAATAACCTTGAATTATAGAGAAATAACCTACTGACAATCTTACCGAAGTTACAAAAGGTAATTTACTGCAAAATTACTGACATTTTGTACATCGGCACAATTTTTGTATAATTTACATCGTATAATGCGTAATGCAGAATTACCAATTAAGGCTAAGAAGGAAGAACCTAAAGGAGATTGATTGTCATGAAAACAAATGTAACTTCTACTATTATTACCCCCCGCGAGACGCGCTCGATACAGAAACACTTGAGCGAAATATGCACCAAGAAATATGATGTACTGAGCATTGATGAGGAAGTGGAACTTGCCACCCGCAGCCGCAACGGCGACCTGAAAGCGCGTAATGAGTTGGTGGAGCATAATATGCGTTTGGCTATTACGATTGCCAAACTTTATCAGAACCAAGGCGTGGACTTGGAGGACTTGATTGTGGCTGCCGAGATGGGTTTGATAGCCGCAGCGGAGCAGTTTGACCCGACAGTGGGCGTAAAATTCATTTCATACGCCTGCCACCATATCCGCCGTGAAATAACCGACACACTGACACGCGATGCCAGGACAATACGTTTGCCACAGAACGTAGTAACAAAGACACGACTGCTGAAACGGGCGATTGTACATTACCAGATGGAGCATAATGCCATACCGACCGATGAGGAGTTGGCAAAACAGTTGGATTTGGATATAGAAGAGGTGCATAACCTCCGCAACCAGACACCTGGTGCCGTATCGATGGATACACCTCTCGGGGACGAGTCGAACGACACAATAGGCAGTATGCTGACCAGTGAACTAGCACCGACAGATGCAGGGCTGATAGACGAATCGATGAAGACGGCACTAAAGACCGCCATTGAGAGCCTGCCGGAACGAGATGCAGAGGTAGTGCGCCGCAGTTTCGGGTTGAACGGCGAAGAGGAAAGTATCGATCAAATAGCCATTGACCTCGGGTTGAGCCGGGAACGGGTACGGCAGATACGTGAGATTGCGTTGCGAAAGATACGTTCTACCTATGGAGAGCAGTTGATGTCATATCGGGCGTAATCCACTAATGGGCTTTTTTCTCCATTAATCGCCATTAAAATTCTCCTTTAATCGGGTCGTTAATTATGCAATTAAACCATTAATGCAGTAGTGAGGGACTCGAGATAGATCGAAAAACTATAGAACCTTATTTTGAGGCTGTCTGACAAGTATGTGCGGGCAGTCTCTTTGTGTTGTAATCCATTGCTTGCGAGACAATTAGTTTGTCTGCCGAGCAAACAGGCAGAAGACATATACATAACTACTTGAAATACAAGCAAAAACAGCCTAATCACATACGAATCACATACGAATCACATACAAACAACATAGACTTGATAGCATTGTCTGCTTTTGCATCCCAATAGCGCCCCCAAAATTGTCAAAAAAAAGCGCAGGGCGTGTTGCCCTGCGCTGAGAGGTTTTGTATGGTTTGTCCTATGTGCTTATTCGTTTTGATTTGCTTTGTCTTTAAGGACGTTGAAGTGCTTGGAGTACATAAAGAACTTGCGTGCGAGGAAGTTCCACGCAAAGACGATAACGGTCATTATCAGTTTGGAAACAAGGTAATGGACACCCACTTTCTCCGTAAAGAACCAGATGCCTGCCTCGAGGAAAACCAAGCCGATTGCCCCGATGAGAAAGACACCTGCTATCTCGCCCGCACGGGATTTCGGTTCGCCGCGGAAGACGAGAAACTTAGCGATGGCATAGTTGGTCAGCGTCCCCGTAACAAAACCCAGAAACGCCGCCACAAGGTAGGGAATACCAATGACGTAGGAAGTAAGGAAATAGGTGCCATAATCAACAATAAACGCCCCTACCGCCACAAAACAATAGCGGAAGAGTTGGAGCAGGATGTTGTCGGTATCCTTGCGAAACAAGATGTCCGTTAATTCGGTGAAAGTCATATATATAAAACGTTAATTATCGTATTATTAGACGTTATTTTGGGAAACATATAATTAGCCATGAATTAACCATTAATTTTACATCAAGTATCAGTATCATTCGTTCAGGAGCGATACAGGGCGTCCGAGGACGTCGTAGGACTGCTCGCCGAGTTGAAGAAACAACTGCCCATTGCGGAGATACTTGACGGTTTGAGGGGCAGCGGAGGTATTATCCAAGCGGGAATCAATGTTATCGCAACTGCCTGCGGATGTTTCATAGAGCGGTTGCCCGTTATATGAGCAGCAGAGGAAATCTATCGGGCCACAAGGATCTAATACATACCCGTAGAGTGGTGCCAATATGCCAACATTGGAGATCGATCCGACATATTCAATATCGGTTGCACGGTAGTCATACTGAATACGTTTTGCCTTGCGTCCATCCAATAGCGTGATATAGTCCACAGCCGTTACTGTTGATTCTTCGGGGAAGCCACCCATATCGTAAGATGTGATTTTATCACCCACCTCAAGACTAAAATCATAGATTAGCACATCCTTATCGTTATCGTCATCGTAAGCAAATACCTGCTTGCCGTCTTCGCGGATCGGTGTATTGTCGTTTATCAAGACATATTGTTTCCCGTTGATGGTCTTCGCTCCTGATACTTTCGTTTGTTGTATATATGCCTCTACCTCTCCTTCTGTGCAAAGTGGTGTGATACGATAAGACCACACTTTGCCTTCGGGGAAATAGGTATGGTCGCTATTGTATTCGCAGCCGTATTCGGCAAAGGTGTCGCCTGTTCTTTCGTACACTTGTGTGCCGTTGGTGTATGCGCATTGCAGGTAGTGGAACGAACCACCTACGTAGGTAACGCCTGTGTATAGCAAACCATGGGTCGAGCCAATACCCTCTATCCATTGTGCTTCATCTTTCAGTTCTGTCTCTGTGTTATGCTTGATTTCTACGCTTAAAACACGCTTCCCATCTGCTGTGGTCTGCATATCTTTTACGATATTCTTGCATAGCGTGGTCGGATGATCCAATCCGCCCCAAACTAGAATCTCGTCTCCTGCTTTTGCGCCGAAATCATACAAAAGGTATTCTTTACTATCGTGGCACATAAACACTTTATCATTCTCCTGACGGATAGCGGCTGCATACGTAGGAGCATCGGAAGTAAGTGTGGCACGTTGCATTACCTTGGTGTAGGTTACGTTGTTGATAATGGTATCGGAAGACAGCGTAAATTCATAGATAACGAGACGATCAATATATGCTTGAATTTCGAGTACATTCCATTGATTTGCCGAAATAGGGGCGGCTGTGATATGTACACAATATGAGTTCATTATAATACATAAGAACACTAAAAGATTTAGTTTTTTCATAACAATATCTCCTAAAAAAGTTGTGTACATTCTACAAAAGACACCTAAAAGGCAGAAATACTGACCTACTACCCACCTACAAAGGTACATCTTTTGCAGAATATACACAAACCGTAATGTGATTTTATTGAAAAATTTTAGTCATTAGGATAGTTAATACGATAGACATCACCTTTGGTATCCACTACACCATAATCAAATATAGGCATTGCTTCTTGATAATCCCTTATGTATGCATAGTACCACACTTGTATAAACTTTCGTTCGTCAAGGGTAAAATCCAGTACGTGCAACGTATCAAAATGCAAATATGACTTGGTAAAATCAACATTGTAATTGTCTATTAAATCATGAAAGAAGATTTGATCCACACGTTGTACGGAGTCTAATGCTTCGTCAAAAGAATTACCCATATTGGCACGAAAACACATACAGCATGTGTTACACTCTGCATATTTATAACTTCCTTCGCCTGTACATTCCAATGGCGCAGTTGTTCCATTACAAGCCGCAAAAATGCAACTCAAAACACCAAGTAGTCATACTTGTATATATAACGGTTTCATATTATTCGCTATTTATTGATTAACAATTTTGTAACAATTTGCTGCTCATTATCCATCTTTGCTACAAAGCAATAATAATATGCTTATTGCTTTATGAATACCTTATATCGCAGTCCTACATCTGTTTGCGCACGAAGTATGTATGTACCTTTCGCAAGAGAAGAAACATCTATATCTTTTTCGGTGGAACGTATTATCAACTGACCTGTTGATAAATAAATATCCACCAAAATAATATCTTCAGAAGAAACAATGTGTAATACATCTGCTACAGGGTTTGGCATAATTCGGAATGATGTTTCGAAGAAACCCGTAATATCATTCAACTCTGTAGTTGGATTTTGTTCCTCATCGTCTAAATTGTGTGTATGCACTTTTGCACGACTACCTGATACACGTTCCGTCGGGCAAACCATATCGCTAATGGCAATACGTACATTACTACCTGCTTTGGCTGCAAAACCATTGGACAGACGCACTTGCGAACCCGAACAAACGGTAAGCGTTTTATCTGCGGAAATAGTCAAACTTAAACCAATATCTTCACTATTTGCAATACGATACGGACTTTCAATTGCTGGAAAAGCAGAATACGTTTGCGCAGCACATATCGGCTCAATACCCACAATAGCAGATTGGTAATAATCAAAAGCATATTCTCCCAAAGGAATATGATCCAGCGTGAAATAGCCATTATAACCATATCCCCACCCAAAATTGATATAATATGTATCATTATTTGCATTGTATCCGTTCAATATAAAAGCATGACCATTTGTACCCCAAATGGTAGATTTACCTCTATAATAAACAGGACGTCCTGCGGCTAATTCATCATAAAACATTGAACTCCACCCTTCAGTATTTATTTTCTTTACAATTTTCATCGTGTTAGGGTTATATCCAAACATCTTCAAAGCCTCAAGTGCTTTATTTATAGTGGTACCTGAACTTTTCCCATAATGCATATCTGCCTGATATCCGCAATCACGCAAAAATTTTGCAACTGCATCCGCTTCTTCTATTGAAACCCACCAACCTAACTGAAGTGGCATTTTATCCCAGTCATAAGATTTTAATGTATAGTTTTTACCTCCAACGGTTGTTGGAACTTTAGCTGTATAAGGCCATTTCCAATACCACATAATCTGTGCAATTGCAACAGCCACACATCCTACGGCTGCTTTATAACATTGATCAACTGCACCAGATATTGTCGGACAATATTTATTGTAACTTTTTTCACAATCTAATCCCGATGTAGTTTGACTCCATAAAATTTCCTCGCCTTTGTCATTCTCTAATAGAGGCGCAATAGATATTTTTGATGATTGTGTAGTTTCACGTGATATAACTTTTTGCCAACCGTTATGCATAGAAGAACTTTGAGCAGCAATAGAAGAACTCTTGTTATAACGAGATATAAGTATCTCATATGTGCCTATTAGTTCTCGTACTTCTGGAGGAAAATTGGCAATATCCGGTTTTTCTGTTGTCGGGAAATATGCCAAAATAGGTGTTGTGGCTAACGAAGAAGAAACTAAAAACCATCCTTTTTCCGCAGGAACAAGGAGCAACTTTGCACTATCTGTTACAGACACCTCATCTACAAGTATAGTATCAGCAAGGGACTGTGCAAATCGTGTTGGGCTATCTTGCAATAGGTCTTTTGATAATACTTTATCATTTTTTAATTGCATAGAGTTATCCATTGCTGCACGGATAGCCAATGATTTGGATACTCGATTTTGTCCCTTAATTGGGATTGATACCAATACGCACAGCATTACTGTTAACATCGTAAATACCGTAAATACGTTGTGTTTCATAGTATTACCTCCAATAATCTTTCACAATCATTTTTTTTAGTTTCCCTTGCTCTATGATTGTATTGAGTTGGGCTTGCGTATATGTCCACACCGAATCCATATGGGTAGTTTGTGCACGAAATTCTTCCAAAAGTTTTGTATCTATAAGATGCATACGATGTGTTTCACCATAATCCTTTTGGTATAATTCTGCAGTTCCCAGATACTCATTCACCTTCGTTATGTCAATATCATATCTCCGCTTGATAGGATTCTTGATATATTGACATGTATCAAGACGCCATGTATTGTTCTCACTCCAAGCATAACTATTTTGAGCAGTCCAAGGCTCAAAGATAAGATAGTATGTCGTCTGATATCGAGGAAACATATACCAACGCCAATCAATTAGCAGATAGTCGTCCTGCAACTCCCAATAAGGCGATGCGCCATCCCCAAATATATTGGCATCCCCATAAAATCCTGCTTTGCCTGTATAGCCGCTTTCCGGTGCTAATACATATTGTTTATATTCCGTTTTTTCTAATTTAATCACTGTAACGTAATTCGTATATGGGTTTGTAAACGGCTGACGGTTACAACCGATTATGCATAGTGCGCACAATATGTAGGCAACTACAAAAAAATGTTTTGTTTTCATAATCCGTTATTGTTGCAGTTGTTCCACTTTCTGTTGCAAATCTTTGATTTGTTGGTCTTGCTCGATGATATAAAGGGTGAGTTCCTCTATCTTTTGCAGGAGTTGGAACTGCAACTCATTGACGCTTACGCCGTTCTGCTGCATATCTTTGGCAGATTGTATCTCGGGCAGGTGTTTGTTTTCTGCAATAAACGACTGCACCTCGCTCAACGGACGCAAGCGATAGTTGGTATCAAACACAAAGTCTGCACCACCAACACCATTCAAGTCCACAAGAATTTCTCTTGCACGAATAGTACCAATGACATCCAACTTGTAAGCCGGGGACTTGGTGCCGATACCGATATTGCCATTGTTCTGCAAGAAAAGTGCATAATTAAAACCACCTACTTTCCAAAAATTAAGTCCATAGCCTTCGCTATCTGTAGAAACATATTCTATTCCCCAACTACCACGACGACTATTTTTGTCCTTATCATTTACATCTGCTCCAAACAAAATAGAGCCATTATTCGAGCCATCCGCACGTGTTTTGGTTGAAGTCTTGGAAATCATTATATTTCCACCTACAACGTGTAAATCCTGAAGTGGCGCAGAAGTTCCAACACCAACTTTTCCTTCCTGTGTAACGCTCACTATTGGTTCTGTAAAATTAGGATCATCACTCGTTATGGATACACCTAATGTACCATCACTGCCGTTTACCACACCGATTTGCCAATCTTCAATGGTAATCTGTGCATAAGTACTTGTTGCAATTGCGATGCATAGGAACATCAAAAGATTTAGTTTTTTCATAATAGAAAAAGTGTTTTGGTTAGTAAAATATTTTTTTTACTTTGCAGTAAAACGGCCTTCTACGGTTGTTTTGCCCGAGGAAATACGGATGGTATAGTTGCCTGTAGCGGGAACGGATATTTCGGTTTCGTCAATAAAATCCTGACTTGCAACCAATGCTCCGTTCTCTTTGCGCACTTCCGCACGTGCGGGCATATCCGTATCCGCTTTTACGAAAAGATCTTTGCCTTTGATAGTGGCACCAAAGCGATTGGGATCGGGACGCCTATTGTCAGGGTTATGTTCGCTATCATCCATAGGTGCGATTGGCGAAAAGTAAATACGCGGGTAAGGATAATGTTTTCGCCCTCTACGGTTTGGGCGGAAAGGTTGCAGATGCCCATTAGGCAACATATGACTAAGAATAAAAGTTTTTTCATGGTTAGAATGAATTAAAATTTCCGCTACAAAGGTAAGGCTTTTTTCGCAATGGCACAAAAAAACAGGTAGGGACAAATGAAAATATACATTGTTGATAATCAGCAATGTATATTTTTAGAGTAGGGACAATCGTATTTTAACGACCTTTTTTGCTATAGGGAGAGTGCCATTTCAAGCAAAATAGAATACAAATTAGCCGAAGTGGTACCTAACTTTGCGGCTATGCGTTGTTTTGTTTTTTGCATACTGCCTGATGAGTAGCACATCGGTTTTGATAACGCAGACAATGACAGGTTGTCATACAATACAATATATAGACAGAGTTGTATCTCGCGTTCTGCCAAATTGTATTCTTTTAGTTTTGCGGGGAGTGTAGGCAGTACGGTATAGACGTTTTCTAAAAGTACAGAGTAGTCGTTCCATTTCTGTAACGGTATAGGATACAAACTGCGGAATTGTATAATATGCTGTTGTAAATGTTGATTGTTTTTGTTGTTTAATTCAGTATTGATTCTTTGTATTTCATTGTCTTTTTGTTGCAATAGTACGTTGCTGTTATGCAACTGCTTTTGTTTATTATTGCGCAAATAAATAGATAACGTCAGAAGAGTAAGGCATACGATCACCATAATTATAACGGCAATTTGCCAATGAAATGAAGGTTTTGGCGAACTAATATAAGCGCATAGTTTGGGTATCGCAGATGCATAGCCGCAATTCAAGGCTTCCCGTTCACGGCTGTCATCTTCTCGCTTGTGGGCATAGCAAGCCAATAACTCGACATCCTTTGGGGCTTTGGCATACTCCTCCAAAACATAGTAGGCGTTTGATCGGTAAGCGGCAGTCTTGGAATGAGCCACTATATATTCTGCATACGGAACGGAAAGCACCTCTTGATTCAAATGCTGGTAAGTCTGCATTATTTTTTGATACAGGAAACATTTGGATTCATTCTCTATCGAATAATCCTTTACCGACAAAAAACAATGCAATGCAGAATCGTATTGTTGCTGCCTATAGAAATAAAGTCCCCGCGTTTCTATCAGTCGTTCATAGTAGATACTATCCAATTGAAAATGCTGCGCTATTTGCAAAATACTATCGGCAGACGAAAATGCTTTCAAATCGCAAAGATATTCACTAATAGTCAACAACCCGTATGCATACCGCCACTCATTACCGCTTTTCTCAAAATGCTCGGCGGCGCGTTGATAGAAAATAAGGGCAGTGCTATCTGCACATTGTTGCCCGCAGATAAAACCCATACACGAATTGACACGCCCGCGGAGAATATAATCATCTGGGTGCAGGCGGTCGGAGGCAATATAGCAGTCTGCCGCATCGGAAACCAAAGAGTTGTCTTCCAAATTCCGACCGAGATAGTAGTAGGCTTTGGCGAGGGTGGTGCGGTGGCATTGGCGGACAAAAGGTTTATCTATGGTGCGGACGACATGGCACAAGGCGGTGGTGTCCCGATACAGTATATGCTCTGTATCGAGACTGTCTGCCGTGGCAATCGTCTGCTGCGCTTGGCGTATATTGCCGCAACCCGTCAGCAAAAGGCATCCAAAGAATATGTATATTGTGCGAAAAGACATACTTATGCTCCAAGAGTTAACCTTCTTACCCCATTAGACGTTAATTTCTTTGAGAAGAAACATATAATTGCAGAGGATTGACATTATCTTGATACACAACGTTAATTAGCGTGTAATTAGATGTTAATTTTCTTCTAATGATAATTCCTTTATAGCACGGGAACGGTCGAAGGTAAAGAGGTAGGTACCTGTATTCTCGTAGTATGCCAAGGCGCGGGGGAAGAACTGCGGGTACTGCTGAATGGCGGGGATAAGGTAGCGATAAGTGGAACTATAGCCGAGAGCGTCCACAAGCACCAAATCGACATTCTTTCTGACCAAGTCGGCTATCAAGGCACGGGCATCCTCGGTATAGAGGTAGTTCACACCCGGACGCTCTGCATACATATAGAGCATTTGGGGCTTGCGGGAGCAGATAATGGTACCCTCTGGCGTGTTCTTCTTGAGGGACTTGCCGATAGCAAAGAACTGCCGGTAATTGACAGGGTATTTCTGCTGCGCGAGTTGGTGCTCCTCCTGCAAACCCGCCTTGGAGAAAAAGAGCAAGAGCAGCAGGATATAGGCAGGAAAGCGTTTCTCTTTCCATTTGCGCTGCAAAAGCCACGTAAGGATAGCCCACAATCCAATGAGCAGAAAAGCCGTCAGAAAAGGCAGGACAGAGGTTATATAGCGGTTGCCGCTCGGGGTGCTGAAAATAGAGATTACACCGAGTGTGGCAGCGATATAGCCGATAGCGAACCAGCGTTGCTTACCGAGGCGCCATGCACCAAGGAGCATAACCGCCAGCATAACCGCACCCAAAAGGTAGATGTACCACGTATAAGCAGGCTCATCACAATTCAGTTTGGCAAATGGCAGAATAGTACTCGGGAAAGCATTGAAGATGAGCATACGGAGGGTATCGAAGAAGCGCGACACCACCTCACCAAAGCCGAGAGAGCCCATCTCGGGTCGCCACGGATTAGCCACCATAATCGAGTCGAGATAGCGGTTGCCATTCAGCCCAAGGGTACGATTGCGGAGCATCCACGGCAGGCAGCCGAGGACGAAACCGACAATAGTGGCAGGCAGAGCCGCCCAGCGGCGACGCACCAACAAGACCAAGGCAACAGCCGCCACAAGGGCTACGCCCTGGGTACGGATATGGTAGGTAAAGATCAATGCCACAAGCATCACATAAAACCAAGGCGATGTAAGTTCGCTCCACCACTTTTCTTCTTTTTTACTCATCAAGATGAGTGCAAAGAAGACCAGCATACTCATAAAGAGGAAACTTGATTCGGACATCATCATCGTAGAGAAATGTAGCAGGCGTGGACAAAAGAGTCCCGCTATGGAGGCTGTGAAGGCTATATCCATCGGCAATGAGAGCGCCAACAAGGCGAAATAGAGCAGGAGGATACTCGCCAAGACAAAGACCTCGTTGAGCCATTTCTGCGCCACGATACTATCCGTAATAGCACGCAGCGGGGTCATCAGAATAGGGTAACCGGGCGGAAAAACAGAAGTGGCAGGACTGCCCGGTGAAGACAAATCACAATAGCCGTTACCCCCTGCCAAGGAGGTGGCATAGATATAGTAGTTGAAGTTATCACCGTTGAGGTCGGGTTTGCTATTGAAAGTATAGAGTACGACACACAACCACGCTATGACAATCGTCAGCGGGAAGACGATATAACGGAAGATATTATTTCTGCTCATGATATTCTTTTTCAGTATTTACATTCCAGATATTGGTTTTGTCTTGGACACCATTGCGGATATTGCGCACGCACTCTATGGCGGTCATCATAGAGTGGTCCATATTATTGTAGCGGTGCTGTCCGTTGCGCCCGAGACAGTATAGGTTTGGGATAGTATTGAGGAACGCTTTGACGGTGTCCAATTGATAGTACGAGCCATAGTAGGCGGGGTAGGCTTTCTTGACGCGCACATGGCAGGCATCAAGGACGTCCTCACGATTGATGATGTCTATCTTGACCAACTCATCAATAGCCATTCGGATAAAATCCTCCTTGGGCATATTCCAGAACGAGTCGCCCTCTGTACAGAAATACTCAAGACCTATCCACATAGTGTGTTCGTAGTCATTCACAAGGTACGGCGACCAGTTGTTGAACACCTGCAGGCGACCGATATGCACATCGCGCTCCTGTATGTAAATCCATGTATCGGGAACACGGTGGTCGAAAGTAGGGATATGCGTTTGGTTCTTGATACGCATCTGCTTGACGCACAGACCAACCGTAATGAAATCGCGGTAGGGCAGGTTGGAGGCGATGTCGGAAACGGATTGCGGTACTTCGATACCACGAAAAGCGGGGATTAGGTCTTTGATTGGCATAGTGGAAAGGAACCAATCACATGGGAAAGTCTGCTCCTGTCCGTCCGCCGTGCGGGCAACGACAGAGACTACCCTACCCTGCTCCACATTCACGCCAATGACCTCGTGCTGCATGTGTATCTCGCCACCAAGTTGGCGAATATCATCTGCCACGGTCTCCCATAATTGCCCGGGACCGTATTTCGGGTAAATGAACTGCTCGATAAGGGAGGTCTCCACATGCTTGCTTTTCAGCCCGAAAGCACGTTGGAACATGTCTTTCAGCACGGACAGGACACTCAAGCCTTTGACGCGCTGGCTGCCCCAGTCGGCACCCAACTTGGAAGGATGTACGCCCCATACTTTCTCTGTGTATCCCTCAAAGAACATCTCGTAGAGCGGTCGCCCGAAACGATTAATGTAGAAATTTTCAAGCGAGGTTTCAGGCAATTTATGTACACACGACCACAAGTAACCGAAACCCGCACGCATAGTGTTGGCAAAACCCATATTGAAGAAGGTCTCCTTCTTCATAGAGATGGGATAGTCAAAAAACTTGCGCAGGAAGAATATACGGCTGACGCGGTTACGAAGAAGCATAACGCGATCGGTCTTTTCGGGGTCTGGACCATCGGGTACAAGGGGTTTGTCGGAAGTATGAAGCAGAAGGTCATCTTTGGAGGGCGCGCCCTGGGTGGGCATTACGTTCTGCCACCAGTTCATTACCTCTTCACTCTTTGAGAAGAAACGGTGTCCGCCTATGTCCATGCGGTTGCCTTTGTACTGCACGGTCTGCGAGATACCGCCAATAGCATCAGTGGCCTCGAGAATAACGGGATGGATATCCGTATTTTTAAGTAGTTCGTAAGCGGCAGTCAGTCCCGCAGGACCTGCACCTGCTATAACGGCGATTTTGTGAGCCATAGTGTTGATTTTTTATACTTTTATAAGAACAAAAACCATAAATTATTTGGTTGTCGTTGCCTTGTTATTCTGTAATTGGTACTTAAATTATATGTTATTTTAATATAGAATTGAGTACTGACCAAGGGAGAAAAATGTCAGTACGACCAAGGGCATAGGGGGCTATCTCATAGGGCATATAGACATAGGTGATACCCTCTTCGGAGACAAAGAAATTGTCGTTCGGTACAATATCTTCGACGCTGTAACCGAGTTTGCGCAGTTCACGCTCAGTATCGGCATTTTCGGTCTGATGAATCAATGCCTCGACCAACATACCACAGAGCGGTTCAAAATAGTCGTCAATGAACAAATCCTCCTCATGAACGGATTGCCCGGTAGCAAGGGAATAATTTTTGACCAAACAGATACTCATTCCGTGCGCTCCGCCGGTGTAGGAATAGATGTCTTCAGCATAACTAAGGATACCATTTGCCACTCCAACAGGTTCAGCCCGGATAATCAGTTCCTCACAGAAAGCAGATCCGTGCTCTTTGTCGCCCCACTCGTCTGCCAAAGGTTGGTTGTCCTGAATATACTGCGTATGATTGAGTGCGGCATAGGCAGATAGTGCATGATCGGGCCGCATATCAGCAAACGCTTCACCGAAGAGTTCGGTTTTTATCTGCGTTTGGATAGATTGCAACACAGAATCGTGCGCCGAGATGGCAGTAGGATAAGCATACTGCAAATCGAGATACAGACTATCGTTTTTCTCCGGAGTAAGATAAACGGTTTTTTGAAGAGTATAGGTCTTGGTTACAACTGACGCAGTATCCAAACCGCATACTACACCGTCAATACAAAAAGCGGCTCCCACAAGGAGAATGACAGCCCACGAACGGAAAAGACTTTTGTTCATAATGGTATGTATTTTAGTAGGTTATTATTTGCGAAAAGAAAAGTATTTCTGTCCAGTATAACTGACAATGACCGTAATACAGGTAATAAACATTTTGCTCGGTGTAGGGTACCAGCCCCATAAATCAACACAGAGTTTCAGTCCAAAATAGTTGATAGCCAAATTAAGTAGAACTATGAGTATATATCTACCTAATTGGTTCCATCCGCGCAAAGAAGACTGTGTAAACGTAACATATTTATTGAGCAAAAAGCCCGTCAGCAACGTTATAGGAAACGTAATACAAAGCGTGGCAATATGCGGCGAAAGACATAGTTGCGGCAAAAAAGCAAAAGGTAATGGTATATAGATTAAATCATGCCCGATAAAATAATTGTAAATCAAAAAATAGAGTACCCAATCGAATACCATATTTCCACCACCGCAAGCGGCGTAACGGAAGATTTGCTCAGGTATATAATGACGAAAAGGGCGATAAAAAAAATCAATGATTTTAGTGATAAATTGTGCGAGTGTTTGCATTTTTCAAATAGTTATAGTACCTTTGCACCGAAATTCAGTCCGCAAAGGTACTACTAAAATCATACATTTGCAAGTTTTTGCAGGTAAAAAAAGCAGTCGGCGGACGAAAAGAACCAAACAACAAGAATATGGACGATTATCACCAAGCAAATGCAACAAGTACGTGCCAAGAAGTTTTTGGGACAGCATTTCTTGACGGATTTGAGTGTCGCCCAACGAATTGCTGAAACCATTGAATCGGGTCGAGTATTGGAAATCGGTCCGGGAATGGGTGTTCTTACCCAATATCTCTTAAAAAATCCGAATATTGATCTCACGGCGATTGAACTCGACCGCGAGAGTGTGGCATATCTGCACGAATGGTACCCGGAACTACATCTGATAGAGGGTGATTTTCTCAAATTAGATTTGAATGCGCTCTATCCCGATGGTGAATTCTCAGTTATCGGCAACTATCCGTACAACATATCGAGTCAGATATTTTTCAAAGTACTGGAATATAAAGATCGTATTCCTGTCTGCTCGGGTATGATACAAAAGGAAGTGGCGGAGCGCATTGCATCGAAACCGGGAAAGAAAGCCTACGGCATACTGAGTGTGCTGCTGCAAGCATACTACGATATAGAATATCTGTTCACCGTAAACGAAAATGTATTTAACCCTCCGCCGAAAGTGAAATCGGCAGTAGTGCGCCTGACGCGCAACAGGCGACAGCATCTCGATTGTGATGAACGGCTTTTTAAACAGGTGGTCAAAACAAGTTTCAACCAACGTCGAAAGCAGATGCGCAATTCTCTTCAGCAATTAGTGGGAAAGGGAAATCCTATTTTAGCAGAGGACATATTTACCAAGCGCCCCGAACAGTTGAGTGTAGAAGAATTTATGGAACTGACCAAGATGATAGAGACAAACGGCTGCTGCCAACCTCTAACTTCTAACATTTAATATCAAACCTTATAAAAAAGTTGCTATGTCGGAACTCAGAATATTCTATAAAGACAGCGAAAAAATTAAGGTGGCAAAGACCATCACCGCGCTTAAGGAATTGGATAAAAAAGATATAATCTGGATTGACCTACTCGATGTAAGCGACAAGACAGAGGATACCCTTGAGGGGTTCTTGAAGATTGATATTCAGGAAGATGAAGAGATGGAAGAAATTGAGATGTCGAGCAGATATATCCAAACAGACGACTCAATTGTAGCGAATAGTAACTTCCTGACCACGACTTTCGAGTTGGAACCAGTGAACTTCATTTTGAAAAACAGCATTCTCGTTACAACCCGCAACGTGGATTTGGAGAGTTTCAATGATACAGTGAAGAAAATGTCTGTCAATACCCGTAATTTTCCTACTGGGTATCATGTGTTGGTAGCACTGATGGAGACGCGAGTGGAAAAAGACGCTGACATGATTGAGGACACAACCGACCTTATCACCGGACTTTCCCAAGAGATTACGGCACACAACGGAAAAGTGGATGAAAATATCTTGATTCAGATTAAGAACTTACAGGAAAAAGTAACGATTATTCGTCAGAATATAATGGACAAACAGCGTGTAATAAGTAACTTTCTTAAATGTGATTTTTTTCCAGAGGAACTGCGTCCGAGACTGACAATGATTATCAAAGATATTAACTCTCTGTTCGATTATACGCGATTTGGTTTCGATCGTTTGGACTACTTGCAAGATACGTTTCTCGGTTTGGTAAACATCGAGCAGAACAAAATTATCAAGATTTTCACAGTGGTAAACGTGGTGTTCCTCCCGCCTACACTCATCGCAAGTATGTATGGTATGAACTTCGACTTTATGCCAGAACTGCATTGGCAATTAGGCTATCCGTTCGCCATTGGACTAATGATTGTTTCTACATTGCTTATCCTGTTGATTTTCAAACTAAAAAAATGGATGTAACGGGTTTTCAACAAGTTTTCAACAAAAGGTGTTGACAACGTGTTTAAATAGTATGAAAGCCAACAGTTTTCAAAACGATTGACGTTTCATTGACATTTTTCGATACTGGCAACCAACTGAAAATAAGTTTAGTATAGTGGTTTTCGACAGTTTGAACAACGTATTATTATCAAAGAATTTTAAAAGAAAAAATATATAATATATTTATGAGTAAGAACGATGGCGACGATTTGGCAAAAGTCATACGTCAATTGTGCAAAGAAAAAAATGCCATTATTATGGCACATTACTATACACGCCCGGAGATACAGGAGGTAGCAGACTTTATTGGCGACTCGTTGGCTTTGGCGCAGAAAGCCACACAAGTGAAAGCGGACATTATTGTGATGTGCGGTGTGCATTTTATGGGCGAGACAATGAAGATACTCTGTCCGGATAAGAAAGTACTTATCCCTGATATGGCAGCAGGCTGCAGCCTCGCAGATAGTTGCAAAGCATCCGATTTGGCATGTTTCAAAGCAGAACATCCGGGGTATATGGTTGTCAGTTATGTGAATACAAGTGCAGATGTGAAAGCACTTACCGATGTGGTGGTAACATCGTCTAATGCGAAGAAAATTGTCGATCAACTGCCTGAGAATGCGAAGATAATCTTCGGTCCGGACAAAAACCTTGGCAACTATATCAATAGTGTTACAGGGCGGGAAATGCTGCTTTGGGATGGTGCTTGCCATGTACATAGTCGCTTCTCGTTGGAAGCACTGCTGGCACTCAAAGAACAATACCCCGATACACCAGTGTTAGCACATCCCGAATGTAAGGCGGTTATTTTGTCTCAGGCGAACGTAATTGGTTCGACCAAAGCATTGCTCGACTATAGCACAAAAAGCCCGCAAAAACGCTTTATTGTGGTTACAGAGAGCGGTATTTTGCATGAGATGCAGAAAGCATGTCCCAACAAAGAGTTTATCCCCGTTCCTCCTGAAGCGTCGGAGAGTATAGGCTGCCAGTGCAACGAGTGCGAATATATGCGTCTCAATACATTGGAAAAACTATTTGCCTGCCTGCGTGATGAGACACCGGAAATATTGGTATCTGATGATATTGCTGCCCGTGCTGTGCTACCTATTCGCAAGATGCTCGATATGAGCAAGTAAAAAATTGTATCACATAAAATTTGGATTGCTTGAAAATGTAAAGCAATCATAGTTTTGTAAATATTTTAGCAGGTAAAACTATTGTATAGTTAGTACGATAGGCAGGTGGTCGGAATAGCCTGTTTGGTAGCGGTAGCCGATGTAGGTGCGGCGGGGTTTTACATCCAAATAACGCAAATCGTCTTCCAATAGATAGGCTGCAGAATAGACTTGTATTTCAGTTGTATATAGCAAAGAATCAGATAGATAGAATTGGTCGAGAAATGACCAATATCCATGATATTTATGCGTGCCTAGCGGACTATCGGAGCATTTTGGCAGCCGCAACATCGCGTTGTGCAGGCCACGGATATTGTTTTCGGGCTTGGTATTCATATCGCCCATAATGACGATTTGTGCCTTTGGAGATGTCGCAAAGATAGAATCAATATGTCGCTGCAAAACTGACATTGCCGCCTCGCGTTTCCATGCTGTAACAGCCGATCCTCCCAACTGCGAGGGCAAATGGCAAAGAAAGAGATGCAGTGTATCCGTGCTGTGGTATATTCCCGATGCATAGAGTATATCTCGGGTGGTATTGCCATCAGCAAGCGGTACCGAAATAGGGTAGGCATTCAGCAAATGGAAAGTAGGTCGATAGAGCAACGCTACATCAATACCACGTTTGTCTGGGCTATCGAAATGGATGTACTGATACTCAAAACGGTGTAAGACACTACATAAGTCATTGACACATTGTTGATTCTCTACTTCACACAAACCCACTATATCAATTCCGTCAAACTGCCCGATATTGGTGATTATTTGCGCTATATTTTGCACCTTGCGGCGATATTTGTAATATGTCCAATGATACTTTCCGTCGGGCGTAAAATCGGTGTCTGGATTGAGAGAATCGCAATCAGGATGGAAGAGATTTTCTACATTATAGGACACAATGCGAAAGATTCGATTCGACTCATTTTCATTGGGCGAAATCACCGCATAGCCTGCCGTTTTCGGCAGGCATAAACAGAGCAAAAAAAATATTCGTCGCATCAGCAAAGCATCTTAATTGCTTTTTTGAGTGCAGTAATAAATGCATCAATGTCCGCATGGTCGTTGTACAATCCAAACGATGCACGTACTGTTCCCGGTATATTGAGGTAATCAATAAGCGGTTCGGCACAATGATGACCGGTGCGGACCGCTACGCCCTGTCGGTCAAGGAGCGTGCCTACATCAAACGGATGCACCAACGTATTGCCGTTATAGACATTGAATGATACAACGCCTGCTTTCGGAAGCCCCGCGGCATAAACACGCACGCCTGCTATATGTGCGAGTTGCTGCTCGGCATAGAGACTCAAATCTGCTTCATGCTGTGTGATGGTCTTCATACCGATTTGTTCTATATAAGTCAGTGCTGCCGAAAAACCGAAACTGCCGATGAAATCGGGTGTTCCTGCCTCGAACTTATAGGGAAGTTCGTTGTACGTAGTATGCTCAAAGCGTACATGCTCAATCATCTCTCCGCCGCCTTCCGCAGGGGGTAATATATTGAGCCATTGTTCCTTACCATATAGCACACCCAATCCTGTCGGACCATACATTTTATGCGCCGAACAGACAAAAAAATCGCAGTCCATCGCCTGCACATCAATCGGCAGGTGCGGTGCCGACTGTGCACCGTCTATGCAAACGGGAATATGCTGTGCATGTGCCAAACGGATAATCTCCTCCACAGGATTGATGATACCGAGTACATTGCTTACTTGTGCCACCGATACAATCCGTGTATGATCGTTCAAAAGCCCCTTAAATGCCTCTATATTAAGAGAAAGGTCATTGTTTAATGGAATTACCCGCAGTACGGCTTTCTTGCGCTCACAGAGCATTTGCCATGGTACAATGTTCGAGTGGTGCTCCAATTGGCTGACAATAACCTCATCGCCCTCGTGTACCATCGCTTCGCCGAAACTGAATGCCAGCATATTTACCGAGTCGGTCGTTCCTTTGGTAAAGACAATCTCTTTTGCTGACCGTGCATGTAGAAAATCCGCTACGTGTTGCCGTGCGTCTTCGTGGTGCTTGGTAGCCACTTGGCTTAGGTGGTGCACCCCGCGATGGATATTCGCATTCCAGTGTGTGTAGCCTTCTATCAGGGCATCCAATACTGCCTGCGGTTTCTGCGCAGTAGCGGCGTTGTCTAAATAAATAAGCGGTCTCCCATACACCTGCTCACCCAATATCGGAAAATCAGTACGATTCATATTCAATTAACATACATTTTTTGTCAAACTTCTATCAATCTGGCGGTCTAACCTTACGGCTTGTAAAAACTCTCCTCGAGTATCTTCTGCGCATCGGGTTCCGCCATCAGTTGTTGTAGTGTAACATCCTGATTGTGTACCATATAACTCTCAGCAATGCGCCAGCCGATCCATGTACCAAGCCGACCGGGAGAATCCTGCGACACCTCTGCTGTAAAAGGACCTTCGTTGAGATAAGAGGTCAGCACAACGCTCTCGGTTTTGAATAGGTCGCGCTTATCCATCATTAGGTGCCATATCGCCCGTTCGTTCTTCTCACACCACTCCCATTGCTGCTTTGTGTAGCCCATTACTTCATAGTCGGGTAGGGTAGGGAATAGTACTGACAGCAGATACATTACCTTGCCGCGGTATATCATTTGGTCAAGCAGACGGCTTTTGGTACTTGTATAAGGTAGGTTTCGGAATAGGTACGCACTCACTACATCGGCGGGGATACACTCCTTGCGCATCGTCTGTTTCTGATAGTCGTACACTACACGATTGTAGTACTCATAATCGCTTCCGAGATACATATCCGCTCCCACGGCAATTGCGTCTTCAAGGAAATAAATTGATGCATTAAATCCGGATATAAACAAGTATATTTCAGGCACTTGCATATCCGGATAGAGATAACTGATGCGGGTAAACGCATCGTCTAAACTATGCTGTATATCCGACACATCGGCAAATAGTTGTTTCTCGCGAAGATTGGTCTGTCGAAAGCCATAAGTTGTATCCTCCAAGAACTGCGGCAACGCCACTGCCAAATATGCAGTGTCCGTTGCAGGAATACCCAATATATCCTCTACAAACATCGGCATAAACTCGGGATATTCTGTGTATAACCGACGTATATCTTGTTCTATATCATCCGTTTGCACGCTTAGCAATGCGCTGTCAAAACGCACGATTTCCACGTGTTGCGGCTTCATCTCTTTGCTGCTCGGAAAATACTGTCGCCCCTGTTGGCAACCGAAAAACAGCAATACAAAGAATAGATAAAGGTATTTTTTTTTCATTTTTTTACTTTTAGTTATGTACAGCAAAGTAAGGTGGATGTCGGGTGGATGTCGGGAGGATAGCAGATGTTTTTACTATATTTGTATTTATATATCTTAATAACCTCGTCAGATAGTCAAATCAATCCGTCTTTTATTTCAATCACCCTATCGGATATATTTGCCAATTCTTTGTCGTGGGTCACAATCACAATCGTCTGCCCATACTGTTCCCGCAAATGTAGCAGAAGTCCATTCAATTCGCGTTTGTTCGCCTCGTCAAGGCTTCCGCTCGGCTCGTCCGCAAGTATCACCGACGGCGACATCATCAATGCTCTGGCAGCCGCTACACGCTGTTTCTCGCCGCCGGATAACTCGTTTGGTTTATGCGACATACGATCTTTCAGACCTAGTTCGGTCAGTAGTTTCTCCGCTCTTGTTTTTGCCTCTTTTTGTCCCACTTTTCCGATTAAAGCCGGCATCATCACATTCTCCAATGCCGTGAATTCCGGCAGTAATTGGTGGAACTGAAAGATAAACCCTATATGTCGATTGCGAAATTCGGCTAACTCATTCTCTTTCAGTCTGAAAATATCAATTCCGTCTATTCGTACTATACCACTCGTAGGCTTATCCAATGTGCCGATGATTTGTAGAAGCGTGGTCTTACCTGCTCCACTTTTGCCTACAACCGCCACAATCTCACCTTTTTGCACCTTCAGATTGACGCCTTTCAGCACTTCCAACGACCCAAACGACTTATGTAGATTATCTACCTCTATAATATTATTTTCGTTCATACGCATTGTTGATTATTGCTACTGCCCGTTCTATTAGGTCATCTCTGTCCGAACTGCGCAGTGTTTCATATATATCGGGCGCTATACCTTCCTCAATGCTCTGTTTATCAGCATTGTACATCTTCACACTTGAGAAACGTACCGTCCATCCGTTGGGTAGTTCATAACTCATTGGCATACCGCCTCCGCCACCGCTTACGCCACCCAACAATAGCGCATTCTTGGCATATCGCATTGCATTTACAAACGAGTTCGCTGCTGAATAGGTATAGCGGTCTTGCAATACAATCACAGGTCTGAACCACTTGTTCGGCATATCACTTTCGTGCACATATAGTGGTTCTAACGATGAATAGTCCGTATGCCCCTTGCCTGATTTATGTTGCCAGTAGCCGATTAAGGTATCGTTTTCCATAAATGTAGCCGCTAATTTGTATGCGTTTGTTAGGTCGCCACCGCCGTTGTTCCGCACGTCCAATACGATGCCTTTGCACTCTTTGAAAGCCGTCAACACATAGTACATATTGGCTACTCCGAAACTCGACGAGAATGAACTGTATCGTATATATCCGATACTATCCCCTGCTATTTTTGTATAGGTAAGTCCTCCTGCACGGCGGGCATTTTGTAGATATACATCATTGATTATCTGACTATTATATAATACTGGATACCCTTGATACCATTCATCGCTACTTGAAACATCAAACGCCGTGTAGAGATTCACATGCCCGTCATGTAGCTGGTTGAGCATATCTGCCATTTGGTCAAATAGACGTATATCAGACTGCTTGTCAGAAGGGTCTATCTGTTTCGCACTATCCATATATTCTGTATAAATAGCATCCCAATCCACTCCTTTTTCCTCGACAAAGCAGTATTTCTCATCAATAATATGCCACAACGCCTCCATATTGCCGACAGGTGTATTCGGGTAAGAAACATCACCTAAAGTATGCGTACATGCACATACAACGCACACCATACACGCTAATACACTATATATCAACCGTTTTACCATTCTGTCAGTCGCTTATTCGGTTTCAACTTATAACGAAAGCATGTGCCTACTACCACACTTACCTGTTCACGGCTGAACCACATATCGCCCTGCCCGTATTCTAAATACTCATGACGCACCCCCATACGCCACGTGGAGTGCAAGAACTGCATATCCAGCGTCAGTTCGTGGTTCAGATAGCGATGGTTCCACATACCTGCACAGCGCACTATGCCCGCTATGCCTTCGGTCACTTCATAATACGATTGCCAATAATCGGGCATAAAGTCCACACCTATCAGGTTTGCCCGCACCATATAGCCCAAACGGTAAGATGTCTTATGTGCTGCAAACGAGTAACTTATGCCGCTCATTGCTTCTACTTGCACTGCTGCATCCATTGAGTATGGTTTATTCACATTATTCAGTATCGTGCGGGGCATAAAATCCAAATCTAAGTACGGACCTACCCATATTTGTACGCCTGCTTTTGGGAACCGCCACGTATAGAATCCACCCCAACCGCCTTGTAGTCCTAAAGCATATATTCCGTTGCTATGTGGCTGATTATATACCCATCCAAAACTCAAGTCTATACGCCCTACGTGCGCCCAATTGGTCAGTTTGCCATTGCGACCGAGACGGCTCTCTTGCCCAAATGGTTGCCACCACTCGTTGCCAACGCCCACTCGCATACCGGAATAGAGTAGGGGACTAAGGTATTGATCTTGTTGCCACATACCACTATAGTTTACATAAAGCACACTCTCATGTTCCACGTTCTCCGCTTGCAATGTTGTTCCTAAAAAGGAAATACATTCCGCAAGCAAAAGCACACCTATGGTAAGGTATCGTTTCATTATCTTTTTTATCCTTCTATAGTCAATCTTCTGTCTCCATTCTCCAATACATCTATATGGATACTGATGGTATCTTCGGGTAGAATTTGATCTATCATTTCCGGCCACTCTATCAGGCAATAGTTTCCGGAGTAGAGGTATTCCTCTGCACCGAAATCCAATGCCTCGCGAATATTTTTCAGTCGATAGCAATCGAAATGATATACTTCACCTTTCTGTGGGTGTTCCACATCATATACATTCACTATTGCAAAGGTCGGACTATTCACTACATCGTCAGTTCCCATCTCCTGACATAGTTGTTTGATGAATGTTGTCTTGCCGGCACCCATCTTGCCATAGAATGCATACACACGATGTGGCTCCGTTGTTTGGAGTATATCAAGGGCAGGAACACGTTTTCCCTCTTCATTGAGCAGAAAAAGTCCGCCTTCAGAGTCCTGTTTTATTGTATAAATACTCATAGTCGTTTCAAATATGCGATTCTCAATGCGATATTTTTCCTTGAAAATACTCATAAAGCATTGAACCTCTTTTAGTTCCGAGTAATTCTTGCCATTCCGCTAAAGTAGCCGTTCCAGCACGGCGTACTGAACCGAAATGTTGCAGTATTTTTTGCTTTGTAACATTGCCAACTCCTTGTATATCATCGAGTTGACTTGCTATTTGGTGCTTACTTCGCTTCTTTTTATGGTACGTAATGGCAAATCGGTGCACCTCGTCTTGTATCTGTGTCATCAGTCGGAACACTTCACTCGTTACGGGCATACTCACCTCCACGGGTGGAAATCCATAGAGCAAAGTTTGTGTGCGGTGTTTGTCATTTTTTTTCAGACCTGCAATCGGGATAGACAATCCGAGTTGGGATTCCACTGCCTCACGTATAGCGTGCATCTGTCCAATACCACCATCGGCGATAATCAAGTCTGGCATCTTACTGCCGTCGTCTTTTAGGTGCTGATACCTACGGCGTACCACTTCCCGCATACTTGCATAGTCATCTGCACCCTCTACGGTCTTTATCTCAAATCGCTTATAGTCTTTCTTGCTCGGCTTCGCCATCTTATAAACTACACACCCTGCTACAGCGTCTGTACCCATAATGTTCGAGTTATCGAAACTGTCAATCCAAACGGGTAGGGTAGGTAGTCCTAACATCTTTTGTAATTCACTCAATATACGAGTTGCTCGTTGTTCTGGGTTGAGTTTATCGGCTTGTTTTAGGCGATCTTGCTTGTACTGCCGTACGTTCTGCATTGCCAGATCAAGCAGTTTTTTTCTGTCCCCACCATTAGCAATATAGATATGTAGTGCTTCATCGAACCCGTCTGGTATAAATGGTACAATCACCTCGCGGGTATTACTCCCTAATTGCTCCCGCAATTCCATCATACCGAGTGCCAATATTTCCTCTTTCTCCTCCTCTACTTTTTTCTTATATTCAATAGTCTGCCCTTGTACAATACTGCCGCTGTGTACGTGCAGCATAGATATATATACGTTATCATCTTGTTCATCATATCCGAATACATCTACATCCCCTGCCGTAGTATTCGTAATGATTGTCTTGCTGCAAAACTGTTGCAATAGTTCTAATTTACGCTTGGTCTCAGCTGCTTCCTCATATTTCATTTGTGCAGCAGAGGCGTACATATCCGCTTCTAATCGTTTGCTTATCTCATGTGCATCGCCTCGTATGATTTGCCGTGCCTGCTGTATCCATTCCGCATATTGTCGGCTCTCTGGTTTCATCTCGCATATACCGCAGCAGTTATGTAGGTGGTATTTTAGACAGACCTTAAACTTACCTTTTTTAATACTATCGTCCAACATAGGTAAGTTGCAAGTACGGATAGGAAATAACCGGTGTATCAGTTCTACAACCAAGTCAACCGTATTGCCAAAACTATATGGACCATAGTACTCACCTGCACGCTTATTGATAGTACGTGTCTTGAATATACGCGGATAGGGTTCTCTGGTTATACATATACTTGGGTACGATTTACCATCTTTGAGTAGTATGTTGTAATGTGGCTGATATTTCTTAATTAGATTATTTTCTAATAGAAATGCATCCTGCTCTGAATCTACTACCACATAACGTATATCGGCTATATGCGCTACCAACTGCCGTGTCTTAGAACTGGCGTGATCTTTCTGAAAATAACTATTTACCCGTCTATGAAGGTTCTTTGCTTTACCTACATAGATAATTTCTCCATCTGTATTAAAGTATTGATATACGCCCGGACTTTGCGGAATACGTTGGAGTAGAGTAGTAATATATTCAGACTGTGTAGCCAACTTTTACAAATCAAATACAAATGCGGTTATACATATACATCTACATATGTATCAGTGTATCCACTTCAGTAGCATTTGTTAGTACTTTGCGACCATTCAATACATCAAGTTCAATAATGAAATTTACATATACTTTCTTTACGCCAAATTTCTTTACCAACTCTACGGCCGCTGCCATAGTACCACCCGTAGCCAATAGGTCATCATGGATAAGCACTACATCGTCGGCTGAAATAGCATCTTTATGTATTTGAATAGTATCTACACCATACTCTTTTTGATAACTTATTTCTACCGTTTCAGCAGGCAACTTACCGGGTTTTCGAATAGGTACAAAACCCACGCCTAATTCCATTGCAACTGCAGGGGCTATAATAAATCCGCGAGATTCAATGCCTACTACTTTTGTAATACCCTTATCTTTATAAAGGTTCACCATCTCATTCCGTATCCAACGCAAGCAATCCGGCTTACGCAAGGCTGTAGTAATATCCTTAAACTGAATACCTTTCACAGGAAAGTCCGGAATATTACGGATTTGTTGTTTTACTTCTTCTGCTGTCATATTTTTAAGTATTAATGTTTCACGTGGAACAAATAAGTTTGTTTACTATGTAAACAAAAAGTCTGTTTTATCTACCCATAAATATAAGCAAAACGCTAATATCATTAGGACTGACACCGGGAATACGGCTCGCTTCGCCTATAGTATTCGGCTGAATCTTTGTTAGTTTTTGCCGTGCCTCGGTAGATAGGGATTGTAGGCTTTGGTAATCGAAATTTGTCGGGATACGTATTTTGTCAAGGCGTTGTAGTCTATTGGCAGCTATCTGCTCTCGATGAATGTATCCTTCGTATTTTAGATTAATTTCCGTGCTTTCTACTATTTCGTCTTGTTGCGATTTTTGTGGAATTATCTCTGATAGTTTTGTTTTAAGATCGGATAATGCATCGATTAGATTGGAAATAGTTACTTGTGGGCGCAATACTAATTCAGATAATTTGCAACTTTGCGAGAGTGGGCTGGCACTTACTTGCTCTAAGTATCCGTTTATTTCGTTAGGTCTGATACTCGTAGTTTGTAGATATTGTGTGAGAGCAGCAACTGCCTCTTGCTTGTGGCAGTAGGTTCGGTAACGAACTGTATCTGCAAGACCTAATTGATAACTGCGTTCTGTAAGTCGTATATCGGCATTATCTTGGCGTAGAAGAATACGATGTTCTGCGCGAGAAGTAAACATCCGGTATGGTTCATCTACACCCTTGTTTACCAAATCATCTATTAGCACACCGATATAACTTTCGTCTCGACCCATTGTAAATGGTGTACCGCCGACACTATTTTGATGTGCATTGATTCCTGCTATTATGCCTTGTCCTGCGGCTTCTTCATAACCGGTAGTACCATTGATTTGTCCAGCAAAGAATAGATTGCTGATTATCTTCGTTTCCAACGTGTGTTTTAGTTGCGTTGGATCGAAGAAATCATACTCAATGGCATAGCCTGGACGATACATTACTACATCTTCCAAACCTTTGATAGTTTTGAGTCCTGCGAGTTGTACTTGCCACGGAAGACTGGACGAAAAACCGTTTACGTAGTACTCATTGCTATCTACTCCTTCTGGTTCGAGAAATATTTGGTGTGCTTCTTTATCAGCAAAGGTTACAATTTTAGTTTCAATGCTCGGACAATAACGCGGTCCGATACTTTTAATTTGTCCGTTGAAAAGGGGAGAATCCGGCAATCCTTTACGTAGTTCTTCGTGAGTGTGAGAATTTGTATAGGTAATCCAACAACTCATCTGCTTTAGAGGACGTGATATGTCGGTGAGATATGAGAACTTATGCCAATCATTATCGCCCTGTTGCTCTATTAGCTCGTTAAAATGAATACTGCGTTTATCAATGCGTGCCGGAGTGCCGGTTTTCATTCTTCCAGCGTTGAAACCGAGCGAAATGAGCTGTTCAGTAAGTCCATATGAAGCGGGTTCAGAGGTGCGTCCGCCGCGTATTTGCACTTTGCCAAAATGGAGTAGACCATTAAGGAAAGTACCATTGGTAAGTATCACCGAGCGTGCACTTATTTCTACGCCGAGCATAGTTTTAACGCCAGAAATAGTACCATTTTTGATAATGAGTTCAGAGACTACATCTTGCCAAATATATAGATTCTCTGTTGTTGAAAGCGTGCGAACCCACTCTTCAATGAAACGTTTGCGGTCGCTTTGGCTACGCGGACTCCACATTGCGGGACCTTTGCTGCGATTGAGCATGCGGAACTGAATGGCTGTTAAATCGGTGATACGTCCCATTTGCCCGCCGAGTGCATCTATTTCGCGTACAATCTGCCCTTTTGCTATACCTCCTACGGCAGGATTACAACTCATCTGCCCGATCTTATTCATATCCATAGTAATAAGCAACGTCTTACTGCCCAAACGGGCAGCAGCACTTGCCGCTTCGCAACCTGCGTGCCCGGCTCCTACTACTATAACATCATATTCAAAATCCATTGATTTTAACGGTGTTTTTTATCTTATTATCTTAAATAGATCTTTATACTAAATGGGCTTTTAAAGAATTGTAATTTCTTTCGATTTCAACGGATAATTTTACATCTATGCAGCCATCTCCATATACCACTGAAACTATTATTGCTTATTGTCTTGCACCGTGGTGCAAATGCATCAGGCAGATAGGTTTGCTCTAGTACCTTGTGCGTGTTGCGGTCTAAAAGAATGCCTACAATATCAAACCGTGGCGATTTCTGTATATCGTTATAGCGGATATACGCGTTGGCTGCGGCAATAATTCGACGTCGTTTGCGTTCGTCTACATATTCCTCGGCACGCTTTCCTCCAAAGGTGGATGTACGTGTTTTTACCTCTACAAAGGCTATCTCTTTGCGATTTTCGGCAATGATGTCTATTTCAAGATTCCCCATATGCCAATTGCGTTCAAGGATACGCAGTCCATTCTTTTTGAGTATCTTAACTGCAATATCTTCGCCCATTGTTCCTATGAGATTATGTTCCGCCATATAATATATGTATTCGCACAATACACCAATTTATCTGCAAAGTTACAACAAAACTCTGGAATGTGCAAATTGTCTTACGAACTTCTCTCTCTCTCCTGATTGATTCTTTGTGTATGTTCTGTAGTTGATACGAAATGAGATGATGACATATTAATTCCCCCTCATTTTTATGGATAACTTTTTACATACTATTATGTGGTACCAAACAAAAAAGAGATTGCTCTTTGGCAATCTCTTTTTTGTTTGGTATATGCTGTCGATTAGCGGACGCGCTCGCAGTAACTGCCATCGCGGGTATCTACGCGAATCAACTCTCCTTCGTTGATGAACAGAGGTACACGAATTTCTGCGCCTGTCTCCAATTTTGCGGGTTTGAGGGTGTTGGTAGCTGTATCACCTTTAAGACCTGGTTCTGTATAAGCTACGGTTAACTCTACCTTGGTGGGCAGTTCGGCAAAGAGAATGGTGTCGGTCGAAGCATCAGAAACCACGTCGCATACAAAGCCCTCTTTCAAGAAATCAACACCAGTAATCAGGTCGTGTGCGATAGGCACTTGTTCATAGGTCTCTTGGTTCATAAAGATATAGTCATCTCCCTCTTGGTAGAGATATTGATACGGACGACGTTCTACACGTACATCCTCCAATTTCTCACCGATGTTGAAGCGGCGCTCCAATACACGACCATCAACTACATCTTTAAATTTTACACGCATGATTGTATTTCCTTTACCCGGTTTTACGTGGAGAAACTCAATCACAAAATACAAACGGCCGTCCATACGAATACAAACGCCGTTCTTAACATCTTGAGAGTTAATCATATAATTTTCTGATGAATAATTAAAATTTGCAGTATATGGACCGCAAAGGTACGCAAAAAATCTGAATTACACAAATTCATATTAAATAATTTCGTATTCTTTGCATAATAATTCATTTTTTCGTATCTTTGCGTGCTGAAAAAATTATTCACCTAAAAAACATCTGTGTATGGAAAATATCTTCTCTTCTCTTGACATTTGGCAGATATTGCCTGCCTTTGTGTTTTTGATTGCCATTATTGACCCACTTGGCAATATGCCTATCACCATGGCTATGGAGCAAAAAGGGACCAAAATCAGTCCATGGCGTGTATCGCTAGCCTCTGCCACTATACTGATTGGTTTTTTGCTGTTAGGCGAATGGATACTAAAACTTTTTGGCGTTAAAATTGAGTATTTCGCCATTGCGGGAGGGTTTATTATCTTCTTGATGGCATTGGAGATGATATTGGATGTTACGTTTTTCAAAACCGACATCGGAGGTTCGGGCAACCTGGTGCCGTTGGCATTCCCAATGTATGCCGGTCCGGGGGCTTTTACCGCACTGATTGCAATGACGGCAGAGTACTCCACACCAAACTTGATTTGCGCTGTGCTGCTCTGTATTGTGGTGCTGTTTATTATCCTTACTGCCACGAGTTGGCTGATGAAATATTTGGGCAACACCTCAATTTATATTATCCGTAAGTTCTTTGGTATTATTGTATTGGCGATTGCCTGCCAGTTGATATTTGGTAATTTTGCGCTTGTTCTGCACAACGTTATTTTTCAAGGATGACCGAAACGGATATTCGTCAGGCGGCTTTGGAGGTTTGTTTTGACGATTGCGGCATCGCCACGGCTATGCGTTTAGACCGCGATGCGCAGTATATGGACAACTGGGTGGCGCATGGGTTGCATGGTAATATGGAATATTTGGAGCGCAACCGTGAGAAAAGGTACGACCCGAGTGAGTTGGTTGAAGGGGGCAAGACGGTGGTAGTCTGTCTGCTTACTTATGCGAAGTCAGGACACGATTATCATCGTGCGGTGAAGTCAAAATTGTATCAATTAGACGCCCTTTTGCGGGAACGTTTCGGTGATGAAATTGTATCGGATAGTCAGCATATATTCTGCGACTCAGCACCATTTTTAGAACGCCGTTGGTCGGTCTTGGCGGGACTCGGACAGATAGGACGCAACCATCAACTCATTCACCCCACGCTTGGCAGTATGGTACATCCTGGTGAATTGGTATTGCAAGTGGAGGTTGAGGCAATGCCGAAAACAATACCTAAAGACATCTGTGCCGATTGCCATCGTTGCGAAGAAGCCTGCCCTACAGGCGCATTGCGCAATTCTGTATGGGACGCTCGTCTATGTATCGCTTACAAGACACACCATTGTCTGGTTTGCCAAGAAGCCTGTCCGTACAACAATGCATAATTTATAATTTTACAAATTCTTTTCCACTATGCTTCCATATAAACAATTGCATATCGCTATTGCGTCTGATCACGCAGGCTATGCGCTCAAGCAGAAAGTACGTCAGTTCCTTGAGGAGCAAGGCGCACAGGTAACCGACTACGGTTGCTACTCCACGGAGAGTTGTGACTACCCCGACTACGCACATCCTATGGCTGCGGCTATTGAGGAGGGAAAAGCCGATATGGGTGTGGCAATCTGTTCTACGGGCAATGGTATCTGTATGACCGCCAATAAACACCAAGGTATCCGTGCCGCACTCTGTTGGGACGAACCATTGGCACGCTTGGCACGCCAGCATAACAATGCCAATGTTCTTGGTCTTCCTGCTAATTTTATTACCGAGGAAAAGGCCATTCAATTAGTGCAGATATTCTTCTCTACGGATTTCGAAGGCGGTCGCCATGAGCGTCGTGTCAATAAGATTCCGTGTAAGTAGAACTATCAACCAACTGCGCTGTTGGTTCTCTTATGCGCTGTCCTTTTGTGGGATAGTGCATGTGCGGCATTTGCCTACATTTGTGTCGGTAGAACCTGCTAATTTCTGTCAACTGCGCTGCCCCGAGTGCCCTGTTGGTATGGGTGGTGGGCATCCTCAACAGGGCATGGCGGAACTATTGCACCCAGAAGTATGGCAGATGTTGTTGTGCGAGATTATGCCCTACGCGCATACGATACAGTTCTATTTTCAAGGCGAACCACTGCTTAACCCCGACTTGCCAAAGATGATACACGAGGCACACGAGGCGGGGATATATACCATTGTGTCCACCAATGCACAGGAGATAACACCACGCCTGGCGGATGCTCTTGTGCAGAGCGGATTGAACCGAATTATTATTTCTTTGGACGGCTTGTCGCCCAAGTCATATAATGCCTATCGTATTGGGGGAGATTTTGAGAAAGTGCGTGAGGCACTGCGTCTTCTGCACACTACCAAGCATCGTCTCCATAGTCGTACTCCTGTTATCGAATGGCAGTGCTTGCGCCTGCGTACAAACGAACACGAGTGGGCGGAGATACGACGGGTGTATCGTCAATGGGGAGCTGATTGTCTGACCTTTAAGACAGCCCAATTATACGACTACGCCAGCGGTAATCCGCTTATGCCTACCAATCCACGTTATGCTCGTTATTTTTGCGGAAAAGACGGACAATATCATCTAAAACAAACGCTTTGGCGACACCTATGGCACATTTCTGTTCCTTGCTACCGTCTCTGGTCGGGAGGTGTCATTACCACATCTGGCGAGGTATTGCCTTGTTGTTACGACAAGGGGCACACTCATTCTTTCGGCAATATCCTTACTGCTTCTCTTTCTACACTATTCCGTTCCGATAAAGCAGATACTTTCCGCCAATCTGTTCTCCATAACGAAGACATTACCATCTGTCGTAACTGCAACCGATAGTTGGAATCTTGTGTCAACTATCGGATAAACACCGTATATTCACAGGGGAATCACCTACTAATCACCCACTCTTGATAAATGGAAGTAAGCAGAAAGTTCTTGGGTGGTAGGTAAGGCGGCATGATCGCTAAACCATTGGTCAAGATCCATTTGCGGGTCGCCGAGACGGTCGCGTATTTTCTGGCGGCGGTTCCAAATGGTACGATCGGATATATTGAGCAAAAACGCAATATCGCTATTGCAGAAACCAAGGACACCAAGAACTATCACCTGCTCATCTTGGGTAGTGAGCAGCGGATGTTCAGTTCTCAAATGCTCAAGCAATCCTCCATACAACGCATTAAAGTTTTGTCGCAACTCTTGCCAGTTTTTTTCTTTTGTAAAGACGATTTGCTCCAAATAATCTCTTACTTCCCGCGGCAGTTTAGCGGAAATATCCTCTACGTGCAAGTGCTTTGCCATATCCATACGCTGGTGAAGTTGTTGGCGCAAAGCATTTCGTTTCTCGTTCAATTCTGCGTTCAATGCGAGGATATTTGCCTGCATAGCTTGCTCTTTTTGCCGATGAAGCATACGTTTGTGGTGGTAGATAAAGAGAACTATTAGCAGGATGATGATAAAACCGGACGCACCTGCACCGATGGTTATCCACAAACGCTGGCGGCTAATCGTCAGCCGGAGCGTCTTTTGCTGCTCTTTCTCGAGGTCGTATTGACGAGATATAAGGTAGGTGCGAACATGGGCATCTTGTTTTACCCGTTGTCGAAACTGTCTATACACTTGTTGCAACAAATCATAAGCAAGCGCGGGTTCGTTTTCTTGATAGAGAAGTTGGCTTTGCAAATCATTGTATTTCTCACGGCTCCAATCCAAAAATGCCGTATCTTGGGAGAATAATTGCAGATAAGTTTGAGCTTTTTCTGCCTCTCTATGTCGGATATAGTATTCCGTCGGATAGTGGGCATAACGAGTTTTATACAGCGAATCTACAAGATACAAACTAATCTTCAGCAGGCTGTCAGGTGGACATAGTTTAAGATTATATTCTTTTTGCCAAAGTGTACTCAGATAGACCAATGTGTCATGCTGCTGAAGTGCATAATCCATTGCCATATCATAGTATATGGTTTGCGTACTATCATTGCTTTCCGATAACATTCGTGCAATATCCCGACAACAATATGCAGCACGCTTTGTATCGCCGGCTTGTTGATAATAAGGTAAGGCTTGCAGGTATTTTTCCAATGAAAGGTGGAACAACATTTCGCTCTCAAAAAGTTATTATCTATGAAATGATGTTTACAGAAGATTTGCTTTTAAGACTTGCTGCTGAAGATTGAATCTTGTTATGTAGTGTGTGCATTTCCTATATGGCATTTGCACACACTACACCATATATGACAAAATATGAAACCACCGAAAGCGTATTTGCAGGTGGTGTGTTGGAAATATTGCCTGCCGATTGGCAAACAGGCGAATACATATTGCGTTTGCAAGACAAAGAGAATATAGTACAAGGAGAGTTTGCTCTCCAATATCAACATTAACCAACTAAAATACTTTCTAAAATGAAAAAAAGTTCTTTTTAGCAGTTTGGCACTATGTTTGATAGTGTCGTCGTGTAGCAACAATGATTTGCTTAACTCACAAATGAGTGGTGAGAACACTCCTACGGCGCAAATAGCAATAAAGGACACTCCGAGATTGCGAAAAGCACGTGCGGCTGCATTTGTACGGCAAAATCCAAATTTATTTGGCAACAATGTAATGGTATTTGAATCGTATGCCGAGTTAGATACCACAATCAGCCAAATTATGGATATGGATTATGCGCACTTGGGCAACAGAAAACAATGTGCAAAATGATATTTTGGAATCCAATATCATCTACAGAGGAGAGTGGGATAAAGCGTGGGAATTATGGAATAGCAAAGTTGATAGATTAGATACTACAAAATTCGGTTCAATCGGAAATTTGAATCAAACACTTGCAACACAGATACGTATTCCCGACACAGGGAAACCTGCCATTAGTTTGGAAGAAAGAGCAATGGACAGTTTTCTCTCTACTATGAGGAACAATTATCCACAGTATCTGCAAGAGTATGATAGTTTGGGAGAACACTATATAGAACCGCTCGGCGCATTGGGCGAAGAAGTCTTGGTTAATGAGAAAAATCTTTTCTTGGTAGGCGATGAAGTACATCGTTTCTGCAAAGACGGGTTTGTATTGTGCGCTATGAAAGACTATGAACAAATTGCCCGATACGAAACAAAAGCCGAGGTTATGGACTATGTAACGACATTGCAAAAGAACCAACAAAAGGCTCCACAAGTAACGACGGTATATTTTGATAATGACAAAGATTTTACAGAAACAAGTGGCAAATACAGAATGAATATCAGTTTCACGATAGGACAAATACATACCATATTTGGAACTGATATGCGTCATTTGGATGTAAGGATAAAGAATTACCATAAAACTACTCGCGGTTCTTGGTTAGGAATTGCGTGCAAAACGAAATTAGACTTAAGTGCCGAAACTTCTTCGACATTCAATAAATAGTACACCTTCAATGTCAGTCGCAATGGCTATATACTGAGTTCTCATCGTAGATATATAAAGACCATTAATAATCCGGGGAAATATGTGATGCTGACATCATACAACTTAAATGCAACGAACCTGCATGAACTACAAATTAAAAGAATAAATCAATAATCAAAAACAATATTTCATGAGAAATTTTAATTTAAGGCATCTTGCTCTTTGTTTCATTGTTGCCTTATGCGTGGGTTCGTGTCGTTATAATGACGATGATATAATCTATACCCCTTTGTATCAGTTCAATTATTATCTGACAAATAACATAGACACAACTATCACATTTTGCTTTAATCAGTATAATCGTTCTACCGGTTTTCTCCCAAGTGAGCATACTGTAGTTCTTGCCCCTGCCACATCCGGGAAACTATATGGACTGATGGTTCAATCCGGTTTCAAAAAAACAGATAGTACAACCGTAGAACAACCCGTGATTACACCCGAAGAAGCATCCACAATAGTGCTTTGGGAGCCACGGAAAGAGGATAGTACTACTACAATAACCTACCTGTTGATAGGCGACACAAAACGAGACTTTGATTTAGAATCGGACAAATTGCCATTCTACACCAAGAATTACAAGGTAGAGATAGAGCAGGACACTATATTCAATTTCTATTTCTCGGTAGATTCTGCATTTGTACAAACACTTAAATAACTAAAGTTATGAAGACAATACAGAAAGTTCTAATCTTGTTGTGTCCCATTGTGGTGTTGAGTTCGTGCGAAGAACCTGTGGAAAATATGAAATATACAAGAGACTATACATATAATTATTTCGTAATCAATGAATTAGATAGCGATGTTGTATTGGTATATTCTGCAATATCCAAAAGCAAGAAGTATAACCATGTAACGAAGACTTTTGCCATATCATCTTCATATTCTGTCCCAATAGACCAACAGATACAGACACGAGGCGCAGATACAGAGCAAAGCCTCCCTGTACTTACGGCAGATAATCAAACAGAATATGTACTATATGATTACAAGAATCGCCGTAAGTATGACGATCCATATATTTCAATAGAGACAAACGGAGTCGTATATGAGTCGTATGATTTACAGAATGCCATTCTTTTGACAAAAAATTATCGCTCGGAGACGCTTAACGACACGACGTTTAATTTCTATTTCACGATAGATGATGCGTATCTCTCTACGCTGCGCGTGGAAGAGTAAGTGAAGATCTTTTTTACTGATAATATGGTGGTCTGTCCGGCAAGGGATTGTCGGGCAGATTTTTTTATATAAGTTTTTCAAGGATTGGTGCAAATAGCAGTATGATATTGCGCGTTTGAAAAAAATGTACTACCTTTGTAGCCCGAAAACAAACATTCCTCTTATGTTCATTATCGGCATTGCGGGCGGCACCGGCTCGGGTAAAACAACGGTGGTTAAGAAACTGACAGAACGCCTGCCTAAGGGCGAAGTGGTGGTGATTCCCCAAGACTCCTATTACAAAGACTCAAGCCATGTTCCCGTAGAAGAGCGACAGAACATCAATTTTGATCACCCCGATGCTTTCGAGTGGCCGCTACTGGCAAAGCACATTGAGATGCTCAAGCGTGGCGAAGCCATTGAGCAGCCGGTTTATGACTACCTGACTTGTACGCGCCAAAAGGAGACCATTCACATCGAACCCAAAGAGGTGATTATCGTGGAAGGTATTATGGCGCTGAGCGACAAGAAACTGCGCCAACAGATGGACCTGAAACTCTTTGTAGATGCCGATGCAGACGACCGTCTAATCCGCGTGATGCAACGCGATGTAGTCGAGCGCGGACGTACCGCCGAGGCGGTGATGGAGCGTTATCAGCGTGTACTGAAACCGATGCACGAGCAGTTTATCGAGCCGTGCAAACGCTACGCCGATCTGATTATCCCGCAAGGCGGGCATAACAAAGTGGCGATTGATACGCTGGTAAAATTTGTTAAGCAGCAACTCGCTGAGAAGAAATAACGTTTTACTCCTATAAGAGGAAGAGTAGTTCTCCGAAATGCAGTATGATTGGATTCTTTCAACTCTTTTGGACGTATCTCAAGATTGGCACATTCACGCTTGGCGGAGGCTATGCTATGATTCCGCTCATACAGCGCGAGGTGGTCGATAGGCAACATTGGATTGATGAGGAAGAGTTTCTCAATATGATTGCCTTGGCGCAAGCCGCACCCGGTATTATTGCAGTCAATTCGGCTATATTCATCGGCTGGCGTTGCGGCGGTTGGAGGGGTACGGCGGGTGCAGTACTAGGTGCCATACTGCCGTCGTTCTGTATTATTCTGGCTATAGCCATGGTTTTCCGTAATTATCAAGACAAGCCTGCAGTAGAGGCGGTATTCAAAGGTATCCGCCCGGCGGTGGTGGCACTGATTGCCGCTCCACTGCTCAAAATGGCTAAATCAGCGAAAATCACATGGGTGACAGCGGCTATTCCTGTGGCTGCTGCCTTATTGATTTGGTTAGTTGATTTATCGCCCGTATGGATTATCTTTATCACCATTGTAGCAACGCTCGCTTTTACGTGGCTACGGGAACATAAAAAGGCGGCTAAATAAGGAGAACAGATATGTTGTATTTGCAGTTATTTCTCAGTTTTGCCAAGATAGGTCTGTTCGGTTTTGGTGGCGGACTGGCTATTTTGTCGCTTATTCAGCACGAGGTGGAGACCTACGGCTGGATGTCGCAAGCCGAGTTTGTGGATATTGTGGCAATCAGTCAGGTTACTCCCGGTCCTATCGGTATCAACTGCGCCACGTATGTGGGCTATACCGCCACTGGCAGCGTGTGGGGGAGTGTGTTGGCTACGTTTGCCATTATCCTTCCGAGCCTGATTATCATGCTTACTATCTGTAAGTTATACTTTTTTCTCAGTACACGTTTCCAAACTAATCCCTATTTTCAGAACAGCCTGCGTATGCTGCGGTTTGCGGTTCTCGGACTGATTGCCGCTGCGGCTCTGGTGCTGATCAACCCCGACCCGTTCGCCCCCGACAGCCGTTCCGCTTCGTTTATCGGTTTAGATAGTTGGGTATTCTTCGGTGTGGTATTTTTCTTAACTATTTTGCCGCAGTTGGTTGCTCCGCTGACTAAGAAATACCTATGGTGTCAGAAAATGGTCAATTTTATTTCTCACCCCATTTTGCTCATTATTCTCGCCGGCATAGCAGGTTATTTTATCTATTAGCCCGCTTTTGTATGTAGTGCGGATAGCAGATGAGTGCTGTCAGCACGAATAGGATACTGAGAATACCCAGCCAAAGAGTAGAAGAAATGCCGATGGAATCGATAGAATCCGGGTCTAAAGCATAGTTGTAGGTAATGTAATAGGAGAATACGGCAACGGCATTGTTGGTAAAGTGCATCAGTATCGGTACCCACAGACTCCCTGTCCACGCCAGCATATAGCCGAACATTGCCCCCATCAGCATACGAGGTACAAAACCATAGAATTGGAAATGAACAAACGAGAAAACAATAGCGGTTGTCCAAATACCGATTTTTGTGCGCACAGCAAGAGACTTTGATTTTTGGAAAACACCGTTGGAATCGGGCGAATTGGCAAAAAACGATTGCATTGTGCCGCGGAACGTTAATTCTTCGGATATTGCGGGCAAAAGTGCCATCAGACCGAAGTTAATCAGCAATTCTCTGGTAGTATTCACTTGTAGAAATTGTTCGGTCAGTTGGTTTGCCGCATCTTCTTGGTCGCGCATCAGGGCTTCGAGAGGTTCGAGAAAGGTTGGTAGAGTAAGTTGTTGATTCAGGTAACTGAGTAGGTTAATACCAGGTATAGCACAGAGCATCAGCACGACGGCAAAAAGTGCGGTCTGCCACCTCATACCTTTATCGAGGTGTAACCATTGCAGCGGTTTCCCGCAGCAAAACAACGTCATAAGCAACGGTGGGAGGAAGAATAATGCCAAGGTTTGGAACAATTGCAACCATTTAAGGGATGTAATAGAGGTGCGGTCGGGGAATAATGTCCATATACCGATTGCCAAAAGCGTAAGCACACCCATCAGGGAAAGCCACACAATAAGGCGAATAAGGGTGGAAGTATTCTGTCTATTCATTTTCTATTGTATATTCTGTCTATTTTTTAGGTACATTCTATTGGCAAAGATCTATGCAGTTGCCCTCTCTTGCCGTATTGTTGCCGTAATTGCAAGGTAACGGATACAAATTGCATACGCTGAATAATCAGAGCGGATCCACATCTGGGAGAATGATGGTACCTTTGCAGTCCGGGAGAGTGAGTGTATAGTGTATCTGCTCCATCAGAAGCGATTTGGCACGCACGATGTTGGCTGTAGTCTCAATACGCAAACGTATCTCCCGAATATATTGGTTTTGCACACGTGCAACAGAAGGAATGATCACACCGCTGACACGATTGCCGAACACCTGCTGCAAGCGGTTTTGCAATGTAGCCGAAGCGTTTTCCAAACGATGCAAATCATGATGGCGTAGTGTCAGCGTAATAAGCCGTTGAAAGGGTGGATAATTGAATATTCTACGCTCTGTAGATTGGGAGTTAAACAGACTTTGATAATCGTGGTGTAGAACGTATCCCAATACGGGATTATCCGGTTCAAATGTTTGGATGATTACTTCGCCTTGCTGACCTTTTCGTCCTGCACGTCCTGCTACCTGCTCCAACATTTGATATGCCTGCTCATAACTGCGAAAATTAGGTTGATTGAGCAACTGATCAGCATTTAAGACGGCCACAAGCGACACATCATCGAAATGTAACCCCTTACTTACCATTTGTGTGCCAATAAGTATGTCTACTTCGTGGCGCGAAAAGGCATTGATAATATCTTGGTAAGCAGTCTTATTGCGTGTGGTATCCAGATCCATACGCAAAATCTTTGCTTCAGGAAAGAGTGTGGCTACCTCATCTTCCAAACGTTCTGTTCCAAACCCCCTTATACGCATTTCCCCACCACAGGCGGGGCAACGTTGTGGAATAGGAATGGAGTAGCCGCAATAGTGGCACACCAAGCGTGAGGTAAGTTTATGGTAAGTAAGCGGCACATCGCAGTTGACGCAACGCGGGGGCTTTCCGCAGGCGACACATTGCAACATAGGTGCATAGCCGCGGCGGTTCTGAAAGAGAATAACTTGTTTATCGCGGGACAATTCCTCGCGTATTCGATCTACCAATGGGTCAGAGAAATGTCCATACATCTCTTTGCGATGATACTGGCGTTTTAGATCAATAAGGGTTATTCGGGGTAGTTGAATACTGGCATACCGTTCGGAAAGAGAGACCAACCCGTATTTTCCGATAGTGGTATTATAGTATGAATCTACTGAGGGGGTTGCTGAACCGAGTAATACTTTGGCATTCGTTTTATGTGCCAGCACGATGGCTGCCGAGCGGGCATGATAACGCGGAGCAGGTTCGGATTGCTTGTAAGACGATTCGTGCTCCTCGTCCACAATAACCAAACCGAGGTTTTGAAAAGGAAGAAATATCGCAGAGCGTGCCCCGATAACGAGATAAGGTTTCTTTGCCTGACGGATAGAATGGTATATCTCCACCCGTTCTGCATCAGAGAAACGCGAATGATAGACGAGCAAACTATTGCCAAATACAAGGCGTAGGCGATCAGTCAGTTGTGTTGTAAGGGCAATTTCAGGAACGAGATACAGCACATTCCTGCCTTGCTCAAGTTGCTCTTGTATGAGACGGATATAGATTTCTGTTTTGCCGGAAGATGTAACTCCGTGGAGCAAACAAACTTCGTGCGACTGCCATATATGATGTATCTCGTTTGCGGCTTTCTGTTGAGCAGGAGATAATGGGTGCGCTGGCTCGATAACACCAGTATAGGATGCGATACGGCTTACATTGCGCTCACATTCATCAAAGATTTTGCGTTCTATTAAGGCACGCACGATGGCGGTAGATTCTCCCGATTCTTCTATCAGTATACGTTTCTCTACAAAAGGCGATGTGGCAGAGAAACGCAGATAAGTATCTAATACATGTAACTGCTTTGGCGCACGGTGAAGGAGCAGGCGTATTTGTTCTATGTTCACTGCAGGATGTAACGATAGGTAAGTGACAGTACGGGCTGTATAGTTGTCATCAATTATACCGGCAGGCAGTGCGGCTGCCAATACTTCTCCGAGAGTACAGAGGTAATAACCGGCTATCCATTGCCACAGGAAAAGTTGGTTTGGGGTAACAATAGGTGTTTCGTCCAAGACACAAAGTATATCTCGCAGTTGGATACTCTCTTTAATAGAGTCGGTATGATTTCCTAATACAACACCTGTCAGCGACTTGCGTCCGAGTGGCACCAAAACACGCATGCCCGCGGAGGGGCATGATATAGAATCAGGTACGCTGTATGTATATACATCACTGATTGCCAAGGGCAGTATGACATCTATTGTTGTCGTTGGTCTCTTTCAATTTGTCATTAAGGCTTGCGTAAAATGTCAATTATCTTTGGATGAGATTATTGTTCCCTATGCTCGCTGGCTGTGGCTTTTTCATAGCACGCGCGGCAGAGAGGTTCATAAGAATCGGTTTCACCCAGCAAGACACGTTTGTCAGAAGATACAAGGCGGTGGCTCACATACGCCAAATCACCACAATGGACGCAGATAGCGTGGGTCTTATATACATCATCGGCAATCGCCATAAGGGCAGGCATTGGCCCGAAGGGTACGCCTTTGAAATCCATATCCAAACCTGCAACAATCACACGTATGCCGCGCGTTGCCAATTGGTTGCACACATCTACAATACCCATATCAAAAAATTGTGCCTCATCAATCCCCACCACATCAATGTCATCGGCAAGAAGTAAGATATTCTGACTTGAATCTACAGGAGTTGATGGTATTATGTTGTGGTCATGGCTTACCACGTCTTCCTCTGAGTAGCGTACATCAATAGCAGGCTTAAAGATCTCCACCTTCTGTTTGGCGAACTTTGCCCGTTTCATGCGGCGGATTAGTTCCTCAGTCTTGCCAGAGAACATACTGCCGCATACCACTTCTACACTGCCGCGACGCTGTGTAGGACCTTTAATATCTCTTTCCGAAAACATTGTATTATAGTTGATTGTTAGTTATTCAAATGTATATCTATTGCCATCATCTGAATGGTTGTACGATTGTTAAAGGTGTTTTCCTCCAAGTGGTAACATATATCTGCGCTATTGCCGTTCTGTAGGTAGGAGGCTTTCTCGCCTTGCCCGAAAGCAATACCTGTAATGGCCGCTGTGCGGTCGGTTACATCTAAGTGCAGGTGTAATCCTTGTTGTCCTACGCGACGTGTACCATGGTTGTTAATTAGGTTACGTGTAACGAAAGTCGGGCGCGGATTACCTGGACCGAAAGGCTCCAAATGGCACAGGATATTAAAGAACTGCGGTGTGATATCCTCTAATTGTATCTCTGCTTCAATGTTGATAGCAGGTTGCATCTGCTCAGGAGTAATATGGGTTGCTACGTATTCCTCGAAATGCTGCCTGAAGGCAGGTAGATTTTCTTCAGGCATACTCAGTCCAGCAGCAAATCTATGCCCACCGAAATTGGTAAGCAGGTTTCGACATGAGTCAATAGCCGCATAGATATTAAAGTCGCTTACAGAACGTGCCGAACCGGATATTATGCCATTCTCAGCGGCAGTCAGTACGATGGTCGGACGGTAATATTGTTCTGTCAGTCGAGAAGCCGCAATACCGACTACTCCCTTGTGCCAAGTAGGTGAAAAGACTACTGTTGTATACTTTTGGGCGTTTTCGGGGGCGGAGGATAGCATTTGTAGAGCTTCTTCGGTAGTTTTGTTGTCATAGTCCTTGCGCTCGGAGTTATAGGTATTAATGCTTTGGGCTTGTTTTTGTGCAAAAGCAAGGTCGTCTGTAATAAGTAGACGTACTGCTTCTTCACCCGATTGGATCCGTCCGCACGCATTAATACGTGGACCAATTTTATAGACGAGGTCGGATATATTGATCATCTTGTTGGCAATGCCAGCCACTTGCATAATTGCATATACACCTATTGGCGGGCGTTTGTTCAATTGCTTCAAACCATAATAAGCCAATATCCTGTTTTCGCCAGTGATAGGCACAATATCAGAGGCTATTGACATCGCTAACAAAGGAAGTAATGCATAGGCTTTCTCGTCTGAAATATGGTGTTTATGCATATATGCTTGCACTAACTTAAATCCAACTCCGCAACCGCTCAATTCCTTGTATGGATAATCACAATCGGTGCGTTTCATATTTAGCACTGCCACTGCCTTTGGCAGACCATCTCCCGGTGTATGGTGGTCGCAGATGATAAAGTCAATACCTCTTGCTTGAGCATATTCCACTTTATCTATTGCTTTGATACCGCAGTCGAGAGCAATAATAAGTGTGCAGTTGTCTGCTAGTGCAGTATCAATACCTTTGAATGAGATGCCATACCCTTCAATGTAGCGGTCGGGGATATAGAAAGTTAGGTTGTCGGTTTGGGTGCGTAGGAACGTGTACATCAGTGCCACCGCCGTTGTGCCATCCACATCGTAGTCTCCATAGACCATGATTCGTTCGTGTTCCGCAATTGCTTTCGAGAGTCGTTCTACGGCTTTATCCATATCACGCATTAGGAATGGGTCGTGCAGTTGTGAAAGCGACGGACGTACAAACGCACGTGCTTCATCTGCTGTAGATATACCCCTGTCAATCAGTAATTGTGCAGAGAGTGGACTGATATTCAGTTCACAGGATAGCGACTTGCAGAGTTTTTTTTGTTCCTCATCAAGTGTATGTATGTTCCAATGCGGTGTCATTTACCAATTTACAAATTGAAATTTGTCTGCGTCCAGCCATAGAGGAAGCACTTTTCGATAGTGGCGAAGTTGCTCTATGTCAAAGTCTGCAATCTTCGTTCCTTCTTCATCGTCCTCGAATCGTACTATCGGCTGCAAGCGGGTATCGTAGGCTACAGAATGACCATTGTAGTGCAGACCGAGTCCGTCATCGCCAACAATATTAACTCCGCATACATAGCATTGGTTTTCTGTGGCTCTAGCGGGTAATAAGGCATCCCAATACTGAATACGTATCTGTGGCCAGTTGGCTACCACAAGCAATATATCGTAGTCGTGCCCCGTAGTATTGCGTGCCCAAACTGGGAAACGCAGATCGTAACACACTAGTAGACGAAACGTTGTCCCCTTATATTCCACTACTTCCATACTCTCTCCAGACGAGAAAAACGCAGCTTCGCCGCCATGGGCATATAGGTGTTTTTTGTCGATGAATACGGGCTTTTTCTGAGGCCGGATGAAGAAACCTCGATTATATAATCGTCCCTTCTTGCCGCATATAAACGACCCTGCTATAGCCAAATCATATAGATCGGCACATGCTTGCAATCGGGTCATTGTTTCGCCGTCTGCAGGTTCTGCCAAGTCGGGACGATCTGTGCAAAATCCGGTAGTAAACATCTCCGGCAAAAGAGCCACGTCGGATCGGTGAGCCAACGCGGCAAGACGCTGCTCGGCCAGGTACAGATTGGTCTGCTTATCTGCCCAAGCAATAGGATATTGTAAGAGCGCGACTTTCACTATTTCTTTTTACCACTTTCTACGGGCTTGCCGATGGCCTCGCGCATAGTGGTGTCGGCTTGTATATTTTGCATACGATAATAGTCCATAATGCCAAGGTTTCCATTACGGAATGCTTCTGCCATAGCTTGCGGCACAAGGGCTTCTGCTTCAATTACTTTTGCACGCGCTTCTTGTGCTTTGGCTTTCATCTCTTGCTCGTTGGCAATCGCCATAGCACGACGCTCTTCGGCTTTGGCTTGGGCAATGTTTTTATCCGCCTCAGCTTGGTCCATTTGCAGTTGTGCGCCAATGTTTTTACCTACATCAATGTCTGCAATATCAATAGACAGAATCTCGAATGCCGTACCATCGTCCAACCCTTTGCTCAATACCAATTTGGAGATACTATCTGGGTTCTCTAATACTTGCTTGTGGCTCTCTGCCGAACCGATTGAACTGACAATACCCTCGCCGACACGTGCCAATACGGTATCTTCACCGGCACCGCCCACCAATTGGTGGATATTTGCACGCACCGTAACACGTGCTTTGGCAATTAACTGAATACCGTCTTTTGCCACAGCAGTAACGGGCGGTGTGTCAATAACTTTCGGATTCACAGACATTTGTACTGCTTCGAATACATCACGACCTGCCAGGTCAATAGCCGTAGCCATTTGGAAAGGCAGTTGAATACCGGCCTTCGATGCCGAAACGAGGGCGTGCGTTACGCGCTCAATATGTCCGCCTGCCAAATAATGTGCTTCCAATCCATCGCGCTTTACATCTGTTAGACCTGCTTTGTGTGCCTCAATAAGGCAGTTAACAATTTTGGTGGGGGGTACCTTACGAATACGCATTAAAAACAACTGTACCAATGATACGCGCACTCCGCTCACTTGGGCATTTACCCAGAGCATAAAGGGAACATAATAGAAAAAAATAATCAAAAAAACGGCTAATATAGCCAAAAGTACAATCATACCTGCTTCCATACTTGTTGTTTTTATGTGGTTTTACAATAATTTTCCTATACCTGCGGTTCCCCAATATCTTCAGTATTGGCAGTTGCTTTCTCTTCACGTTCTTTTTCGCGCTCAGCATCCATCACCTTAGCATCACGCTCAAGGTCGGCTATCTTTCTGCCAGGCGAAGCCAATGTTACTTGCGAATCAATAGAGGTGTCTAATGCCATTTTTTGCAAAGCGTGACTCTTTAGAAACCCATACACCGCCAATGCTGCTGCCACGATGGCTGCTGCCAATGTAATATGTCCTGCAGTAGCACCGATACGCAGGTAAGCGGCTGCCACGGCTCCGGCTAAACTCAAGAAACCCGTAATACCCGCAATGCCGAAACCTGGTAGCAGAAACAATTCTAAAAGCAGAAGAATTACTCCTGCCACGATTAAAATAACAACTAATGCAATGTTCATAAGGTTAAGAGTTTTGTTTGCGCTGCAAAGTTACCGTAAATCTTTGATATATGCAAATGCACTTTATACATTTCTTTTTCATTGCAATCATCTCAAATTGAAAAAATATGGTAGATTTATTCTTGCTGTGTGCCTCCGAAAAAGACGCATAAAAGACAACTTTTGGCGGAATATACGTTAGAACTTGTGTAACTCATAGTTTTTTTGTATCTTTGCGGGCTAAAAGCAAATAGCAGAATGCAATTTAAGGACATCATAGGGCAACATGCGGTTAAAGAGCGGCTTATACAGTCGGTTCGCGAAGGACGTGTACCTCATGCGCAACTGCTGACGGGTCCCGTAGGCGTGGGGAAATTGCAACTTGCTATTGCCTATGCGCAGTACCTGAATTGCCCGAACTGTACTGATGAGGACTCGTGCGGTGTGTGTCCTACTTGTTTGCAATATCACAATTTGCAGCACCCCGACTTACATTTTGCTTTCCCTATTGTCAAAGATGATAAGAAAGATGTTTGTAACGATTTCTTTGAGCCATTCCGCAATTTACTTTTGGAGCGTGATTATTTTGATCTCGACGATTGGTATAAGGCGATGGGCGTGGAGACCAAGCAGGGAATGATATATGAGAAAGAGAGTTCGGAGATTCTGCGCAAACTCAGTTTGAAGGCATTTGGCAACGGCTATAAGGTAATGATTATCTGGCAACCCGAGAAGATGAATATCACCTGTGCGAACAAATTACTCAAACTCTTGGAGGAACCGCCTGAGAAGACAGTCTTTCTGCTTGTAAGTGAACATCCAGAGCAACTGCTTCCGACTATTCTCTCGCGCGTACAACAAGTACGTGTGCCGCGTTTGTCGGACGAAGAGATCGGTCAAGCCCTGCAAGAACGCTTGCATATTGTCTCCGCTGCTGCGGCCGACTATGCCCATATCGCCAGTGGCAGTTATCTCGTAGCACAGAAACTTGCAGAATCAAATGACGAGACTACGCAAGAGTTTAATGACTTTGTTTCTTTGATGCGCGATGCCTATACGGTTGGCGTCCTGCGCGATTCGCAGAAAAAGTTTGAGTCGCTCTCTCGCCTACGTAAGTGGAGTCAGGATATGGCGGATGCCAAGGTGGGACGCGAGAAACAGAAACGCTTTCTTCAATATGCTCAACGGCAGGTGCGTGAGAACTTTATCTGTAATCTGCAGCACCCGGAGATGAACTATCAAACCACTCCCGAGCGTGAGTTTTCCGCTCGCTTTGCGCCATTTATCCATGCAGGCAATGTGGAGCAGATAATGAATGAGTTAGGCAAGGCCGAACGTCAGATAGAACAGAACGGTAATGCGAAGATTATATTCTTCGACCTTTGCCTGCAAATGATAGTATTGATTAAAAAATAAGACCATCCTAAGACTGTTGGAAAAATGGGCTATTCGATTTGCTCTATAACATAAAGTACGTATATATTAGTTAGTTTACATGGAAGATAAGTTTACATTGAATAATGAATCGTGTCGGTTTAATGCCAAAGGCTGCTGCCGTAATTCGGCACATATGCTACCCGTTACCGATTGGCTCTGTGATCTACCCGAGAATGTGTCAGAGACTGATCTGATAGAGGTGCAGTTTAAGAACACTCGCAAAGGATATTATCATAATTCTCAACACCTACCTTTGGAGAAGGGTTCAGTGATTGTTGTGGCGTCCAATCCTGGTACCGACTTGGGCGAGGTGGTGCTGACGGGGCGGTTAGTCAAACTGCAAATGCAGAAAAACCACATTGATACCAACCGTTATGAAGTGCGTGATGTGCTTCGTTTTGCTACCGAGGAAGACATGGAGCGTTCTGCGCAGGCACATGCCAAAGAGCAGGAAACGATGATTAAAGCCCGTCAATTAGCCAAGTCGCTTGGCTTGGAGATGAAGATAGGCGATGTGGAGTATCAAGGCGATGGCTCCAAGGCCATTTTCTACTATATTGCCGACGGGAGAGTTGATTTCCGTCAACTGATCAAGGTTTATGCTGAGACATTTCGTATTCGTGTGGAGATGAAGCAAATCGGTGCCCGCCAAGAGGCAGGGCGTATCGGTGGTACAGGTCCTTGTGGCCGCGAACTATGCTGCACCACGTGGATGACCAATTTTTCATCAGTCAGTACAGGTGCTGCACGCTTGCAGAATATATCGCCCAACCCGCAGAAATTAGCGGGAATGTGCGCTAAACTCAAGTGCTGTCTTAACTATGAAGTACCTGTTTATGAAGAGGCGGTACGACGTATGCCGCAACGCAACATCCCGTTGGAAACCAAAGAGGGGACGTATTACCTTTTTACCACCGATCCTCTCAAAGGGACGGCTACTTACTCTACTGATCAGCGTATGCCTGTCAATCTGCAGGTGCTCACGCCAGAGCAGGCGAAAGACATCATTGAAATGAACCGTCGCGGAGAGAAACCAGATACCCTCGGCGGCAAATCCACTATTACTACAGACGTGCCAGAGATCGGCTATCAGAATGTGGTCGGACAAGACGACTTGACCCGTTTTGATAAAAAACGCCGTCCGCAGCGTGATAATCGTCCTCGTCGTGATAACCGGGAACCGCGCGATAGCAACAACCGTGACAATCGTCCCCGCCGAGACGGACGGGACGATAAGGGCTTCCACCCGGATGGGGAGCAACGCCGCCCTGATAACCGTATGCGCAATAATACCCCTCGTAACAATGACCGCCCGAATACGAATAATCCTGCTAAGTAGTTGTCTCCTGTTGCTTATGGCTTGCAGCCGAGACATTGTCTATTCCGAGTTCCACTCTGTTCCCTTGAAAGAGTGGGGGGCGGATTCAGTGCTGACCTATCGTTTTGACATTACCGACACCCTTGCCACCTATCGGATGTTAGTCTGTGTGCGTCATACCGAGCAGTATCCCTATCAGAATATGTGGCTCTTTGTGGGGGACTCGGGCCGACAAGATACTATTGAGTTCTATCTTGCTAACGACCGCGGTGAGTGGCTTGGCAATGGGCGCAATGGGCTGATTGAAATGCCCGTGCTGTATGAGGAAACGCACCGTTTTCCGCATAGCGGCGAGCAGGTATGGCATATCCAACAGGGTATGCGGGCGCAATCCCTCAAAGGTATATCCGATGTAGGGCTAATCATTAAGAAAAACGAGTAAGCACTATGGGTAAGAATAAATTGAGAAAATTCGCCGAGATGGAGACGTTCCACAACGTATTCCAGTGTGGTGCACGCGAGATACTCCCTGACAGCCCTGTGGCGGCAATGGCAGGGCATTGGCGTGAACGGTATTTTCACAATGAAAATCCGATTGTGTTGGAACTTGGGTGCGGGCGTGGGGAATATACTGTGGGGTTGGCGCAACTATATACAGACAAGAACTTTGTCGGTATTGACATCAAAGGCGCGCGTATGTGGGCAGGTGCCAAACTGGCAGAGCAGGCAGGTATGACTAATGTGGCTTTCTTGCGCACGAACATTGAGATGCTGACCGCTTTCTTTGCACAGGGTGAGGTGGACGAGATTTGGATTACTTTCCCCGACCCGCAGATGAAGAAAGCAACCAAGCGGCTCACTTCCACCTATTTTATGCAGCGTTATCAGCAGTTGGTACACCCCGGCGGACTAATCCACCTCAAGACTGACAGCCCTTTTTTATATATGTACACGCGCGAAATGTTGCGTCTCAATGCCTATCCTGTCTTGGCAGATACAGCAGATCTCTACCACACCGCCGAAACCGATACGCTCCGTGAGGCGAAGATGCTTCAGACCCATTATGAGCACCAGTGGCTTGACCGTGGTTTGACTATCAAATATCTTCGTTGGCAACTTGTCCCCAAGACTATCTTTGAGGAACCTCAAATCGAAATCGAAAAAGACACCTATCGTTCTTATGGTCGGAATTATACATCAACACAATCATAAGTAGGATTGAGTATTTGTATGGCAATATGTGTCGGCAATCGGCATAATTCTTAACAGCGTTGACTATATTCTGCAAAGACTATTTCCGCGACAAGATTTTACTTGTTATCTACCACTCCACCTAACTTTTATGTGGAAAAAGAATAACGGGAAATGGCAAGCGTGATCTTAACTGGGATCGCATTGTGTGCAAGTGAGAAATAAAATATTAAGTAAATAAGGGGATATGGATAGGATAAAAAAAAGAGGATTGTCTCACGACAACCCAATCTTTTTACTTAACCTTAAATCTAATACCATGAAAAACACGATGCAAAAGTACGGCATATTTTTGATATGACCAAATATTTTGTGAGAAAAATATGTTTTACAGCATGTTTTCGCATTTTTTGGCAACTTAACTTGTCATTTTTTTTGTTTTCAACTGAAAAATATACCCCTGTTTGTCGGTTTCGAGTTTTTGTTGTACTTTTGTAGCGTCTAAAAACGGGGCTTTGGCAGATAAAGCCTTTTGCGGATTGGCACAGAGTTTGCAGACAGATAGACGAATAGAATGTAAATCAATATATTAAAACTATAACTATTATGAAAAATCTTGATCTTACACAGTACGGTATCATGGGTACTACCGAGATCGTACACAACCCTTCTTACGAGCAGTTGTTCGAGGAGGAGACCAAAGCTGGTTTGGTTGGTTATGAGAAGGGACAAGTTACCGAGTTGGGTGCTGTAAACGTAATGACTGGTGTGTTCACCGGTCGTTCGCCTAAGGACAAATACATCGTTGATGACGCACAGAGCCACGACAATGTTTGGTGGACCAGCGAGGCTTACAAGAACGACAACCACCCGATGTCGGAGAAAGTTTGGGGCGAGGTAAAGGCTTTGGCACAGAAAGAGTTGAGCAACAAACGCCTGTTTGTTGTTGATGCGTTCTGCGGCGCTAACAAAGAGACCCGTTTGGCTGTCCGTTTCATTGTAGAAGTAGCATGGCAGGCACATTTTGTTACCAATATGTTCATCCGTCCTTCCAAAGAGGAGTTGGAGAACTTTGAGCCTAACTTCGTAATCTATAACGCTTCGAAGGCTAAAGTAGAGAATTATAAAGAACTCGGTTTGAATAGTGAGACCTGTGTCGCTTTCAACACTACTAGCCATGAGCAGGTAATTATCAATACCTGGTATGGTGGTGAGATGAAGAAGGGTATGTTCTCTATGCAGAACTACTACTTGCCTTTGAAAGGTATTGCTTCAATGCACTGCTCGGCTAACACTGATATGGAGGGTAAGAACACCGCTATCTTCTTCGGTCTGTCGGGTACGGGCAAGACGACCCTTTCGACTGACCCGAAGCGTCTGCTTATCGGTGATGACGAGCACGGATGGGATGATGAGGGTGTATTCAACCTTGAAGGCGGTTGCTATGCAAAAGTTATCAACCTTGACAAAGAAAGCGAGCCGGACATCTACAATGCTATCCGTCGCGATGCTCTCCTTGAGAACGTAACTGTTGACGCAGAAGGGAAGATTGATTTCGCTGATAAGAGTACAACGGAAAATACACGTGTATCGTATCCTATCTATCATATCAACAATATCGTTAAACCGATTTCAGCAGGTCCTGCAGCGAAGAATGTTATCTTCTTGTCGGCTGATGCTTTTGGCGTACTTCCTCCAGTATCGATTCTGACTCCAGAGCAGACGAAGTACTATTTCTTGAGCGGTTTTACTGCTAAGTTGGCAGGAACAGAGCGCGGTATCACCGAGCCTACTCCCACTTTCTCGGCTTGCTTCGGTCAGGCATTCCTCGAACTCCACCCGACCAAATATGCTGAAGAGTTGGTTAAGAAAATGGAGAAATCCGGTGCGAAAGCATATCTCGTCAATACCGGTTGGAATGGTACGGGAAAACGTATCTCTATCCGTGACACACGTGGTATCATTGATGCTATTCTCGGTGGCGACATCCTTACTGCACCGACCAAGAAGATTCCGTATTTCAATTTTGAGGTTCCTACCGCTTTGCCGGGTGTAGATCCTGCTATTCTTGATCCTCGCGACACCTACAAAGATGCTGCCGAGTGGGATGTTAAGGCTAAAGATTTGGCTGGTCGTTTTATCAAGAACTTCGTTAAGTACGAGACCAACGAGGCTGGTAAAGCCCTTGTTGCTGCCGGTCCACAACTCTAATCAAGTAGTTGCTCAATGCAATTATATTGTCCACAGGCTGCCCGAAAAGGCAGCCTGTTTTTTGTATATGTCACTGCTTTTTAGAGTGGAAACTTAAAATTATTTGTAAGTTTCGGAAAAAAGTTGTACCTTTGTGCGCTTTTTGTATGCACATACTGCATACGGCTGAAGAAATAAATAATAAAACACAAATAGATTATGCAAAACAAATGGCTTGTTAGATTTATGGCGGTAATCCTATTCTTGGTGTGCGCCTTCTACCTGTCGTTCTCTATTGTTACTTCTCACTACGATAAGAAGGCACAAGAGTATGCAGGAGACAATGCTGCAAAAGAGTACGTTTATCTCGACTCTATTGCTGCAAAGAAAGTATGGTTTGGCTACACCCTGAAAGAGTGCCGCGAGAAAGAGATTAACCTCGGTCTTGACTTGAAAGGCGGTATGAACGTTACCATGGAGGTCAGCGTTCCTGACATTATTCGTGTACTCTCCGGCAACAACACTACCGAAACTTTCACCAAGGCTATGGCTTTGGCACAAGAAAAACAGAAATCCAGCGGTACCGATTTTGTTACACTCTTTATCGAGTCGTTCAAAGAGGTGGACCCCGATGCACAGTTGGCAAGTGTGTTCTCTACTTTTGAACTCAAAGACAAGGTGAATTTCAACTCGACCAATGAGGATGTTGAGAAAGTAATCCGCGAAGAGGTGGATGGTGCGGTGAATAATTCGTTCAAAGTACTCCGTACTCGTATTGACCGCTTTGGTGTGGTACAACCGAATATTCAGAAACTCTCCCAGCCCGGTCGTATTTTGATTGAGTTGCCGGGCGTAAAGGAGCCGGAGCGTGTTCGCAAACTTCTTCAAGGGTCGGCTAACCTCGAGTTCTGGGAGACCTACGACCTTGCAGAGATCCTGCCTCAACTTGTACAAATCAATAGCGAGTATGCGCAACTCAATGCTGCTACAGAGGATGCAGCGCAAGCAACCCCGACAACTGCGCCACAGGAGATTACCGCCGATGGCGATATCGCTGACATTGTGGATGGGCTGCAAAATGATTCTGCTGAGGTAAGTCAGGAGAAACAATTGGAGCAATACAAGAAGCAGAACCCGCTCTTTGCTGTGCTCAACCCCGCTGTTAATCAAGCAGGTCAGGCCTACCGTGGTCCTGTGGTAGGTATGGTTCACTACACCGATACTGCTGCTGTTAGCGCAATGCTCAACTCGCAGATTGCCAAACAAGTACTGCCACGCGATCTGCGTCTGGCTTGGACGGTGAAGGCTATTGATGAGGCTGGCTCGGTTTACCAACTGGTAGCACTTAAAGCACAACGCGATGGTCATTCGTCGCTCGAAGGTGATGTCATTACTGACGCTCGTGCTGACTTCTCGCAGGCCAGTGCCTATGCAAATGTCTCGATGTCAATGAACGCCGAGGGCGCAAAGGCTTGGCAGCGTATTACTAAAGAGAACATCGGTAAGTCCATCGCAATTGTATTGGATGGTTTTGTGTATAGTTTCCCGACTGTGCAGAACGAGATATCGGGTGGTAGTAGTGAGATCACCGGTAATTTCACTGTTGAGGAGGCAAAAGACTTGGCTAACACTCTCAACTCCGGTAAGATGCCGGCTCCCGCACGGATTATCCAAGAGGATGTGGTAGGTCCTACGCTGGGTAAAGCAGCCATCAACGATGGCCTGTGGAGTTTTGCACTCGGTTTCCTCCTTATCTTAATTTATATGGTATTCTACTACGGTTGGATTCCGGGGCTTATAGCCGATGCGGCTTTGTGCTGCAACATCTTTCTCTTGGTAGGTATCCTGGCTTCTTTCTCTGCCGTATTGACTCTGCCGGGTATTGCCGGTATCGTCCTTACAATGGGTATGGCAGTGGACGCCAACGTGCTGATCTATGAGCGTATCCGTGAGGAAATGCGTGCCGGTAAGAGCATGCGTCAGGCTATTGATGTCGGTTTCAAAAACGCCATCTCCGCTATCGTTGATGCTAACGTTACCAGTTTCTTGACGGGTGCCATTCTTGCTATCTTTGGTACAGGTCCTATCAAGGGTTTCGCTGTCACTTATATGATTGGTATCATCTCGTCGTTCCTGACCGCTGTGTTCATCACCCGTCTGCTTCTTGACGACTATGCAAGCAAAGAGAACGCCAAGGAGTTGTCTTTTGCTACTCGTATGACCAAGAATTTCTTGCAGAATACCAAAGCGGATATTGTTAAGTTCCGTAAATATGCATATATTATCTCGGGTGTGCTGATTATCTTTGCTGTCCTCGGTCTGGAGCCGCATGTGTTCGGTAAACTTAACCTTGGTATTGACTTTTCCGGTGGACGCAACTACGTGGTGCGCTTTGCAGAACCTGTAAACACAGAGGATGTTCGTGAGTCGCTTGACGATGTGTTTAAGGGGCACCTTGATGGCGACGAAACCTACTCGCTTAATGTTATTACCATTGGTAGTTCGAACCAAATCCGCGTCTCGACCAACTATCGTATTCAAGATAACTCCGATGATGCTGATGCACAGATTGAACAAATGCTCTATGATGGCTGTAAACCATATTTAGGCAATGTAACGTTTGACGAGTTCCGCTCTACGGAGGTTAACCCCGAAGTGGGTATTATGCAGTCGCAAAAGGTAGGTCCTGCTGTAGCGGATGACATTACCACTGCTGCCATTTGGGCTATCTTTGCTGCTTTGATAGGTATCTTTATCTATATCTTGATTCGTTTCCGCAATTTTGCTTACTCGGTAGGTGCTATTGCTGCCCTTGCTCACGATACGATTATCATCTTGGGTCTGTATGCTATTTTGTGGAAGGTGATGCCGTTCTCTATGGAGATAGACCAATCGTTTATTGCGGCTATTCTGACCGTTATCGGTTACTCTATCAATGCCTCGGTGGTTATCTTCGACCGTGTGCGCGAGAACAATCAACTCTATCCGAAGCGTGATCGAAAAATCAATATTAACAATGCTATCAACTCGACATTCGGTCGTACGTTCTCTACCTCAATGTCCACCTTGGTGGTATTGTTGGCTATTTTCTGCTTCGGCGGTGAGACCATTCGTGGTTTCGTCTTTGCTCTTGTGATGGGTGTTATCGTTGGTACCTACTCTTCTGTATGTATTGCTTCGCCTTTGGCTTACGATATTACCAATGCAATGGATAAGCGCAAAGCAAAAAAGGCTACAAAAGTTGCTGTCAAGGCATAAGATAGGTTAGAATAATAACCTTAACAAAAAAGAGATTGTCTATTGATTTAGGCAGTCTCTTTTTTTATTTGAATTATTGTACTGTCCAATAACAAATGCAATCTTGTGCAAGGTTAGGAAAAATAATTGAAGAAGCAATCAAGAGGTGTCATCAAATTCAATTCTTCTTGTGGTCTTCTACTGGTTTTTTCTGAATGTTCATAATTTTCGAGTCAGAGAAATGTGTAAAATCCACTCCTCTTGGTATGTATTTTCGTATAAGTTTATTGGTGTTTTCAATGCACCTTTTTTGCCCGTTGGTATGCGTTGCATTAGCAGCATATTGTTAATAATATTTGGTATAGTTTTTGCGGTATATCTATTATACTTCTTGCTGACAGGTCTATGTTATTTGTATATGATTCGTATGTGATTCGTATGTGATTAGGCTGTTTTTACTTGTATTATAGCGAGTTACCATACACAGAATAAGTAATGGATAATTTAATAAAATAAACTATATATAAATCTAATTTAATAATATAAAAACACTATGGCAACTGTAAAATTAGAAGTCCCGTTTGAGTCCATCCATGGCAAACTTACCAAAAACTCCAACATTATCTACCGGCGCAAAACCACACGCAATCATAGCGGTAATGTGATACGTGAATGTGCCCAAGAAGCGTACGTCATCACCAAACCGCGCAACTGGAAGAGTAACCCGCCCCAAGGGGCTGAATTGGAGAAAATCAACCGCTTTCGTACGGCCTGCCGACTGACAACCGAACAACTCAATAATCCCCTTATGCGTGCCGAATGGGAAAAGCGCTTCCTGGCACAGCAGCAGACACCCGATGCCGATGCGCCTTTCGACCCTCGCACCGGCAAGCGTAAACAGTACGGCTCTCTCTGGAACTATACACGTGCCGTCATCCTCCGTTCGCTCCAATCCAATGCACTCAAAGACAAATAAACGCATTGCCGCTTTGTCGGAAAAGCATTACCCTTTGGATATATCAGAAAAAAAGCGTAACTTTGCAGGCTCATAGGGTGGGGAAATCAACCTGCCGCATAGAAGACTAATATATGACTATCCTTTGTATAGAAACCAGCACCAGTGTGTGTAGTGCGGCCGTTACTATCGGCGGAGTACCGGTTGCCGAGCGTATCAGTAGGGAAGGCGGCAACCACGCCAAACTCCTGCCTGTCTTTATCGACGAACTGCTACAGGAAGTGCGTGCCAAAAGGCTTGAAATCGAGGGCGTTGCGCTCTCGGAAGGTCCTGGCAGTTATACCGGACTGCGTATCGGTACCAGTACTGCCAAAGGGTTGTGCTATGGGCTGAATATACCGCTCATTCCTGTTCCTACACTGCAGGTGTTGGCTGCTTCGTGTGTGGCGAAGCAGGGTGAACAACTGCAGGAAAACGCTTTGCTTTGTCCGATGACGGATGCACGCCGTATGGAGGTCTATACCGCCCTCTACGACGAGGAATTGCATATTGCAAAAGAGGTGGAAGCCCGTGTAATAGACAACCCGCAATGGTTGTTAGACACTGCTAAACACGTGTATTATTTCGGCGATGGCGCAGCCAAATGCCGGGAGGTGCTCAGTGCCCCTTCTCTGCATTATATCGCAGACATCGTTCCGGAAGCCGGGTATATGGGTTTGCTTGCCGAGCGTATGCTGATCGACGGCTATAAGGGGGCTGATGTAGCATACTACGAACCATTTTATCTCAAAGAGTTTATTGCGGCTCCATCCCATATAAAGGGACTATAATCCATGTATCAAAAGAACAGACATATCGCTTTTGCAACAGGCTTGACGCTTGTTGTGTTGCTCTGTGGCTGTTCTACGCAGAAGAACACACCTGCCACTCGCTCCTTCCACCAGACCAAGGTGAAGTACAACATCATGTACAATGGCAACACCGCCTACGAGGAGGGACTGAAAGCCATACGTGATGCTAACGAGGACGACTATTCCGCTATTCTCAATCTCTACCCAGTCAGCAATCATCAGGCAGCGGAGGCGGCAACATCACAGATGGACAAGACTATCGAGAAATGCCGCAAGTGTATCAAACTGCACTCCATCAAAGCCAAACCGAAACCCGATCCAAAGAAACGTAACGACCCGAAATATAAACTATGGCTGCAACAAGAGGAGTTCAACAACCAGATGGGCGAAGCGTGGCTCCGTCTCGGCGAAGCCGAGTTTCATAAGGGAGATTTCCTCGGTTCCATCGGCACTTTTACCTATATCAGCCGCCACTACAGCACCGACCCCGATATGGTCGCACGGTGCCAACTATGGATTGCCCGCGCTTATGGAGAACTGGGCTGGCTCTACGAGGCAGAGGATATGCTCCACAAGGTGCAGATTGATGCCCTTGATAAGAAACACGCCCGCCTCTATTCGGCAGTTAGTGCGGATATATTGCTCAAAACCAGGCAATACCATGCCGCTATCCCCTTTGTCAAGATTGCCATACCCTACGAGAAACGCAAAGTCTATCGCCCCCGCTTTCAATATGTCCTCGGGCAACTCTATGAGCAGGAAGGAAACAAGCGCGAGGCGATAGAAGCCTACAAAAAAGTGATACGCCTTGCCCCGCCTACCGATATGGAGTTCAATGCGCGCATACATATCGCCCAGTTGAGCGGCAAATCGTCCCTCAAACAGTTGCGTCAGATGGCACGGCAGAGCAAGTACAAAGACCAACTCGACCGGATATACGGCGCAATGGGCAATATCTACCTCTCGTCTGGCGATACGGCTAAAGCCTTGGAACAATACCATTTAGCCGTTGACAATGCCACACAAGCGGGCTTGCAAAAAGCAGCGGTCTTGGTGCGTATGGGCGACCTGTACTACAATCATCGTGATTACACCGATGCGCAGCCCTGCTACCGCGAGGCGGTTACTATTTTAACCCCCGAGAATGAGCAGTTTGCCCGCGTGCAGAAACGCTCTGAGGTATTGGACGAACTAATACAAGAGTATAACACGGTGCAACTGCAGGACTCGCTGCAACGCCTTGGCAAAATGACAGAGCAGGAGCAGCGTCGTGTGGTAGAACAACTCATTGCTGACCTTATCAAAGCCGAAGAGAAAGCAGCCGAAGAGGAAGCATTGGCGACCCGCGAAGCGGAGAACAACACCGGTTTGCAGAGCGTAAATACCTCGAATATGTTAGGCGGTGGCGGACAGAAAGGCGACTGGTATTTTTATAACGCGCAGTTGCTACGGTCGGGCAAGCAGGAGTTCGCCAAGCAATGGGGAAACCGCCCGTTGGAAGACAATTGGCGTCGTCGTAGCAAAACGGTCTCTACGCTCTTTCAAGATACGGAAAATACCGATGAAAGCGCCGATATGGCCGACTCAACTATGGTTGGCGACAGTACATCGATGCGCAAGAATATTCCTGAAACCGATACCCACAAACCGGAGTATTACTTACAACAGATACCCCGTACTGAAGCCGATTTGGCGTTGTCAGATAGTCTGATACGTAGCGCACTTATCAATATGGTATATACCTATCAGGATAAGATGGACGACCAACCACTTGCTGATGAAACTTTTGCTGAACTATGCCGCCGTTTCCCGCGTCATAGAGACCTGCTGGATTTGTACTATATGTACTATCTCAATGCTCTGCGCCACGACGATAGGGACGCGCAGGACTATTATCGCAAGCAGATAATTGAATTGTACCCGGATACCAAGCAGGCATATATTGTCTCGCAACCCGACTATTTTGACAGACTCCGCCATCAGGCGATGGAGCAGGATTCGCTCTATGAAACCACTTATATAGCTTATACCAAGAGCAATTTTGCTGCTGTCAAAAAGAATAAACTTTACGCCGAGGAGAACTACCCGCTTTCGCCGTTGATGCCACGTTTCCTGTTCCTTAATGCCGTGGCTGTGGCGCGCACCGACGGACAGCAAGCGTTTGTCGGAGAATTGCAAGATATGGTCAGCCGTTATCCGGAGAGTGAACTGGGGGCAATGGCAAAGGATATGTTGGCAATGATGGGACAGGGAATGGAGAGCCAAAAAGGCGATGTGTCAAATGGTCTGAATAGCCTGCGCGAGCAGATTGCAAAAGAAGATGAGGAACAGACCGATTCTACATCTCTGTCTTCCGATGATCGGGACGTACCGAGTGTCGTATTGTTGGTATTGCCTACGGCAGACGAGCAAGCACTCAACCGCCTGCAGTACGAGGTGGCATTGTTTAATTTCGCCCAATTCCTGATACGCGACTTTGATATGCAGAAAATGCCGGTTCTCGGTTCGGGGTGTGCCCTGCGTGTCAGTGGGTTTGAAAGTATGGATGAGGCAGAATGGTGGACCGGTTTGGTCGCTCAAAACGCTGCTCTAACCCTATTGTTGCAAGAAATGCATGTACGACTTGTACCACTTACAGAGCAGAACTTGCCGCATTATAAACCTGTACAATAAGGTGTGTAGATAGAGTCAATGCGCGTTAGACACAAAAAAGAGAGTCGGTTGACTCTCTTTTGTCGGGATGACAAGATTCGAACTTGCGACCTCCGGTCCCCCAGACCGTTGCGCTACCGGACTGCGCCACATCCCGATGCTCAGATTTCTCAAAGCGGCTGCAAAGGTACTGCTAAAAAATGAAATGTGCAAATTATTTTGCTTTTTATTGACGAAAATACATTGATTATGACAAAAAAATTCTATATAGAGACCTATGGCTGTCAAATGAACGTGGCAGATAGCGAGGTTGTGGCAGCCATTATGCAGACGGCTGATACTGAGATGACCGAGCAATGGGAGGATGCCGACATTATCCTGCTCAACACTTGTTCCATACGCGATAATGCCGAGCAGAAAGTGGTATCGCGTCTCAAGGAACTGAAATCACATAAGGTGCAGAGGCTGTCGGCGGTGGTACAAGATGGACGCAGGGTAACGCTTGGCGTCATTGGTTGTATGGCAGAACGTATGGGTGAAGACTTGATAGAAAAATACGGTGTGGACTTTGTTGCAGGTCCCGATTCATATCTGGATATACCGAATCTGCTGGCGCAATGCGAGATGGGGCGGAAAGCAATGAATGTGGAACTGAGCAAAACAGAGACCTATCGCGAAGTGCTTCCTGCTCGTATAGGCAAAACTATCAGCGGGTTTGTCAGCATTATGCGCGGGTGTAACAATTTCTGCTCCTATTGTGTGGTTCCCTATACTCGCGGGCGAGAGCGTAGCCGCGATGTGGAGAGCATTCTCAACGAGGTGAGCGACTTGTGGCAAAAGGGATACAAGGAGGTTACACTCCTTGGACAAAATGTCAATTCTTACCGCTTTCAACGGGAAAATGGTGAGATGGTGGACTTTGCCGACCTATTAGATATAGTAGCAAGTGCCGTACCGGAAATGCGTATTCGCTTTACTACCAGTCATCCGAAGGATATGTCGGATAAGACGCTTGAAACCATTGCCCGCCATAAGAACCTATGCCGCTTTATTCATCTGCCTGTACAGAGTGGTTCGAACAAGATACTCAAACTGATGAATCGTAAATATACTCGTGAATGGTATCTTGATCGTATTGCCGCTATTCACCGTATTCTGCCCGATGCTGCTATCGGCACAGATGTGTTTTGCGGTTTTCACGATGAGACCCTCGAAGACCACGCTGAAACACTCAGTCTGATGCGCGAAGTAGGCTTTGATACGGCGTTTATGTTCAAATATAGTGAGCGTCCGGGTACGTATGCACAGAAACACCTGCCGGATAATATCTCGGAGGTCGAGAAAGTGCGTCGTTTGAACGAAATTATTGCTTTGCAAAACGAACTCTCTTGGGAAAGCAACCGCCGTGAGATCGGAAAAACGGTGGAAGTATTGGTAGAAGGTTTCTCCAAACGAAGCCACGAGGATATGTATGGACGGACTTCGCAATACAAAACGGTGGTGTTCCCGCGAGAGGGCAGACAAATCGGAGAACTGGTCATGGTGGAGATTTTAGAGGCAAGTGCTGCCACTTTGCGTGGAAAAATTGTAGAAAAATAGCGAAATACAGCATTTTTGGTTAAAAAATTTGCACGTATAAAAAAAAGGTCGTACCTTTGCAGCCGAAAACAAATAAAATTTTCATAGTTAAGGTTTAGGTTTAATGGCAATAGGAGGCTGTGAAGTTTCCTATTGTTTTTTACAAAACCTATCTCTTACGTATTGTACCACCATACCCTAATAAGATAGGTACTATGTTGAAAAGAAAAAATAAGGACACACAATAGTATTATTAACCTTTTAAATAAGTCTCGGAGGCATCCGAGCCTTTTTTTGTATGAAAAACGAAGAACAGAAACAAGACAGCCTGATACCGGATCTGACAGACCCGCAGGAGGCGCGTAAAGCATTTATTGCAAGTGAAATTTTCGAACGAAAATATAAATAAAGAATAGAAATATAAATAAATAAAGAATATGGCAGTAACATACATGACCGCAGAAGGTCTGCAAAAACTTAAGGATGAACTCCGTTTTTTGGAGAGTACAGAGCGTCCTCGCGTAATCGCTGCTATCGCAGAAGCGCGTGACAAAGGCGACTTGAGTGAAAATGCTGAATACGATGCAGCCAAAGAGGAGCAAGGGGTTCTTGAGAGCAAGATCGCTATGCTCAAGGGAAAAATAATGGACGCACGTATCATTGACCAGAGTTCGCTTAAAACAGATGAAGTACAAATACTTACCAAGGTGCGTGTGCGCGTAAAGAAAACAGGCGCCGAGAAGGTATATCAACTCGTTACCGAAGGGGAGGCTAACATTATGGAAGGTAAGATAGCTGTTACTACACCTATTGCCAAAGGTCTGCTCGGTAAGAAAGTGGGCGATACGGTACAAGTGCAGGTACCTGCAGGTACGATGGAGTTTGAGATACTGGAAATAAGTCTGTAATAGGTATCATTAACCATAATAGGAGCGAGTATGACTATCTTTACAAAGATTATCAATGGCGAAATCCCGAGTTACAAGGTGGCAGAGGATGAGCATTACTATGCATTCTTGGACATTAATCCGTTGGTGAAAGGGCATACATTGGTTATCCCTAAATTGCCCGAACCTGAAGCCGACTATATCTTCGACTTGGACGATGACACTTTGTCCGGTTTGATGCTGTTTGCCAAGAAAGTAGCAAAGGGCATACAGGAGGCTACGGGCTGCAAACGTGTGGGCGTAGCCGTATTGGGTATGGAGGTTAACCATGTGCATATTCATCTTGTGCCGCTCAATTCGGAGAAAGATATGCTCTTTACCAATCCCAAATTGAGTCTTCCTGCCGACGAGATGGCAGAGATTGCCAACTCTATTGCGGAGGCGATAGAGAAGGAATAAAACAATAGAATCACAGAATGGCTGGTTGCTTGATGAAAATCGGGCAACCTTTTTTCTTATGAAAAACAATAGAGGCAAGTCGGAAAGAACATCGACTTGCCTCTATGCTTGGATTCTGCTTGACTGATTTGTTCCAAACGAGCCTGATATGGGTAGGTTTGCCATGCTGACCCTCCGGCAACGACTACAGCATATCGGCTCGAAATGGAATAACGCTATAATGACGAGGCATCTTCGCCTCTCTGTTATTAACCGTTTCGTGACTGCAAAGGTACGACAAAAATACGAAACGTGCAAGAAAAGCATGTGCACAAATGGGGGGGTAAAATGTTGATTATCAATGTGTTACTATATTCTATGTGCACAAAATGCAGCATCGTAGCAATTTTGAAACATATAGACAAATATAGACAGGCGGAGAAACCGTTCTTTGCTACTTGTTTTCCGCCATTGCCATACAGAGAAGAGTGTCGTACAGTGCCGGTGCTATAGTACCCAATTTGTGGGCGACACGTTGTTTGAATGTACGGATACCGGAAGTGGAGTAATATAGGTATGCCGCCATTTGTGCGGCAGAAATACCCTTGTAGAGAATGGTATAAACGCAGAACCGGATTTCCTTTTTTGACAGTTCTAACTGTTCCAACTGCCCTACAAGATAGGCGAAAGGCACTTGTGTGTCGCATTTGAACAGGATATAGTTGGTATACCATTCTTTTCGCGGGACGTTATACTTATTGTGCAATTGATTGACTCCGGACAAAAACTCGCTCATCTTGTGGGCGGAAAGGCTTGCGGCATCGGCTCTGGCGCGGGTGATATGGCTGATTTCCTGTTTGTGTTTTTCTTCTTGGCGTTGTAGTTGTTGCTCCTGTGCTTCAATGATTTTGTCCTGATTTTCTATACTCAGTTTTTGTTTCTTATGGAGTATCATACTCACTGCCCAAAATAAGAATGTCAGCACCACTAAGATAGAAACGGCTATCTGCCAAGGCAGAAAAGGGTATGGAGTATCAACATATTGTTTCAAAGTCTCAATGGCTGCTCCGTAGTGTCTTGCATTTTCGAGGAGAATAGCGGAGTTTTTCTCGTTCAAAGAGAGAAAGTGTTTTAATGTTTCTGTATCGTTGTTGATTTGGGCTTGCCCGATAATCGTGCGATAGGCTTGTTCCAAGTAGGATGGATTGGAGGAGTGTTCCGCTACATAATAGGCATAATACATGGCAGAATCTGTATGGTTCTCGGCACCGTGTATGAGCATCCGTTGCGTATTGTAGAAACATCGTTGCCCCTCGTAATTGGGATAACTGAAAGCACGTTCCAAATAGACCAGAGCCGAATCATATTGCTTCTGCTCATATAGACACACTCCGCGCAAGCCGACAACTCGTCCCATATATGCACTATCGGTGTTAAAAGCCGTAGCGAGGCGCCAGACACTATCGGCTTTTTCCGGACGGTTCAGTTCGAGGAGTGTACTGCACGTATTGAGCAGACTATGGGCGTAAAACCAATCGTGTGTGGTCTTGCTGAGTAGGTCGGAGGCACGTTGGCAATAGACTAGTGCTATAGTGTCTGCCTGCTGTCGCATACAGATATACGCCATACAGGTATTGGCTCTGCCACGGTGGAAATAGTCGTCTGCCTGCAGTTGGTCGCAAGCAATATAGCAGTTGGCGGCCTCGCGGATACAATTGAGACTATCGTCATAGACACGCCCGAGATAATAGTAAGCACTAGCGAGTGTGGTGCGTGCGAAAGTGTGTCCTAGTGGATTGTCGAGAGTTGAGATAACCTCGTTCAATGTTGCAGTATCTGTAAAAAAACAACCTTGTGCATCCAGACTATCGACATAGGCGATAGTAGTGCGTGCATCGTGAAAGGAAGTGCAACTATGTGCGCAAAAAGCGGCTCCAAGTAAACAGGCTGACAAACGGATGTAATGTATATAACGCAAAAACCGACAATTCATAAGTAGTTGGGTTAACGATGTCCAAAGATACAACATCTTTTTGGTTTGTGCAAATGAAAAATGTATAATTTATAAAATCATATTAGGTAGAAAAGGTATAGATAAATGCATAAAAAGTGAATAATTTGGATAAAAGGCGACTTATTCTTCCTACCTTTGAGATCTAATTCTTTCTGCGTAATGGGGATGATGATGTGCGTAGATTGTGTATTCTGCATATATTTTGCATAATAATAAAAAAGATTGCCTAACCGAAATTGGTGAAGCAATCATTTTTTATATATAAAAGTTTATTCGATTACAAGCGACGGATGGAGAGAAGGCGATGAGTGTATTGCCCGTCGGGATGAGCGGTGTCGGATTGTTCTACGGAGAAGATACCTGTGGTGTCTATTTTTTCTATTTTGACGCGTCCTGAGCAGTGGATAATACGTTCAGAATCGATAAGGATGCCGACGTGGGTTATTTTCTGCCTTGCTATGGCGTTTGTTTCTGTGGACTGTTGTTTTAGGTTGCTTGTGATTTTTTGCGTGGCAGCCTCTTCGTAATGGCAGAAGAACGCCAAATCGCCCGCTTTAGACGAGGAAAGTCGGCTGATGAGTCGCCCTTGTGTGACCTGCTCTGAAGCGTTGCGTGGAATCTTATGCCCGAAAAGGGAGAGTATGGTCTGTGTAAAACCCGAACAATCCATACCGAGTGCATTCTTACCGCCCCACAAGTAGGGGACATTGAGGAAGAAACGCACAGATTGGAGGAGGTTTGGTTGGGTCATCTCCAATGGCTTTGTCAACACCATACCTGCATCAATACGGAAACCGACGCCCAGCACTTCGAAGTGCCCGTTATGATAGTTTGTGAGCCGTGTGCCGGCGGTAAGCGGAATGGTTTGTCCGTTGTTTTCGCTGACGGCATACGCCATCGGAAAGGCAACATACGCCGCCGCTTTGAGTGCGGCGGAATAGGACTTGTATTCGTCAGTAGAAAGGGGAGCAATCATTTTTGCATCCACCCAACCTATCTGCCCGTCGAGTGCTAGTTTTACCCGTATCCAACGAGTTTTTCGCTCCTCAATAGTGCATATTTCGCCAAAAAGCATTTGGGTGATTTGCTCACTTGTTTCGGAGGCTTCTGTCCGCACAGGGACAACGCTATGCAGGGAGACTGCTTTCATTACCAGACTTCTTGAGGGGGAGTAGAGGTGGTTTTCGGATAGTCAATATTATAATGCAGCCCGCGGCTCTCTTTGCGCTCAATGGCTTGACGTGTAATAAGATAGCCTACATTGATCATATTGCGCAACTCACAAATATCCCTTGTGGCTTTAACCCGCTTAAATAGGTCTTCGGTCTCCTCGTAGAGCAAATCCAAACGCTCCCATGCACGGCGCAGACGTAAATTGGAACGCACGATACCCACGTAGGTGGACATTACCTGCCCGACCTCTTTGACATCTTGCGCAATCAGGACACGCTCCTCGTTGGAGAGAGTGCCTTCATCGTTCCAATCGGGTACCTGCTCGTTGAAATCGTAGTTTTCTATCATACTGAGGCTGTGGCGTGCGGCCGCATCGGCGTAAACGACTGCCTCTATGAGCGAATTGCTCGCCAAACGGTTGCCACCATGCAGGCCTGTACATGAGCATTCGCCTACGGCATAGAGACGATGAATAGACGACTCGCCGTCAAGGTTAACCTTGATACCGCCACACATATAGTGGGCGCATGGTGCAACGGGGATATACTGCTTGGTAATGTCGATACCGATACTCAGGCACTTGGCATAGATATTCGGGAAATGGTGTTTTGTTTCCTCAGGGTCTTTGTGGGTAACATCAAGACAGACATGGTCGAGACCATGAATCTTCATCTCGTTATCAATGGCACGGGCTACAATATCGCGCGGAGCCAATGACAAACGCGGGTCGTATTTCTGCATAAATTCCTCGCCGTTAGGCAGACGGAGAATGCCTCCGTAGCCGCGCATCGCCTCGGTTATCAGGTAAGCGGGGTGGGTCTCGCCGGGGTGGAAAAGTGCCGTTGGGTGGAACTGGACAAACTCCATATCTTGTACTTTCCCTTTTGCACGATAGACCATCGCGATACCATCGCCGGTGGCAATATTGGGGTTGGTGGTAGTGGCATAAACAGCCCCTGTTCCGCCTGTAGCCATTAGGGTCACACGGCTGAGGTAGGTATCAATCTTACCTGTCTCAGGATTGAGGATATATGCCCCGTAGCACTCAATGTCGGGGGTGCGGCGGGTTACACGCATACCCAGGTGGTGCTGCGTAATGATTTCCACTGCGAAATGGTTTTCTAATACATCTATAAAGGGATTGTGGCGCACGGCTTCCATTAGTCCGCGTTGTATCTCAGCACCCGTATCATCGGCATGGTGGAGAATACGGAATTCGGAGTGTCCGCCCTCGCGGTGGAGGTCGAAACCGCCCTCGGCGTTCTTGTCAAAGTTGACACCCCAGTTAACCAGTTCTTGAATCTGACGGGGGGCGTTGCGTACTACCTGTTCTACCGCTGCGGGGTCGCTGAGCCAGTCGCCTGCCACCATCGTATCGTGGATATGCTTCTCAAAATCATCCACGAGCAGATTCGTTACCGAGGCGATACCGCCTTGTGCCTTTGCCGTATTGGCTTCATCAAGTGTAGTTTTGCAGCAAAGTGCTATTTTATACTTCTGTGTACGCGCTACCTTCAGCGCGAAACTCATACCGGCAACTCCGCCGCCGATAATGAGAAAATCATATTTACGGGTCATTCCCTTTAACATTTATTTTGGGCGCAAATTTACAGCAAAAATGTGATATACGCAATAGTCAGCGTGCTTTTCCAAGGGCAAAGACGCTAAACTTCGCCCCACGGCATACTTTCATGGCCTTCATACAAGCACGGACGGTACTACCTGTGGTAATCAGGTCGTCAACAATCAGTATATGCTTGCGGTAGAGTTCCTCAGGGTGATTGACAGCAAAAACGCCTTCTACATTGGTGGCACGGTCTTTGGCTTTCTGAAGTGCCTGCTGCGGGTTGTTGCGGATACGGCTGACGTGGGTGGTATCCATAGGAATACCTGTGGCTTCACTCAGCGCACGGGCTATCCATTCCGATTGGTTATAGCCGCGTTCACGAAGCCGCTTTGAGTGCAAGGGAATGGGGATAATCAGGTCAATTCCATCGAAGAAATCCGCCTGCATGAAATCGTAAGAGGCTTCACGGGCAAGGTCGTAGGCTATGCGTGGCTGCTCGTGAAATTTCATTTTATGTATTACGTGCTGTATAGCGGCGCCTTTGTCGAAGAAAAGGAACGCTGCTGCCCGTTGAAAGCGGGGCAAATCGCTGAATAGTTCGTCCGTCATGTTGGCTCTGAGGGCACACTGCTCGGTGCGTGGCAGATGGCGTATGCACTCTGGACACAGAGTAATGGTCTCGTCCTCCAACAGACTGCCGCACATAGCACAGCAATGTGGGTAAAAAAGCGATAGCAGAGACCTAAAAACAACCGTTTTCATCGTAGTTTTTCTACGCGTGCAACATCCAGGCGGAGAAATATAAACAGCAAAATAGTAAAACCCCATAGCGAACTGCCACCGTAACTGAAGAACGGTAACGGAATACCGATCACAGGCAACAGCCCGAGCACCATTCCGACATTGATGGTGAGGTGCAATAGGAAGATGGACGCCACCGAATAACCGTAAATCCGGCTGAATGTGTCTCGCTGACGCTCTGCCAATGAGATGAGACGCAGGATAAAACAGAGATATAGTATCAGCACGCATGCCGATCCTACAAACCCCCATTCTTCGCCCACGGTGCAGAATATGAAGTCGGTATCTTGCTCTGGGACGAATTGCAGTTTGGTCTGTGTGCCTTTCAGGTAACCTTTGCCGAGGAAACCGCCCGAACCGATAGCGATACGTGCTTGGTTGACATTATAACCCGCTCCTGTCGGGTCTTCTTTCATACCAAACAACACCTCGATACGCACACGCTGGTGAGGTTGCAGCACTTTGGTAAACACAAAATCGCATGCGTGCGTAAAGCCGACACAGCATACTGTAAAAAGAGCCACAAGCAGTAGTCTGTAATGACGCAGATATACGCTTACTGCTACGGTGTAAATCGTCAGTAATGCCGCTACACCGACTGACAACCAGTTGAAATTAACCGGCACCCATATATTGAGCAGCACACCGATACCAAATACCACCGACACACTTCCTACCAATATTAGCGGCTCCCATTTGAACCGGTTCTCTTTGCGAAGGAAGAATATCTCTATGGCGCAAATCAACAGCATACACGACAATATGCCCACATTACCCGTACCATAAGGCAGTGCCACACCGCCGAAACGGATACTGATGATAAACAATACCACCGCAGCCACACCGCACCACAATACATATCCGCTCATTCCTTGTCGATAGAAAACTAATAGGAATGCCGCAAAGACAAGGGAGGAACCGGTCTCTTTCTGCAGCACCATAATGATGAATACGGGGATACCTATCAGCAGAAACGGCACCACTAAATCGCGCCATGTGCGTACTTGATAGCCGTAGCGTCCCATATACTTGGCAATAGCCAATGCGGTTATGCACTTCGCGAACTCTGCTGGCTGCAGGCTTACCGGACCGATAGTCAGCCATGAAAGCGACCCCTTGATGTCGTGTGCTAGTATAGGGGTTACCAATAGCAACAGCACCATCAATCCGTATAGTATGTATGCCAATATATCGTAAGTCTTATAGTCAATCAATAGTAATACCCCTCCCAGCAGGAGCGAGCCCAATATCCAGACAAATTGTTTGCCTGCACGGTTGCCAAAATCGAAAATACTCGTTTGGTCAAACGTGTAACTCGATCCGTAGATATTCAGCCAACCGAAGATGACCAACGCCAAAAACATGCCGATGGTCGCCCAATCCAGATTGTGTAATATGTTACTGTTTCGCGAGGATCTCATTTTGTTAGTACTGCATTGGATATCCGTTTTTTCAGGTCTGTGCGTTTTACTTCGCCTGTTAGGTATTGTTCCATAATCAAACTGGCAACGGGTGCAGCCCACGTGGCGCCATATCCGGCGTTTTCTACCACTACGGCTACCGCAATCTGTGGGTTCTCCACAGGGGCAAAACCGATGAATATAGCGTGGTCTTTCCCGTGGGGGTTCTGTGCCGTACCGGTCTTACCGCACGTCTCCACTCCTTCAATCGGATAGTGCCGTCCTGTACCATATACCATCACATGATGCATACCCTCTTTCACTACCTCGAAATGCTTTTTCTCTATCGGAAGAATATGTCTCTCCGCTTTCATCGAGTCGTTGCGGTTCAGGTGCGGCGTGATAAAATAGCCTTCGTTGGCAATCGCTGCGGCTTGGTTTGCTAATTGCAGTGGGGTTACCAATAGTTCGCCCTGCCCGATACTCAGCGAGCGTATCGTGATGGCTTTCCAACCCGTCTTCCCGTAGTAGCGGTCAAAGAATCTGATGGATGGTACATTGCCTTTCGATTGCGCCCCGATGTCGGTATGCTCAAACGCCTGCCCGAAACCGAACTGCATCATATCATCGCGCCATAGTTGGTAACGGTTGCGGAAATCCTCGTTCTCCTTGCCGTAGCCGTCCATCTGTAGCACATCGCGGAATGCTCCCCAAAAGTATGGATTGCAACTCTGTTCTATGGCTTTCACCAATGACACGGGGCTGCCGTGATGGTGGGTACACTTGATGGGCGTCGAGCCGGGACCGCTGCATGGATACAGCGTCTGCGGCGTAATTGCTCCTTCTTGCAGGCAAACCAGTGCTTGCACGGTCTTAAATGTCGAGCCGGGCGGGTAAGTCGCCTGCGTGGCGCGGTTCAATAGAGGCTTTGACTTGTCGTGCAGTAGCGCATTATAGTTCGCAGAACGCGCCTTTCCTACAAGCACTTTCGGGTCCCATGTCGGGCTGGAGGCCAAAGTCAAGATCTCCCCCGTAGCGGGTTCTATGGCTACTACACTGCCGATTTTGTTTTGCAGTAGTTCCTCCGCCAGCATTTGTAGTTGGATGTCCAACGTCAGCGTTAGATCTTTTCCGGCTTGCGCGGGGCGGTCTGATTCTCCGTTGTGGTAACTCCCTTGAATACGACCGCGTGAGTCGCGCATCAATACTTCTACGCCTTTTTCACCGCGCAAGTCCGACTCGTAAGTTTGCTCGATTCCATCGCGACCGGAGTAGTCCCCACGGGTATAATACGGGTCTCGGTCTATATCGTTTTGACTCACTTCGCCAACGCTGCCCAATACGTGTGCGGCAGCTGCGTAGGTGTAATCGCGCAGAGTGCGCTTGCGGATATACATTCCGGAGAACAGAAAGGACGACTCCTGGAGCGTGGCTATGTCTTCTTTTTTCAACTGGCTCATAAATACCTGGGGGGTATAGGGAGAGTAACCGCGGTTTCGCTTGCGGTCCCGTATGTCGGCTATACGCCCCTCAAACTCGGTTTCGTCTATATTCAGGGCTTGGCAGAACGCCACGGTATCGAACCCGTTACGCATCTCGCGCATAATGAGCGTTACCTCATAGATAGGTTGGTTGAAAACTAGCAACTCCCCGTTGCGGTCGTATATCAGCCCGCGAGAAGGGTAAATCGTTTGGCGTACCAAAGCATTGCTGTCGGCCTGCTCATTGGTGGAGGTATCCACTATCTGCAGCGCAAACAGACGGATGATATACACCAGCACTACCACCACTGCGATACCGCTGATGACAAACCGACGCTTATAGTACTTGTCGTTAATCATCTGTTCCTGAGCAAATCAACCCCGATAAGGAGTAGAGTACTGATAATCGAACTTACTACCACCTCCAATAATGTAAACCAGAAATGTTGCACACTCCATGCTGTTAGGAAGAAAACCATCGTATGGTGCAATAGTACAAGCAGAATCGTATATTTTACGAAATTGACCACACCGAGACTGCGCACATTTATCTCATCGGTCAACCGCTCACGGTCGAGTACGTAGGCTCCTATTAGATGCGGACGCACGTACATCAGCATAATACAAGCCGCTATATGAACCCCGAGCGAGTTACAGAACATATCCAATAGCAAACCCACCGCGCCCCCTATCAGCATATCCGCCCATCGCGGGAGCGTGATAGGCATTACCAACAGACTGAAGATATATATGTATGGGTGACACACACCGAGAAACTGCAAATTGTTTATCAGCAGCACCTGTAGTAGAAGCAGGAGAAGAAAACGCCCTATTTGCTTAATCCAAACCATTTTCCAATGCGTTTATTTCCTCCAAATCATCATTTTCGATCACTTCTACATATTTTAGCCTGCGAAAGTTCGTTGCCAGGCGTACACGTATCGTGTAGTAAGAGTCACCCTCGCCCAACTCGGCATTTTCCACGATTCCAACGGGAATATCTGCCGGAAAGATAGGGCTTAATCCGCTCGTTACAATCGTGTCGCCGCGGTTCACCTGTATATGGGTCGCCACATCGGTCAGTTGGGCAAAACGCGAGTCGTATCCGTTCCATACAAGGGTACCTGCATAGTCGTTTTTCGCAAAGCGGCAACTCAGGTTCGTGTGCGTATTGATAATCGGCTGTATTACCGAGTACTTGCCTCCTACAGTCCGCACTATACCTACTACGCCCTCCTGGTTGCGCACCCCCATACCCACACGTACACCGTCGCGATTGCCGCGATTGATAGTCATGTAGTTATGTTGCTGATTGGTGGTCATCTGCACGACCTTGGCGGGCAGATAATGCACATCATATTGCGCAAATCGGTACACCGAATCCATTGCCACATTCTCTGCTAGGTTCTCCAATTCGTTCAGCCGGTTGCGGAGCATTACATTCTCTTCTGCCAGTTCTGCATTCTGTGTACGCAAACCGAAATAGCCCGTTATGTCGCTCGCTACCTTGTAGTTCCACGCTACCACACGGTTCGCCGTGCTCAAAACGCTGCTCTGGGGGTATATGTCGTTATGCACTATCAGCAAAAAAGCAACAACTTCCAATAGTATGAATACCAGGAAGTTGCTGTATCGTGATATAAACTTAAGCAGGTTGTGCATGCCTACTCGTTCCGCCCGTTAGCGGATAAGGAATCCGAAATAATCTACGTTTTTTAGGGCGATACCCGTACCTCGTGCCACTGCCAATAGTGGCTCGTCTGCTACGTGGAACTGTATCGTGATTTTGTCGGTTAGTCGTTTGGCTAAACCGTGCAACAACGCACCGCCGCCGGCAAGATAAATGCCGTTTTGTACAATGTCGGCATACAACTCGGGTGGGGTAGCCTCCAGGGCTTGCAGGATGGCACTCTCTATCTTCGATATACTCTTCTCCAAACAGTGGGCTATCTCTTGGTATCCTACCGGTACCGACATCGGCAGGGCGGTTACCTTGTTCGGACCGATTACTACATAATCCTCCGGCGCATCCTCCAACTCTGGCAGAGCCGAACCTACCTGTATTTTGATGCGCTCAGCAGTCGGCTCGTCTATCTTCAGGTTGTGCATACGGCTCATATATTCTATGATATCTTGGTTGAAATCATCGCCTGCCACCTTAATCGAGCGGTTGCTCACAATACCGCCTAACGAAATAACGGCAATCTCCGTTGTGCCACCGCCTATATCTACTATCATACAACCCGTCGGACTCTCTACATCAATTCCGATACCGATAGCAGCAGCCATAGGCTCGAAAATCATATATACATCGCGTCCTCCCGCATGTTCCGAACTATCGCGTACGGCACGTATCTCCACCTCCGTACAACCCGAAGGAATACCTACTACCATACGGATACTCGGTGTAAACAGATGGGGCTGCTTCGGTATCATGCGTATCATCCCGCGAATCATCATCTCGCATGCATAGAAATCGGCTATCACACCCTCTTTCAGAGGGCGTACCGTCTTCACCATCATACCACCGCGACCAATCATCTGTTGTGCTTTCCTACCTACTGCTACACACTTGCTGTCCACCGTACTGATAGCCACTACCGACGGCTCGTTCACTACCACTTTGTCGCCGCACATAATCAGCGTATTGGCCGTCCCTAAGTCAATCGCTAACTCTTGTGTAAATGAAAATAATCCCATTTTAAATTTCTATTATTATTCGTTCTGTTTTTCTATATCAAGGTCAGGTGGATGGCAGAAGGATAGCAATTACAAATTACACTTTTCTTCGGCTCTTTCCTATGCGCGTCATACAGCAAAATTCACCCGCCAAACCATACTACTCTAAAATTGCGCAAAGTTACAACAAAAAAACGAATTACGAAAGCCCATACCGTTTTTTGTATAAAAAAAGAGTGACGCACATTTCTGTCATCACTCTTGCGCTCCCTCTAGGACTTGAACCTAGGACCCCCTGATTAACAGTCAGATGCTCTAACCGACTGAGCTAAGGAAGCATATTTTGATGCCATCAAGATACATTCTTTCTCGAAAGCGGGTGCAAAATTACTGCTTTTTTTTGACATACCAAAGTTTTTTCCAAAAAAAATGCGTACCTTTGCAGAAAATTTCGATTTTACCACATAGAAAACGGCATAAACAATGAAAAAAGTACTGGGCTTGGGTAATGCACTTACCGATATGCTCCTGCAGGTCTCCGAAGACGACCTGCGTGAATTGGGATTCCCTAAAGGAAGTATGAACTTAATATCTATGGAGCAGGCAGAGCAAATACAGATGCGATTTGCGTCTGTGCGAAAGCATATGGTCGCAGGAGGCAGTGCCAGCAATGCAATCAACACCATTGCCGCACTTGGAGGGAAAGCCGCTTTCATCGGAAAAATAGGCAATGACGAAGTGGGCGATTTCTATCGCGAAGATATGCTCAAAAATAATGTGAAGCCTATCCTCCTGACCTCCAACAAGGAGATGTCCGGATGTAGTATTGTCCTCATCACTCCCGATGGGGAGCGCACGTTTGCTACCTATCTCGGTGCCGCATCCGAGATGCAAGCCGATGATATTCAGAAAGAAGCCTTCCTTGGCTATGACATCTTCCATATCGAGGGCTACCTGGTACAGAACCATGCCCTCATCGAGAAAGCCATCCGTCTGGCGAAAGAATCCGGCTGTATGGTTTCCCTCGATCTGGCAAGTTACAATGTTGTCAACGAAAACCATCTCTTCCTCAAAGAGTTGATACGCCAATATGTGGACATCGTCTTCGCCAATGAGGACGAATCCTTTGCCTATACCCATCTCAATCCCGAAGAGTCGGTGGCAAAGATTGCCGAGCAGTGTGATATAGCCGTGGTCAAGGTCGGCAAACGCGGGTCCTATGTGCAGCAGGGGAGTCAACGCTACCATATCGGCGCTATCACGACCAGTTGTACCGACTCTACGGGTGCTGGAGATCTCTACGCCGGCGGGTTCCTCCACGCGTTGAGTGATGGTTTCGACATCCGCCGCTGCGGCGAAATCGGTACTATTGCTGCAGGGCGTGTTGTGGAGATTGTCGGTACCAAATTGTCCGAGGAAACATGGGACGAAATACGCCGTATCTGTGCCCTCTATCGTGGATTTATGATGAAATATAACAACTGATTTTCTATATGAAACGTATATTATACATTGTATATCAATACCTTATAGCCATACCTGTTTTGATTGTACTCACGATCTTTACGGCGGTTTTTACCATTCTGTTCTGCCCATGGCGTAATTCCCGGTTTGTACACGCCGAGCAGGCTTTCTGGTCGCGTTCGTTCTGTTATCTGATGTTCCTGCCCGTCAAGGTGGAGGGGCTGGAGAATATCCACCCGGGGCAGTCGTATGTCTTTGTAAGCAACCACCAGTCAATGTTCGATGTTTTTGTTATTTATGGTTGGTTGCCCGTTATCTTCAAGTGGCTGATGAAAGCCGAATTGCGCAAAGTCCCCTTTGTAGGAACGGCTTGCAAGGCGGCAGGGCATATCTTTGTTGATCGCAAGAACGCACGCGCGTCCGTGGAGAGTATTGCAGAGATAGAGAAACAACTCAAAGACGGCGTCTGCACTGTCATTTTCCCGGAGGGAACTCGCTCCAAAGATGGACAGTTGGGACGCTTTAAGCGTGGTGCTTTTCAGATTGCCCTCGACCTCTCTTTGCCCGTCATACCTATCTCTCTATCAGGATGTTATGAGGTGATGAATCGCAATGCTAAGACTATTACATGGCACCCTATTACTATGAAGGTGGGCAAACCTATCGACCTCTCGCGGTTCCCTAAAGAAGACCCCGCTGTGGCTATCGATGCCGTCCGCACCGCAGTCGCCGAGGGCATAATAGACAAATAATTCACAATTCATAATTCGTAATTCATAATTGTATATGTATTCCGACCCTAAAGATTGTCTGTATTGCCAAAACAATCAGACCCAAAAAGACCTGATGATTGAGATTGCCCATCTGCGTGTATCGCGTGCGTTTTTATTTAAGGAGCAGACCTACCACGGTCGCTGCCTTGTGGCGTACGACCACCATGTGAACGACCTCAACGAGTTGTCCGACAACGAGCGCAATGCCTTTATGGCAGATGTGGCACAGGTTACACGCGCTATGCAAACGCTCTTTCATCCGGAGAAGATTAACTATGGCGCCTATTCTGACAAACTTAGTCACCTCCATTTTCACCTTGCACCTAAGTATGTGGATGGTCCTGACTACGGAGGCACGTTCCGGATGAACCCTGGTGAGGTCTATCTCTCTGACGAGGAATATGCATCTATGGTCTCTGCCCTTCGTGCCGAACTTGCAAAAGGATAATCACTATGGCAGAGCGTTACGACAAAGATGACCTGCAACAGGCTGTGCGTGTCCTGCGGGCGGGAGGAGTCATCGTTTATCCTACCGACACCGTATGGGGCATCGGCTGTGATGCCACCAACGAGGACGCTGTGCGGAAGGTCTATGCCCTCAAACACCGCGAGGACAGCAAGTCGATGCTTGTGTTGCTGGACGGAGCAGGCAAACTGCAAGGTTATGTTGAGCATATTCCTGATGCCGCATGGGATCTGTTGGAGTGTACTGCGCACGACCGTGATTCACAAGGGCTGCAGCCGCGTCCCATGACCATCATCTACCCCGGTGCCAAGAACATCGCCCCGAATCTCATTGCCGAAGACGGCAGTATAGGTATCCGTATCACGCAGGAGCCGTTTTCCAAGGCACTCTGTGAGCAACTGCACCGACCTATTGTCTCCACTTCCGCCAACATCAGTGGCGAACCTACGGCGAAAAATTTCCGCCAAATATCCCAAGCAGTCTTGGACGCAGCCGACTATGTCTGCCGCTATCGCCGCAACGACGAAACCGAGAAACGCCCCAGTAGTATCATCAAGTTAGGAATTGACAACCAGATACAGATTATTCGCAAATGACCCCGCATCGCCGTCAACAACTCATTTATCTGATAGCCGACATCATCTCTGCCGAGATGGTCTGGCTTTGCTTTCTGTGGTTCCGTTGGCTGGTGTACGATGGCAAGGTCTTCGGCGTTGATACTGTGCTGATTCCCTCTTTCAGTTTCTACCCGCCGCTCATTGCCTATCCTGTTGTCTGTATCTGTGTCTATTATCTCTCCGGTTACTATCTCCGACCCTTCCGACGTCGTCTCTCGGCAGAGTTCTTCAAGACACTGATCTCTGCGGTCATTATCGGTTTGATTTTCTTCTTTATCATTATCATTGATGATCAGGTTGAGAGTTATCAGCGTTATGTCGTATCTTTGATGGTGCTCATCGGCTTGCAGTTTGTCCTAAGTTACTTTCCGCGTCTGTGTATTACGCTCGTTACTCGTTCCCGCCGTTCGCCGCTCCGTGTATATACTATCCGTAGTCTGGCAGAGGCGAAGCGTATGCAGCGGGGCGCAGTCGATGAAGTCATTGTGGATTTGCCCAAGACACACTCCGAACGGACACTCTATGAAATCATCAATATCCTGTATCCATTGGATATCGCCATCTCGGTCGTCCCGCGCGTCTATGATATGCTTACGGGAGCGGCACGCATCGGCGAGATTGAGGGGCAACCGCTCGTGCGTATCACTGACCACAAGATGAGCGACTCCGCGCTTTGTATCAAGCGGGCGTTCGACATTGTGGCATCGTTGCTGGCGATGATGTTCCTTTCGCCGATCTATCTGCTCCTTTCGGTTTTGGTCGCCGTTACTTCCCATGGACCTGTCATCTATTGCCAGGAGCGCATCGGACTCCATGGAAAGCCCTTCCGTATCCTCAAGTTCCGCACGATGTATCTCAATTCCGAACCCGATACACCGCTGCTGAGCAGGGACAATGACCCCCGTATCACACCTGTCGGGCATTTTATGCGCAAGTATCGTTTGGACGAACTCCCGCAGATGTGGAATATCTTTCGCGGAGATATGTCAATCGTCGGACCACGCCCGGAACGGGGCTATTTTATCGACCAAATAGTCAAGGAAGCACCATACTATTGCTTGCTCTATAAGATTCGGCCCGGACTTACCAGTTGGGGACCCATAAAAGTGGGCTATACCGACACTATTGAGAAGATGGTCGACCGCCTCAACTATGATATTATGTATATGGAAAATATGTCTATTCAGTTAGACTTGAAAATACTGTTTTTTACGATAAGAGTTATCTGTGATGGCAAAGGAAAATAAACAAAACTTGTCCTACGACGAGGCGATGGCGCGTGTGGAAACGATAGTCAAACAGTTGGAGCAGTCCGAAACACTCAGTATGGAAGAGTACCGTACTCTCGCTGTCGAGGCAAAGGACCTGCTCGCTCTCTGCCGCCGCCAATTGGAAAAAGACAAATCCCAATTCAACCAATTAGACTAATTCGTCCCATTAACGTCTAATTACACGTTGATTAACGGAGTTTTTTTAGGGGATTTTAATGGTTGTTAATGGAGAAAGAAAAACTTAACGGCTCGGTACGATTTTTGCAACAAAGCCCAATAAAACACTTTATATGAATACCAATCGAATTCTATGGGCAGACGACGAGATCGACCTTCTCGAACCCTATATCATCTATCTGCGCAACAAAAACTATGAAGTCCTTACCGCCAACAACGGGCAGGATGCTGTCGATATATGCCGGTCCGAACCCATAGACATCGTCTTTCTCGATGAGAATATGCCCGGCTTGACAGGACTCGAAACCCTGCAGGAGATTAAGCGTCTTCATCCGGAATTGCCTGTGGTGATGATTACCAAGAGTGAGGAGGAGCGTATTATGGAGCAGGCTATCGGTGAGAAAATTGCCGACTATCTTATCAAACCTGTTAATCCTAATCAGATACTGCTCTGCCTCAAAAAGCATATCCATCAGCACGAAATCATCAGTGAGCATACCAACCAGACCTATCGTCAGGAGTTTGGCGACATAGCCTATATGATTGATACGGCGCAGACATTAGAGGAATGGATGGCAATAGAGCGCACCTTGACCAAGTGGGACCTCGACCTGCAAGATATCGATTCCTCAATGCGCGAACTGCTTGATATGCAGCGCAGTCAGGCGGAGAGTGCTTTTGCCAAATTTATACAAAAGCATTACGCAGAGTGGTTTCTCAATCCGCAGGAGCGACCGATGATGTCGCCCGACATCTTTAAGCGCGTGCTGTTTCCGATGTTGGACAAGGGCGAGAAAGTATTCTTTGTTGTAATTGACAATTTCCGCTACGACCAATGGAAGACTATTCAGCCGCTTTTGTCTGATTTTATGACGGTTACAAGCGAACAGCAGTACCTGTCTATCTTGCCTACGGCTACCCAATATGCCCGCAATGCCATTTTCTCCGGACTCATGCCTCTCCAGATACAGGAGATGTTTCCCGACCTGTGGGTGGAAGAAGAGAACGAGGAGGGCAAGAACCTGAACGAGAAGGACCTCATTCAGACGCAGTTAGACCGTTTCCGCCGCAAAGATACCTATTCCTACTTTAAGATAAACGAGAGCGATTTCTGCGAACGAGTCATTGCACAACTCAAAGGGCTGTGCACCCCCCTTAATGTGGTGGTGCTCAACTTCATAGATATGCTTTCCCACTCGCGTACAGAGAGCAAGATGATGCGCGAGTTGGCAAACGATGAGGCGGCATATCGCAGTCTCACGCTCAGTTGGTTCCGCCATTCGCCCACATACGATTTGCTCCGACGGATTGCCGAATTGGGCTACAAAGTGGTTATCACCACCGACCATGGCACTGTGCGCGTCAAGAATCCGGTGCAGATTGTCGGCGACAAAAATACCAATACCAACCTGCGCTACAAGGTGGGAAAGGCATTGAACTGCAACAGCAAAAATGTCTTTGTCATCAATCAACCCAAGCGCGTCGGACTACCCTGCCCAAATGTGAGCACCAGTTATATGTTCTGTACGGGTAACGACTTCTTCGGCTATCCGAACAACTTCAATTACTATGCACAGCATTTCCGCAATACTTTCCAGCACGGCGGTATATCTATCGAGGAAATGATCATCCCCCTTATCACACTCGAACCCAAGAAGTAAAGAATCGGAGAAATAAAGAGATAAGAATTAAAAGAAATAAACGTACAACCCCGTGGCAAGAGTAGGCAATTTGTTATAGGATAGTTATAGGATGCTTATAGGATAGAAACATTAAAGAACGACTTTTCTTTTAATTTCTTTAATTTCTCTTGCCGCTTGCGGCAAAGGAACACCCAAATATATGAAACAAAAAGGCAAATGGAAATGGTGGCTGCTCTGCATACTCCTCGTGTGCATGGTGCTGCTTCTGCTGCCACTTGTCTCGCACGGTTCCGGAGCCGACGAGGCGGATTACAACCACCGTTTGCAGATTCTCACCTATAACACCCATCGTATGGGCGAGTTCCAAAAAGCACCGCGCAACCGGGTCATTCAGTACCTCTTGCGTCAGGATGCTGATGTCATCTGCCTGCAGGAAGTCGAGGTCTATAAGGACAACCAATACCTCACACTTGGCGAACTCAAAGGTGTCATGCGCGAGAAATACCCCTATTCCTACATCGATTTCTCGGTCTATAATAGCCGCCGTCAGTTCGGCAACGTCGTCTTCTCCAAATACCCGCTTGTCAACAAGCAGACCATCCGCTATCCCTCCCGTGCCAATATATCCTCTCGTTGCGACATCGTCGTTGGTACTGATACCCTGCGCCTTATCACCAACCATCTCGAGTCCAATCGCTTCGACAACAATGATTTTGCCCACGCCAATGACCATACAGGTGCTATCACGGAGACTGCCCATCGTCTCGGCAGTAAGTTGGAAACCGCAGGCCGCGCACGCCACGAGCAGGCACGCTGCGTCCGCACAGAGATAGACAACTCCCCGTACCCCGTCATCGTCGTAGGAGATTTCAATGCCACGCCGCTTTCCTATACATATTGGAAAATACGAGGCACTATGCGCGATGCTTTCCTCTGTACATCATGGGGCAACTTCGGCTTCACCTATATCTACCACCACCTCGGTCTGCGTATCGACTATACCCTCTGTTCCCGCTCTCTCCACCCCGTTAGCAGTACCGTCGCCCGTGTCCGCCATTCCGACCATTACCCCCTCACCACCACCCTCGCTTGGTAATAAATATACAACAAAGGCTGCCCGACCTCCGTCAGACAGCCCTTGTAATAATGGGGTATGAAAATTACAATATGTCCCTTTCTGTCAGCAGCATACAGGACATAATGTAATAAACATACAGATAGGAAAAACTCTTGCAGTCTTCGTCTTTGCAGTATTGCAGTGTGATGATGAACGCCAGAAAAAGCAGTATTTTCATCAGTTTGATACCGAACAGATCGAGCACCACTCCGCTGCTTGACAGCCAACTTATGAATATTGTGGCGGTATAGACGACCGGCAGTATGGCACCCGACCACATATACAGGTCTTTCCAGCCTTCTTTTCTACCTTTCCATATCAATACCACTATCGCCGCAATGCTGCATGCCAGCATCGAACCCGCGTAGTACGGAAATATCGTCTCGGCTTTGGCGAAACCCAACGTAACAAAGAAATATATCCCGCTTACGCTTGCCACTATATACGCCACCCGAGTCAGCGCATCTTTGCTATGTTTGTAAACTATCTCACTCATATCGGGCTACAATTGCGTAAATGACATACACATCAGGATGTAAATTATACACACATTTGCTGTGTCGCGTACATCTTCATCTTTGCATTTCTGCAACACCAGTGAAAGCGGAACAAAAAGCAGTACCATCAATAATTTTACACCCCACCAGTCTGTTTCCACTTTATTGTCCAAACACCAACATAGCGTAACGGTCGTACCAAATACAATCGGTAGCAAACCTCCTATCCATGTAAAGGGTTCTTTTGCTGCTCCGTGAGTGCATTTCCAAACCACTACAACCAATGCTGCTATCATACAAGCAGATACTATGCCTAAATAGTAAGGAAAGAAATTCTGACGTCTTAATGGAGTCAGCGTAAAAGCAAATGTACTCCAAAACATAATAGAGCGTATATAACTCAATAGGTCTCGTTTGTATTTCTCAGATATAGTGCCCATAATTATTACTCCTTTCCTACATCTGATGTCCTACAAAATTTGTTGTTTATGCATATCTGCATACATAAAATCACTCGTTTCATACGTGTAAAAAGTGTTTGTAAGTTTGTAATTAAACAAGGTACCTGTTTGGTTATGAATTCGAGTGCAAAGGTACTGCCAATCTGCCAATCTGACAAGTGTACGCCGTATGCAAATGCTATTTTTATAACACTGAAAATCAGTACTATACAAAATACGCCGTATACAAATCCGCTCACAAAGGCTGATTAACGTCTAATTACACGATAATTAACGTTCTTATATCCAATGTGCATTAATGGGAAATTAATGGCTAATTATATGTTCAAAGAAAATCAACGTTTCTCGGGTATTGCTACAGCCATCCTTACCAGCGTATCATATAGCCCTGCAGAGGTGGTATTTAATTTCCGCGCTATCCGCAGTTTGTAACTCCGTATCGCTGATTTGGCATAGCAGATATAGTCTGCCACTTGTGGCAACGGCATCTCCGGATACAGCAGACAGAGCACACAGAACGTAATTTCTTTTTCCGATAGCGGTAACTCTTCCAACCGTTCTATCAAAAACAATAATGGTTTGTTGCATACCTGTTTCAGTACGTTGAAATTGCCCCACGTCTTGTCGGGTGTCGGGTAGCACGATACCAATTCTTCGATGTTGTGCCTGAGTTCGGTTTCTCGTGCCGTATCCACCGAGTGCGCTATGTCCTGTATCTGTTGCTCTTGCGTCTGCAAGCGTGCGGAAGAGGTGCGGTAGAAAGAAAAGAAGAATACGGACAGAAAGATGATGACCGTAGTGAACAGCCCTATGCCGAACCGCCACGGAATGAACACCGGATCTTGCGAAAGATACTCTTCCAATGTACGGACAGCCATTGCGATCTCTATATCGGTAGCAGGAAGCGCAGGCATAAACGGCTGGTATGCATCGTCTCCATCGGAAAACTCCGTTGCCCGCTCTGTATAGACGGCCGCCAAAGAGTCAGCACTGCCCCGGGTACAAAGTCCCGCCATTTGTATGTTGATTCGGCTGCGCAGAGCGGGGGGATCAGTCAGGTAGTAGTCGGCTTGCGTGTAGCACCATGCCGCCCGCTCGTATTGCGGAGTGTAAAACCAATAGTAATTTCCGAGATGGAAATAGGCTCTCGCTAATGTGTTATGCCCCGATAGTTTCCCTAATGGCGTGTCAAAAGCCTCTACGGCACGCACCAATGCCACCGAATCGGCATAGATACTATCCCGTTGCAGCAGGGTTTGTGCTGCGGCTATAGTGGCGCGTGCCCGTTTTTGCGCTGGAAGTGCCATACCGCAATACAAACCCGCCATACCCGACAGGAGCAGGGTGTATAGACATACTGCCCTATTCCTCCAAACGGAACGTAATAGCGGGTGCATGTACATAGAAAATAAATTAACGGTCAATTAATGGCTAATTATGTTCCCCGCGCCATCACCGCCCCGCGTTGCGCATGGCACGCTGTAGTTCGCGCTTGTCGTCCTGCTCGCGCAGCGACTGCCGTTTGTCGTAGGTATGTTTGCCCTGGCAGAGCGCTATCTCCATCTTGGCGAACCCCCGCTCGTTGATAAACAGCCGGAGCGGGATAATCGTTTTCCCCGTGTCGCGCGTCAGCCGTTCCAACTTGCGCAACTCTTTCTTCTGGAGTAGCAGTTTGCGGTCGCGCTTCGATTCATGATTCGCATAACTGCCGAAACGGTACTCCGCTATGTGCATCTGCTTTACCCATAGTTCGCCGCCCGCAAACTGGCAGAACGTATCCACCAGCGATGCCTTGCTCTCGCGGATGGACTTTATCTCCGTGCCGAACAACTGTATCCCCGCCGTATAGCGGTCGAGTATCTCGTAATCGAAACCCGCACGCCGGTTCTTTATGTTTACATCACTCTTTAGTCTCATTTTTCCGTATCTTCCTCCTCTATGCTGCTGGGGGGCAAAGGCTTGATATCCACACGTTTGTACTTCTTCTGACGCTGTTGCCAACGCTCACGCGCATACTGCTGCATATCGATGATATCGTCGTTCTCGTCGATGATCTCCATGCCGAAAATCGTCTCTATTATATCTTCCAAGGTCAGAATACCCTGGAAACAACCGTACTCGTCTATTACCAACGCTATCTGCGATTTTTGCTTGAGCATTGCGTCGAAGATTTCCGCGAGCGACTTGTTCTCGTCAAACGACGGCAGCGAACGCTTGATAGAACCGAGAGTTACGTGGAAATGGTCTTCAGCCAGGTCCTCCAGAGCGTCATCGCGTAGCACATAACCTGTGATAAACTCCGGCGCGTCCTCGTTGTAAACAGGAATACGCGAGAAATGGTCGTACTCGTCTGATTCATAGTATTCACGCAGTGTCATCCCCTCCGGCGCGGTCTTCGCTACTACGCGAGGCGTCATCACGTCCGATGCCTTGATGCTGTCCAACCGCATCACGTTGCTGATGATTTTGTTCTCGTCTTTCTCTATCACACCCTCTTCTTCGCCTACGTTCACCATCGCCAATACCTCCTCGCGGGATACCGTCGCCTCGCCGTCATCGTGCTTGAAGACGCGGGTTATCCATTTGATAAGAAGCACACAAGGGTACATCACTACAACCAATATCTGTATCGTACGAGCCGCGAAACCCATCAGCGACTTCCAATATGTCGTACCTATCGTCTTCGGGATAATCTCAGAGAATACCAATATCAGCACTGTCGTGATTGCACTTACCAGCCCGAACCATTGCGAACCGAAGATAATGTTAGCCTGCTGCCCGACACCGGCGGCACCTATCGTGTTGGCTATTGTGTTCAAAGAAAGAATGGCGGCCAACGGACGCTCCGTCTCTGTCTTGTAACGGCGCATCAGCGTGGCGGGTTTGTACCCCTCTTCCTCACGCATCGTGATGTAACTCAACGTGGTGGTCAGCAACGTGGATTCAAGTAGAGAACAAAGAAACGATACTGTCATTGCAGACAGTAAGAATATGATTAATAAGCCCATAATTAGAAATTAGACCGCAAAATTACTACAAAATTTGCACATCTCCAAAAAAAGCAGTACTTTTGCGCAAATTTGATACGTTATGCTCAATAATATTCTTGCTATTACGGGAAAACCCGGGTTGTACAAGTTGGTTAGCCGGGGGAATAATATGCTGATTGTGGAATCTTTGCTGGATGGTAAGCGTATGCCTACCTACGCACGAGACAAGATTGTTGCGCTCAGCGAGGTGTCTATGTTTACTAACGGAGACGATGTTACACTCAGCAGCGTTCTCACAAGTGTGGGGGAGAAAGAAAACCTTAAGACCGCTGCTATTGACGCCAAAAAAGCCGACAACGACGCGCTACGTACGTGGTTCGACGCCGTATTGCCCGACTGGGATAAAGACCGCGTCTATCCTTCCGACATACGCAAACTCATACAGTGGTACAATATTCTCGTCAATGCCGGTATCACCGATTTTGCCATTGAGGAGGAAAACGGCGAGGAAGAACCTGCCAACATCGTAGAAAACCCGAAAACGGAAGAGAAAAAAACTACCGCAAAAAAAGCACAGGTCAAAACGCAAAAATCCGCTGCCGCTTCGGTTAAAACAGGCGTCGGTACGCGTAAAGGTTGACCCTGCAAGGAAAATAAATATTTTAACGGGGATTTACCCCTTGACCCTAAAGGACATCATCTATATCATAGAATCTGCGGCACCCTTGAGTTACCAGGAACAATGGGACAACTCGGGAATGCAGGTGGGTGATCCGGGTGCAGACATCAGGGCTGCCCTGCTGACGACAGACATTACGGAGGCTGTCGTCAATGAGGCTATTGACAAAGGTTGTAATCTCATTATCAGTCACCATCCTCTCCTTTTCCACGGACTGAAACATATCTGCGGACTTACACCACAGGAGCGGTGTGTAGCACTCGCTATCCGTCACGGTATTGCTATCTATTCCAGCCATACGGCGATGGATGCGTGCTTGAATGGAGTCAGCGGACGTATGGCGGACACACTCGGAGTCAAGGATTATCGTATCTTGGTGCCCGCCGCACAGGGCGCGGAGTACGGTCTTGGAGTAATCGGAATGTTGCCCGAACCTGTCCCCTATGCTGATTTTCTGAATCGGATTAAGGAACGCTTCGGGGCACAGTATGTGCGTTATACACTTCCCCTTGCCGACACTGTGCAGCGTATTGCTATGTGCGGAGGGGCTGGCGCGGAATTTATGGAAGAGGCAATCCGACAGAATGCCGACGTCTATCTTACTGCCGACTGCAAATACCACGAAATGCAAGCCGCTGCAGGGCGTATCGCACTTGTGGACATCGACCATTGGGTCAGCGAGCATTTTACACGCAATATTTTCCGAGAACTCCTCGGCAACACTATCCCTACCTATATATCCTCTGCCGACCAAACACCCGTACATGTTTTGTAAAAGAAAAAATTATATACACTATGGCTACTAAACAAGAACAAGAACTGACCGTAGAGGAAAAACTCAAAGCCCTCTACGAACTGCAACAAGTGGACTCGCGCATCGACGAACTGCGCACACTCGCCGGCGAACTGCCGCAGGAAGTAAAGGATATGAGCGACGAGATTGAAGGACTCAAAACACGTCTCCGCAATACCGAGGAGAATATCAAAGAGTGCGAAACCCAAATCTCTGACTTCCGTGTCCGCTCCGAGAACGCCAACGCGTCTATCGCACGCTACCAGGAGCAGCAGAAAACCGTACGGAACAACCGCGAGTTTGACAACCTCAACAAGGAGATTGAGTACCAGCAACTCGACATCGAACTCTGCCAGAAAAAAATCCACAACTTCACTGCCGAACTCGAGGAACGACGCGCCGAGAAAAACAAAACCGTTGGCGACATCGAGGACAAAACGGTAGATCTCAACCAGAAAAAGAACGAACTCGATTCTATTATGGCAGAGACCAAAGCCGAGACCGAGGCTCTGATGATTCGTTCTGCCGAACTCGAGCAGAATATCGATGAGCGTCTCCTCGCCGCTTTCAAGCGTATCCGCAAAAATGCACACAACGGATTGGCGGTCGTTAAGGTGGAGAGAGGTAGTTGCGGCGGTTGCCACAGCAAAATACCCGCACAGCGCCAGTTGGATATCCGTCAGCGCAAAAAAATCATCGTTTGCGAGTTCTGCGGACGCATCCTCGTCGATGCTGAAATGGGAGAGAAATAATGGGTAATCAGGAATGATAAATGGCAAGTAGCGGACAGGCGAAACATGTAATTCCTTATTCATAATTTGATTTTCAGTATTAGCCAAAGGCAAATACGGAAAATCGCTATACCGCCTGTCCAAGCCAATACAATTACCGCCCGGGGATATGTCTCTCGGGCGGTAATTGTATCTGTACCTCCCGGTTGAGATAAACGGTATCGCCACGGGTGTATTCGCGCACAAAGATACTATCGCGGTGGTAACTTCTCTCAACTCTCAACCCTCAACTCTCAACTTTCGAAAGCCACTGCAAAGATACATCATTTCCGCCCCTTTTGTTGCGCATAGTGCGCAATCACACGCCGTATATGGCCCTCCGACAGCCAAAACCGTTCCCCTGTCTCGGCGTATGCCCTCATAAACGGCATTCCCTGCCGTATCAGTCCGTAATACATCTCGCAAATCGCCTTGTTGCG